>Ga0209200_1000850_pt1 | contig 33206 bp, 33 predicted proteins | sample AD_UKC033_MetaG_FD_184406 | JGI IMG/M metagenome (GOLD analysis project Ga0209200, IMG submission 184406) | Active sludge microbial communities of municipal wastewater-treating anaerobic digesters from USA - AD_UKC033_MetaG (SPAdes) (version 2) | ecosystem: Engineered > Bioreactor > Anaerobic >... | reverse complement strand
GCAGACGATCCCGGCCACCGGCAGCAGCAGGAAGGGATGCAGCTCGAGCCGATCGGAGAAGTAGAAGACGAAATAGGCACCGATGCCGATGAAGGCCTGGTGGCCGAGCGAGACGAGCCCGGTGTAGCCCGCCAGCAGGTTCCACATCTGCGCCATCGCCAGCATCAGCAGCACTTCGGAGAGCAGCGTCATCCAGCCCGCGTCGAGCAGCGAGGGCACGGCCGCGGCTGCGGCCAGGTAGAGCGCGAGCAGCACGAGACCGAGAGCCTTCATGACGCGCGCCCCGCAAGCCCCGTCGGGCGGATCACGAGGATGACGAAGAAGAGCAGATGCGCGTAGAGCGCCGCGGCGTTGGAGTCGAACTTCTGCCCGAGCAGCTGCGCGATGCCGAGCATGATGCCCCCGGCGAAAGCACCCCAGAACGAGCCCAGGCCGCCGAGGATCACGACCTCGAAGGCCACCAGCAGGCGCTCGACGCCCGAGTACGGGTTGAACGAAGAGCGCAGCGCCAGCAGCATCCCGGCGACGGCCGCGAACGCCAGCGCCAGCCCCATCACGGTGTTGTAGACGCGGTCGGGCCGCACACCCATCAGCCGCACGATGCGCGCGTTGTCGGAGGTCGCGCGCACGATGCGCCCCCATTCGGTGTGCGCGAGCAGCCATTGCAGCCCGCCGAACATCGCTGCGGCGAGGAACAGCACCGTGATCGGGAACACCCCCACGCGCAGACCGAGGAACTCGATGCCGGCCTGCGTGAAGGCACCGCCGTCGAGCGCGCGCGGGTCGGTGCCGAAGACCTCGACCATCAGGTTGCGCAGCACGACGCCGACGCCGAAGGTCAGCAGCAGCGGGATCAGCGGGTCGCCGCTGCGCACGGTGCGGTTGACGAGCGTGGCCTGCAGCAGGTAGCCGACCCCGAAGGCCAGCAGCGCCACCGGCAGGATCCAGAGCAAGGGGTTGACCGAAGGCGCCAGGCTCGCGAGCGTGGTGCCACCGAAGGCCGCGAGCACGATGAACTCGCCGTGCGCCAGGTTGACGACACGCATCACGCCGAAGACGAGCGCCAGACCCAATCCGAGCAGCCCGTAGAGCGCGCCGAGCAGCGCGCCGTTGATGAGGGTCTCGATCCAGTCCATGGCCCGGGCCTGTCGTCAGTGGCCGAAGTAGGCCTGTGCGATCCGCGCGTGATCGAAGGCGTCCGCTTTGCCCTGCAGCGTCACGCGACCCTTGAGCAGGCAGCACACGGCATCGGCCATGCGGCAGGCGCGCTGCACGTCCTGCTCGACGAGCACGATCGCCATGCCCTGCGCGCGCACCTGCTGCAGAGACTCGTAGATCTGCCTGACGATCACCGGGGCCAGCCCGAGCGAGATCTCGTCGCACAGCAGCAGCCGCGGGTTGGCCAGCAGCGCCCGCCCGATCGCGACCATCTGCTGCTGACCGCCGGAGAGCGCCGTCGCCGGGCGCGTGCGGAACTCCTGCAGCACGGGAAAGAGCTCGTAGACGCGCTGCAGCGTCCAGTGCCCGGCGCGGCGGGTCAGCATGCCCATGCGCAGGTTCTCCTCGACGCTCAGCGAAGGAAAGAGCATGCGGCCCTCGGGAACCAGCGCGATCCCCTCGTAAGCCAGCGCCTCGGCGGGTCGCCCGAGCAGCGGCGCGCCTTGCAGGCGCACCGCGCCCTCGGCCCTTCCCTCCAGCAGCCCGCAGACGGCCGACAGGAGCGTGGACTTGCCGGCGCCGTTGGCGCCGATCAGCGCCAGCACCCGGCCCTCGTCGAGCGCCGTCGACACGCCGTACAAGGCCTGCAGGTCGCCGTACCAGACCTGCAGGTCATCGATCTCGAGCAGCGCGGCCATCCGTCCTCGTCCGTCCCTATCCGTCCCGAACCGTCCCCGTCCCTCACCCGCTGCGCGTCATGGCGAATCCGCGAGTCCCATGTAGACCTCACGCACCTCGCGGCTGGCCATCGCCTCGGCCGGCGGTGCCTCGAGCAGCTTGCGCCCGAAGTGCAGCACCAGGATGCGATCGGCCACCGCGTGCAGCGCCTGCGGGATGTGCTCGATCCAGATCACCGCGTATTCGGCCTTGAGTTCGCCGACGAGTGCTGCCAGGGCCGCGACCTCGGGCTCGGTCAGGCCGCCGGCGACCTCATCGAGCAGCAGCAGCTTCGGGTCGGTGGCCAGCGCCTTGGCCAGCTCGAGCCGCTTGCGGTCCAGCAGCGGCAATCGCCCGGCAAGATCCCTGCTGCGCGCTGCAAGCCCGCAGCGCCGCAGCGACTGCTGCGCACGCTCGGCCGCCCGGCTGCCGGGCAGGCCCGCGCCGAAGCTGGCCGCGGCGAGCACGTTCTCGTAGACGGTCAGGTTGCCGAACGCCTGCGGGATCTGGAAGGCGCGCGCCACGCCCAGCCGGGCGCGTCGATGCGGCGGCAGGCCCAGCAGTTCCGCGCCGTCGAGCCGCACGCTGCCCGCGTCGGCCTTGGCCACGCCGGTGATCAGGTTGAAGAGGGAACTCTTGCCGGCGCCGTTGGGGCCGATCACGCCCAGGCAGTGGCCCTTCTCCAGCGTGAACTCGACGGCATCGGCGACGACGATCGCGCCGTACTTCTTCGACAGCCCCTGCACCTGCAGCACGGCAGCGACCTTCGCCTCGTCGACGCCCGCGCCGCCGTCCTCACTGCAGGGCCGACATCGGCTTGTAGTCGGTGTCCACCGGAATCATCGGCGCAGTCCCGTTGTGCGTGATGAAGAGCTCGTAGGGGAACTTGCCGCTCTTGGCCTTGCGCCACTGGCCGCTGACCAGCGGCGTCACCGCGATGCTCTTGATCGGGCTGTCCTTGAAGTTGATCGGGCCGACGATCGAGTCGAGCTTCATGTTCGCGATCGCGTCGCGCAGGGCCTTGCGGTTCTTCGGGTCGCCCGCGCCCTTGATCGCCGCCAGCGCCGTCTCCCACAGCGCGTGACCGTAGCCGATCGGCTGCGTCCACTGCTTGCCGGTGGAGCCCTCCCACTCGTCGGCGAGCTGACGGGCGGTCTGCCCGGTGATCGTCGACTTGAACGGGAAGGCCGGCGTCCACCAGATCTCGGTGCCCATGCCGTCGCCGGCCGCGCCCATCGACTCGACCGCGCTCGGGAACAGGAACGGTCCGGCCATCGTCACGAGCTCGGGCTTGAATCCGGCCTGCTGCGCCTGCTTCCAGAAGGTGGCGAAGTGGCTCGCGAAGGCGAAGCCGGAGACGATCTGCGCGCCGCCGCCCTTCATCGCCGAAACCTGGGTCGAGAAGTCGTTCGTCGCGATCTTGAAGAAACCGGTGTTGATCTCCTTGTAGCCGTTCTGTTTGGCGCCGGCCGGCAGCCCGGTGTTCGGATCGGCGAAGGCCTGCCCCGGCGGGTTGTCGATGTAGAAGGTGCCGAGCACCTTGTTCGTCTTGATGCCGTTCCAGATGCCGAAGAAGTTCTTCAGCACGTCGTCGGCGCCCCAGAAGAAGTGGAAGGAGAACGGGAAGCCCTTCTCCGGCGTCGAGCCGCGGCCGAAGGTGAACGCCTGCCAGGGCATCATCGTCGAGATCATCGGGATGCCGTGCACGTCGCAGAGCTGGCCTGCCGGGCCGGCGGCATCGCCGTCCTGCACGAGCACGAGGTCGACCTTGTCGCGCAGCACCGCTTCGCTGGAGACGGTCTGCGAACGGTTCGGATCGGACTGGTTGTCCTTGAGGACGACCTCGATCTTGTAGGTCTTGCCGCCGACCGTGACACCGTCCTTGACCGCGGCCTTGAACTTGTCGAGCGTCCAGTTGTCGGCCTCGCCGAAGTTGGCGCGGATGCCCGAGAGCGCCGTGATGTAGCCGATCTTGATCGTGTTGCGCGCCTGCGCCAGTGCCGGCAGCGCGAGCGTCGCCGCACCCGCGGCTCCGGCAGTGATGATGCGGCGCCGCGTCAGCGCGGAAGGCAGGGCGGGGAAACGAACGATCTGGGCCATGACATGCTCCTCGGACGAGCGGGTTGGGTCACTCAGATGTTAGTGGAGCAGCTCGTTTCGTTGACAACGGAATTACCCGAATGCCACACTCAGAAGGCCCATTGGTGAGCGCGTCCTCGGGTCGACCCTGATTCCCTTGGTGCCGCGCTGGCGCGACGCGCAGCGCGGCACTTGCGAGAACACCAGCGGGCTGCTGCGCCAGTACCTGCCCAAGGGTGCTGACCTCTCGGTCTACACACAAGAAGAGCTCGACGCGATCGCCGAGAGCTTCAACAACAGGCTCCGCGTCACGCATGGCTGACGCACGCCACCGGAGGTCTTCGCACAGCCGCCGGCCAGCGCTCACAAGCCATCAAAACCGGTTCATGAACCACGGTGTTGCACTTCGGATTTGAGGCCGCCCTGGGACGCCATGGCATTTCGGCTCATTCCCGATCTGCCATCCAGTGCCCGCGCAGACACCAAGCAGTGACTGCTGGCGCCAGAGGCCGAGGACTCATGCGCACGCCTCGACAAGCGCATCGCAGAAGACCCGGAAGCTGCGCGACGAGCTTCGCGCCAGCTCGACCTGCGCACCAATCGCTCGAGCGGCTTCGATCTTCAGCAGCCCGCCCCTGAAGTAGCCGCGTGCCTGCATGATGCGCTCGAACGCCTCCCAGGTCCCGCCGGCGATCGCGTCCGGGTCGCGCAGCGCCTGTCGACGCGGCACGTTCTCCGCCGCCCGCGGGTACGCCGAGCGCACCGCAGCCCAGTCGCCGAAGTACCAGGCCTCCAGCTCTTCGATGGCGATTCGGTTGACGAGCTGCCACGGGGCGTTTCGCGCGCCCGTCCGCGTGCGCAGGCCTGCGCGCTGCGCCATCGACTCCAGCTGGCCCTTGAGCACGCGGCAATCCTGATCGTCCCGGTCCACCACGACGGCGATCCGCCAATCGGACGGCAGCCACGCCGCGTAGCCGCGCAGACGTTGCTCCAGCTTGCCGAGCAGGTCGCTCTTGCCTTGAAAGGGGTGGATCTCGAAGGTTCGATCGTGCGGCAGCAGGCGCGGCAACAGCGCACGCAGGAATGCCTCCATCGAAGGCTCTTCGACCAGGAATTCGAAATGCGCGGCCGACATCTTCAAAGCCTCGCCCGAGGCCGGCTCGGTGCACCCTGGTTGACAAGCGGATCGCCCACGCCGAGCTGCCCCTCCATCCAGAGCTGGCCCAGCAAGGCGCCTTGTTTGACGAATTCGGTCACGCCCGGCAAATCGACGGCCCGCCGCGTCTGCGCGTACCCCTGTTCGTCGCGCCACAGCACGCGCACCTCTTCAGGCCGCAGCCCGTTCAGGAAGAACGGCGAATGGGTCGTGACCAGCAGTTGCGTGCGACTGCTGGCCGCGCGGCACTCCTCCGCAAGCTCCGGCAACAAGCGCGGGTGCAGGAAGTTCTCGGGTTCCTCGATGCCGATGAAGGGAGGCGGCGCCGGGTCGTAAAGGAGAACCAGGTAGGCGAGCATCTTCAGCGTGCCGTCGGAGGCGAACTTCGCGAGCACCGGGTGGCTGAAGGGAGCGTCCTTGATCTGCAGCAGCAACCGCCCGTCGGGCATCGGCTCGGCGAGCACGCGTTCGATACGCGGCACGCGGCGGCGCAGGACGTCGAAGATCTGCTCCAGGTGGTGGCCATGCTGCTCGGCAAGGTACTGGATCACATTGGCCAGGTTGTCGCCGCTGCGGGTCATGCGTTCCTGCGGACCGGCCTCGGGCTGGCCGCGGGCGCTGTCGGCCGAGAGGTAAGACACGTACCACCCGGTGATGAAGTCGCGCAGCGCCGCCACGCGCGGGTGCTCGGCGAATTGACCCAGCGCATTTACCGCCAGCAGGTCGGCCGACTTCAGCGGCACGTCAATGCGCGTATCGCGCTCGTCGGGCAGCTCGCCGCTGACTGCCCTGCCCCTGCCTTCGCGATAGTCCAGGAAGCGAAACGGCTTGCCGCTGCTGCCCCGCCGCCATTGCAGCCACTCCTCCGCAACGACCGGGCCACCGGCTCTCTCGTCGACCGCCAAGTGGTACGTGATCAGCGGGAAACCGGGCTCGCGATACTTGATTTCGATGGTCACCGGGCCATCGCTGCCGCGCGTCCTCAGCTCCTTCGCTCGACCGCGCTTGTCCCAGGCACGGCGCAGCCCCAGCTCGAAGCACTCCGCGAGAAAGGCGAAGACATCGAACACGGTCGACTTGCCGCTGCCGTTCGGCCCCAGCAGCACCGTGAGCGGTGTCAGGTCCTTGAACTCGAGTTCGCGCAGCACGCGGAAGTTCTGCACCTTCAGATACTCGATCCGGGCCCGACCGGGAGTGCCCCTGGGTCGCTTCGTCTTCATGTGTTCACCTCGATGATCTTCTCGGCACCGTTGACTCGAAGCTCGCCCGAGATGAGCTTGGGCAGCAGCGTATCGCGTAGGGCAGCGAGGCTCCGTGCCACCTGCTTCGCTGCGACGATACGGTCATAGTGGACACATCGTAGTTTCAAACGCCCTCAGGGTCGACGTGAGAGGGCCTTGCGGAGGTCTGACGCGCCTGCGCTTGGCGACCGTGACCTCGCGCAATGTTGTTTCGGCGGACGCTTCAGCGCTCAGAACCCGCGCGCCGACGTCGCCAGCCGCCCGCCCCCATCGGCGACCAGCACGGCACCGGTGACGAAGGAGGCCTCGTCGCTGGCGAGGAAGCGGATGCACGCGGCCATCTCCTCCGGTCGCGCGAAGCGCCGCAGTGCCAGGCGGGCCGCCAGCGCCTGCTGCTCCTCCAGCGCGCTGCGGCCCGAGGCGGCTGCGGCCTCGCGCATCTCGGCCTCGGCCATCGCCGTGGCGGTCCAGCCCGGGCACAGGCAGTTGGCACGGATGCCGTCGACGCCGTGCACGTAGGCGATGTTGCGCGTGTAGGCGACCACCGCGGCCTTGGACGGCGCATAGCTGGCGCTGCCGGGGGTCGAGTTGAAGGCCGCGACCGACGCCACGTTGACGATCGCGCCGCCGCCGGCTGCGCGCAGCAGGGGAATCGCCGCGCGGCACACGCGCATCGTCCCGGTGAGGTTGACCGCGAGCATCCGCTCCCAGGTCGCGTCGTCGACGTTCTCCGGGTCATCGGCGGCGACGACGCCCGCCGCGTTGACGACGACTTTCAGCGCGCCGGATGGGCCCGCCGCGCCCTTCACCGCGGCGATCGCGGCGTCGACGTCGCCCTGGCGCGTGACGTCGCCGACGACGACGCTGACGCGCCCTGCCGCGGCGGCGGCGCTGCGGTCGAAGGCGACCACCTGCATGCCCTCGGCCGCCAGGCGCGCGACCGTGGCCGCGCCGATGCCGCTGGCTGCACCGGTGACGAGGGCGACGGCCGCGCTCAAGCGGCGCTCCGGCCCGGCGGGATGTGGCCCTCGACGACCCAGCGGTCGAAGATCGCGAGCACGGCGTCCGAGAACACCGGGTCGTTGATGTGCCCGTCGATCTCGATCAGCTGCACCGGCGGGCGCACCGCTCGTCGCAGCGCCTCCTGCAGCGCCTTCAGGCCCTTCGGATCGTGCAGCGGCTCGCCCTCACGGTCCCAGCCCTGGATGCCCTCGCGAGGCAGGAGGAAAGCGACCGGGCCCTTGGCGCGCGCGAGCTTCTCGCCGACCACGCGCGCAGCCTTCTCGCGTTCCTCGGGGGTCATCGAGACCGAGGCGATGAGGCGGTTGTGCGCGTGGTAGGGGCGCCCGGCGTAGGTCGCCGGCACCGGCTTCCAGGTCTGCATGTCGATCATGTCGAGCGCGCCGGGGGCGACGATCTGCGGGATGCCGCGCCGGCCCGCTGCCTCGAGCCGGGTCGGGCCCGAGGTGACGACCGAGCCGTGCACCTCGTTGCCGACCTCCTGCAGGCACAGGTCCAGCACCGCGGCCAGCCGCCCCTGCGCTGCCAGCGACTCGATCGCCTGCCCGCCCATGCCGGTGCTGTGGAACACGCCGACCTCGTAGCCGCGCTCCTCGAGCGCGGGCTTCAGGCGGATCATGTACTTGAGGTTGCTCGACCCGAGCGAGCTGATCGCCACCATCGGCCGGTCCTTGGGCACCGGCTTGACCGCGCGGCAGGCACCGAGCACCGCACCGGCCGCCTGCGAGAGGATCGAGCGGCAGATGCCGTTCAAGCCATAGAGCCCGCCGGCCCAGAGGATCATCATCAGGTCCGGCGCGATGCGATCGGGCGGGATCAGGTGCGAGTACGAGACCGTCGAGACGACGAACTTGGGCATCCCGAGCGGCAGCGCCATCGTGACGTCGAGCGCGAGGTCGGTACCCATCGAGCCGCCGAGAGCCAGCAGCCCGTGCATCTGCCCCTCGCGGTAGAGCCGCAGCGCCAAGGCCACCGCGCCCTCGGCCATCTTCGTCATCGCCGCGTTTTCGTCGCCGAGCGCGGCGATGGCTTCGATCGTCGTGCCGGCGGCGGCGGCGACCTCGGTGTTCGGAAACCCCGGCGCGAAGCGCGGCTTGCCCAGCACGCCCACGTCCATGATCGCGGCGCGACCGCCGCCCTCCTCCACGCACTGCTTCATGAAGAGCAGTTCGTCGGCCTTGGTGTCGGCGGTGCCGACGATCAGGATCCCCGGGCTCATCGCGGTCTCCGCTGGTTGAGTTCGTCCATCACCTGGCCCGACTCGGGCAAGGTCATGCCGCCGTCGACGACGAGCGTCTGCCCGGTGACCCAGTGCGCCTCGTCGCTGGCGAAATAGAGCACCGCGTACGCGATGTCGTCGGGGGCGCCCGCGTGCCCGAGCGGGATTTCGCGTTCGAGCGCCGCCTTGTTCTGCGGCCGGCTCAGCCGGCCTCGGTCCTTCGCGACGAAGCCGGGCTCGACGCCGTTGACGGTGATGCCCCGCGGCGCGAGCTCGAGCGCCGCCGAGCGGATGAAGCCGTTGACGCCCGCCTTGGCCGCGGCGTAATGCGCCGAGTCAAGCATCGCCACGCGCGGCCCGGTCACCGAAGAGGTCACGACGATGCGCCCGCCGCGCTCGCTGAGCGCCGGCAGCGCCGCCTGCGTGAGCCAGAAGCAGCTCTCGAGGTTGAGCGCAAGCGTCTGGCGCAGCGTCGCGGCATCGAGCGCGTCCAGGCTCGCCCAGGGGCAGCCACCGGCGTTGTGCACGAGCACCTGCAGCCCGCCGAAGGCCTCCTGCGTCTTCGCGACCACGGCGCGGCAGCCGGCCTCGTCGGCCGCGAACGAGCAGGCCTGCGCCTGCAGGCCGCGCTCGCGCAGCCCTGCGGCAACGGCCTCGGCCGCGTCGAGCGAACGGTTGGCGAGCATGACGGCCGCACCGGCCTCGGCCAGGCGCGTCGCGATCGCCGCGCCGATCCCGCGCCCCGAGCCGGTGACGAGCGCGGCCTGGCCGTCGAGGCGAAACGCGTTCATCGCGAAGCGTCGCCCGCGAATTCGGCGCAGAACTCGCGCAGCACCTGCAGCCAGCGCGCGGTGTCGGCCTCGGTCGTCGCCGGGCACATCAGCAGCATGCAGTGAAACGGTGTGATCAGCACGCCGCGATTCATGAAGTAGACGTGCAGCAGCGCCTCCAGCACGTCGTCGCGGCTCTTGCGGAACTCGGCGGCGTTGCGCGGCGGCTCGGGAACGAACATCGTTTCCATCCGCGCGCCGAGGTCGACGACGCACCAGGGCAGGCCGTGCCCGGCGATCACCGCGCGCGAGGCTTCGGCCAGGTCCCTGGCCAGCCGCGTCATGTGCGCGAAGGCCGGTGCCGTCAGCACCTCGGAGAGCACGGCGCGCACCGCGGCCACCTGCAGCGCGCTGCCGGCCAGCGTGCCGCCGAAGCCCAGGTGCGCACTCTGCCGCACCTCGGCCGGGTTGACCTTGGGCACCTGCTGCCACAGCCGCTCGGCCACCGCCTGGCTGGCGCCGTAGAGGCCCACCGGAATGCCGCCGCCGACCGACTTGCCGACGACGAAGAAGTCGGGGTCGAGGTGGTCGCGCCCGGTGACGCCGCCCGGGCCGCTCGAGAAGGTGTGCGTCTCATCAAAGACCAGCAGCGTGCCGGTCTCGCGCGTGGCCTGCCGCAGCGCGTCGAGGAAGCCCGGCTGCGGCTCGAACATGCCGAAGTTGGTCATGAAGGGCTCGGCGAGCACGCAGGCCACGTCCTGCGCGGCCAGCGCCTGGCGCAGCGCGGGCACGTCGTTGTAGGGCACGACGGCCGAGACGCGTGCATGGTCCACGGCGTTCGCGTGGATGCCATTCCTCAGCACGACCCGGCCCTCTGCATCGAGCGCGACATGCGCTTCCTCGACCGAGCCGTGATAGCAGCCGTCGAAGACCAGCACCTTCGGCCGCCCGGTGATCATGCGCGCGATGCGGATCACCGCGCGGTTGGCGTCGCTGGCCGAGGTCGTGAAGCCCCAGTACGGCAGGCCGAAGCGGCGGGTGAGCTCCTCGCCGACCGAGGCCGCGGCCTCGGTGGGCAGCATCAGCGTCGCGCCGTGCGCGAGCTGCTCGGACACGGCGCGCGTGATCGCCGGGTGGCCGTGCCCGCACATGCCGCCGGAGTCGCCAAGGCAGAAGTCGGCGTAGTCGAGGCCGTCGGCACAGCGCACCCGCGCGCCCTGGGCCGAAGCGACGACGAGCGGGAAGCCGCCGGCCCAGCGCCGCATCCAGTGCGAGGGCGCGCCGTAGAGGTAGTGCGCCTGCCCGGCGGCGAAGGCCTGGCGCGAGCGCGGGTGCGTGTCGGCAAAGCGCGCCTGCTCGCGCGCCAGCGCCGCGCGCAAGGCCTGCGGATCGAGCGCGGCCATGGGTTCTCAGCGCCCTTCGACTTCGGCGAAGGCGCCGTCCAGCGCGTCGCAGAGCACGTCGATCTCCTCGCGGCTGATGGTCAGTGCCGGCGACATGATGATGTTGGAGCCCGAGGTGCGCACCATCGCGCCGCGGCGGTAGGCGCTGCGCGCGACCGCGGCGACCTCCTTGGCGCCGCGCGGCAGCGGCGTCTTCCTGCCCTGGTCGGCGACGAGTTCCAGGCAGACCATCAGGCCGACGCCGCGCACGTCGCCGATCAGGCGCGAGCGCGAGGCGATGTCGCGCAGCCGCGCCATCAGGTGCTCGCCCTGGCGCGCCGCGTTGCCGACCACGTCCTCGCGCTCGAGGATGTCGAGCGTGGCCAGGCCCGCGGCCGCGGCCACCGGGTGGCCGCTGTAGGTGTAGCCGTGGCCGATCGAGCCCAGGCCCGCGTCGCCCTTCAGGAAGCCCTCGGCCACGCGCTGGCCGATCGCGGTGGCGCCCAGCGGCAGGTAGCCCGAGGAGATGCCCTTGGCCAGGCACCAGAGGTCGGCCTTGACGCCCCACATGCGCGTGCCGAACCAGTGGCCGGTGCGGCCGAAGCCGGTCACGACTTCGTCGGCGATCAGCAGCACGCCGTGCTTGTCGCAGACCTTGCGCACGAGCGGCCAGAAGTTGGGCGGCGGGACGATCACGCCGCCCGCGCCCTGCACCGGCTCGGCGATGAACGCCGCCACGGTGTCGGGCCCCTGGAAGCTGATCTCGCGGTCGAGCAGCTCGGCGCAGATCTCGCCCAGGCGCATCGGGTCATCCGTGTAGGGATTGCGGTACAGCCAGGGCGAGTCGATGTGGAAGCAGCCCGGCAGCAGCGGCTCGTAAGCGCGGCGGAAGTTGGTGTTGCCGTTGACGCTGGCGCCGCCGAAGTGCACGCCGTGGTAGCCCTGGCGCAGCGCGATGAACTTGACGCGATCGGCCTGCCCCTGCAGCTTCCAGTACTGGCGCGCGAGCTTGAGCGCGCCCTCGACCGCGTCCGAGCCGCCATTGCTGAAGAAGACCGCGGCGACGTCGTCGGGCGCCATCAGCTTCACGAGCCGCGCCGAGAGCTCGATCGCGCGCGGGTGCGTGGTGCCGCGGAAGGTGTTGTAGAAGGCGAGCTCGTCGAGCTGCTCGACGATCGCGTCGCGGATCTCGCGGCGTCCGAAGCCGAGGTTGGCGCTCCAGAGGCCGCCGACGCCGTCGACCATCTTGTGGCCGTCGATGTCCCAGATCCAGCTGCCCTCGCCGCGCGCGATGATGTCGGGCGGATGGTCGCGCATGCCCTGCGGATGCGCCATCGGGTGCCAGAGGTACCGGGCATTGGCGGCCTTGAGCTCGTCCTTGTTCATGTGCTTCATCGCGGGTCCTCCATCGACACTCGCAGGCGCGCGGCGATCGCGGCCAGCGTGCCGTCGACGTCGCGCAGATCGAAGAACTGGGTCTGCAGGCCGGCGCGCTGCGCGCCGGCGATGTTGCGGAACTGGTCGTCGACGAAGAGGATGCGCTCGGCCGGCAGCCCCATGCCCTGCACCCCGAGCGCGTAGGCGCGCGGGTCGGGCTTGAGGATGTGCGTGTGCGTCGCGTCGACGATCACGTGCATCTCGCGCAGCACGTCCATGCGAGAGATGAAGTCCTTGCCGTTGAAGAGCTCGAGCTCGTTGCTGAGGATGCCCACGCGCAGCCCCTTCTCGCGCGCGCGCAGGATCAGCTGGCGCATCTCCGGCCGCACGACGGCGTTCGGGTCGGTGTGTCGCAGGCGCGTCAGCATGCCCAGCATGTCCCAGCCGGGGTTGCCCGAGGCCTCGCCGATCTCGCGCGCGCGCTGCGCCCAGTAGTCGCGCTCGGTGATCTCATCGCGCTGCATCGAGCGCCAGAGCGGGTCGGTCTCGGGGTCGATCGGCCCGAGCCAGGTCAGGCTGCCCGCGGGCAGCCCGAGATCGGCCTCGGTCTGGCGGTGGCGCTCGAACATCGAGACGCTGATGACGCTGCCGAAGTCCAGCAGCAGCGCCTGCGGTTCTGCGGTGCGGATGCTCATGGCAGGGCCACGCTGACGAGCTTGACCTCGGTGCAGCCGAGCAGGCCTTCGAGCCCGCTCTCGTGGCCGTAGCCGCTGTCCTTGATGCCGCCGAAAGGCGTCTCGGGCTGAGAGACGCCGAAATGGTTGATGCCGACCATGCCGGCCTGCAACTCCTGCGCAAGCCGGTGCGCGGTCGCCAGGTCCTTCGTGAAGCCGTAGGCGGCCAGGCCGTAAGGCAGCGCGTTGGCGCGCGCGATCGCCTCGTCCAGGCTGTCGAAGCCGTCGAGCAGACCGATCGGGCCGAAGGGCTCGACCTGCTGCAGCTGCGCCTCGGCCGGCGCGCCCTCGATGATCGTCGGCGGATAGAACCAGCCCGGGCGGTCGAGCCGCCTGCCGCCGCAGAGCAGGCGCGCGCCGCGCTCGAGCGCGTCGTCGACCATCGCCTGCATCTGGCCGCAGCGGCGTTCGTGGATCAGCGGGCCGAACTGCGTGCCCGCGTCCAGCCCGCTGCCGATCACCAGCGCCTTGGCACCGGTGACGAAGGCCTCGCGGAACTCGTCCAGGCGCGATCGATGAACGAGGAAGCGCACCGGAGATGCGCACACCTGCCCGGCGTTGCGGAACTTGGCCTGCACGCCAAGCTTGACGGCGGCGGCGATGTCGGCGTCGGCGCAGACAATCACCGGTGCGTGGCCGCCGAGCTCGGCCGTGTAGCGCTTCATGTGGCGCGCGGCGAGCTCGCCGAGCTGCTTGCCCACCGGCACCGAGCCGGTGAACGAGACCTTGGCGATCACCGGGCTTGCGATCAGCGTCGACGAGATCTCGGGCGGGTTGCCCATCACGACGCCGAGCACGCCCTTGGGCAGGCCCGCGTCGTGGAAGGCGCGCGCCATCTCGAGGCAGGTCGCGGCCACCTGCTCGTCGGGCTTGATGATGACGCTGCATCCGGCGCCAAGCGCGCCGCCGAGCTTGCGCGCAGGCAGGTTGGCCGGGAAGTTCCAGGGCGTGAACGCCGCCACCGGCCCCACCGGCACGCGCATCACCGTCTGGCTGACGACGTTCGCCAGCCGCGGCGGCACCCCGCGCGCGGCCAGGCGCTTGCCCTCCTCGGCGAGGAAATCGATGATGTCGGCGGCCAGCTGCACCTCGCGCAAGGCCTCGCCCAGCGGCTTGCCCTGCTCGGTCGTGAGGATGCGCGCGATCGCCTCGGCGCGCTCGCGGATCAGCGCCGTGGCGCGGGCGATGATGCGAAAGCGCTCGAGCGCGAGCATGCGCGACCAGACGGCGAAGCCGCGCTCGGCGGCCGCGAGCGCGTCCTGCAGGTCGGCGGCGCTTGCGCCGGCGTATTCGGCCAGCAGCGTGCCGTCGGCCGGGTTGCGCACCTGCACCCGCAGCGGCGATCGGCCTTCGACGAAGGCGCCGTCCAGGTAGAGACACGGAGTCGGGTAGTTCATCGGGGAGGCAGGCCTGAAGAGCCTGGACTGCGGTGGAAGGCGTGCATGTTCGGGCCAGTTTGTTTCGTTGTCAACAAGTATTCTTCCGGGGTGGCGGGCATCGCGCTCGCGCCGGATGACGGCGGATGACGCCTGATCCCTTTCGTTGTCAACGAGTCGTTGCCGCAGCCGCTACACTGCGCGGCGCCAGTCCACGCACAACGCACCCGGTGCCGCCCCCCGCCAAAGCCGCCAAAGCTGCCAAAGCCGGCAGCCGCCGTCCAGTCGCCACGGACACCGCGCCGCGCCGCGTCGCGGTCAAGCGCGCCAACCTCGGGCCGATGGGCAGGCTCGAGGACTTCATCCCGTACAAGCTCTCGGTCGTCGCCAACCGGGTGTCGCAATCGATCGGCCGGCTCTTCGAGAGCCGCTTCAACATCCAGATGACCGAGTGGCGGATCATCATGGCACTCTATGCCTACGGCGATCTCGTCTTCAACGAAGTGGTCGAGCGCACCAGCATGGACAAGGCGCGCGTCTCCCGCGCGCAGCGCCGGCTCGTCGACCTCGGGCTGATCCGCACCTACGGCGACCCGGCCGACCGGCGCAAGGTCATCCTCTCGCTCGTGCCCGAAGGCGCACATATCTGCGAGACCCTGCTGCCCGAGGCCGTGCAGCGCGAGGCCTGGTTCCTCGCGGTGCTCGACGAGCACGAGCACCAGCAGCTCGACGTGATCCTCGACAAGCTGATGAAGCGCAGCCAGGAGCTGTAGGAGCCGCCCGGCCGGAGGGTGCCTGCGCACGATGAAGCAGCGGCCTGCCCTCCTTCCCGTCCATCCGGGCGCCGGCCCGCCAGCGCTGCTGCCGAGCCTTGCGGGCCTGCACCGGCCGACCGGCTGGGACTGGGCGCTGCTGCCGCTCGTGCTCGCGGCACTCGTGCTGCTCGGTTTCGGTGCGACGCAGATGCTGCAGCCCTACCGGGTCGGCGACCCGCTGCCGCTCACGCTCGACCCGCGCTGGCTGCCCTACTACCTGCTGCGCACGACACTGCGCATGGCGCTGGCGATGCTCGCCTCGCTCGCCTTCGCGGGCGTCTTCGCGCTGCTTGCCGCCAAGTCGCGCAGCGCCGAGCGCGTGCTCGTGCCCCTGCTGGACATCCTGCAGTCGATCCCGATCCTGGGCTTCCTCTCGATCACCGTCACCGGTTTCGTCGCCCTCTTCCCCGGCAGCCTGCTCGGCGTCGAGTGCGCGGCGATTTTCGCGATCTTCACCTCGCAGGCCTGGAACCTGGCTTTCAGCCTCTACCAGTCGATGCGCACGGTTCCTCCCGAGCTCGACGAGGCGGCGCGCATGTCGCAGCTCTCGGCCTGGCAGCGCTTCTGGCGGCTCGAGCTTCCGTTCGCGATGCCGGCGCTGCTGTGGAACATGATGATGTCGATGTCCGGCGGCTGGTTCTTCGTCGTCGTCTCGAGGCGATCACCGTCTCCGGCCAGAGCATCAAGCTGCCCGGCGTCGGCTCGTACATCGCGCAGGCGATCGAGCTGCGCGATCTCGGCGCCGTCGGCTGGGCGATCGCCGCGATGGCGCTGGGCATCCTGCTCTACGACCAGCTGCTGTTCCGGCCGCTGGTGGCCTGGTCGGAGCGCTTTCGCTTCGACGAGAACGCCGGCGGGGTCGCCGCCCGCTCCTGGCTGCTCGCCTGGCTGCGGCGGGCGCGCGGCGTGCAGACGGTGACGCGCCCCGGCGTGCGCCTCTTCGAGCGCAGCCTTGGCTTCTGGCCGCGCCGCTTCGACGGCAGCTCGGTGCGGGCGCGCCCGCGCGGGCCGCGGCGCGGCGCGCAGCGCGCCCTGGATGCACTGCTGCTCGCTGCCGCGGCGCTCGCGCTCTGGCGCCTCTTCATCTTCGTGCACACCGAGCTCGGCTGGGCCGAGCTCGCGCATGTGCTGCGCCTTGGGGTCTACACGCTGCTGCGCGTGCTGGTGCTGCTGGCGCTGGCCGCGCTGATCTGGGTGCCGCTTGGGGTATGGATCGGCCTGCGGCCGCGATGGGCCGGCCGCCTGCAGGCGCTGGCGCAGCTGCTCGCGGCCTTCCCCGCCAACCTGCTCTTTCCGCTGGCGGTCGTGGCCATCGTCAGGTGGCGGCTCGACCCCGATCTCTGGCTCTCGCCGCTGATGGTGCTGGGCACGCAGTGGTACATCCTCTTCAACGTCATCGCCGGTGCATCGGGCATCCCGGCGGAGCTGCGCTACGCCGCCGACAACCTCGGGCTCTCGGGCTGGCTGCGCTGGCGCCGCTACCTGCTGCCGGCGGTGTTCCCGAGCTTCGTCACCGGCGCGATCACCGCCAGCGGCGGCTCGTGGAACGCCAGCATCGTCGCCGAATACGTCTCCTGGGGCGACACCACGCTCGTCGCGCAGGGCCTTGGCAGCTACATCGCGCAGACGACGGCCAAGGGCGACTTCCCGCGCATCGCGCTGGGTATCGGCGTCATGTGCCTCTTCGTCAGCGGGCTCAACCGCCTCCTCTGGCGACGCCTGTACCGCCTCGCCGAGCAGCGCATCCACTTCTGAATGCGGAGCACCCCGTGAGCACGCCCGTCCTCGAACTGCACGGTGTCGGCAAGCGCTTCCGTTCGGCCGACGGGCACGAGCGCGTCGTGCTCGACGGCATCGACTTCACGCTGCACGAAGGCGAGATCGTTTCGCTGCTCGGCAAGTCCGGCTCGGGCAAGAGCACGCTGCTGCGCATCATGGCCGGGCTGATCGCCGCCGATGCCGGCGAGGTGCGCTACCGCGGGCAGCCGCTCTACGGCCCGGTGCGCGGCGTCGGCATGGTCTTCCAGTCGTTCGCGCTCTTCCCCTGGCTGACGGTGCAGCAGAACGTCGAGCTCGGGCTCGAGGCTCGCGGCCTGCCGCCGGCGCAGCGCGCGCCGAAGGCGGCCGCGGCGATCGAGCTCATCGGCCTGGCCGGTTTCGAGGGCGCGCTCCCGAGGGAGCTGTCGGGCGGCATGCGCCAGCGGGTGGGCATCGCGCGCGCGCTCGTCACCGAACCCGAGGTGCTGCTGATGGACGAGGCCTTCTCGGCGCTCGACGTGCTGACCGGCGAACGGCTGCGCGACGACATCCTCGAGCTCTGGCACAGCGGCGCGCTGCCGACGAAGGCGATGCTCGTCGTCTCGCACAGCATCGAGGAAGCGGTGGTGATGGCCGATCGAGTGCTCGTGCTGGCCAGCGACCCGGGGCGCATCCGCAGCCAGCTCGCCGTCTGGCTGCCGCGGCCACGCGCGGCCGACAGCGAGGAGGTTCGCCTGCTGGTCGACGAGGTCTACGCGCTGGTCACCGCCGGCGCGACGCGCCACGGGCACGACGGCGGCGCCGCCGCGCTGGCCCAGCGCCTGCCGCGGGCCGATGTCGCGCGCATCGACGGCCTGGCCGAGCGCCTGGCGGCCCCGCCTTTCGGCGGCCATGCCGACCTGCCGGCGCTTGCGCGCGAGGCCGGCCTGCCCGACACCGAGCTGCTGGCCGCGGCGCACGCACTCGCCCTGCTGGGCCTTGCGCACCTGGACAGCGGCGACCTGCACCTGACGCCGCTGGGCCATCGCTACGTCGAGGCCGAGCGCCCGCTGCGCCAGGAACTCTTCGGCCAGCAGCTGCTGACCCAGGTGCCGCTGGCCGCGCATATCCGCCACAGCCTCGAGCAGGAGAGCGACGGCCATCTTGCCGACGAAGCCTTCCGGCGCCTGCTCGCGCAGCAGCTGGGCGAGGCCGATGCCGCCCGCGTGCTGCAGACCCTCGTCGCCTGGGCCCGCCACGGCGGCGTGTTCGAGTACGACCTGCACACCGGCACCCTGGCGCTGCCGAGCGGCGGCAGCGCCGCCGGCGCCGTCGAGTGAGCCGAATGCGTCGAATGAGTCCCGCGGGCGACGAAGCCGGGCCACGCGTCGGCGGCGGCCGGCCACTCTCCCGGCCACCCTGCCGGCCGGCCGTGCCGCCTCTCAGCCCCGCGGCCTGGCAGCGTCTATCGCGGCGACGCGCTCGCGCAGGGCCTTCAGTTCCTCGTAGCGCTTGGTGACGTCGCGCCCGAGCGCCATCGAACCGAGCGCGACGCCCGACTCGTCGAGCACGAGGCCGAAGCTGAAATCGACGTAGAGCTTGCGGCCGTCCTTGTGCAGCGCGCGCGTGGTGCGAACCTCGTTGCCGCCGCGCGTGTGCCCGGACTCGATCGCGCGGTGGTATGCGGCCCAGTGCGGGGCGCGCAGCCGCTCGGGGATGATCACGTCCAGGCTCTGCCCCATCACTTCCGCCGCGCTGAAGCCGAACACCGCCTCGGCGCCCGGGTTCCAGTGGCGAATCAGGCCCTCGCGGTCGGCAAAGATCACCGCGTCAGGCAGCTGCTCGGCGATCGCCGCGAGCAGCCGCTGCCTTTCTTCCCGCGCGCTTTCCTGCGCCCTCTCCTGCGTTCCTTCCACCATTTCCCGTCTCCCCTTCTCGTCCCGTTCTCGTCCCGTTCGACCCGTTGGACCCAGCCGGACGATCAACCGGCGCTGCCCGCGCTTTCCGGTCTTTCGTGCCTTTCCTGTCGGCCGCCGCGCCGGCGAGCACCTCGGCCACGCGGGCCCGCAGCACCGGCAGCAGCTCCGCCTCGAACCAGGGGTTGCGCACCAGCCAGCGGTTGTTGCGCGGGCTCGGGTGCGGCAGCGCGATCATCGACGGCCAGTGCCGCCGCCAGTCTCGCACCGCGTCGGTGATCGTCAGGCCGCGCACCGGGCCAAAGCGGCCGTAGTGCCAGGCCAGCGCATGGCTGCCGATCACGACGGTCAGCTCGATGTGCGTGAGCTGCGAGAGCAGCCGCTCGCGCCAGCGCCGCGCGCATTCGGGCGGCGGCGGCAGGTCGCCCGAAGCGCCGGTTCCCGGATAGCAGAAGGCCATCGGCACGATCGCCACCTGCCGCCGGTCGTAGAAGGTCTCGCGCGAGATCCCGAGCCAGGTGCGCAGCCGCTCGCCGCTCGCATCGTCGAAGGGGATCCCGCTCTCGTGCACCTTGCGCCCCGGCGCCTGCGAGGCCAGCAGCAGCCGCGCCGCCGGATGCGCCTGCAGCACCGGTCGCGGCGCCAGCGGCAGCTGCGCCGCGCAGGCCGTGCAGGCACGCACGTCGCGCAGCAGCTCGTCGAAGCGCGTCACGCCCCGCCCTGCTCCTCGAGCATCTGCTTGAGCACGACCGCGTTGTTGTGCTGCTCGTCCCTGGCCGAATAGACGAGTGTCAGCTTGCCGTGCCGCGCCAGGGCCTTCAGCTCCTCCCACGCGGCGCTGCCCTCGAGCTCCTTGCGGTAGCGGCTTCGGAACTCCTCGAACTTCGCCGGCTCGTGGCCGAACCACTTGCGCAGTTCGTTCGACGGCCCGACCTCCTTGAGCCACTCGTCGATCCGCGCCTCGTCCTTGCTCACCCCGCGCGGCCACAGACGATCGACGAGCACGCGCTTGCCATCGGCGGCGGCCGGCGCCTCGTAGGCGCGCTTGAGCATGATCTTCATTGATGGGTCTCCTCGACAAGGCTGGCGCGCGCCGGCCACAACAACCGGCGCACGCCAGCCCCTGGGCCCGACGGGTTCGGCGCTTGCGCGTCGAAACCCGCCGTGTCAGCCCGATCCTGCAACGCCCCGCGCGCAGCCGCCGCCCATGCGTGCTTGAACACCGCAAGCGGTGGGGTCACTGCCGGTTCCGCACGCGTCAGCACCCGAGGCACCGTGCAAGCCGATGTCCAAGCGAAAGCGGCGACGGCGAGTGCCGAGCCTTTCCTGATTAACGAACTGGTGGCGTGAGTCACGCCCGCCGAAGGCAAATCTGGAAGTCGATGCGGCCCCTGGCAGTATCGAGCTCCACGTTCTCGATGTCCCACGGCGGTTGCAAACCCAGCACACTGATGAACAGCGCTTCAACCTCGACGCCTATCGCTTCTGCCGCCCGAACACCCCGGCGGACGTGTGGACAGGCCGACAAGCGACCTCCCCACATGCGCACCGGGCTCGACTACGAGCGGGCATTGTCAATGTCTCCTTCCACACGAAACGACGGGGGACCGCGCCGGGATCAATTTGCCGGTTTGTGCGACTCGAGCCAATCACGAAGAGCTGCGTCCACCCGCGTTTGCCAGCCTTCTCCGGTTGCACGGAATCGCTGAACGACATCCCGGGAGAGACGGATCGTGATTCGCTCCTTGGTTGGAGCGCGCTGCGGTCCGCGAACGCCGAGTTTGCGCTGAAGGGAGTCCGGGAGCACCTCGGTAGCGGGGCGGAACTTCTTCAGGTCTTCGGTTCGGAGTTCGCGCACCTCCCCGGTGCTGTCAATCATCGGCTTGAGCTTTGACATAGCGGCTGACCTCGCGTGCGTTTGCCTTGCGAAAACTGATCACGCGGATGCCGTCCGCGGTCTCAGCGAAGCATAGGACATGGACCCTGTCGTTGAGCTTGCCGATGGCGACGTAGCGTGTCTCGCCGTAGTCCTGCCTTGCGTCAACGAACACCTGTGCAGTCTCGAAGTCGAAGTCCGCTGCCTCATCGAACGACAACCCGCGTTCGCGGATGTTGCGTTCGTTCTTGGCCGGGTCGTAGGAGACATGCACGAAGTGAAATGTACATACAAAAAAGAGAGCGCGGCGAGGTTTACGGCATCACCCTTGTCGGGCCGAACATCTAAATGTGCGGCCTGCGCGGCTTTTCGCGCAGGTCCGCTCGACTGCGGGCTTGGGGGCCATTGCTGCTACGGCCGGTGCGATCCGGCACCCGCGCGCCAACTGCGCGTGCCACCGGACAGCGATGGGGGATCCGTGGAGCGTTTGGCCTGACACCGATCCGGGCGGAATGCGGCCCGGGAGATACCGGTTCAGGCCATCGCGTAGACGCCGGTGGCAAGGGCGCTCGGGGCCGTGGCACGCTGCGCCAGCCGCGCCCAGCCCTCGTCGATCTCGGCCTGCAGCGCGTCGATCTCCTCGGGCGGCAGCTTGCGGTAGCGGCGCTGCACCGCGAGATAGTCGGCGATCGGGCGCGAGGGGGCTTCGGAGTTCAGCGTCCAGCGCACGCCGTCCTCGACCTCGACGAGCGGGAAGGCACCGCTCTGCACCGCCAGGCGCGCGGCGCCGAGCGCGCCGTCGTCGGCCAGGCCCCAGCCGTCCAGGCAGGGGATCAGTAGCGTGATCAGCCGCAGCCCGCGCATGGCCTTGGCCTTGGCGACCTTGCGGCGCAGGTCGGCCAGGTAGGCGACGCTTGCGGTCGCCACGTAGGGCACGCCGTGCGCGGCCATGATCTCGGTGAGGTTCTTCTTGCGCGTGGTCTTGCCCGCCGGCGTCGAGCTCGTGTAGGCGAAGCGCGGCGTCGAAGACGACTTCTGCGCGCCGGTGTTCATGTAGCCCTCGTTGTCGAGGCAGAAGTAGATGATGTTCTCGTTGCGCTCTGCCGCCGAGGACAGGCACTGCAGGCCGATGTCGTAGGTGCCGCCGTCGCCGGCGAGCACGATGACGTGGGTCTCGTGCCGGCCCTGCGCGTCGAGCGCCCGCCGCAGGCCCGAGGCAGCGGCGGCGCTGGCTTCGAGCGTGGGTTGGTAGACCGGGATGCGCATCGAGCTGAAGGGCTGCGGCCCGGCGATGATCGCCATGCACGAGGGCGGCACGACCGCCATCGTGTCGGGCCCGAGCACCGCGAGGATGTGCCGCAGCGTGATCGGCTCGGAACAGCCCGGGCAGGCGGCGTGGCCCGAGCAGAGCAGGTCGGATTCGCGCCGCGGCACCGCGAGCAGGGGGTTGTTCATCGGCTTGCTCCAAGCTCCTAGCGAACCCAGACCGATTCGGGGCGCGGCTCGGTCTGCAGCATCTGGCCGACGAATCGCGCGACATGGTCGGGCGGCACGTTGACGCCGCCGACGCCGGCCAGGCAGCCGTGGATGCGCGGCGCGCCCTCCATGCCGTAAAGCGCGGCGCGCAGCTCCTGGTGCAGGATGCCGCCGGCCCCGGGCGAGTGGTTGCGGTCGAGCACGACGACGTTGCGCACGCCGGCCAGCGCCGCGCGCAGCGCCTGCATCGGCAGCGGGCGGAAGAGCCGCAGCTTGACGAGCCCGACCGCCTGCCCCTCTTCGCGCATCGCGTCGACCGCGTCGCGCACGGTGCCGGCCATGCTGCCCATCGTGACGATCACCGTCTGCGCGCCGTCGCAGCGGTAGCGCTCGACGACGCCGTGGCTGCGGCCGGTGCGCTCGGCCCAGGCGCGGTCGGCCTGCGCGGCGAGCTCGGGCACGCGCGCCATCGAATCCTCGATCGCCTGGCGGTGCCGGTAGAACATGTCCTGCGAGATCACGTTGCCCCAGGATTCGGGGCTCGCGGTGTCCAGCCGGTGCGCGGGCGAGAACGGCGGCAGGTAGGCGTCGACCAGCGCCTGCGAGGGCACCGAGACCGGCTCGAGCGAGTGCGAGACGTAGAACGCGTCCAGGTTGACCATCGCCGGGACGAGGACCTCCTCGGCGACGCGGTAGGCCTGCAGCACGGTGTCCAGCGCCTCCTGCGGGCTCTCGACGTAGTACTGGATCCAGCCGGTGTCGCGCTGCGCGAGGCTGTCGGTGTGGTCCGGCCAGAAGGCCCAGGGCGAGGCCACCGTCCGGTTGACGTTGGCCATCACGATCGGCGCGCGTGCCCCGGCCGCGTAGTGCAGCAGCTCGTGCATCAGCAGCAGGCCCTGCGACGCGGTCGCGGTGAAGACGCGCACGCCGGCCAGCGACGCCGGGATGCAGGCCGACATCACCGAGTGCTCGGACTCGGGCGTCAGCACCTCGGCGTCGAACTCGCCGGCGGCCTGGAACTCGGTGATCTTCTCCAGCACCGGGGTCTGCGGCGTGATCGGGTAGACCGGCACCACCTTCGGGCGCCCGAGCCGGGCGGCCCAGGCCACCGCGTGGTTGCCGGTCAGCAGCAGGGTCTGGCCATCGGTGTTCACTTGGTGTCCTCGCTCATCGCCATCGAACCGGTCGGGCACTCGCGCACGCAGACGCCGCAGCCCTTGCAGTAGTCGGTGTTGACGGTGTAGCCCATGCCGACGCGCTCGATCGCCAGGTCCGGGCAGTAGATGACGCAGTGGTCGCAGTTGATGCAGGTGCCGCAGGAGAAGCAGCGCGTGGTCTCCGCGAGCGCCGCCGCGGCGTCCAGGCCGAGCTGCACCTCGGCCTCGTCGGCGACGCGCTCGGCGGCGGCACGGCGGGGCGAGACCGCGCGCGCGCGCCTGGGGTGATAGTGCAGGCTGATCGCCGACAGCGGCACGACCGGCTCGTCGCCGTCGTCGTCGAGCACCAGCGCCGGGCCGCTTGCGCCGAGCCCGCGCTCGCGCAGGCTGCGGTCGATCGCCAGCGCCGCGCGCTTGCCCATGCCGACCGCTTCGGTGACGAAGCGCGCCATGCTGGTCAGGTCGCCGCCGGCCCAGACCCGCTCGTCGCTGGTGGCGCCGGCGCCGGCCGTCCACAGCAGCGCGCCCTCGCGCCGCAGCGCGCCGCCCAGGTCGTCGAGTCGCGGGTCCTGGCCGATCGCGGTGATCACCGCGTCGGCGGGCAGCTCGAAGCCGCTGTCGGCGATCTCGACGATCTCGAAGCGGCCGCGCTCGGCGCCGGGCCGGAAGTCCACGCGCACGCACTGCAGTGCAAGGCGGCTGGCGTCAAGCGCGGTGGCGCCGGTCTCGCGCACCGCGCGCAGCATCGCGCCGTCGACGAGGCCGATGCCCTCCTCGAGCGCCTCGACGACCTCCTCGCGTTGCGCCGGCATCTGCGCCTCGCGCTCGAGCGAAAGCAGGCTCACCGAGTGGCCCTGGCGGCGCGCGCTGCGCGCGACGTCGATCGCCGCGCTGCCGCCGCCGACGACGACGACGCGTGGCCCCAGCGCCGGCGCCTGGCCCCGGCTGCACGCGGCAAGATAGGTCGCGCCGTCCATCGCCCATTCGACATCGTCGGGCAGCACCGGCAGGCGCTTGGGCTGCTGCGCGCCCAGGGCGACGAAGACGGCGTCGTGGGCGTCGGCGATCGCGCGCATCGCCTCCTCGCCCTGCACCGGGTGCTGCAGCCGGACGTCGACGCCGAGCGCGACGATGCGCGCGATCTCGCCGTCGAGCACGCGGCGCGAGAGCCGGTAGGCCGGGATGCCGTGGCGCATCACGCCGCCCAGCGCATCGCTGGCCTCGAAGAGGGTCACCGCGTAGCCGATGCGCCGCAGCTGGTAGGCGGCGGACAGGCCCGCGGGCCCGCCGCCGATGATCGCGACGCGCCCGGCGGCCGCCTCGGTCGGCGGCGGCGGCATCCAGCCGGCATCGAGCGCGGCGTCGCCGATGAAGCGTTCGAGGCGGCAGATCGACAGCGCCTCGTCGTAGCCGGCGCGGTTGCAGGCGCTCTCGCAGGGGTGGTGGCAGATGCGGCCGGCGATCGCCGGAAAGGGGTTGTGCCGCATCAGCGTCTGCCACGCGCCCTGCAGGTCGCCGCCCCGCGCCTGACCGATCCAGGTCGCGATCTCGCCGTTCACCGGGCAGGCCTTGTGGCAGGGTGCGGGCGCGAACAGGTGGCGCGGCGTTGCCGCGCGCCAGGTTCCGGTGTGGATGCCTTCGGTGGTGCCGGTGGTCCAGATCGGCGGCACCGGGAGCGGCGCGTTCATGGGCTCACCTCCTGCAGCAGCTGCGATGCGGCCTGCCAGCCGCTGCGCACCGCGGCGATGTTCTCGTCGTGCAGGCGCGGCGACATCGCGACCACGGTGCGCTCGAGCACTTCGAGCGTCGGCGCCTGCAGCGAGCAGGCGAGCGCGCCGAGCAGCGCCGAGTTGACGATGCGCCCGAGCCCGTGTTCGCGCGCGATGCCAAGACCGTCGATCGGCAGGATGCGCCGCCCGGGCAGCGCGGCGGCAAAGTGCGCCGGCGCGCGCGCCGAGTTCACGACGATCAGCGTGCGCGCGTGCGCGCAGGCCAGCAGCCGGCCCTCGAGCAGGCTCGCGTCGAAGCACAGGATCGCGTCGGCCTGCTCGATGTCGCAGCGCACGCGGATCGGGCGCTCGTCCACGCGCAGGTAGGAACTGACCGGCGTGCCGCGGCGCGCGCCGCCGTAGCTTGCGAAGCACTGCACCTGCAGGCCCTGCGCGAAGAAGGCCGCAGCCAGCAGGTTGCCCGCGGTCTGCGCGCCCTGCCCGCCCCGGCCTTGGATGATGATCTGCCGCATTCCGGGTCCTCCATGATCGCGGGCATTTCAGGTCCGAAGGCCCGCAGGCCCGCAGGCCCGCAGGCCCGCCTCGAGCAGCCGGCGGACCTTGGCGCCTCGGGCCTCAGCCGTGCAGCGCTTGATACTTGGCCAGCAGCTGCTCCTGCGTCTCGACGTGGTCGGGGTCCTGCACGATGCAGTCGGCCGGGCACACGAGCTTGCACTGCGGCTCGTCCTCGGCGCCCACGCACTCGGTACAGCGGTCCGGATCGATGACGTAGATGTCGCCTTCGCTGATCGCTTCGTTGGGGCACACGGGCCGGCAGGCATCGCAGGCGGTGCAGGTGTCGAGGATGATCAGTGCCATGTTCTTGCTCCTGTGGATGGGACGCGCAGTCCCGCGGGATCGGGGCCGCCCGCGTCCGGCGCGAGCCCCGTGCTGTGTGCTCAGGCCGCCGAGGCCTCGAGCGCGCTGAGCTTGGCGTGCCGGTACGCGCCCCAGAGCGCGGCACCGATCGCGCCCGCATAGATCGAGTCGGGGTGCGAGCGCACCTCGACGTTGACCTTCTCGTTGACCATCTCCTCCTGGACGGCGGCCAGCAATCCGCTGTCCAGCGCGAGCCCGCCGGTCAGCAGCGCCACGCCGCTCTTGACGCCCGTGACCTTGAGCAGCTTGACGATGCGCGAGGCCATCGAGACGTGGATGCCCTTGAGGATGTTGGGCGTGGAGATCGCGCGGCTGACCATGTTGATGACGTCGGTCTCGGCGAGCACGGCGCAGATCGAGCTCACCTTCTCCGGGTCGTCGGCCGACTTGGAGAGCTCGCCGATGTCCTCGACCGCGACGCCGAGATAGCGCGCGATGTTCTCGAGGAACTGCCCCGAGCCCGACGCGCACTGGCTGGTCATCTTGTAGGCCAGCACCTTGCCGCGCTCGTCGATGCTGATCGCGCGGCCGTTGAGCGCCCCGATGTCGACGACCGCGCGCGCCTCGGGGTCGAGGTAGACGCCGCCGCGCGCGTGCGTCGTCATCGAATAGAAGTGGCCGGTCGAGAACTTGACGTTCTCGCCCTCGCCGGTGGTGGCGACGTAGGCGATGTCCTCGGGCTGCAGGCCGGCATCGGCAAGCACCGCGTCGTAGCCTTCGCGCGCGAGCGTCATCGGGTCACGGCGGCGGATGCGCTCGCTGCGCTTGGCAAGCCATTCGATACGCCTGTCGTCGTGGGTGCGAAAGAGCACCGTCTTGACGGCGCCGGAGCCGATGTCGATGCCGATGGTGTTCGTCATGATCTGCTTCTCCTGCTCGGGTGGGATGCGTCGCGGCCTCTGGTGTTCGGGCGCTCAGGCGCGCGCCTCGGCGGTCTTGCCCTCCTCGACGACCGCGCGCCAGGCGAAGGTCGCGCCGCCCAGCGCCCCGGTGTAGATCGAGTCGGGGTTGATGTTGAGCGTGAGATCGCCGTAGTTCTCCTTCACGAGCTCCATCAGCGCCTTGACCGCGGCCTCGTTCTTGGCCACACCGCCTGTGAAGGTGAACTCGTTTCGGATGCCGCCCGAGCGCGCGAGGATCGACATCGCGCGCAGGATGATCGAGCGGTGCAGCCCGGCCATGATGTCCTCGCGCTTGTCGCCCAGCGCCAGCCGATCGCGCAGCTCGGCGCCGGCGAAGACGGTGCAGGTGCTGTTGATGCGCACCGCCTTCGTGCTCTTCATCGCCAGCGGCCCGAGCTCGTGCAGGCCCATGTTCATCTCGTCGGCGATGTAGCCGAGGTAGCGCCCGCAGCCGGCCGCGCAGCGGTCGTTCATCTGGAAGCTCTCGACGATGCCGGCCGGGTCGACCTGGATCGCCTTCGTGTCCTGGCCGCCGATGTCCAGCACGGTCGCGGTGCCGGGGTACATCACGTGCGCGCCCAGGCCGTGGCAGAGGATCTCGCTGCGCACATGCTCCTTCGAGAAGGGCAGGCGCGCACGCCCGTAACCGGTGCCGACGATGTAGGTCTCCTCCATCTCGGTGTCCAGCACCTGCCTGATCGGCGCCGCGACGGCGTCGCGCCTGCCTGCCGTCTGCGGCAGCGCGATGAAGGTCCGATCCAGCGCCGAGAGCAGGTGGCGCCGCACCGAGTCGGCATAGACGCGGTTCTCGACCTCGATGATCGAGCGGTCGAAGAGGTTGAGCAGGTAGTCGTAGGGCATGCCCATGGACTTGGCGACCTCTTCGCCGATGGCCAGGTACTGGCTGCCCGCGATGTCGCGGAAGAAGTCGCTCTTGCGTCGCGCGCCGGGCGCGAAGAGCTCGGGCGCCTCGGCGGTCAGGCGCTTGAAGACCTCGTCGAGCGCCTCGCGCACCGGACCTTCGAACTTCGTCGTCTCGAGATTGCGGTTGCAGGTGGCCTCGAGGTCGGCGAGCTGCTCGAGGTACTGCTCGGCGCGGAAGTCGCGCTCGAGCTGCGCGAGGAAGTCCTCGAGCGCGCCGTTGAGCGCACCGCTATCCTCGAGCGCCCCGCGGAAGAGCTGGAAGCGGCCGTTGATCAGCGCCTCGGTCTTGGCGACGTTGGCCGCGGTGTCGTAGTTCGAGCGCGAATTCGTGATGCCGCGGCCGAGGACGTTCTGGTTCTCGTCGATGACCACCGCCTTGGTGGTCGTCGAGCCGAGGTCGATGCCGATGAAGCAGCGCATGCGGTCTCTCCTTCGTCGTGCGGCGGATGCTCAGTGGGCGCCGGCCAGGGCGGCCGTGCGCTTCTGCTTGACCATCTGGAAGTAGCTCTCGAGCCGGTTCTTGACGTTGGCCGCCGAGAAGTAGCGCGGGTCGACGAGGTCGGTCTCGATGAAGGCCGCCGGCTTGCCGGTGCGCTTCTCGACCTCGCGTAGGATCAGAAGCTGGCCCGCGGAGAAGCTGTTGCAGCTCTTGATCGAGTTGATCAGCAGCCCGTCGGCCTGGTAGTCCTCGATGTAGCGGCAGATCATGTCCACGCGCGAGGGCAGGTTCAGGTTCGTGTAGCAGCCCAGGCAGTACTCGGCCAGCGATTCCAGCGGCTTGTCGGGGTTGTGCCGGAAGCCGAAGTCGTAGAGCCCGCCGACCTTGGCGTAGGTCGACGCGACGACGACCGCGCCCTCGTCGTAGAACATCTTCCAGAAGTCGCGGAAGTGCGTCCAGTTGGGCGGTCCTTCGACGATCAGACGGTACTTCTCCTCGCCCATGTCGCCGTCGGGCGTGACCGGGCCCTTGCCCAGGCGCACGCGCTCCTCGATCTCGCCGCGCAGCACGCGGTAGTACTCGCTGGCCTCGGGCGTGCCGCGGAACGCGGTGAAGATCGGGCCGATGTAGTAGACGGCGCCGAAGTAGCCGTCGATGGGGCTCGGCCGGTTGCGCGCCGACTGCAGCACCTTGACCAAGTCCTCCTCGGCCTTGGCCGATTCCTTCATGTACTCGCGCAGGCGGTCGATGTCGAACTTGACGCCGGAGATGCGTTCGAGCGTCGGGATCACCTCTTCCTTGAGCTGGCGCACGACGTAGTCGCGCATGTTCGGCGCGATGCGGCCCTCGCCCTGGTAGGGCACGTGCAGCATCACCGTCTCGCAGCCGTACTTGTGGCGGATCAGCTCGAACCACTTCATGAAGGTGAAGCAGCCGGTGTAGCTGAGCAGCAGCACGTCGGGGCGCGGCAGCGGGTCGCCGGTGGGGCCGATCTCGCCGCCCTGCATCATCCCGAGGTCGGCCTTGACGTAGGTGCAGACGTCCTCGGAGTGGCCGTCGCGCTCGGCGTCCATGATGAACTTGCCGCTCTTCTTGCGCATGCCGTTCTGCAGCGCGTTGGTCTCGGGCAGGCTGCGCGCGAAGTCGAAGCACATCAGCAACTCGTTGAGGTTGCCGGGGACGAAGGTGGCCGAGACCTTGCGGTTGTTCGCGCGCGCGGTGGCCAGCTCCATGTAGTTCTTGTTGATGAGCTCCTTCTGCAGCCACATCGCGTCCTCTTTCTGGACACTGGGCTTCTTCGAGGCGGGGGCGGCGGGCTTGACGGGGGCGGGGGTGTTCATGCGGCAGTCTCCAGTCGGTTGAGTCCCCGCCGCCTCAGGCGGCGTTCCAGAGCTTGATCGAATCGGCGAAGGTGCCGGCCTGCTCTCGCACCGGCGCCATCTGGCCGGTGTTCTCGGCGTACTTGAAGGCGGTGTGCGGAACGCCGTGCTTGGCCATCACGTCCTGCAGCATCGGGCGCTCGAGCAGCGCCGGGTCGCAGAACGAGGGCGCGGCGAAGATCACGCCCTCGGCGTTGCGGTTCTTCACCTGCTGGAGCAGGAACATGCCCTTCTCCTCGCGCTTGGCGTCGTACTTGGCTGCGGTCGAGGCGCTGCGGTGCAGGAAGGCCTTGGAGAGCTCCTCGAGCGGCTTGCCGTCGGTGGGCACGTCGTCGAGCAGCCAGCGCGTGACCAGCATGAAGTCGTCGTCGACGATGTAGCAGCCGGCCATCTCGATCGACTTGATCAGCGCCAGCGGCGGCTGCTCGCAGAAGCTGCCGTTGATGACGACGCGCGCGTTGTCGCGCCGGGGCCGCTGCACCTGCTCGGCGGCGGCGAGGTAGTCGCGCACGAGCTGCGTGTGCTCCTCGACCGGAAGCACCATGCCCGCGCGCAGCAGCAGGTAGACCTCGGAGGTCGGCGCCTGCCAGGGCTTGGCCGCGCGATAGGCGTAGAGGTCGCGGATCGCCTGCCGGTTCTCGTTGTAGACGGCGATCGAGGCGTTGAGCTCGTCGTCGGTGATCGGGCTGCCGCGCAGGCGGCCGAGATCCTCGCGGATGTGCTGCATCTCCTCCTGGTAGAAGACGCCGCCGACGCTGTCCTTGTAGTTCTGCGGCACGTCGACGTAGCGCACGTACTTGTCCTTGAACAGCATCTGCCACATGCCCGAGAGATTGCGGATCACGTCGCAGATGCTCGGGAAGAGCATGCCGTCCAGGCTGTCCAGGCGCCCGGTGAGGCCGAGCTCGATCGTCGAGCGCGGGATGCGGCAGATGTAGCTCTGGTAGTAGGCGTCGCCCTGGATGACCTCGATCTGGTCGCCCCCGCCCAGGATCCCGACCGCAAGCATTCCTGCCGCGTGGATCAGTTCGCGCGGAACGTAGACCGGCATGTAGCCGATGGCCTTGCGGCCCGGCTCCCTTGCCTTCCATTCCTTGACGCAATTGAAGTCCAGGTCCTCGAACAGCGCCTCGCAGCGCTGCACGATGCGGCTCACTTCGGGCAGGGTCGTGCTCATCAACGGTGCTCCCAGGTTGCTGCGCGTTTGGCGAGGAAGGCGGCCAGGCCCTCGTTGGCATCGTGCGTGCGCATCAGGCCTTCGAGGTACAGGCGTTCGACGCGGGCGAGGTCGTCGCGCAAGGCCGCCAGCCGCGGCGCACGCACGGCCTGAACCGCGTAGGCGAGCGCGGCGGCGCTGCGCGGCGCGAGGTGCTCGTCGAAATAGGCGAGCGCCGCGGCGACCGGGTCCTCGGCGAGCTCGTGCACGAGGCCCAGTGCGTGCGCGCGCACGCCGTCGATGCTGCGCCCGGACCACAGCAGGTCCTCGGCGGCGACCGCGTTCATGCGCCAGGGCAGCAGGCAGCTCGCCGCCGGCGCGAAGACGCCGAGCTTGATCTCGGGCTGGCCGAACTGGGCACCGGGCGTCGCGAAGATCGGTCCGCCCGCCAGCGCGATCTCGAGACCGCCGCCCAGGCACTGGCCGCGCACGGCGACCAGCACCGGCACGCGAAAGCCCGCGAGCGCCAGGATCAGCGTGTGCAGCGAGGCGAGCATCGCCGCGCAACGGTCGGCCAGGTGCTCCTCGACGCTGGCGCCGAAGCTGAAGTGCGGACCCTCGGCATCGAGCAGCACGCCGCGCAGTGCGGCATGGTCGCGGTACGCGTCCAGCGCCGCCTGCAGCGCGCCGATCATCTCGGCGTCGCAGATGTTGGCCTTGGGGCGCGCGAGCGTGAGGTGCAGCAGCGCACCGTCGCGCTCGAGCGCGACCTTCAGCGGGCCGGCTGCAGCCTCAGCCATGCTTCTTGCCCTTGGGCTGGATCTCGTCGTGCAGGCTGCCGACCCAGGACTGGCCGGCGGCGAGCTTCTGGCGCAGCAGCACGAAGTCGACCTCGCGATCGTCCTTGGGGCCGTAGTTGAACGCAGTGAAGCCGGCGCGCGCCTCGGTCACCATGTTCAGCGCCAGCCACGCGCGCGAGTTCTCCTTGTTGCGGTTCCAGGCGTCGAGCTTGGGCTTGCGCAGCTCCTCGAGCGACTTGGTCGTGCAGTCGGGGAAGGTGAGCAGGATCTTGGCGCACAGCTCCTCGACCTTGGCGTCGAGCATCGACAGGTCGACCGTGCCCTTCTTCATCAGCGCCTTGCCTTCTTCCAGTGCCGCGCCGGTCTTGGGTTCGCCGTAGACGTTACGGCCGTACTCGTCGACCATGCGCTGCGTCTCGACGAGCGGGTTGGCGACCCACTTGCCGTCGACCTTGAGCGCCGGCACGATGTCGGTCAGGATGCCCATCTGGTAGGCCTTGTGCGCGCTGAAGGGCTCGCACAGCACGCAGGCGGCCATCGCGCGCTCGGCGCCGACGACGACCGGCAGGAAGTCGGTGGCGCCGCCGATCGGTGCCGAGCCGTGCTTGGGGCCCGCCTGACCGTAGCGCGCGAGGTCGCTCGACACCGAGAAGTCGCAGGCCATGCCGATTTCCTGGCCGCCGCCGATGCGCATGCCGTTGACGCGGCAGATCACCGGCTTGTCGCAGCCGATGATGGCGCTGACCATGTCGTTGAAGAGCCGCATGTACTGGCGGTACTCCTGCGGGTGGCCGGCGTAGTACTCGGCGTATTCCTTCGTGTTGCCGCCGGTGCAGAAGGCCTTGTCGCCCTTGCCGGTGAAGACCACGCAGGCGACGTCGCGCGCATTGCTCGCGGCGCGGAAGGCCAGGATCACGCCCTTGACCATCTCGGTCGTGTAGCTGTTGTACTGGGCCTCGTTGTCGAGCGTGATCCAGGCGTGATAGAGGCCAGGGACGACTTCCCCGTTGGGCAGCTTGGCCGGGCGCTTCTCGTACAGCACGCCCGGGCAGCTGAACTCCGGCACCAGGTTGTGGTCGTGGAATTCGCGCTGGGGCTTGATCGGGGAATTCATCGGGATCTCCTGTCGGGTTTCGATTCGGGTGGGTTGAAGGGAAGGCGTCAGGGCACCATCACCGCGCGGCGCGTGATCTCGCGCTCGTGAACGCCCTTGAAGACCTCGTTGATGCGGTCCAGGGGATGGGTCTCGACGAAGGGCGCCAGACGCACGCGTCCGTCGAGGACAAGATCCAGCGCCGCCGGGTAGTACTCGGGCGGGCAGCCCCAGTTGCCGATCGCGCGCGCGTCGAAGGCCATCAGGTTCGACAGGCGCACTTCCACCTTGTCCATCGTGAAGCCGACGACCGAGAGCGTGGCGCCGTGCACGAGCAGGTTGAAGGCGCTGGTCTGGCCGGCTGCCGTGCCCGAGCACTCGAAGATCTTCCACTCGGTGCCGCGAAGACCGGCGCTGCGCGCGAATTCGGCGATCGTCTTCTTCAGGCTCTTGGCGTCGTACTCGCGCGCATTGAGGGCAAGCGCGGCGCCGCCCTCGTCCTTCACCGCCTGCAGCTTGCGCGGATCGACGTCGATCGCGACCACCTGGGCACCGAAAGCGCGCGCGATCTGGACGCAATAGCCGCCGACGCCGCCGACCCCGTTGACGATCGCCAGGTCGCCCGGTTCGACCCCGGCGCGCCGAACGGCCTGGTAGGG
>Ga0209200_1000848_pt1 | contig 33225 bp, 34 predicted proteins | sample AD_UKC033_MetaG_FD_184406 | JGI IMG/M metagenome (GOLD analysis project Ga0209200, IMG submission 184406) | Active sludge microbial communities of municipal wastewater-treating anaerobic digesters from USA - AD_UKC033_MetaG (SPAdes) (version 2) | ecosystem: Engineered > Bioreactor > Anaerobic >... | reverse complement strand
GTTGTATCGCTCATCTCGATTTGTCTCCAACTGGTTGTACTTTATCCCAACCAATTCTAGACACTTATCCCTGTAGATTTCATATCCCCGGTTCATAAACTGTATACTATGTGCTGACCTCTTCTCAGAGATCCAAGGAACCTGTTGGTTTTTTTAGATTGCCGCTATATACTTATTAGGTAATCTGCTCCCCGCGAACGTGTTTCCCTTCCCGCTCCGCTAAATACCGGAGGTGCCATGCCTTACCACCTGATTCCTGTTCCGATGAATATCGTCCTGATCATTCTCTATCTCATTGCCAGGAATAAAACAGATCTTAAGAGAACAGCGATTATCCAGCCGTTGTGCACCTTTACCTCCATCATCGTGGCAGCGCTCAGTTTTTTCAGCCCGCATCAAAATTCAAATTACACCGTCTGGATCCTGGTGGGGCTGGGATTGTGCCTGTTGGCGGATATCTTTAATATCGATATGAATAACGACAAGATCCTGTTTGCTGCCATCGGTGTGTTCATCGTGGCTTACCTTGAGTACGCCATCACCTGGACGGTTTTCAACGGAGGGTTTAAGAAAGCGGATTGGATCGTCGGCATCCTCTTCATCTGTATTTATGTGCTATTGATGCGGTTGTACTGGAAGAACCTGGGTAAGTACAGGCTGCCGATCATGATATATGGCCTGGTCATGCCGTTCATGGTAACCCGCGCCGTCTCCACCCTTTTTGGAGATGCATTTTCTCTGACGAGCGCGTTATTGATCACTTTCGGCAGCAGCATGCTGTTTTTAGGAGATGTGGAATACGGCATGCAGCGTTTTCGAAAACCCGGCAGGTTCACCATCGGACCCGTCTGTTACGCGGGCGGACAGCTTCTGATCGCGTTAAGCTGCGCCTATTTCCTTTTACCTTGACAGGAGTTGCCAATGCAAAAAAAGATCACTACCAGGATGAAACTTGGCTATGGGGCTGGTGAATTCAGCAGCAGTATTTTCTTTACCATCACCTCTTTCTGGCTGATGAACTTTCTCACAGATGAAGTTCGTCTCAGCGCCACCCTCGCCGGAACCGCCCTGCTGGTCGGAAAGATATGGGACGCGGTGATCGATCCGCTGATCGGGCACCTCTCTGACCGCACGCGCTCGCGCTTGGGCCGCCGCCGGCCGTATCTGCTCTTTTTCGCAATCCCATTCGGCATCGCTTTTGTTCTCATGTTCCGTAACCCGGGTATCGAAGTGCAGACCGGAAAGTTCATCTGGGCGATGCTGACATATACCTTCTTCTGCACTGTTTACTCTTTCACCAATATCCCGTATAACTCCCTGCTGCCTGAGATGACCAGTGATTACAACGAGCGCACCAACATCGCCGGGTTTAAACAGGCCTTTGCTGTGATCGGCACTTTGCTGGGCGCAGGCGCTGCCATGCCCATCATGGCGCTTTTCGCCGGCCGTACAGCGGGATTCATCGGCATGTCCGCCATCTTCGGGTTCCTGGCCGCCCTGTCGCTTTTGGTCACGTTCTTCAGTGTGCGCGAACCTGAAAGAACAGCGGCGGAAAAAAGCGGCAGCGTTTTCACCGCGTTGAAGGACGCGTTCACAAATAGACCATTCCTGATCCTGTTGACCACCTGGTTTCTGAATTCAACCGCGGTGGCCATCATGCAATCCATGCTAATTTACTACTACAAGTATGTGTTCATGGACGAATCAAAAGTAACCCTCGCGATGATCTTCCTGCTGGCGTTCACCATCCTCACGCTGCCGCTGTGGGTCTTCTTGTCAAAAAAGCTCGGCAAGAAACTTGCTTACATTATCGGCATGTCGCTCACGCTGCTCTCTGTAATGGCATTCGCTTTCTTCGCGGATAAGATGGGGCCGAATCCCGCGTTGATCCTCATGGGCCTGGCCGGTATCGGCTTCGCTTCACACTATGTCGCTCCCTGGGCAATGGCACCGGACACGATCGAATATGGTTACGCGCGCAGCGGGGTGCGCCGCGAGGGCATTTATTACAGCATCTGGACCTTTGTCATCGCCCTGGGTGGAGCCCTGGCGGGTTTCCTGGTAGGCAGGGGGCTCGATATGTTCGGTTATGTCCCGGATGCAGCCCAAAACGCCCGTTCCATACTGGGGATCCGCCTGCTCATCGGCATCCTGCCGGCGATCATCATCCTGGCCGGCAACCTGGTGCTGGCGTTTTACCCATTGACCAGGCAGCGCTATGATGAAGTGCTGGAAAAGATCAAGAAGCATCAAGAGGCTGAGGAGAATTCATGAAAATCGCTGTCATCGGATCCGGTTTGGCGGGCTTGACCGCCGCGCTGACGCTCGTACGCGCCGGCCGGGAGGTGGAGATCTATGAACAGGCTGATATCGCCGGGGGTGTAACACGCGGATTGGAACAGGATGGTTACCGTTGGGACTATGGTCAATTGAACTGCGAAGGATTGGGCGAGGTTGAACCCATGGGAGCCGCGTTGAACGAGCTGGGCATTTTGCAGAAAATTAAAGTCATTCCCGACCATCGCGAGTATGTCTTCCCCGATTTCGAACTGCGCCCGCCCGCGCAGTACGCGGGACCTAAATGGCGTATTGAGGTATTGAAAACCCTTTTTCCAGAGGAAGCAACGGGGTTGGAAGGCTACTGGAAGGATTATGTGCGCTTTACCAGGCTGATAACTCTCGCCAGGCGCCTGGAGGGAGGGAGCATCGGCGATCAACTGGCGTTCTATGCTTCTCTTCTACCGCTGATTTCAAAAAAAGATTGGACGGCTGAAAGGCTGCTGAACCATTATTTCAGATCCGATAAATTAAAAGCCGTGTTCGTTTCCATCCTGGCGGATTTCTTCACCCCGCCAAGCCAGTTCCAGGGATTGGGGGTCTTCGCCTTGAACGCGGAAAAAGTATACGACGAGCGCATCCCGGCGCGGTTGGCGGATAATGCCGAGATGCTCGGGTTGTTTTCCATCAGCGGCGGTACAAAAGCGTTGACAGAAGCCTTCGTGGGAGAGATCCTCAAGGGCGGCGGCAGGCTGCACCTGAACCGCGCTGTCAGCAGGATCCTGGTCTCGGATGGCCGGGTGCGCGGAGTCGTTGACGATTACGGCGTTCAGGTATTATTTGATAGTGTCATCGCCACCGGCGGCGCGAAAGAAACGCTCATTGACCTGGTTGAACCCAGCGCCCTCCCTGGCGATTTTGTTGAGAATGTGAAGTCCATTCCCCTGATGGATTCGGTATTCATGCTGCACCTTGGAACAGATCACGATTACCCGGATATTCTGAGAAGTTCGAGTACATATTTTTACAACTCCTACGACATCGAAGGACAGGTGAGGATGGCGCGCGAGGGTGTTTATCACGAAGGCGAAGCGGGATTCGTGGTTCATTTGCCCTCGCGTCACACACCTGGTATGGCTCCTGGCGGAAAATTCGCCATGACGATCTATACGATCTGCCCGGACCGTCTGAAAGACGGCGACTGGGAGCGGGATAAGGCGTATTACGTGGAGAAATTACTGGAATACGCTGAAAAACGCTTACCCAACTTGAAACAGCACATCCAGACCGCCATCGCGGTCACCCCGGATGATTTCCGGCGCATCACGCATCTGCAGCACCACGCGTTCGGCGGCATCGCCCCCATCATGAACGCCTGGAAGGTGCCGCATCAAACACCTGTTGATGGTTTGTGGTTCATCGGGGCGCAAAGTGAAAGCGGCGGCGGCATGAACAGTGTTGTGCCTTCTGCACTCAAGACCGCAAAAAAGGTGCTGCTCACAAACACGGGGTGAATACCTTGCTGATTTAACCCCTCTCCGCTATAATACCGCTCAACAGGCAGTGACGGAGGAAAGTAGACCGGGGAAACCCGACAGGGAAGCGGGAACAACGACTGAAATTCCCGCCCGGCAGGAACCGGCTGAAGTTCCCTCCTGAGCCGCCCGGGTGAAGCCGAGCACGCTCGGTGCCCTGGAAGATCCAGGGTAACCTGCCGTAACAAAACTGGCATGGTTATAGTCCGGGCCGCCCAGCCGGGCGTTATCAGGGCAGCCGATCAATTAAAGTGTCGGAACAAGCGGGTCACGGTTGTGACCAATGTGGGTGGTACCGCGGGCAATTTCTCCCGTCCCTCGAGGACGGGTTACATTTTTAAGCTGCAGGAGTGAAATATGGCCGGACCAAAAATACTGGAGGAACTGGAAGCGCTCAGCACATCAGCTATGAGCGAACTGGAAAGCGTGACCAGCGAAGACACCCTGCTCGCCTGGCGCAACACTTACCTTGGCAAGAACGCCGCGGTGGTGAAGGCTTTTTCCAGCCTGGGCACGCTGCCGGCGCAGGAACGCCCGCTGGTGGGTCAGGGTGCCAACCGTGTGAAAGTCGCGCTGGAAAGCGCTTACAACGAACGCGCCCAGGCAATAAAAGACCTGGCGCTGGCGCAGACCCTCAGCACCCAGGCGCTGGATGTGACCCTGCCCGGCAGACCGCGCGCGCGAGGCCGCCTGCACCCTGATACGCAGATCCTGCGTGAACTGCTGCAGATATTTGGAGACATGGGTTTCCAGGTTTTTCAATCCCGCGAGGTCGAAACCGACGAATACAACTTCCAGCTGCTCAACTTCCCGGTGGGGCACCCAGCGCGCGACATGCAGGATACCTACTTTCTGGATGCTGCCAACCGCGGAGATAATCCCCTGGTGCTGCGCACCCACACCTCCCCCGGGCAGATCCGCGCCATGCGCGAGATCTCAGCCATCAATCCTTCCGATCCCCCGCCGGTGCGCGTCATCGTGCCCGGCATGGTGTTCCGTTACGAGCAGGTGGATGTGCGCCACGAGACGCAGTTCGACCAGCTGGAAGGGTTGGCGGTGGGAGAAAATATCACCTTCAGTGATCTGAAGGGAACGCTCACGGATATGGCTCGCCGGCTCTTCGGACCTTCCGCGCGCACGCGCTTCCGCGCATCCTATTTCCCGTTCACCGAGCCTTCAGCTGAATTCGACATCCAGTGTTTTCAATGCCATGGTGCGGGCTGCGGTGTTTGCGGAGGCGGCTGGCTGGAGATCGGCGGCAGCGGCATGGTGCACCCGGTGGTGCTGGCTAACGGGGGTTACGATCCCGCACGCTTCACCGGATTTGCCTTCGGCTTTGGTGTGCAGCGCATCGCCATGCTGCGTTACGGCATCAATGACATCCGCTACTTCTGGGACAACGACCTGCGGTTTTTGGAGCAGTTTTAACTTGGAGAATGGAGAATAGAGAGTGGAGAGCCGTCTACAAGACGAGCCCCAATCCTCAATTCTCGACTCTCGCTGTTACGGAGATAACACATGAAAGCACCCTTATCCTGGTTAAAAGACTTTGTTGAAATTGACCTGCCCGTGGCCGAACTGGCACACCTGGTGACCATGGCCGGCATGGAGGTGGAAGACATTCACATCATCGGTCTGCCGCTGCCGCCCGCCGGCAGCACGACCGCCAAAGTGAGCGGCCTGCCCTGGGAAAGTGAAAAGATCGTGGCAGCCGCGGTCACTGAAGTTATGGCGCACCCCAACGCTGACCGCCTGGTACTCTGCCGCCTGGATGACGGCCAGCAGGAGCACATCGTTCTAACCGGCGCGCCCAACCTTTACGAGTACAAGGGAAAAGGATTGCTGCCGCAGCCGTTAAAAGTGGCTTACGCCAGGGAAGGCGCCCAGCTTTTTGACGGCCACCAGGAAGGCAATGTGCTGACCACACTCAAACGCACGAAGATCCGCGGGGTGGAATCTTACTCCATGATCTGTTCTGAAAAAGAGTTAGGTATTTCAGAAGAACACGAAGGCATCATGTTCCTCGACCCCGAAGCCACACCCGGTACACCACTGGTGGAGCTGCTGGGTGACGCGGTGCTGGATATCAACCTGCTGCCCAGCTTTGCACGCTGCGCCAGTATGTTGGGGCTGGCGCGTGAGATCGCCGCCATTACCGGTAAACCGTTAAAAACCCCTCACTTTGCGCCCCCGCCACAGATCGGCGCGGCGGATTTCGCAGCGCTGGAGATCACAGATCCCGCCCTCAATCCACGCTTCGTGCTGGGATTGGTGCGTGATGTGAAGATCCAGCCCAGCCCTCTTAAAGTACAGCAGCGCCTCAAGCTGGCAGGCATGCGCCCCATCAACAATATTGTTGACGCCACCAATTACTCCATGCTCGAGCTGGGCGAACCGCTGCACGCTTTTGATTATGATATTCTGCAAAAACGCGCCGCCGGGAAGCAGGTGAAAATCATCACCCGCGCCGCCCGCAAAGGCGAGAAGCTCACCACCCTGGATGGCCTGGAAAGGACATTAGACAAAGGCACCATCCTGGTCTGCGATGAAGCCGGCATCCTCTCGATCGCCGGTGTGATGGGCGGGTTGGAATCCGAAGTGACCGGGGATACCCGCAACATCCTGCTGGAAGGCGCTGCCTGGAACATGATCCGCGTACGCCGCACCGCCAAAGCCCAAAACCTGCCCTCTGAGGCTTCGTACCGTTTCAACCGCGGGGTTCATCCCTCGATGGCAGAAACCGGCGTGCGCCGCGGGCTGGAGCTGATGGCGGGTTGGGCGGACGGCAGGATCGATCCGCTGCTCGTTGACGCTTACCCGCTACCGCCGGTAGCGCCTGTTGTGGAGATCACTCCGAACGATGTGAAACGCTGGCTGGGGCTGGACCTCAACGCCGAACGCATCGCCGAACTGCTCGCCCGGTTGGAATTTGGCGTCAGCGTCGATGGCGAGGTAGTAAGCGCCGCCTGCCCTGATCACCGCCTTGATATCGGCAGCGGCATCACTGGTAAAGCCGACCTCATCGAGGAGGTCGCCCGTGTTCACGGGTACGATAACATTCCTGAAACACGCCTCGCAGACCGCCTGCCGCTGCAGCAGGGCAACCCCCGGCTGAAGAAGACCGATCATACCCGCGATCTGCTTTCAGCGCTGGGGCTGCAGGAAGTCATCAGTTACCGCTGGACGACACCTGAAAAAGAAGGACGACGCCTGCCCAAAGGTTCAGATACCGACGATAAACCTTACCTGCGCATCAGCAACCCGCTGGCGTATGAAAAAGCCTTTTTGCGCCACAGCGTGCTGGCCAGCCTGCTCGATACCGCCGAGCGCAACTCGCGTCAGCGTGCGAGCCTGGCGTTCTTTGAGATCGGTCCGATCTTCCTGCATTCTGAAGACCCGTCCGGCCTGCCGGACGAACTGACCAGGCTGGGCATCCTGCTGGCCGGTCAGCGCAACCCCCAGGGCTGGCAGGCGGCTGATACTGCACCAGTTGACTTTTTTGACCTCAAGGGCATCCTCGAGGACCTGCTTGAGGGGCTGCACATCGGGGAGGTCAAATTCAGCCGCGGCGAACACCCCGGGTTCCATCCAGGCAAGTGCGCTGTGATCCACTCCGGAGAGAGCCAGATCGGTGTTTGCGGCGAGATCCACCCCGCGGTGCGGGAGCGCTATGATTGGGGGGATACCTTCAAATACCCGGTGATGGCAGCAGACCTGGACATGGACCTGTTGATACAACTTATCCCCGACCAGAGTCACACCGTCGATGTACCTGACTTCCCGGCCGTCGTGGAGGACCTGGCCATCGTGCTGGAAGAGACCATCCCGGCGTCAGACGCGGCCGCGCTCATCAGGCAAACTGGCGGCAGGCTGCTAACTGACCTGCAGCTTTTCGATGTATTCCGCGGCGGGCAGATCGGCAGCGGTAAAAAGAGCCTGGCTTACCGGCTCACCTACCAGGCGGTGGATCGCACGTTGACCGACAGCGAGGTCGCCCAGCTGCGCAACCGCATTATCAAGCGGCTGGACCAGGAACTGGGTGCGAAACTCAGAAGTTGAACGCAAAGAGCCTCTAACGAGGCTCTTTTTATTGTGGAAACATGTGATAATGATACTGATCTCTTCTAATGGTGAAGATAGGGGAAGGTGATAATGAAAAAACGCATACCACTCGTTCTCGCAAGCGTATTCGTGTTTCTGCTGATCCCGGGTGCGATTGTACTGGCGAACTCGCTTCCCCCGCCTTTTCAACTCTACCTGCGGTTCTTCAGTTCATCAGGCGCTGTTCCAAACCTGCAGGCAGTTCAGCTGGCCGGCTGCACTGATCCAGCGTGTGAAACCCCGGAATACCTGATTGAACATGGCCATTGCGACTCACCGGGTTGTTTCACAGGTCTACCATCTGAACAACCTGATTGGTCCCTTGATTGCGCCGGGCAGCGCTGCTTCTTTGAGTCCGGATATAACGAAATTGGCTCGTACTCCCCCTTAATAAAAATTGTCGCGGATACAGGTTCGGAAGCTCTTGTTTCACAACCGGTCGAGAATCCTGACTGCCAGTATTGCTCGATCGCCTGGAAGGTGGACCTGGGGCAGGCTGAACCCCCGGTGTCGCTGGATGAGGAGTTCGTAGAACCGGAAGATAATTTTCGAGGTTTCTTTGTTACTTACGCCTTCACTATTCTTATTGAGGTTTTGGGTGCTTTGATTATCTTCCAGTTGATAAAGAAACAATTTCAAGTTCCACAGAAGACCTGGCTGATTTCCGTCCTGCTGGCGAACCTCCTTTCGTACCCGGTTTCATGGCTGACTTTGCCATCATATGGCCAGTTCCAGACGGATATGTTCCGCCGCACCGCAATAATGGTGGTAGTGATAGTTGCCATCGCCACGCTCGTCCTGCTGCTGTTGCGCAAGAACGAAAAACCACTTAAAAAGGGTGCGCTTATCGGGTTGATCGCTGCCATCCCGGTATGCGTCATTTTGTTCTTCATTGGGATGTTCATTTCCTCGTATGGAAATTACAAAGTGCATGTCTCCGGGCTGCCCTTCCCGGTTGTTGTGACCGCGGCTGAAGCATTCGCGGTGGTTTTCGAAACACTCGTCATCTGGTTGTTCCTGAGGAGGCAAGTCAAGATTCATTGGGTATTGATCTGCGTTGTTGTCATCAATGCCATCAGCCTGGTTTTGGGATTGTTAATCTTTTAACCCAAGCTGGAGAATCCGATCACTAAAAAGACCTCCTGCGTAACCAGGAGGTCTTTGAATGAACGGCAAAGTACTTCTTACCATTGCCAGGGCAGTTCAGCGCCCCTTTAAGCGCTTAGCTCATTCCTGGTACGCGCCAAGGCAGGCGAAGATGTGGTCGATGTCAAGCTCAGTGAGCTTCTCGTAGGCTTCAGAGGCACCCAGGTTCTCATCCAGCTGCTCCAGTCTTGTGGCACCGGTGATGACGGAAGAAACCTCCTTGCGCCGCAGCACCCAGGCGATGGCCAGCTGCGCCGGGGTGATATCCAGGTCATTGGCTACTTCCGTCAGGCACTTAACAATCTCAATTCGCTCCGGGGTGATGCGGTCACGAATCCAGCCGTAATCCTCCAGTGAAGCGCGGCTGCCTTTGGGTATGCCGTTGTTGTACTTGCCTGAGAGCACGCCATAATACAACGGAGAGAAGGTGGTGAGTCCCAACCCAAGCTCGCGCGCCACAGGCATCACCTCATCCTCCACGCGCTTGCGGTGAAAGATGTTATATTGCGGCTGATCCATCGTGGGGGGGATGAGCCCGAACTCGCGCGCCGTGCCGTATGCCTGCATGATCTGGCTGGCTTCCCATTCAGAGGTGCCCCAGTAAAGGATCTTGCCCTGGTGCACCAGGTCGGTCATGGTGTGTACCACCTCCTCCACGGGGGTGTCAGGATCGTAGCGGTGGCAGAAGTACAGGTCCACGTAATCGGTGCCCAGGCGTTTAAGGCTGGCGTGAATGGACTCAGTGACGTGCTTGCGTGAAAGCCCGCGCCCATTGGGTCCTTTCATTGTCGGCCAGAAAACCTTGCTCGCGATGACCAGTTCCTCGCGCGGCATATCAGCGATGGCCTTGCCCATTACCAGCTCAGCCTGCCCATTGGCGTACATATCAGCGTTGTCGAAATAATTGATCCCCTGGTCAAAAGCCTCTTTAATGAGGCTTATGGCGGTGTTCTCATCGATCTGGTTTCCAAACGTGACCCACGCGCCCAGCGATATCTCGCTGACTTTCAATCCGGATTGGCCTAAACGTCTGTAGTGCATAATACCTCCTCTTTATCGAGAATTGAGAGTAAATAAAAAGTACTTAGTGAATAGTAACAAGTGATCAGGAAAACCACCCATTTATTCTTATGATTCAATTTATGTCCGAAATTTCTCTTCAATTTTTTCGGCAGTGTAATACATCGCGCCCGGTTCTGCAACGCCTCGCTTGGAATTCTTTAAGTAGTTGATAAAGCCATTAGTTAGCTTCCGTAATTCGTCAACCTTATCAAACAAGTCTTCGAATTCTTCGTGAGAAAGATACCCCATCTTATAGGCAAACGACAAATGGCTGTAAGATTCCTCGAGAGAACCCCTGGCGATGTATGTGAATCTGATACCTTCTTGGTAATAATACCTGCCGTAACCCTCAGCAATGTTCGCTGCGATGCTTTGAGCTGACCGCCTTAGCTGACTCACCAGGGCATACTTCTCCTGTGCAGGAAGGTTTCCAAGTATCTCACTGCAAATAAATAACGCAAATTCCTGCGCTTTCTGCCAAACCAGCAGGCTATCCAATCCCTTTTTGCTATCGGGTGTCATACTATCATCAATATTTCAAATTCAAGCTCATTAGTCCTAGTCACCAGGTGCCTGATCGCCAGGTGCCTGCCCATCTCCAATCCCCAGGGGTTTCCATTTTCCTTCATCTGCGCGCAACCGGTGCATACCACCACCGCGGTTGTGCAGCAGGTCAAAGTTTTCAGGTTTGATCGTCAGCTCCTCCCCATCCAGCAGCCCGCTCACGCCGGATTGCCCGGGTTCGCCGCGTTTGTTCTGACAATACCTGCAGGTCTTTGGATCATGCGCCTTATACTCCTGCGGTTCTTCATAAGTGGTGATGTAACCCTCGTAATTGCGCAGAATGATCTTATGATCGGAGGAACTGATGTGATAATTGGGCATCACGGGGATCTTGCCGCCGCCGCCCGGGGCATCCACCACGTAGGTGGGAACAGCGAAGCCGGAGGTGTGACCGCGCAGTCCTTCGATGATCTCGATGCCTTTGGCAACCGGGGTTCGGAAGTGACCCGCGCCCTCCACCAGGTCACACTGATAGAGGTAGTACGGCCGAACACGGATGCGCACCAGCTTGTGCACCAGGTCGCGCTGGATGTGCACGCAGTCGTTCACCCCGGCCAGCAGCACGGATTGATTGCCCAGTGGGATGCCGGCGCGCGTGAGCTTATCAGCCGCTTCTGCCAGTTCCAGAGAAACCTCGTTTGGATGGTTGACATGAATGTTCAGCCACAGTGGGTGGAAGCGCTGTAGCATATCGGTTAGTTCAGTTGTGACCCGCATGGGCATGAAAACCGGTACGCGCGAACCAATGCGCAGCACCTCGATGTGAGGGATCTCACGCAGGCGCGTAAGCAGCTCTTCCAGCAATTTTGGCGCCAGGGTCAACGGATCCCCGCCTGAAAGCAGCACATCCCGCACCTGCGGGGTGTTCTTAAGATACTCGATCTGCGCGTCAAACTCGCTGCGGGAGAAGGTCTGGTTGGGGTCGCCGACAATGCGCGCGCGGGTGCAATAACGGCAGTAGGATGCGCATTGCGTGGTCACCAGCATCAGTACACGGTCTGGATAGCGGTGCACCAGCCCGGGAACAGGGGAATGGCGGTCCTCCGCCAGAGAGTCTTCCATCATTCCGGTAAAGGCGTTGATCTCGCCGGCGGTGGGGATGATCTGCCTGCGGATGGGGTCGTTCGGGTCATCGGGATTGATCAGCGAGACATAATAAGGCGTCACATCCACACGGAAAAGCCCGCTGGTGCTGAGAGCTTTGCGTTCGCTCTCGGTGAGAGGGAAGACTTTCTCGAAATCTTCGACCGAATTCAGGCGCCGGCTTAACTGCCAGCGCCAATCATTCCACTGCTCATCGGGTACATCTTTGTAAACGGGAGCCCGTTTTGAAACGAAGGGGATTGGGGTCATTCATCCTCCAGTGCCATGGATAGGGTTATGACTTTCCGTTTCATTTTAAGGGTTAATCACGGGATGGTCAACATAAACAAGCAGAAGACTGGTACCTGGCATTCATCAGTCCTCTTCGTCCGAGTCCTCTAGCAGTTTATTCGATCTGATATGGTACTTCTGTTATGATGATATTCTTGCGGTTGAGTAAAGCTTTGCGCAGGGTTTCAGCAGTACGCATGTGCAGGAAGTTTGCCCACCAGTGTTTTGGAATGAACTGCGGTACTACCAGCGTGATGATTTCATTCGGAGCCAGGATGATCGAGACCTTGTCTATATAATCGAGCAGCGGTTCAAGAAAAAGTCGGTAAGGAGAATCCAGCACTACCAGGCGAAAACCATCGCCCCAGGTTTCCCATTTGGCTTTTACCCTGGCAGTCTCTGCTGGATCGATCGAAACATGCACGACCGTCACATCATCTGAAAGCGAACGGGCAAAATGGAGTCCGGCAAGCGTTCCGTTATGTACTCCGCTGACCGGCATGATCACCCGGTTACGGGTGAAATTGCGCCTGGCCGGATGGTTTTCCAGTGAAAGCGTGTTTGCCACATGCCGATAGTGATGGTGGATCTGGAAAAAGATCGTCACCAGAAACGGTACAAGAATAATGATGATCCATGCGCCATCTTCAAATTTGGTGACTGCAAAGATCACCATGACAACAGCGGTACAAATTGCGCCAAAACCATTGATCACCAACTTGTGAATCCAGCCTTTGTCATACACCAATACAGAACCTGGTTCCTTAATCTCTTCGCCTGGTTTTATGTGACCTGCCTTCCACCAGCGTTTAGCCATCCCTGTTTGTGATAGCGTGAAGGATAGGAATACCCCAATCGCATACAAAGGTATCAGCCTGGTCACGCTGGCTTGAAATCCGATGACAAGCAATGAGGCGATAACTGCTAAAAGCACAATCCCGCCTGAATACACTAGGCGGCTTCCACGGAAGGTGAGTTGCCGTGGTAAAAAGCCATCACCAGCGTGTAAAGCACTCAGGCGTGGAAAATCAGCAAAAGCAGTGTTAGCCGCCATGATCAAGATCACCGCTGTGCTGCCCAATACTACCAGGTACAAAACACCCTGTCCCTGAAAAACGGTCCGTGCCAGTTGGGATATTACTGTTTCAACTTCGGAAGGGATAACCCCTATGCTGTTGGACAGGAAGGAAATCCCAAGAAACAAGGTCGCCAAAATGGAGGCCATCATAATTAGAGTTTGTCCGGCGTTCTTGCTCCTGGGTTCTTTAAATGCCGTGATTCCATTAGAGATTGCCTCGATTCCGGTAAGGGCGGCTGTACCGCTTGAAAAAGCATGTAGAAGGAGAAATGGTGTAATAATTCCGGTCATCACTTCAAGGTGCAGCTCAGGAGGATTCATGACCATGCCAAGTGAACCTGTAGAGTAACGAATCAAGCCAACGATTACTGTAGAGAACATGGCAAACACGAATAAGTAAGTCGGAACAGCAAATAAAGCTCCTGATTCTTTGACACCCCGCAAATTTACCAACATGACGAAGAGAACCAACCCGACAGCAATTGGGACGCGGTACGTGAACAACTGAGGAAAGGCAGAAATAATCTGGGCTACGCCTGATGAAATCGAAACTGCTACTGTGAGAATGTAATCCGTTAACAGCGCGGCACCGGCGACCTGAGCTGGTACCTCACCCAGGTTATCCCTTGCCACAATATAAGCCCCTCCCCCGCCAGGATAAGCATGTATGGTCTGCTCATAAGATATGGCAACAATCCCCATCAATATGACAATCGCTATCGAAATGGGAAAAACCAAGTGTAAAGCCGCACTCCCAGCAATCGCCAGGATAATGAGAATCTCTTGTGTGGCATAGGCGGTGGAAGAAAGCGCATCTGAGGCAAAAACAGCCAAACCAATCATTTTACCGATCGTCTGCTGCGGCGCGTCAGCGGTGGCGAGGGGACGCCCTATCAACCAAGTCTGTATTGACGATTTCGGTTTATGATTGGTGGTAACTTCAAATATGTTGTGAGGTTTTTCCAATTCAACCATGATTACACTCTCCTAATCCGGTAGTGTAATCCCTGGTCATAAAGGGAAAACAAAGATAGTTATAGAAAGAATAAGGAAAAAATAAAGATTCTACTCGACGATTCGGAACCGGTAACCCACTCCGGGGTCGGTGATCAAAATACGGGGATTATCAGGGTCCTGTTCAACCTTATGTCGCAGTTGACCAATGAACACACGCAGATATTCAATATGGTCAGATTCCTCAAATCCCCAAACATGCGAGAGGATCGCCTGGTGGGTCAACACCCGGTCAGGGTGGGCTGCCAGGTATGAAAGGAGTTTAAACTCTGTAGCGGTCAACCTGATCTCCTCACCGTTCAAGGTCACCTGGTGCCTGGCAAGATCAATTTCAAGTGCACCCGCCTTGATCACCGTTTCTTTGTTTCCGATCGATTGAGCTGAGTGACGTAACGCCACCCTGATGCGCGCCAGCAGTTCTTCAATGTTGAAGGGTTTGGTAAGGTAATCATCCGCGCCATTATCCAGCGCGGCTACCTTATCACGCTCCCCATCGCGTACTGAGAGTACGATGATCGGTGTGGATGACCACTCACGTATTTGTTCACAAACCCGGATCCCATCAAGGTCAGGTAAAGTAAGATCGAGAACAATCACGTCCGGAGACTGAGTCGCTGCCAGGGCAAGACCCTCTTCACCGGTCATGGCTGAAAGGACCCTGAAGTGTGCCGCACCCAGGATGGTTTTCAACGCCCGCAGGATCTGGGGTTCATCATCGATCAGTAAAATCAACGGATCCTTATTCATCCGCAGGCTCCTCAGGTATCCTTGGTCGCTCACCTTTCAGGGTAAGCGGCAGTGTCAATCTAAAAGCAAATCCATCCGGAATGTTTTCAGCCCAGATCCTGCCGTCATGGGCTTCAATTATCCCCTTGCAAATCGATAATCCCAAACCTGTGCCGGTCACCTTATCTGCTTCTGTGATGCGGAAGAACTTGTCAAAGATGTGATCCAGGTGTTCCTCCGGGACGTGCGGGCTTTGATTCACCAGGGAAATTAGCGCGTTCTCTCCATCCACAGTGATTGTGATCCTGATCGGTGTCGCGGTTGGAGCGTACTTGATGCTGTTACTAAAAAGGTTCACAAAAACCTGCTCCAATAAAACATAATCAGTTGGAACAAGGGGAAAATCAGCCGGAACTTCGTATTGCACGGTGTGTTGATCCAGTTGGCTGCGCATTTTTTGCTCAACTCCCCTGATGATCTCCAGGATCGAATTCCAGCGTTTCGTGGGTTTCAATGCCCCGGCTTCGATGCGCGACATATCCAGCAGGTTGCCCACCAGCAGATTGAGAGCGTCCGCCTCCTCATCGATGGTCTCGACAAGCTCCTGCCTGGCCGCGCTACCCCAATCCACCGCACCACCGCGCAGGCTGGAGGAGGAAGCTTTAATGACCGCCAGCGGTGTTCGCAGTTCATGCGAGACCGAGTTGAGCAAAGAAGTTTTTATTCTGTCACTCTCCTCCAGAACCCTCGCGAGTTGTTCCTGTTTGAACAGGTGCGCGCGTTCGATCGCCAGGGCTGCCTGTTTGCTGTAAGCCGCGAGAAGGCGCGTTTCTTCGAGTGACAGGTCTTTCTGATTGAACCACAAGCGGATTTTGCCCTCGCTTTTCCGTTCCGTGAACATGGAAAGTTCCAGATCACAAGGTTCTTCAAGGCGGTTATCTCGAGGCAGTTGATAAACAACTGGTTTTGACTCTGGCTCACCGTCCGCGATGAGAACAACCTGATGGAAGGGGAAGGAATCGATCAACTCCCGGGCGGCGGTTTGCAGAATCGCCGGTACATCGGTAAGACCCGCGAGAGATGAATTCATCTCATACAAACGTAAAGCCTCCCATTCTCGCTTTTTCGCCACTCTCTCAGCCTGCCGCGCCTGGCCGATCAACTGGCTCACCACCACCGCCACCACTAGGAAAACAAAGAGTGTGATCAGGTCCAATGTACTATGAACATTTAAAGTGAAAAATGGCTGAATAAAGAAGTAATTGAACGCGAGGAAAGAAAGAAAACCAGCGATAATACCGGAAGTTAGCCCCCATAGGACGGTGCAGCCCAACACCGGCAGGAGAAAAATCAAGGCGATCAGCTGGATTTGCAGGCTCGACTCCACGATTTTTAATATGAAAGTGAGCAGCCCGATGATCAGCGCGCTGCCGAACAAGCCGATTATCCACTGCGGGACGCGATTGATTTTATGTATCATTTCTGTTCTCATTTATCAATGCTGTTACTTGATTAGATTATATTGCACGATCTACTCATTCGCGATGTTTGTTTACTTAATAAAACCTGCCTCGTGACCCCCGAGGGGGTGTTCGTTAATGTTTTATTAGAACTCCACGGGCTTCCTTGACTTGAGTTTTCCGGCATGTTATCATTATTGGCAGAAAATTAGCACTCAGAGGCTTCGAGTGCTAAAAAGATGAAAAATGACCGAACTTACTGACCGTCAACGCATGCTGCTTTCCCTGGTGATCCACGAGTATGTCCGCTCGGCAAACCCGGTGGGCTCTAAACACGTCGTGGAGCAGTTTAACCTGGATATGAGCTCTGCCACGGTGCGCAATGAACTATCCGCGCTTACAGATCTGGGCTATCTGCGCCAGCCGCACCTTTCCGCCGGCAGGGTGCCTACTGAAGATGGTTACCGTTTATTCGTGGGTAATATCGTGCAGGAGACAGAACTGCCTGATTCCACCCGCCGCACCATCGCGCACCAGTTTTACCAGATGCGCCAGGACGTGGAAGGCTGGACACGCCTGGCGGCTTCCATTCTCGCGCACCAGTCACGCGCCGCCTCCCTCGTCACCGCTCCCCACCCCGATCAATCACGTTTCAAACACCTGGAACTGATCGCCGCGCGCGGTCGCCAGGTATTGATGGTACTGGTATTGATGGGCGGCGAGATCCTGCAGCGCTTCATCACCCTTCCCGAACCGGTTTCCCAGGAGCAGCTTTCTAGCGCTGCCGACCGCTTGAACAGCATTTTTTCCGGGCGTAATATCGAAGAAATGTCGAGTGAACCCACCATTCTTAACGCGCTGGAACAGGAATTTCAACAGCTGGTTCTGGATGAGATGGAGCAGGCTGACTCTATGATCTCCGGCGAGGTGGTGCTGGACGGACTGACCAACGTACTGGCAGAACCGGAATTTGCGGCATCAGAAGAAGCCCGCCGCGCGCTGCGCGTGCTGGAAGAAAAACCGCTTTTGAATGACATTTTATCCAAAACAGTACTGCATGGATCATCGCTGGGCGGGGTGCAGGTGCTGATCGGCGGCGAGGGCATTTACGACGCGCTTTCGCAGTGCTCGATCGTGTTGGCGCGTTACGGCACCCCCGGCCTGGCGACCGGCACCCTCGGCGTGCTGGGACCCATGCGCATGCCTTACGGACGGACGATCTCGATCGTCAGGTTCCTTTCAGGGCTGCTTTCTGATCTGGTAAACGATACGATCATCGAATGATCGATAAACACAATAAATGACTGAGGAATAAATCATGGACGAAGCAAAAAAACACGGCAGAAAGACCCATCAGCAGGAAATGGAAACAGGCGAACACGAAAAGACTGACAAAACATCTGAAAAAAAACTGGTTGAGGAAATCGACCATCTCAACACCCGGTTAGCGGAGTTGGAGAAGGAAGCCGCGAACAACCTCGACGGCTGGCAGCGCGAACGGGCCGAATTTTCAAATTATAAAAAACGCGTTGAACGCGATCACGCCCAATCCAGGCAGGATATCACCGGCGCGATCATCAAGAAGTACCTGGTGGTACTGGATGACCTGGAGCTTGCTTTGAAAGACAAACCCATAAGCGGCAGCGGTGAAGCCTGGGCTAACGGTATCGAACTCATCGCGCGCAAGCTGCTCGCGATCATCGAAGCGGAAGGGGTTGAGCGCGTCCACCAGAACAGGGTTCCTTTTGACCCGACCATCCACGAGGCGATCTCAAGTGAAGAGAACGCTGATTTCGAAAGCGGCGAGGTGATCGAAGTCATCCGCCACGGTTATAAATTAGGCGACCGCGTTTTGCGCCCTGCAATGGTGCGCGTCGCCAGATAATCCATATTGGAGAGGAAATTATGGCAAAAATCATTGGTATTGATCTCGGTACCACAAACTCAGTTGTAGCGGTGATGAGCGGCGGTGAACCCGTCGTCATCCCATCCGCCGAAGGGGAGCGTCTCATCCCGTCAGTTGTGGCGGTGAACAAGAATCACGAGCGCATTGTGGGGCGCGCCGCCCGCAACCAGGCCATCGTCAACCCCGAAAACACCATCTTTTCGATCAAGCGCCTGATGGGCCGCAAGTTCAGCGATGCTGAAGTACAGCGCACCATCAGCCGAGTGCCCTACAAGATCTCCGCGGCCAGCAATGGCGACATCCGCGTGACCCTTGACGGTAAAGAGTACAGCCCCCCCGAGATCAGCGCCATGATCCTCGGCAAACTTAAGGCGGATGCCGAAGCCTACCTTGGCGAAACCGTGAACCAGGCGGTAATCACGGTGCCGGCGTATTTTAACGATGCCCAACGCAATGCCACCAAAGATGCCGGGCGCATCGCCGGGCTAGAGGTGCTGCGCATCATCAATGAGCCTACCGCTTCCTCCCTGGCATACGGGCTGGACAAGAAGAAGAACGAGGTCATCGCGGTTTACGACCTCGGCGGCGGTACATTCGATATTTCCGTGCTGGACGTTGGTGAAGGTGTCTTCCAGGTTCGTTCCACGAACGGCGATACCTTCCTCGGCGGTGATGACTTCGATCAGCGCGTGATGGACTTTCTCATCGAGGAATTCAAGAAGACCAACAGCATCGATATTCACAATGACCGGCAGGCGCTGCAGCGGCTGAAGGAAGCTGCCGAGAAGGCCAAGATCGAGCTATCTACGGTGCAGCAGACCGAGATCAATCTGCCCTACCTGACGGCGGATGCCACCGGACCCAAACACCTGGTGCTCACCCTTACCCGCGCCAAGCTCGAGCAGCTCACCGGCGACCTGATCCAGAAGACTATGGAACCAATACGCCGCGCGCTCTCTGATGCCGGTCTCAAGGCCTCAGAGGTCAACGAGGTGGTGCTGGTCGGCGGTATGATCCGCATGCCCGCGGTGCAGGAGGCGGTGAAACGCGAGTTCGGCAAGGAACCTCACAAGGGTGTGAATCCGGATGAAGTCGTCGCGGTCGGCGCGGCGATCCAGGCGGGTGTGCTGGGCGGCGATGTGAAAGATATTTTGCTGCTCGACGTCACCCCGCTGACGCTCTCGGTAGAAACACTGGGCGGCGTTTCGACCCCGCTCATTGAGCGCAACACCACCATCCCCACCCGCAAGAGCCAGGTGTTCTCCACCGCGTCAGATGGACAGACCCAGGTGGAGATTCACGTGCTGCAGGGAGAGCGCCCCATGGCAGCGGATAATAAATCGCTGGGCAAGTTCAACCTGGATGGCATTCCCCCCGCGCCGCGCGGCATCCCGCAGATCGAAGTCACCTTCGATATCGACGCCAACGGCATCCTCAACGTCACCGCTCTGGATAAAGCCACCAACCGCTCACAGCACATCACCATTACCGCCTCGAGCGGGTTGACCGAATCTGAGATTCAGAAGATGAAACAGGACGCCGAAGCCAACGCTGAAGCAGACCGCAAACGCAAGGAACTGGTTGAAGTTCGAAATAACGCTGATAACACCATCTACGCGGCTGAAAAAATGCTGCGCGAGAACCCGGATAAAGTCCCCGGTGAACTCAAGAAAGAGGTGGAGGATTCAATCGCCAGTCTGCGCGGCATTATGAATAATGACGACCCGGGCAGTATCCGTTCGGCAACTGAAGCGCTCGGTCAGTCGATCCAGAAGATCGGCGCCAGCATGTACCAGCAGCCTGACGCCGGTGCGCAGCAAGCGCCGGAGGGGCAGCAGGATCAACCCGGACCCGATGGCGGCGGCGAGACACCGCCTGATGGGGACGCCGGTGATGTGGTGGATGGTGAATTTAAATCAGTTTAGACCAGGTTGATGCCTTCAGGTATAATCTGACGGGGCGTTTGGGGATTTACTCTCCGCGCCCCGGATTTACCTTAACCAGTCGATAGGAATGATGATGTATGACCAAGCGTGATTATTACGAAATCCTGGGTGTCAACCGCAACGCCTCTGCGGAGGAACTGAAATCCGCCTTCCGCACACTGGCGCGAAAGTTCCACCCGGACATGAACAAAGAACCTGATGCCGAAGAGAAGTTCAAAGAGATCAATGAGGCTTACGCCGTCCTATCGGACGCTGATAAACGCCGCGCCTACGACCAGTTCGGGCACGCCGGAGTGAACGGAGCCGGTGGTGTACCGGATTGGACATCGATGGACTTCGCCGATATTTTCGGTGAGTTCTTCGGCTTTGCCACCGGCGCTTCGCGCGCGCGCCAGAACGCCCCGCGGCGCGGGCAGGACCTCTCGTACGCAGTAACGTTGACCTTTGAAGAAGCTATCTTCGGGGTGGAAAAAGAGGTCGAGATCACCCGCGACGAAGTCTGCCACACCTGTGGCGGCAAGGGAGCCGAACCCGGCTCCAACCCGGCAAAATGCAGCAACTGCGGCGGCCGCGGAGAAGTTCGCCAGGTGCGCCAGACCTTTTTAGGTTCGATGGTGCAGGTTACCACCTGCCCGGTGTGCGCCGGCCGCGGTGAAATCATCGGCACACCTTGCCACACCTGCAGCGGCAGAGGGCTTGAACGCAAGACCATCACCAAGAAGGTAGCCATTCCAGGCGGAGTTGACAACGGCACGCAGATCCGGCTGGCCGGAGAAGGGCAGCCCGGGATTAACGGCGGACCCACCGGCAACCTTTACATCGAGATCAAGGTCAAAAGCCACAAGTTCTTCCGGCGCAAAGAAAATGACATCCTGCTAGATCTGAACATCAATATCGCGCAGGCGGCGCTGGGCGCTGATGTCGAAATTCCTACTGTAGACGGTCCCACCAAGCTGACCATCCCGGCCGGTACACAGCCGGGAAAGGTGTTCACGCTGCGCGGCAAGGGCAGCCCGATCTTGCGCACCAACACCCGCGGCGATCAAAAAGTGATCGTCAATATTGAGATTCCCACCCGCCTGACGGAGGACCAGCGCCAGCACCTTGAAGCGCTGGCCGCCAGCATGGGCACCGAAGTAAAGCCCCAGGAGAAGGGTTTCCTGGATGCGTTAAAGGAGGTCTTCGGTGGCTGATGCCAGGTGGCTGCAGGTATCACTGACCGTGGATGGCGAACTGGCTGAAGCGGTGGCGGAAGTGCTGAACCGGTACACCAGCGGCGGGGTGGTGGTGGAATCCAACGTAAAATACCGTGACGCTGAAGATGAAGGCACGCCGTACGGTCCGGTCAAAGTGTACGGCTACCTGATCATCGATGCGAATATAGAATCGAATCGACACAAGCTGGAAGAGGCGTTGTGGCACCTGCACGCCATCCGCGAACTGCCGCAGCCCGAATACAGCGAGATCGCTGATGAGAACTGGATGGAAGCCTGGAAATCCCATTACCATCCCATCCCCATCGGCAGGAAGCTGCTGGTGCTGCCAGCGTGGATAGAGCAGGAGGACACGAGCCGGGTGGCGGTGAAAATCGATCCGAGCATGGCTTTCGGCACCGGCACTCATCCCTCCACCCAGCTATGCCTTGAACTTCTCGAAGATTACACGGTTCCCGGTAAACCCGTCATCGACATTGGCTGCGGCTCGGGTATCCTATCCATCGCCGCGCTCAAGCTTGGCGCCAGCCGCGCCGTCAGCGTGGATATCGACGCGGCGGCTGTCAAAGCCACGCTCGAAAACAGCCTCGCCAACGGTGTGAATGAAAAAGTGGAAACCGGCCCGGGTTCAGTGGAGGAAGTAAGCTCGGGGAACTTTTCCGCACGCCACGCGCCTGTGGTTCTCGCCAACATCCTGGCGCCCATTCTCATCCGCCTGTTCGAGAGCGGAATGGCGCGCCTGGCGGCACCGGGAGGCGTTATCATCCTGGCTGGAATCCTGGCAGAACAGGGGGCGGGTGTACGCGCTGCCGGAGAAGCCCAGGGGCTGGACTTCGTGGAGGAGCGCCGCAGCGGTGATTGGGTGGCGCTGGTGATGCGGCAACCCGTAACTTAAATTACAAAAATGCCCGCTTAGCACGGGCTTTTTTATTGACAACGGCAATTCAGCGTTCTATACTTGTCGGGATGAACGAGCTATTTATCCGGCCAGTCGATGATGCTGATATTCCAATAATCGTAGATATCTACAATTACTACATCGCTGCCACGACCGCTTCGTTTGAAGAAGTTACGGTCAACTGGGAGGAGATGAGCCGGCGCGTTGAGGGGGTGACGGCACAGCGACTGCCATGGTTGTGCGCGGTGGTGGAGGGCAGGCTCGCTGGTTACGCGTACGCCTCACGCTGGCGCGAACGCTCCGCCTACCGCTATACAGCAGAAACCACCATCTACCTGGCGCAGGCATTCACCGGTATGGGCATCGGTAAAACCCTGTACAGCACTCTGCTCGAGCAGGTGCGCGCCGCGGCCGTGCACACGGTGATGGCGGTCATCACCCTGCCCAACCCCGCCAGCGTGGCGCTGCACGAAAGCCTGGGGTACCGGAAAGTCGGTGAGCTGAACGAGGTGGGTTACAAATTCAAGCGCTGGATCGATGTGGGTTACTGGCAGCTGCTGTTTAAAACCGAAATCCAAAAAGAAAATTTATGATTTTAAATCACCCGGCAGCACCCGCCTACCCGGCGCACTCGCTGCGGTAAGGTGCCTTCTCTTCGAGGTCGCCCACGTAAACCGGCAGATCGCAGTGTCCCAGCATCTGGCGGATGGACTGGATCTCGCCGATATGATACCAGTAGTGGTAAATGACACGCTGCATGGCTGAACCTTAGCTTTGACTCACAGCTTTACCATGGCGCAGCAGATCAGCCTGGAGATCAGCCGTGGTGTATTTCTCGAGCTGCGGTGTGGTTTCGCGCATCACCGCGCGCCATGACCTGAGCGCCTCCTCCAGGCCTGGTGAGCTATTGGGCGCGCCGTAAGCGAAGCGGGTAACCAGGTCGGGGTAATGCACCCTGCTGCGCGCCAGGTCAAGCCAGTATTTCTGTTCATGCCAGGCCATGTGCCCGACGATCCAGCTGACGCAGTTCATCGGTCCCAGGTGTTTCACGGCGTCGTCAGCTGATTTCCCTTCCAATCCGCGCTCGAACTCGCTGCGGGTGAAGAACAATTGAGCGACCAGTGGATGTATCTTCTCCGCCTCCATCGCAATGATGCTCCCATAACATGTTGATTCATCTTTATAATCCGACTTTTCACCGGTGAAAACAAACTGACCAGCAGGTCTTTCGCCGGTCAGTTTGATCGCGCCATTGCGCTGGCTTTGTGATCATCTCAAGGGCAGGAACCCTGGCAGAGCCGGTAAGTGAGTTCAAACCAGCCGCCGCTGCCTTCCCCGCGCACCGTCCGCAGCTGGCTGTCCCACTGTTCAAACCCGGGTGAGCGATCGATTGCCCCCAGGTAATGGGAATACTCACTGATAACCCATCTCTGTCCCCAGCAGGCCACTTTCATCGTGGTGATCCCGTCCTCCTGCGTTGAGATGCCAATACGGTTGCGGCTGCCCAGGTCAACCAGTCCGTCAGGTCCCACGTGCATCATGCTGCCTTCAGGTACGCGGAAAAAACTCTCCATGCCGGTGGTGATGGCATAACAATAAACACCGTAATCCCAACCCGGGTCGGTGATGAGGGAGACGATCTTCAGTTCCACCGTCAACGGGCGGCTGGCACGCGGGCAGCCGTTGTTTGCCACGGGTCCAGCTGTATCCGGGCACTCATCATACGCGGTCACTACGCCGTCCCTGTCTGGGTCCTGCGGGTCTGGGCATCCTGCGTTGACCGGTTCACCCGCCTGGTCAGGACAGTCGTCCACTCCATCCATCACGCCATCCATGTCGCGGTCACCCGGGTAACCGGTGGTCACCATCACCCCCGGGGTGGGTGGACATCCGCTGTCCGGATTTCCTGCTTCATGCGGGCAGCGGTCAGCCGCCCCCAGTACCCCGTCGCCATCCGGATCGCAGGAATCAGGATAGATCAGGCAAATATCCAGTAATTCAGGGAACACGGTCGTTGAGGCGAGGAGGGCACCGTAATCCAGGTGAACGAACGGACAACCGGCGTTTGATTCAGGACCAGCCTCATCGGGGCAATTGTCCAGTAAATTCAAAACCCCATCACCATCACTATCCTCGATGAGCGGTAACCCTAATCCGCCGATCAACCCGGGGATGGAAACATCCAGGTCGATAAAATCCGGAACGCCATCCCCGTCTGTGTCCAATAAGCCTTCATCAGGCATACAGCCGTCGAGCGCAGGCACACCCGCAAGGTCCGGACAGCTATCCTCCGCGTCTGCGACGCCGTCACCATCCCGATCCTCGGCAACGGGGCACCCGCTGCCGGGTCCGGGTTCATCCGGGCATCCATCTTCGCCATCCGGTACACCATCACCGTCTCTGTCGGTTGAAGTCACAAGCGGGCTGCCGCCGGCAGCAACCGTGCCGGCTTCTTCAGGCGCAGCATCAAGAAAGTCCGGCACACCATCGCCGTCTCTATCCGCCACCCAGGATGACGCCGGGCAACCGGCATATTCCGGCAGGCCGGGCATATCGGGGCAGCGGTCATCTTCATCCAGCACACCGTCAAGGTCACGGTCGGGTGTTTCAGTCTCCGGGCAGCCGCTCGCGGCCACTGTGCCCGCCCGTTCAGGGCAGGCATCAGTTGAATCAGCAACGCCGTCCATGTCAGCATCCTCGCTGCTCACGCAGCCCGCGGCCAGCGCGGAACCGGGTTCATCAGGGCAGGCATCTTCTGTGTCTACCACTGAATCCCCGTCGCGATCGTAATCGCCATCCACCACGACCCGCAGGGAAGCCGTATTCTGGTTGCCCCTGGTATCAACCGCAAGTAAAACCAGGTCATGGTTTCCGCTAACCGTAGGCAGCCATGACCAGTTGCCCACGAGAGAATCCATCGGTCCTATTTGAGAACCTGCGAGGAATCCATCGATGTACAACCGGAAGGACTCCACCTGGGCTCCCCGTTTGGTAGCCGCGGCGGTTACGACGTATGTTTGATCTTTCGGCAGGACGGCATCTGGAAGGGGAGCAGCAACCTGGATGGACGGGCTCGCGTTCCGCCCTCCAATGTGATCGAGGTAACGATAGAGCGCGTAAAAGCCGTCGGCCAGGAGCAGCGCGAGAAGTATCAGCCCGATGACGCCGATCACAGAAATCCTTTTCCTGGATTTTCTCATTTTGCCCTCCTCCTCAGATAATGCAAACCTTGATCTGAATGGAAATCACCCCGCTGGTGGATGAATTGCCCTTGGCGTCTACAGCCGTTACGTAAAACTCAATGAACCCGTCTGCGTAACTCACCAGGCTCTGGTTCAATTCTCCAAGCGACACTGTTGCCGAGTAATCGCTTTTACCCGTTTCAGCCATGCTTTTTGAAACCCATTTACCCTGCACGTTCCCCCTGACCGCACGGTAGTAAAGAGTAACAGACGAGATTTGTGATGCATCCGTCGCTCTCACCTGTACTCTCGCAGCAGTCTCGCCGCAGGCGGAACTATCAAAGATGGTCGCGGGTTCAGCCGCGAAATTGGAGAGCACGGGCCCCGCGGTATCAGGCACGGGTGAAGGCGGTTGAACTACAGGCGGCGGAGGCTGTACTGTGGGCGGTTCAGCTGTGGGTGGTTCCACCGGCGGTTGCACGACCGGGGGCTGAACCACTGGAGGAGGTGCCACGGTCGGTGGGGCTTTTTCTGTTGGGGGTACCACGTTGACACTTACCTGTTTTTCCAGCACACCTGAAAGTGTATCTCCGCTCAGTGTATAAGTGGTCAGAGCTGCCGGACAAACTTCCTGGCTGCCGCTGGAATTGACCGGGTTGCCGTCCAGTTTGAGCCCGGTCAGATCACTCGTCTCCCAGCGCAGCATCGTGCAAAACCCGAGCAAGACCGCGGGGGAATCTGCAGAAAAATCCATTCGAGCCAGGGCCATGGCGGTCGGGGTTGGGGATTCTCCTCCGCCTCCACGTCCTGCGGCGGGTTCCGGTTCCACCACCCTGACATGGATTGATTTTCTGCCAAGGTAACATGTACCACCTTCATATTCACAATCCCACGAATGAGAGGAGACAGGCTCTGGCAAGACCCTTAACAGGTAATCACCCGGAACGAATGGAGTCCAGGTGTAATGCCCCTCCCAAATATTCGAGGTCCAATCGCCTGCCACCCAAATTCTTCCTGCACCAGGTGCAGGGTTGATGGTCATTTCGCCAAATGGAGCATCATTGACATAGAAGGTCATGCGCGTAACCGGAGCATTCGTATGTGCCGTGATCGCCACCTGGTCGTTGACGGATAACAATGTGTAATCGGGGGGAAACTCAATTTCAGTATCGTATGGGGGTGAAGTCACTGTAGCCGAACCACACGAAGCAAGTAAAAGTGATCCTGTCACTATCGCAAACAGGATCAACGATCTTTTTATTCTTTTTATCATGGTATACCTCCACGACCTGGAAGAAAGGCAACAAACCTGGTTGCCCGCAATAGAGGCGTCATCCATAATGATGAAGGGGGAGTGTTCTAGATCGGACGCATCAATTAAAACAACCCCTCGTTAGAATTCCCACTCGCTGCTACCTGATTAGATAATAGCACTATAGCGATTACAAATCAATCATCCTTCGTGATACATCCGGGTTCGAAAAATCCCAACGTAGAGTTCTGCGCTGGGGATCGCTGGTTACCTGATATGAGCGTTATTAATTAATCACAAACGAGGTGGTGATCTCAGCCTTGCCCCTGAGCGTGGCCGCCACCGAACAGTACTTCTCTTCTGAAAGTTCAATAGCCTGGGCTACATCCTTTTCAGTGAGCGCGCTGCCCTTGAGACGGTAGGTCAGGTGAATCTTCCTGAAGGTCCAGGGCGGTTCCTGCTCCTGCTCAGCCTCGGCGCTGATCTCCAACTGCTCGAGCCCGGCGCGTTTTTTGTTGAGGATCTCCACCACATCCACCGCGGTGCAGGAGGCCAGCGCCACCAGCATCAGCTCTGAGGGCTTCATACCCACGCCTTCGTCAGGCGTGGAGAGCACCACTGAATGCTTTGTGGAATCCACTCCGATGAATTGCTTACCGCCGATCCATTTTACTGAAGCTGAACTCATAACCTGCTCCTATGTGAAATCATGTCTTGTGAATTACCGCCAGCATTTCCGCGGCGAGTTTACAGCGTTCTTCCTTGCTGATATTATCTGAAAGAAGGCAGTCATTGACCATCTGTTCCGTGAACACTTCGATGGTGCCCTGCAGCGCGGAGCGGGCGGCAGTGAGCTGTTGCAGCACCTCAGCACACTCGCGCTCTTCATCGATCATGTGATTAATACCGTGAATCTGCCCTTCAAGGCGGTTGAGGCGGTTACGCATGCGCTGCTTACTGAGGTCGGATTGAAGCTTCATGGGATTCCTGTCACGCAGGATGGGTTAACCCCCTCAGGTAAAGCCGCTGGAACTTGATCCGCAGCCCCCGGAAGAGGTAGCAGCGCCGGTCTGGCTGCCGGAAGAGGAAAACAGCGAAAGCTTCTTGCGCGTGTCCTCCCCGGCACAGCGCGGGCAGGGCGGGCGCTGGCCGGCCTGGTTAAAGCGCATCATTTTTTCGAACTCGTGTCCGCAGTCGCTGCAGATGTATTCATATAATGGCATGCATCACTCCAAAAGGTAATATACTCCGGGGGAGTATTTTATCATAAATCGCCGGGTTTTCAAAGGCTGTGAAAACCATTCCCTCTTGACATTGAACAAATGTTCGTGTATGATAATAGTACAAATGACCGATAAACGGTTCAGGAGGTAGTAAATGGCACGCAGACAACCCGGCTTAAGCGAGCGGCACCGCAAGATCATGGAGTTCCTCACAAAATTCCAGGAAACCCACGGTTATTCCCCATCCATCCGGCAGATCGGGGATAGCATCAACGTGAAATCCACCTCGCTGGTGGATTATTACCTCAACCAGCTGCAATCAATGGGATACATCGATCGCGAAGATCGCATTTCACGCAGCATCCGCGTGCTGCAGCCGGTTCAGCCGGGCGTCTCCCTGCCCGCCAGGGTGGGTGATGCTTTCCGCAGCGCCGGCAGCGCACTGGCAGGCATGGTGAGCATCCCCATTGCCGGGCGCATCGTTGCCAGCGAGCCCATCCCCATGCCGGTCTCCGATCTCAATTACTACGACGCCGAATCCAGCGTGGATATCGCGCGCAGCCTGCTGCCCGCCAAAGAGATCAATGACCTCTTTGCCCTCGAGGTGAGCGGAGACTCGATGATCGACGCCATGATCAACGATGGTGACATCGTGGTGATGAAGAAAGCCGCCTCCGCCAACAACGGAGAAATGGTGGCAGTGTGGCTGGACGACAATAACGAAACCACATTAAAGTACTTTTATAAAGAAGCTGACCGCATCCGCCTGCAGCCGGCCAACCCCAATATGGGGCCTATATATGTAAAGAACCCCAAGAGCCTGCGCATCATGGGCAAGGTGGTAATGGTCATCCGCCAGGTGCATTCGGTTGCGGGATAGAAAAACTTGGAAGCACCTTTGGAAGTTATATCCCGATGCGGTTTCCGCTGTGATCTGTGCCTGGCTTACGCCCCCAACATCATTGCCCATCCCGAAAACCGCCGGGTTCTGAGCGACGGTTGGTTTAAGTATTTTGGTTTCAGGATTGAACCGGAGAATATCTATTGCGAGGGTTGCCTATCTAAAGGTGCCACTCTTGACAATGCCTGCCCGGTCCGCCCTTGTGTTGTGGAGAGGGAATTAGAGAATTGCGCAATATGCGATCAATACGCTTGCGAGAAACTGGCTGAGCGCCTGGTTACTTACAAGGAACTGGCGCAGAAGGTCCAGGGGAATGTACCTGAAGAAGACTATTTATTGTTCATAAAACCATATGAGAACCGAATGCGGTTGGAAGCATGCGCGCCAGGTGATCAAAAAAACCTCCCATAAGGGAGGTTTTTTATTGAATCACAAGCGAGACTAGTCGAGTTCGACTACGCCGCCAGCGGCTTCGATCTTGGCTTTGGCGTCAGCAGCGGCTTCTTTGCCGACACCGGTGAGCACCTTGGAACCGGCGGTCTCGGCCATATTCTTGGCTTCCACCAGACCCAGGTTGGTGAGGGTGCGGATGACTTTGATGACTTCGATCTTCTTGGGACCGGCGTCCTTGAGGACGACATCAAACTCGGTTTTCTCTTCTTCGGGTTCAGCGGCGGCGGCAGCGGCAGGGCCGGCAGCCATAGCTACAGGAGCGGCGGCGGAAACGCCCCATTTCTCTTCCAGCATTTTTACCAGCTCGGCAGCTTCAAGAACGGTCAGACCGCTCAACTGCTCAACAAGTTTTTCCATATCAGCCATTTCTAAAACTCCTTCGTTTGTTTTTAATTTTTATTCAGCGGGTAATCATTACCCGGGTAATAAGCCGATCGATCAGGCAGCGACGGGCGCTTTCTCTGAATAGGCTTTGACGACAGCCGCCAGCGAACGGGCGGGTTCGGCCAGCGTACGGACCAGCTTGGACGCGGGTGCGGAAATCACACCCAGCAGCGTGGCGCGCATCACGGGCAGCGGCGGGAGATCAGCCAGCGCTTTGACCTGGGTATCTGAGATCAAATCCTTACCCAGGAAACCGCCTTTAACCTTGCGGGTCTCATTTCCCTTGATAAAATCAGTGAAAACTTTTGCCAACGCAGGGGGGTCATTGAAAGCAAACCCGACCAGGGATGTTCCTTCAAGAAATTCAGGAACGGTGTAACCCCTGTTTTGCAGCGCGCGGCTGAAAAGCGTGTTCTTCACCAGGTGCACTTCACTACCGGCTTCGCGGGCTTTTGCACGCAGCGCATCCACTTCTTTCATCGTAAGGCCAACATATTCAAGCACGAACAATGCCTGACTTTCTCCCAACCAGTTTTCGTATTGGGCGGTCATGTCGCCCTTCTGCTTCTTTGTAAAGGCCAATGAAAACTACCTCCTTCCTTTCATAATAAATAAATCAGTCTTTGTCCGGTTCTGCCGCACAAAGACTGATTCGCAATCCCCAAAATGGGGAGAAAAATCGGATCACGTCTTCACCTCGGCAGGGTATTAAGTCTTTGCAGACACCGGCTATCTTTGGTGAGCGCTGGAATTCCCTCCAGCGGGGAAGATTATACCACTATTTTTCCAGTGATATGTTCATCGCCTGCAGCGGGTCCACTTTGATGCCGGGACCCATGGTGGCGGCGACAGTCACTTTCTTCAAGTATGAACCCTTGGCACCCGAGGGTTTGGCTTTTTTGATGGCTTCCATCAACGCGGTGAAGTTCTCGAAAAGCTGGATCGCCTCGAATGAGGCCTTGCCGATGGGCACGTGGATGTTGGCGGTCTTGTCTAGCCGAAATTCAACGCGGCCGGCTTTTGATTCATTGATGACGCGCGGAAGGTCATCCGGTGAGCAGACGGTGCCGGCTTTGGGGTTCGGCATCAACGAACGCGGTCCGAGGACGCGGCCGAGGCGACCAACCTTGCCCATCATATCGGGTGTAGCGATGGCCACATCAAAATCGGTCCAACCAGCGGCGATCTTGTTGATCATCTCATCGCTGTCCGCCACGAAATCAGCGCCGGCTTCCTGCGCCTTTGTCGCGGCTTCGCCCTGGGCGAAGACCAGCACACGGACGGTTTTACCCAGTCCATGCGGTAATACGCACACATCACGCACCTGTTGATCAGCCTGACGCGGATCAAGTCCCATGCGCATGTGAACTTCAATTGTTGAATCAAACTTGGTGTATGCTGTTTCTTTTGCCAGTGTTACTGCTGCAAGCGGCTCGTAGGTCTGCTCGCTGTTGACCCTGGAGAGCGCTTCCAGGTATTTCTTACCGTGTTTCGCCATTTTTTCTCCTTCGTGGTGCAAGCGGGTGTTTTTTCACCCTCCCACAAACCTATTTCTCTACGATGGTGATACCCATATTGCGGGCAGTGCCTTCGATCTGGCGCATGGCGCCTTCGACATCCAGCGCGTTCATATCCTTCATTTTGATCTCAGCGATCTCGCGCAGCTGCGCGCGGGTGACCGAGCCAACCTTTTCACGGTTCGGGATCTTTGAGCCGCTCGGTACACCAGCTGCTTTTTTGAGCAGCTCAGAAGCCGGGGGGGACTTCAAAATGAAGGTGAATGATCCGTCAGTAAAAACGGTGATCTCCGCAGGAATGATCTCGCCCACGCGGTTCTGGGTGCGGGCGTTGTACTCCTTGCAGAATGCCATAATATTGATGCCGTGCCCGGCGAGGGCAGGACCAATGGGGGGCGCAGGGTTGGCCTTGCCGGCCTGGATCTGCAAACGAACAATTGCTTTTAATTTCTTTGCCACTTTTTCTCTCCTTGGTGGTTATAACGGGTGATATTTGGGACACCCTCCCACAAACAGGTCAACGGACCTGGTTATGCCTTCTCCACCTGCAGAAAATCCAGTTCTACAGGAGTTTCGCGACCGAAGAAGTTCACCATGACGCGAACCTTGGTCTTTTCCATATCGATTTCTGAGACGATGCCGCGGAAATCATTGAACGGACCATCAACGATGCGCACACGTTCACCGATCTTGAAGGTTACTTTCACCAGCGGGGCTTCAGCTTCCATGCGGCGCAGGATCTGCTGCACCTCTTCAGGGCGCAGCGGGGTGGGATCATTGCCCATGCCTACAAACCCTGTAACACCCGGGGTATTGCGCACCACGTACCATGATTCCTCGGAGAGGATCATATTGACGAGCACATAGCCCGGGAACACATGGCGCTCCACCGTGCGGCGTTTGCCGTCCCGTACTTCTATCTCTTCCTGGGTGGGGATGACCACATCAAAGATCTTGTCCTTCATCCCCATTGTCTCGATGCGCTGTTCAAGGTTGTAGCGCACTTTATTCTCGTAACCCGAGTAGCAATGCACCACGAACCAAGAGCGTTCCTGTCCGTCTGCGGGAAGGTCCACCGGTTTTTCTTCGGGCTTGATCTCAGGGGCGGACGGAACAACTTCAGGGGTATCATCCAGGGGTGCTTCAAAACTACCCGCAGAGGTTACCTCTTCAGGTTGTGTTTCTTCCATCTCATCCCGGTTGAAATCGTCCTGCTCGTCCATAAACACCAAACCTTAATGTGCCAGGGATACGGTTATCCCAGCACCAAGCCGACTAGTTTTGTAAAGATAAAATCCAGACCGCCCAGAATAACGCCCATGATGATCATTACCAGCAGCACGATCTTGGTCAGGCGCCAGGCCTCACGCGGAGTAGGCCAGGTAACCTTGCGCAGTTCACCTATCGTCTCACGCCACCAGCGCTTGATGCGGTTTTCTTTTCTGATCTTCTGATTCTTATCCGCCACAGCCAACTCCTTATTGTCAGGGTAAAACGCCGCCATCACGACGGCGATTACAGTTCACTTCTTGGCAGGCCAGGCAGGAATCGAACCCGCAACCTCCTGTTTTGGAGACAGGCACTCTGCCAGTTGAGCTACTGGCCTGTACTGGCAGGGCGGATATCCACCCTGCCGGATTACAGCGCTACTTTGTCTCGCGGTGCAGTGTGTGCTTTTTACAACGCGGACAGTACTTCTTAATTTCCATCCGGGTCGGATCGTTACGACGATTCTTTTCGGATGTGTAGTTGCGTTCTTTGCAGTCGTCGCAAGCGAACGTGATCACCGGTCTGACATCTTTCTTTTTTGAAGCCATATCTCACTCATGCAGCCGTCATTGACCGGCTGACGCTCCTTTTATTTCAATTAGGCAATAATTTTTGTGATCCTGCCGGCGCCAACCGTCAGACCACCTTCACGAATCGCGAACGTTGACCCCTGCTCCAGCGCCACCGGGATGATCAGGTCGCATTCCATGGTCACATTATCTCCCGGCATGACCATCTCTACA
>Ga0209200_1000840_pt1 | contig 33462 bp, 50 predicted proteins | sample AD_UKC033_MetaG_FD_184406 | JGI IMG/M metagenome (GOLD analysis project Ga0209200, IMG submission 184406) | Active sludge microbial communities of municipal wastewater-treating anaerobic digesters from USA - AD_UKC033_MetaG (SPAdes) (version 2) | ecosystem: Engineered > Bioreactor > Anaerobic >... | reverse complement strand
TGAGGGCGATTATATAACGACAGCTGGGGCATCAAATGGCGCGAACAACGTCAGCGCAAAAGTTATATCTGAAGTTGGCGTTACAAATGATGGATCTTATATTGTTGTTTCTGGCGTTTCATTTGTTGGAGAATTGAATAGCTCCGCAACGATTTCATTTAGAAGCAAATGGGACACGCTGGGCTATGGGTGTCAAATGACTCCTAATGATGTCGATTTGTATGAATTCGACAGGCTTTATAGACTTTTCCTGTCCAGTTTTGATTACGATTTCAGATTAAAGGATGGGATTGAGGCCAAGAGTTTTATTGAAGAACAAATTTTCAGGCCAATGGCATCTTATTCAATTCTTAGAAAAGGAAAAAGTTCAGTCGGTTACCATATTGGACCATTGCCAGGGGCAAATCTAACTAGATTGAATCTCGATAATGTCACGAATCCTTCGAAGCTAAAGCCATCAAGATCTATTACAAAGAACTACTACAACACGATAAACTTTGATTATGACCTGGATGTAAATGACTCATCTTATAAAAACGGAAGATTTTCTCAGGATACAACTTCGGTTTTAGATTTTGGAAACAGAATTGTTCCGATTTCAATCAAATCTGATGGCATGAGAAGCGATCTAGGCGCTCCAACTTTGGCAAACAGTGCATCGAACAGGCTTTTGACAAGATACAAGAGGGCAGCTGAGAGTATCAACGGAATTGAAGTGATATTCAAAGACGGCGTTTTCATGGAGATCGGTGATATTGTAATTGTCGACTACGAAAGCCTAAAACTAACAGACATAAAAAACGGCGGAATCAGATCCGGTCAGCCGAGGTTATTTCAGGTTATAAACAAAACTCTAGACCTTGAAAAAGGAACGGCGACACTCAATTTGACTGACACAGGATTTTCAACGGATACGCGCTACGGATTAATTTCCCCAGCAAGTAAAATCAAATCTGTAACAAGCTCGAGTGTTTTTGATATTAAATCGAGTTATTCTGAGAGTTTTGGAGTTAATGAATATTTAAAATGGCAGAGGTTCGGTCAGATTTATGTAAGAGTCCGATCTGAGGACGGAGTAACAAGAAATGCTGTTAGACTTATTGATCAGGTTGTTGGAAATACTGTTTATCTTAGCTCCGCGCTCCCATTTACTCCTATTGCAAATGACATCATGGAATTCTCTCATTATAACGACGCTTCGGAAGACCAAAAATTAGTATATGTATTTATGAGAAACACAGATCCATTTGATGATGGCAAAAATAGATACAACATGTTGTGAGGGATAGATAATGGCAAATTTACCGAGTTCATTTGTTTATGTGAATGATGTGGAAGTCTCTCAGGACGCGCCAGTTACCGAAGCTCTCAACTCGAAACTTGGTAGCAATGATAATTATCTAAAGGATACAACAGACACAAACTCGAGCGATATCGCCGATCTTCAGGCAACTGATGCCGAATTTCAACCGAAGCTTTATTCAAGAAGCTATGCATTTACGAGTTATGGATATTCATTGTCCGAGCCGTTTTCAGAAACAAACATTGCGACACTGACCATGACTAACGTGAGAGCGAATCCGGATAATAACGTATTAAATGAAATTCAGATATGGAATGAAACTCCAATTTCGAGCGCAAGTTATTCTATTATCGTTGGAACTGGAACAGTGAACTATGAAACGAAATTGAGGCTCACAAAGCAGATAGGAGCTGGCTCAGAAACGGACTTAGTGAATATCACGAAAACAGGATCGGCATCAGCCCACACCGTTGGGACGGTGAGCGGAGACTTCCTCGGTGCATTTGAATATTTGAATAAAAATATTTATGTGCATGAATTCTCAAATAGCTCAGATACGACAGTGACATACAGGCTTTATGTTGATTTCAACAATACTGGAGGTGGCGGCTCATTGACCTCGGCGACATTTACGGCGAGCGGATTGTATATGCGGGGAATTCAATTAAGGTAATTTGTGGTCGATGAATTGAAGACTTTTGTCTTTTCTGATTTTATAGACCATTGCCCCAAGTTGTGGCTCTTGATAGGTATCAGAAATCGAAAAGCTTTCTATCAAAGAGTTGGGAAATCTTGACGTGGGGGGAATTTCTATTCCGGAGCCTAGCCCATCACCTGGGTAAAGGATAACAAACTGACCAATCCTTCCGCCGCTTATGATAAGTTTTCCTTTTATGCGGAAAAGTCTCGGTTGAACTGTTTTTGTTTCACGTGAAACATTTTTTATCATTGCGTTGACTCTCCTTTTTCAAATTGTGCGATATATTCAGAGATCGTTTCAACCAATTCCTCATGAGCAGATGCAACATATGGTGGGATTTGCCCGGATTGCATCGCCAACTGAATTGACTTTGATAGGTTAACTATGGCGTCAAAAACTGGCTTTTGAGCAGCCAGCATTTTTTCTAGATTCGGTTTGTTAGTCATTGGCAGAATCCCCTAAATGAATATCCGCTCCAATTTCTGATCGTGACAGCATTTCCACAAAAGTGGCCAGCACCAGGGCAAATATATTTTGCGGACACAGTAAAGTCTGGTAGGCCACTTCTTGAATTAAGATCTGTATCTTTGGCATTTTTTCTATTTTCAGCGGAAAATCCTTGAGAAGCAAGATCTTCAACAATTGAATCGGCAAGCCATTCGCCATCTCCTGAATTCGCTATGATGACCTTTTCAATATCATCCCATCCGTCCCTGTAGAGTTTGTTTCTTTGAATTTCTATAGTCGAATATTGTTCGATTTCTGATCTGTATGAATCACGTTTTTGAGTAACACAGAATGTGCGTGTACTTTTTTCGAATTCCGATGCCTTCGTGGCATCAAATAAAAATGGCGTATTTGAATCGGTCACAACAGCAGGATTTTCTGTCAATGTCCCTTCCTGATTCGGATCTGAATTTCCTGTTGTCAAATCCGCTCCTGACTGGATGTTACAAGCTGTTATATTTACCGAAGCGATTGCCACAAAAATTAGGTTTTTCATTTTTATTCCCTCCGAAAAATTCAAGTTATGCATTGGCCGCTTTTATTTTGCAGTTCATGAAATCTTTTTGTTCTTCACTCAGAATACACACAGCGTTTCCGCATTCATGGTGGACCATGACGGCATCCACGCCATGAGTTTCTTCAAACATCCGTGATAAGCGAGCCCCCCAAGCCTTGTTGAAAATGCATTCGTGCGTTTGGATTGTTTTTGCGCAACATGAGCATTTAGCTTTCAGTTTCATAAATCACCCGCTTTAAGTTTTTCTAACTGACACTTCCCTGAAAAAAGTGAACAACTATCTATTCTCATGCACTCGTAAATATATTTTTTGGCTTCGGAGAGTCTTTTAAAAAATTGCCAATCGCTCGAATAGGGTGCATTCGACTTCCCGCGAATTACCGAAAATTCTCCGGGATTTGAGTATTCAACCCAAAATCCATGTATCACTTTTTCTTTACTTTTTTTCATAACGGCTCCTCTCTTTCGAGTCTTTCGAGGCGCTCTTCATGGTCAAGGGCTATGCGCTGAAGCTCCTTCAAAAAACGGTAGGTTGAATAGAGCCCGTAGCAAAAAAAAACCAGTTCAATAGCTTTACTTAGTGTCATATCAATCACATCCCCAGAAGCCGATCACAGCCATGTAACCATCGGCAGTCTGTTTGAAGTCTTCGATGAAGGGCGATTGAACAATTGCCAATTTGTCTTTTTCAGCCTCAATGCCCTCACGTACGCCCTCCAGCGTTTCTGAAGTAACGAGAATGCGCCCAGAAATCCCTCGGCGATACTCATTTAAAAGCTTTGTCTCGTAATTTTTGGTTTCCATAGACACAGCGTATCATACCGTGTTTTGGAGGCCAGTTAATAATAATTATGCCTTAGAATTCAACCTGTTATGTTCGAATGCGGCTTTGTTTCCATAAAGTCGTTCGGTTGCGGACGTTTGTCCATTACTTGAAAGTAGCGATTTTGTTTTCCACTCAAGAATTAACGGAAACCGGGGATCGTCGATTTTATATTCCGAAATAAAAACCGGGCACGTTTGGGAATGCGCCCACTCAAGAAACTCATTGTGATTAAAATCATCGTCGTATTCTGCTGCTCCTTTATAGGGAGGATCACAATAGATCACGCAATTTTTCTCAAACCTGATATCACGATAATCTCCCTCATGAAAAACGAGTTTTTGCTTCAATCCTTTATGCTCTAGTTGCTGTAGCCGCTCTAGCTGCTCTAGCTGCTGTAGCCGCTCTAGCTGCTGTAGCTGCTGTAGCTGCTGTAGCTCCCCAGCTCGCATTCCTCTATTCATCCAGGCAATGCGATTTCTGATAAAAAGTCGTTTTCCTTTCGTGGTAATCGCATCAGGCCAAGCTGATAAACCTGTAATTTTTTTTGTTGTTTCATCGAATAGATCAAAAACGACGCATTCATGGAGAGACCTTTTGTATGACTCAATTTCTTTGGAAAACAGATAATTCTTTCCATTATTTCCAAAGCTCCAAATCGTTTTAATAAATGGATCAGTTTCTTTTTTCGCAAAAAACTCTTCTCTTGAAATCCATGGCATTTTAAATTTCTTATAAGAATATTCTCCATTGATGGCCTTTGAAATAAGTGAGCCCATGCCTTTTCTGATTTCATTGTAATGAAAAAAGCTATAGTGATTAAAACGCCGAGCTAGCATGTAGTGAGAGACAGCAAATCCCCCTCCAAAAACATCATAGAAATGTTCAGCCTTTGGAAAAACGAATCCGAATCTTTCTATGTGTTTTGCTTTTGAGCCCATATAAGGAATGCCGTATTCGCTCATATTTTTCTAACCGCTGCTGTGGATAGGTCAAATTCCCGCTCACAATGCGGACAGGTAACAAACTTGAATTGCTCACTAGCTGGCTTTTCATTCATAAAATCGTCAATGTTTGGCATTGGATCAAGCTTGAAGTTTTTAATCCCAAGCATCTCGAGATCGAACTCACCATCAAGATGCTGAAGATCGTCATTGATCCCCGCAAAATCAAGCTCAGCCCACGATGCAATTCCATTATCACTCACTGCAAAAGCATATTCTTGCTCCGGGCTTTCAAACTCCTGCACGCAAACAGGTACTTCTTTAAGACCAAGTCTTTTTGCCGCCTCAAGTCTTCCGTGCCCAACAACCAGCAATCCGCTGGTCTTCGACACAATCAGAGGATGCCTCCAACCCTGATACTTTAAAATCTCCATGAGCCTTTGAATCTGCTCTTCAGGGTGTTTATTTCTGTTATTTGGATTTGGCTCAATCTCACCGATCGCCACCATTTTGATCTCTGTCGTGTTGTCTTTCATAGGTTTCCTTTCCCCAAAATTCCTACCCCCAGTCCCAGAGGGAATCCAGAGGGAAAAGGGAGGGTTTCCTCTGTAGAGGTTCAAGTTCTTTTTTTTTAAGTGCCCGAGATCCGATCTGCTTAACCGCTCATATAGTGCATGACCTTTTCATTCATGCGAATCACCTACAGCCCGGTCGGGAGCTGGTAGCCAGCGAAAGCAGGGGCTCTCTGTTAGCGTGTCAAACGCCGGCATAGTGAAACAGGTTCCTTTGTCCCGTCGGTCACCCGTCGATCAAAGGTGTTGAACTGTGGCCCCAAGGTTTTCCCTTCGGGGTTTGTCGCGTGCTTTTTAAGGTCCCCACGCTGAGCGTCAACAACTCTTTCCTCGGGACCGCATTTTCAGATTGAAGTTTTGGGCTTTGTGTATCACCCTAGGGACTTCATCTGTTCTGCACAATTGATGAAACCCCCGCTCACAGGCTCAGTCCAGTGTTCGGGGGAAATTTTTTTTGGGACACAATGGCAAAGAAACTCACTTATTCTGAATACAGAACAACGCTCGACATGCTTCGAAGAATCCTACGCGATTCCTCCGCCATGGATTACGTCAAGAAGATTATCGACGATAGGTCCTACTGGCTCATGGAAGCCAAAAGGCTTGAAAAAAGGGTCCATGAGCTTGAAAACCCCTCTATTCTGAATACAGAACAGGCTCCCAAACCTTATATACGCCCTGCCATTGAGTTTGGAATCAATGCCCCGCGGATGAGCCGCCCAGAACGGATATATCGCATGCTGAGCGAAGGTAGGCTTTCTCCGGAAAGAATAGGCAGATGGTTCTCTGAGTCTGAGCTAGAGCTTAAAACCATGGCAAATGAATATGCCGTGAAAAACGGTCTTCCACGCCTTGAGATTTGACTTGATTCGATGCGCCCATTTTGGCTATTTCGTGCCTTGGGAAAAGTGAATGGCGATTTCGCGAAACTGGAAACCACGACCTCTTCGACTCATTTTCCGCCTTTTCGGTTGACGCCTAAGCCCGTCAATCGTTATTTTCGCAAACGGTTTCCATGGCAGCGAAGCGCCATCATCAAGACATGTGCCCAGTTATTGTTTCGATGATTTCACTGCCTCCCAAAGAATGTATTTCTCGCTTGATGTTCTGGGACATTGAGCGAGGAATGCTCTTAACGGAAAAAGGAAACCACAATGGAAAAATCAAAACCACTTCTTGAAATCACAAAAGAGCTACATGCCCTAGAACTTGCCGTCATAGATTCCGGTGGCGAATTCTCAGATGAGATCGAAAATCAAATCAACCCACTCGTGATCGCTAAAGAAAAAAAGGTAGATGCCTATTCGGCAATGATTACACGGCTTGAGGGACTTGAAGAAGAATTTAAAAAAAAGGCTGAAAGCTTTCTTCAGGTATCTAAAACGGCAAAGAACCTACGTGAGAGCTTAAAAAACAATATCAAGCTTGCAATGAGCCATCTTGACTCGACCGTCCTTGAAGGCGCTCTCTATACGTTCAAGCTCTCTAAAGCTAAATCAAAACTCGTTATCGTTTCCGAAGCCTCTATCCCACAGATTTACAAAAAGAAGATCATTACCGAAGAACTCGACAAAGATCTCTTGCGCTCCGATCTTGAATCTGGAAAAACTATTCCTGGCGCAATTCTGGAACCATCAACATCACTTAGAACAACAGTCTCGAAGGGATTTTAATATGGAAAAACAAGAACTCATCTATAAAAAAATACCATTGATCATGAAAGCAGTTGGCGTCATCGCAAAAGGTCGTCAGAATCAAATTCAAAGATATAATTTTCGCGGAATTGATGACATGTATGCCTCAATTCAACCTGCTTTTATTGAACATGGCGTTTTCTGCGTCCCCCAAGTCATCGAGAGATCCAGAGAAGAGCGTCAAACAAAAAACGGTGGCGTTCTCGTCTATACGATTCTTAAAGTGAGATTCATTTTCTACGCGGAAGACGGCTCAAGCGTTGACTGCGTAACTGTTGGTGAGGCAATGGATAGCGCCGATAAGTCATCAAACAAAGCTATGTCTGCAGCACAAAAATATGCATTCATTCAAACGCTTTCTATCCCAACGGAGGGAGATAACGACACAGAGAACAGCTCACACGAACTTTCTCCCAAGAAGGGATACGTTCCGGGGTTTGGAAAATACAAAGGCATCTCGCTCTCATCAATAGATCCAAACGAGCTTGAACAGTATTGCGTTTTCTTGGAAAGCGAATGTGAAAAAAAAGGCAAAACTCCCCCTGCTGTTTCTGAATTCCTTGGAAAAGCAGCGGAAGTTCTATCATGGGAGACCACATGAAAAGACATAGAAGAAATAACGAGGAAACAACAAGGCTTTGCGAGAAAGCAGCAGCACTTGTGCAGAGTGGAATGAGTAAAAGCGAAGCCGCAAGACAGGTCGGCATTAATGAAGGATCGGTCCGTAGATTCTTAAAAAAGAAAAGAGTGATTGTTCACAATGTGACAAAGAAGAGCGCATCAATTCCGACACAAAAGCCAGAATCGCAATATGCGCTTTTGATTGTTTCTGAGAGCAAGTTAAAGAGCGTTTTGAGGGCATTTCAATGAAAACCGTGCATGTGTTTTTGGGAGCTGATCTTCGATGTTCTCACGATGGGTTGAAAGTTCAAGCCAAGAAAAGCGATATTGACCTTGATAAGCTGCGAACCGGAGAAGCTATCGTTTTCATCAACACGAAAAAGAATCGCATTAAGGCTTACTCATATAACGGAGTGTTAAGCTACATTCGACTTCCAAACAGTCAGCGCATTGTAGATCTTTCTGCGATTGATTATTTTCCACAAGAGTTCAATCCGAATGGAACAATGGATTATGCAAGGGCACTTAAAGCATCTCTTAAAAATCGGCTTAAAGCCAAGGGAATTGAAGGACTTGAAATGTTATGAAACTTGAAGCAGGAAAATTTTATAGAACTCGCAGTGGCAACATAGCCAGAGTCTATGCAACAGATGGGGTTGGCTCATATCCGGTCCACGGAGCCGTTGCTGAAAGCGAGGGCGCTTGGGAACACCTGGCCTGGACTAGGTGTGGAAGATTTAATCTTGAGAGAGAATCAAGCCCCCTCGATATCGTTGCGGAATGGGAAGAGCCCAAGCCAATGAAGCTATACAGGTACAAACTCACAGGCTCTCTGCATCTTTTAGAAAAAGTGGATCGCCCCGAGGATTACGAGGAAGTCTACAACGAGCAATTGAAAGCCGCTTTTGGTGCATAGAAAAATCAAAAAACAAGGAGATAGAAATGAACAATGAACAAATTACCAACACCCAATATGAAATAAACAGCCGCTTTGGTTTTCATAAGCCTGACGCAGAGGGAGTAAAGAAGATGACCACCATCAGAAAGAAAGTGCGTGAGCTTGCGCTCCTCATCTCTGAGACTTGTCCAGAAAGTAGGGAGAAAGCCACAGCCCTTACGCAGCTAAGCTTTGTCATGATGTCTGCCAACTCAGCTATCGTGCAGCAGTATCCTACTGATCCAGCTGATTTTGAATGAAGACGGCTTTGTTCCGCTATGAAAAAAATCAAATTTGAAACCAGGGATCAAGTCTGGAATCGAGTCTGGGCTCGAGTCTGGGATCGAGTCTGGGCTCGAGTCTGGGATCGAGTCATGGATCAAGTCGGAGATCGAGTCGGAGATCGAGTCTGGGGTCGAGTCGGAGATCGAGTCTGGGATCGAGTCGGGTATCGAGGCCGGAATAGGGTCGTAGATCGAGTCGGGAATAGAGTCGAGGATCGAATCGGGGGTCAATTATGACATTTAGAGAAGCATTTGAGCATTCGCGTTACGCAAAACATGAAAAGATACCTCGCAAAATATTTCGTTTAAACGAACAAGGAGATCTTGTTGACGTTCAAAACGAGATCATTATACCAACTCCACTCGACGACGCTCCCGGATGGTGTCCATGCACAATTGGAGGAGAGCCGACATGAGATTTCTTAACTTTTTTGCCATAGCAATTCTTCTTTTCGCTGCTGTTATAGCGAGCTTTTTATGGGGTGCAGGATCATGGATGCAATGAAAGAAAACAAAATCACTCGCTGCAAAACATGCTTGCGGCATGTTGAAAACAATGAAGACTTCCCAAGCATGACGGTTTCTGACTTCTCTACGGATACAAAAGGAGATCAGTTTCAGGAATGCGGGATGTATATTGAGGATCGGCCAAATGAGGAGGACAAGCCGTGAACGCTTTTCGAGTCCCTAATCAATTTAGAATTAAAAAAGGCGCTCTGTCATCCACAGACGCAGATGGGAACAATGGGGCTTTTTTATTCTTTTATCAAGGCATACAATTTTTCTGCATCGCTTCAGATGGTGGCGATTGGGAACACGTTTCGGTTTCAATCGATAGAAAGCGAACGCCTTCCTGGGAGCAGATGTGTTTCGTTAAAGACCTTTTCTGGGAGTCCGAGGCGTGTGTGATTCAGTATCATCCGCCACTAAGTAGATACGTAAACAATATGGAGTTTTGCTTGCATCTTTGGCGTCCTATTGATTGTGGTGAGATCCCGTTTCCTCCAACTTGGATGGTTTGAACTCTTTGAAATGACAAAACATGCATTTAAACACTATCACTACCTTTACAAAAAGGACGGTACCCTAATCAGGGTCAAGTCGAACAGGACTCCACATGAGCACAAACCAAAGTCCTACACATACCCTTTTCTATACTTCGACACCGACTCGAAAAGATTCGTAATGGCAGTCATCCCAGAAATCCTTTACGGCACGCTGATTAAAGAGTGTGAATATCTGGGCTGTGTTAAAGTAGAAGAATAAGGTAGAATCCAAGCTATGAAAAAACTTCTCAATGCCAAAAAAGCAGCAATTGAAGCTAGATGATGAAGCTCAACTCAATTCGGAAACGAATTGCTGGAAAAAAAGCTCAAAACATAGGTAAACATTTCGAATTTCTTTTTGAAGCTGCTTGCAGGAAAAACAGTGTCACATGCATTCCAATCCCCGATGGATGCGAGACAAAGGGATTTGATCCGAGAATAAACTCCAATCGGCTTGTGCGCGTAAAAACCCCATTTGACTACATTCTCAAGAGAAAGAACAATCTGGCTTTTGTTGATACAAAGACGGTTGCAGGCAACTCTTTTTGTTATTCCGATCTTTCCGATCATCAAACAGATGCCCTTTTTCAGCTTTCCGAATCTGCAGCTTGCGGTCTTGTGATATGGTTTCGCGAACTCGATGAGGTATATTTTGTTTCTATTGATCTGATTCGAGCACTAAAACCCAGAGAATCAATTAGACCATCAGATCATAAAAAGGCTGATGATAGCTTCCGTTATTTGGGACGCTCGGGCGACTTTGATCCTTCAATTCTATTTTAGAAAGAATCCATAAACCCTATTCTGACACCATAAAAACCAAAAAACACGCCGCATCACACTCAAGATGATTTTTGATGCGCCGAATAGTATTGTGGAAAAGAAACATGCGTCAGTCTGAATATGAACCAAGGTTTTGTGAAATGCTGATTTCCCACATGGCTCAAGGGTTTTCCTTTGATTCATTTGGAGCCGAAATCAATAAGACTAGAGATACGCTTTATAGATGGGAAAAGAGATATCCAGAATTTAAGGAAGCCAAACAGCTTGGATTCGTTCTTTGTCGCAAATGGTGGGAAAATTTGGGTCGTGGCGGAGCCGCTGGAAAGATTAAAAACTTCAATGCTGCTGTGTGGATTTTTAACATGAAAAACCGATTCGCATGGAAGGATAGAATTGAACATTCTGGCGAAATTGATTTTTCATCCACGCGAGAAAAAATTGATAGGATTTCTAAAAACCCAGACCTACATGCAGCAGCAATGAAAGTTGCAGAAGCTCTAGCTGAAGACGATGAATGAAATTGATCGCATTTGGGCATATGCGCCACATACTTTAGCTAGAATTGCATCAAAAAGGCGTTTTCAGATATTCAGTTATATCAAGCACATTTCAAATTTAATCACTCCGGCAATCCTGAATGGAAATGCAAGATTTGTTATCTCACTGCCACCAAGACACGGAAAATCAGAGTTCTTGTCTTTTTGGCTCCCTATATGGTTTCTCGATAGATTTCCGACAAAGAAAATCATTATCGCTTCTTATTCTGCTGATCTTGCTGCCGGATTTGGCAGAAAAATAAGAAACGAAATGACAAGCAACGACAAGTTGATAACGAAGCTTTCCGAAGATTCGACTGCCGCGCATCGATTCAATACTCATGATGGCGGATCATTGATAACGTCTGGCGTCGAAGGACCGATCACGGGAAGAGGGGCTGATCTTTTTATTATCGACGATCCATATAGAGATCCATCGCAGGCCAATTCCGAAAAATATAGAAAAACTTTAGAAGAGTGGTTTGAAGGCGTTGCCTTAACCCGACTTGAGCCAGGTGGCTCGCTTCTAAATGTTATGACGCGATGGCATGAAGATGATTTGGCCTCCTATCTCATGAAAAAGCATAAATTCGATGAAATAAAGCTCCCGGCCATAGCCGAGGAAAATGACTGCATTTTGAGAAAACCCGGAGAGGCGCTATGTCCCGATAGATACCCAATAGAGGCTCTGACAAAAATCAGGTCGGAAATGGATTCCTATATCTGGAGCGCGCTCTATCAGCAGAATCCAATCCCAATTGTCGGGGGCCTTTTCAAACGTCACTGGTGGAAAAGATATTCTGTTCAGCCATCCACGGAATCTATTTTTCAACTTTGGGACACGGCGCAAAAGCCTGGTATAACCAATGACTATTCTGTGTGTTCAACTTGGGGAGTAACGCAAAATGGTTATTATTTATTGGATGTTTTCAGGAAAAAACTCGAGGCTCCGCAACTATTGGAATCAACCGTGAATCAATTCAATAAATGGCATCCAAATGCAGTGGTAATTGAGGATAAATCTTCAGGGACTGCCGTTATTCAGTTTTTGCGCCAAAAAACAACAATTCCAGTTATTGCATACAATCCAGGTCTAAGAGATAAACAAATCAGGGCATCAGCAGCAACTCCAATTGTTGAATCTGGGAGGTGCCATGTTCCAGATGAGGCACCATGGCTTGAGGACTTTTTAAGTGAACACGAAAAGTTTCCGAATGTCTCTCATGATGATCAGGTGGACACAACATCAATGTTCATTGAATATATTAACAAATCAAAAACGGTTCCTAGCGTGAGGTCATTATGAGTTTTTGGAATAGGTTTTTCAGAACAAAAGCAAGCGTAGGACAAACCGCGCTTCTTATGAACCAGGTCGGAAAGGCTCAATCGACACCTAGAAACTACGAAAGCTTTTCAAAAGAAGGTTATCAAGCAAACGTCATCGCCTACAAATGTGTTTCAATTATTTCAAAATCAGCGGCAGCCGTTGACTGGAACCTATATCAAAAAAGACGCGGCGCATCTGATGATATGGAAATCAAAGAGCATGAGATATTGAATCTACTAAACAGGCCAAATCCATTACAGGGAAGAAGTTCGTTTTTCGAAAATCTTGTGGCCTATTACATGCTCAGCGGAAATTCGTATCTAGAAGCCAGTGGAGAATCCTATAGCTCCCCAGCACTTGAGCTGTGGTGCCTGCGTCCCGATTATATGAAAGTAGTTGCTGGAGAATCTGGAATTCCTGATTCATATATTTATGGATCACAGAACATCGTTAAGTTTCCGGTCGATTCGGTGAACGGAAGAAGTCAAATTCTTCATTTAAAGACATTTCATCCAACTAATAACTATTATGGATTGAGCCCAATCGAAGCCGCGATGTATTCGGTAGATCAACATAACGAATCATCGAAATGGAACCTCGCTATGCTTTCAAACATGGGTACTCCGTCCGGTGCATTTGTTGTAAAGCAGGATGATATTAATCCGTCGGGGATTCTGCCTGCACCGCAATATAACAACTTAAAAAATCAGATCAGAAATCAAATCCAGGGATCACAGAATGCCGGAAGAGTCATTTTGTTAGAAGGCGGAATAGACTGGAAACAGATGGGTCTTTCCCAAAAGGATATGGACTGGGTAGAAGGCAGGAAAATGTCGGCAAGAGACATTAGTCTCGCGTTCGGCGTTCCGCCAATTATTTTGAATATCCCCGGAGATTCAACATTCAATAATTATAAAGAAGCTAGGCTAGCTCTTTACGAGGACACAATCATTCCGATTCTCGAGCTGATCAGAACAGAGTTCAATAGGTGGCTTGTGCCGAGATGGGGAACCGATCTATATTTGGATTTCGATATTGATTCAATTCAGGCCATTTCTGAAAAAAGATCTGAGAAATATTCTTCTTTGAATCAGATTCAATTTTTAACGATCAATGAAAAGCGGGAATCTGTTGGATATGGTCCCATTGACGGCGGTGATGAATTACTCGTTCCGTCTGGGCAAATACCAATCTCTGATGCTTTGTTGTCTGATCAACTGACAACTGTTCCCGATGTAGTTACCTCACCAAACCCTACGCCTGAACCAGATCCAACGCCAGCACAAGATAATTTAAATGATTCTGGAAGCATGGGAGCGGATACAAAAATTGAACTGAAACAAGTCAATGTGTTAACTCCGAGAGGAAAGCGCCGAGCGTGGAATGATGTTAATAAGGTCAGAAATGACTTAGCTAAAGCAATGAGAATGGATCTTACAGAGTTTTTCGACAATCAATCTTCAAAGCTTGCGAATTCTCTTCGCGGAATAGATATGAAACTATGGGAATTTGCAATTATCAATGAAGTTGACAAACAGAGTGACGAGCTGAAGAGACTTATTGAAAAACATCAGCGTCGAGCTATTAAAACTTTTTCCATGCCAATACTCGAGGCTGGAAAGGCGTGTGATCTTCCAGATTTCGAGACGAAGACGCTGTTACGATTTAATCAGTTTGTCGATAGTTTTATCGATAGAGAAACCGCTAAGCAAATTACACAGATTGATGGCACGACTAAAAAGAAGGCCAGAAAAATTATTCAAGATGTAATCAGAGAAGCCGTCACTGGAGATGAGCAACAATCAGAATTGCAGGTAGTTCAAAATATCAAAACAGAACTCGACAGTCTTACTGATGGCAGGGCTAGGACAATAGCAAGAACCGAAATTGGGCTTGCATCAACAAATGGTGCGCTCGAGGCAGCAAAGGCGCTTGATATTCCTGATCTGCAAAAGGAATGGGTATCTGATCAACGGCCATTTGCAGACTTGCGAGACGGAGAAGGTGGAACGCCAGATCATCAAGCAATGAATGGTGTGAAGGTTCCAATCACAGAAAAGTTTACTGTTCCTCCAGATGCCGATATGGACGGTCCACATGATGCGTCTGCATCTGCTGATCAGATTATCAATTGTCAGTGCATATTAATCTTTTCGAGAGCAGGAAAATTATACTTTCCAACGGTTGAGGTTAGTTAAAAATGGCTTTACTCGGTCCTCGCAACAGGAAGGGACCGAAGGGCGATAGGGGACCTAGGGGACATGCGGGACCACAGGGACCATCTGGCCCGGTCGGTTTGACTGGAGAAAAGGGAGAAAAGGGCGATCGCGGATGGCCCGGAATTTCTGGACCACCGGGGCCACCTGGGCCACAGGGGCCTGCTGGGCCTGCTGGTGGATCATATGACGTTTTCGACACAGATTCATCAACTGCCGTTAATGACTTTGTTGTGGTGACCGGCTCAAATTTTGTTAGCACGGTGACCGACAATTCAATAGCAAGCATTCCACATGGAATATTCGGAGTTGTCACCGGAAAACCTACATCTATCACGGCTGAGGTGACGTTTTCGGGGAGGATTTCTGGATTTTCTGGTCTGACGCCAGGAAGCGCCGTTTTCGTGTCTACGACGGCAAGCGCAACGCACTCGGTTCCCACATCTGGGATGGTTCAGTTCATAGGTATAGCGACGAAATCAAATGAAATTATTCTCGATAGGAAGATTCCATTAAGGAGATCATAATGGGTAGGAAAAAAACAAAAACAGCTCTCACTGCCGCACAATACTGGGAATGGCGGACGACAATTGAGGAAATGAAGACAGCAAACCTAATTTTGGAAAATCAGATTTTGAAGTTTGAGGGAGTAAAGCGAGAATGGGTGTCTAAAATCAACTCCGCTAAAGAAAAGGTTAATGCGGCAGAGGTTGAATATAAAAGGATTATGGATCTTTTGGAAAAAGATTTGGGAACGTCTTTAAAAAATAAAATTATTGACGATATAAACTTTGGGATCTCGGACATCCCGTCCGAAGATGTTTCCGATGGGGAAAGCAACAATGGCACAAGTAAAGCTACTTAAAATTGCATCAGATGGCGTTCCTTTAGAATTTGATTCGGCGTCTGATGACATCACTCTGAACTCTTTCACTGTTCAGGGTGGCGGTCCGGCAATGAGCGCGACTGGCCTTGATTTGAATAACCAGGATGTAGTTGATGTTAACGATCTGGCTTTCAATGATCCGACAAGTGGAACGATCAACCAGACATCTGGAAACCTAATTATTGATAATATCATGGCAAAAGAGAGATCTAATGTCATGACAACTAAAGGAGACGTCCTGTTTCCAGTGATTTCTGACTCTGCAGGCCAGGTTGATGCATTCCGATTGCCGTCACTGGCTGGGACCCCGACCGCAACTCCCACGAATTCGGGTGAAGGATATCTCGTTTGGGATAGCTCCAATGACAAGTTGTATGCTTGGAATGGATCGGCATGGGATGATTTGAGCACTGTTTCAGCAGCGAATTCCGTTAGAAATACATACACGGTTGAAGCTGATGTGGCGGCTCGAGATGTTGTTTATATTTCTAGCGCAGACAGTGTGAGCCCGGCTCAGGGAACATCTGGAGCTGCATCTCGTGCAATTGGCCTAGCGGTTTCTGCTGTTACTGCGACAAACCCAGTCGAGGTTCAAGAAAATGGAGTTATGACCGGATTCTCTGGGCTCACCGCTGGATCTAGATATTATCTGGATGCATCGACTGCTGGAGCCATAACGGCTTCTATTCCGACCGGAAGCGGGAACACAATTGTTCAAATTGGATATGCAAAAAGCGCCACCGCTATGCAGCTCCAGATTCAGCAATTGGGAAGACGCGCATAAACTGTGCTATAAAAAATTAGTCAACAACACACGGGGGGAGCATGGTCGATAAGGTCAAACCGCTGAAGTTTGAAAAAACTCCAGATGGCACCGAAGTCGACATGCTCCCAACGGAGTCAGATCCGACGGAAGATTATTCTGCCGTGAAGGGAATTGCGTTTGAAAATAGCGATTCTCTTTTAATTTATCCTTCCTCAAATGAAATTGGATATCAGGATACTTCTTCCGGGGGATTTAAAAAATTTAACTCGATTGGATCGGCAGCTTTCGCCGCTAGATATACAATTATGCTTCAACATAATGGATCAGTAAGAAACGGAACTTTTTTTGGATATAATGAACTAATTCCAGGTGACTCAACTCCAGTTATTGTCCCAATTAACAGCACATTCAAGGGATTTACATTTTCAAACAAGTCATCGTCAGCAGACTACACTCTTTATTTGAGAAAAAACTCGACTATTGCAACTCCATTTTTTTCTGTTTCAAAAGTGAATACGCAATATTTTGCACAAACTGTTTCTGACACCTCGTTTTCTCAAGGAGATCAGTTTTATATGAGCTATCAAGATGACGGAAACAATGCATCTGACGTTGGGATTACTCTATTTTTTCAGGCGGCATTTTAATCATGGGCATTGGTAAGTGGTTATTCAACAATTCCGGTTCAGTTAAAAACTATGGGCATGGTGATATTCCAGATAATAGTTTTTGGGAAATTCCGTCTACCGCGATCAAAGATCGGCTTGGAAGTCTTGACGACTTATTTTCGGATATATCCTCTGGGGATGTTTGCTTGTCTCTCGATGGTGAAACAGCGCTGACCGTTGGAGCGGCAGAACAATGGAATGTTTTGAGATCGCCAACATTAGATTTTGTTAAAAAAACAAAGACCGAGGGAATTCCTAAGTTTTCTATTTATGAGCCAGAGGGAGACTTCCAGACATTCGTTAGCCATGATTTAACAAGGAAAGATACTTGGTATCTCGGATCTAATCGCGTTACTGGTGAGGTTTTAACAAAAGACGTTCTTGATCTTAGCGGAAAGACATATTTATTTTCTAATTCTGAAATCATAAATCTATATTCTGGAAACGTCACAAAAGAAGACGATCTTTTAGATGATTATTGCGTTATGATTTACATAGACGGGGCACTTCAGTCGAGTGGATATACTTTGGATCTCGGGGAACAAAAAGTTGTATTTGATTCGTCACCTGGATCATCGACAGTTTCAGCAGATTATTCCTATGCTGGATCTTCCACGTTTACGATTTCTCCAGATGCAGGGAAAAGGCTTATTCTAAGACACGTAGAAATTCAATTCACAAAGGACGTGCTTATGAAAGAAACGTGGATGGATATTTGGGCATATAATCCTGCAGACCTTCCGAACAAAATGCTCATTGAGCGCGTGAAATATAAAAACTTAAAAGACATGCTCAACATGAGCAATCTTGTTTATACCGCATCGGCATTTCACAATTTGAGAGATGATCTGATTGTTTTTCCATTTGATTATGCGAGAGCGATCATTCTGTCCTCTGCATATGGTGCCGAGATAAGAATCACTATAAAAGACGATGAGGAATATTATAGCGATCCAATAGAAGGAAAATATTCATTTGCCACAATTTCATTTTATTGTGCGCAGGAGGACGAATGAGCCCAGTGATACAGTATTTATACAATTTGGCGCTGGGGTTTGATCAATTCATGAATGCCATTTTGTTTGGCGATCCAGACGAATCACTTTCGGGAAGATGTGGCAGGGCAATGGTAAGCGGAAAACCCAAGGCGTGGGTGCCTCCGATTAGGGCATATTTAGATTTCATTTTTCTTGTTTTGTTCAAGCAAGAAAATCATTGCATAGCTTCGATAGAGCCAGAGGAATCCGTCGATAAGGAATTGTGGAAATGGCACAGATAGAGCCCGGAAAAGTGGTTCCGATTTCAGCACAGCTTTTCGATAACAATGAAAACGCTAAAGTTTCGGTCAGGGTAATGATTCCAGATGGGACGGCGGTTCTAGATGCTAGCCTCCAGTCAAAACAAAATGGTCTATATGTATTCGATGGCTTTTTGATGCCTGATGAGCCTTTCATCATTTGCCAATATATCGTCGATGGCAAATCTCTTGAAGGTGAGGAATATGAGATCGGTCAGGACGTTTTTTTGAGGGATGACTCCTTGGGTGCCGATCAGTTTATAGAAATAATTAACGAAAGGCTTCCAGACAAATCCGATTATTTTGTTGGTAAGATTATCGAGGAAGCTGGTGATGACTTCATGGAAGGAGTTATTCAATGATATTGAAATTCAGGGTCTTGAATCAATTCGGCGCGTCAGAGGTTCTTTCCTCTCCCGAAGAAATTGAGGTTTATTTCCCTTATGAAACTACCGAAGCGCTTTTGAAGAGATTCACTCTTGGCGATGTGAATATCCTCAATGATGCTGCGGGGGAGGTTTCTGTGGAATTATCTGATTTTGAGGTTCAGGGATTATCGATTGGAGAGAAGCAGAACATCGAAATGAAGATTCACTATCCAGGAAAAATAAAGCGCGCCATCTTTGCAAAATGCCTTAACGTGCGCACAATGGATATTGATGGAACGATGCGGAAAGTGGTGTTTAGATGAAAAATGAATTTAAAACATTTGAACTGAAGATTGACGGGGTTGATCAGGGATCTGGCCTAATTCGGGGTTTCGCGTCAACTTTCGGAAATATTGATCTCGGTGATGATGTTGTTGAGCCTGGGGCATTTAAGAAAACACTAAAAGAATCTAAGGGAGTGTTTCCGATTCTATACAACCACGATCCAAGTCAGCAGCTTGGCTGGAATATACGTGCTGAAGAAACCGAAAAGGGTTTATATGTTGAAGGCAAAATCAACATGAAAGACTCATTCGCTGCTGGAAAATATGGATTGATTCAAGATGCTTTATCATTGAAGGCAAAAATGGGCCTTTCAATTGGATACATGACTATTAAAGCTATTCCAGACAAAGAACGTCCCAGCGTTCGAAGACTTCAGGAATTGAAACTTGTTGAATACAGCGTTGTCACGTTTCCAATGAATACTCAGGCAATGGTAACAGATGCAAAAAACTTCATTCAAGTTGAAAAAAAAGCTGCTCTTGTTTCCGAGATAAAGAGACTATCGAAGGAATGCAATGTATCGATTAAGGATTTAATTTTGGCACTCCAGGGCGGAGCCGCCGATTTTGATAGCTACCCGGATCACTTGGTCCAGTCGCTTGATGAAATGATTAACTTATTTAAAAAGGGAGAATAAAATGACACCCATCGAACAGAAAATGGATGAGCTACAAAGGACGGTGACTCAATTCCGTGACCTTGGAAATCAAGCTCAGGAAGAAACCAAAAAATACGGGGAACAGCTCAGTGAGACCAAGGCTGCTCTTGAAAAGGCAAACGAAGCAATCAATAAATTGAATGATGAGATTAAGTCTCTTCATGCTGCAATGAATCGCGGAAACCGAGAAACAGGTGACGCAAATCAATCGCAAGAAAGCAAGGCTCGTAGAGAGGCTTTTCAAAAGTTGTTGCGAAAGGGTGCCGAGCGGTTGACCGAAACAGAACACAAAGCGTTGTCTGTCCAGTCTGATCCCGACGGCGGTTATTTGGTTTTGCCAGAAATGAGCGCAGAGATTGTAAAGAAGGTTTTCGAATCTTCTCCGATCAGACAGCTTGCATCGGTTCAACAGATCTCGAGTGATTCTTTGGAAATCATTGAAGATTTGGATGAAGTCGGAGCTGGCTGGGCTACTGAAACCGGAAGCCGATCAGAAACGAGCACGGCAGAGATCAACAAGCTGGTTATTGCTGTTCATGAAATGTACGCTAAGCCGAAAGCTTCGCAGAAAATTCTTGATGATGCATCCATTAATATGGAGTCGTGGCTTGCTGACAAGGTTGCAGAGAAATTTGCGCGCACTGAAGCGACTGCATTTGTTTCCGGAGATGGGATTAACAAGCCTCGTGGTATCTTGAGTTATGCCGCTGGAACAGCCTTTAATCAGGTTGAACAGGTAAACACAGGTGCCGCCGCTGCAATTACTGCCGATGGCGTAATTAACTTAGCTTATTCGTTGAAATCGGCATACAAGCAGGGCGCAGTCTGGTTGATGAAGCGTGCAACGCTGGCATCGGTGCGATTGCTGAAGGATGCTCAAGATCAATATCTTTGGCAGCCTGGAATTGCAGCAGGACAGCCCGACATGTTGCTTGGATATCCTGTCTTTGAAGCGGACGACGTTCCTGCCGAAGGAGCTGGAAATCTATGCATGGTGTTCGGAAATATCCAAGCTGCATATCAAATTGTTGACCGCTTTGGAATCCGCACTCTTCGAGATCCATATAGCTCTAAGCCTTACATCGAATTTTATACAACCAAGCGCGTAGGCGGCGGAGTTAAGAATTTCGAGGCAGTCAAGATTGCCAAGTGTTCGACGTAATCAATTTAACATCGGGGCGGGCATTTGCCCGCTCCTACTTTTTGAATTAGGAGATTGAAAAATGAGCGTTGTTAAAGACGTAAAAAATAAACTGGCAATTAAAAGCACGATTTTGCCGCAAGTCGCTACTGGTGATGTAACTGGAGCTGCTGTGGATACACAAGACAGCGTTGGCGTTGGACTGGTTGCCCACGTTGGGCTTTCAGGCGACACCTTGTCTGGATCTGTGAAGATTGAACTTGAGGTTCAACACAGCGACGCATCCGGCAGCGGATTTGCCGCATGTGCAGACGCCGATATTGATGCAGCAGTTACCGGAACTAACACCGGAACATTTGCTGTTATCGACGATGCCGCCGAAGATGAGAAGGTATATAAAGTAAATTATATCGGCTCAAAGCGTTATGTTAAGGTTATTGCAAACCTGACTGGGACACATACCAATGGAACGCCGCTTAGCTGCGTAGCCGTATTGCTTCCCGCGCATTTAGCTCCAGCGTAAGATAAATATTTCGGGGGGGCATGCTCCGCCGGTTTTGATTTTTTCAATTCCGGCGGGGCATGATTTTTCATGAATGTCATAATGTTGAGAACCGACTTCATTGTGAAAGAAGGAAGGACAATGGTCCTTTTTGCCGGTCAGTCTTATGATGTTGATGAAAATGAATACAAAAGGCTCTTTTCATGCGGTGCGTGCAGAGTATTTAATGAGGTAACAAATGACTCATCAAGGATTAAAGATAGTAACGCCACCCTCGGGACTGGCAATAAGTCTAAGCGACGCAAAAAACTATCTCAGAGTCAGCGGAACAGCCGATGACACAATGATCACTGGGTTTATAACCTCTGCTACGGATATTGTTGAAAGATATCTGGATAGGAAACTTCTTACTCAAACATGGCAATTGTGGATGGATTCATTTCCTGGAAAATATAACTTCGATTCATTGCATGATGGTGTTCAGACTGGAAAACTGTCTGAATATCTCGTTCAATCTGGAGAAATATGCATCCCATTGATGCCTCTTGTTTCAGTTACTCATCTGAAAACTTATGATGATGATGGAACAGCAAACACATTCTCTTCTAGTTCATATATTGTCGATACAATTTCAGAACCAGGTCGCCTGTCACTCAAAAATGATACAACGTGGCCATCGACATATTTGCGTCCTGTAAATGGAATCGAAATTCAATTTGTTGTTGGTTATGGGGCCGCGTCTGATATTCCAACTGCGATCTCGCAAGCAATAAACGAGCTAGTCGCAAAATTTTATGAATCACGAGGGTGTTCAGATTCTTCAATTCCAAAAACAGCACTGGCTCTATTGCAGCCATTTAGAATCCAAAGGGTTTGTTAATGGCAAAATGCTGCGATCCGAATGGCGGAGCTGCCTCATTTAATCGCCAGGTAGACTTTGAACAGATTTCCTATACGCCGAATGATTCGGGGGGACAGGATGTTTCATGGTCTGTTTTCTTGGCGAATGCTTGGGTGAGCATAACACCAAAATTCATAAGGGAAATTAATTTCGCTCAAAGAATTGAGCCAAGAGTTCAACATGAAATTAGGATGAGATATTATCCTGGCTTGACGGCAGAAATGAGGGTCAAATACGGCTCAAGATATTTCCAAATCAAGGCGATAATCAATGAAATGGAAAAAAACGAATATCTAAAGATATTGGCCGAGGAAGAGACTGGCACATGAATATAGGATTCAAAATAAGTTCAGTCTCATCAATAATCGGTTCAGTTGGAAGAATTTCTGCTGAAGCCCAAAATAGAGTTAATCAGGTATTGGCAGAGGGCGCGCTTTCCATATACTCGGATGCTATCAAATCAATTCAGAGCGTTTCTCGAGGTGAGGAAGCGGTTAGATATTCTCCCAAGCGTAGAGTCATTGTATCAAAGCCTGGAGACGCTCCGAATAGAGATACGGGAAGGCTGTCAACGTCCATAGCGTGGGATGTAGATACGAAGGCTTTGGTAGCAAGAGTTGGGACAAATCTTCCATATGGCGCGATTTTGGAGCTAAGCCCAAATCAGAAACTAAGGCGTCCATGGCTGACTCCTGCATATAGAAAAAACCTGAAAAGCATTCAGATGGCATTTCGCTCCGCACTTAAAGGAGTATCAAGTGGCAGACGGTAGATTGGCGCTTCAAAAGTCTATTTATTCGGCGCTTACATCAAACGCCACTTTGATGGGGAAGGTGACCGGAGTTTTTGATTTCATTCCAGATAACCAAGCCTATCCATTCGTGCAAATTGGGGAGATAGACTTCAATCCTTTTGATACACACACAGAAAACGGTTTCTCTGGAACACTTCAAATCAACGTATGGGATCGGCCCGGAAGTAGAGGAAGGGCCCCAATTCACGATTTGAATAACGATATTTATGACACATTGCATTTGGCCGAGCCGGTCATTGCGGGGTTTTCCACGCTATCATTTCGATTCGATTTCTCACAGATTCTTGTGGACCAGGATGCAGTGACGTATCATGGCATCAATAGATTTTCATTTATTTTAGGGGGAACTTAAAAATGTCATCTACCGGAACAGAAATGGGCGGAAAAGACCTGCTCTTAAAAGTTGGGAATAATTTGAGCGGAAACGCGGCGACATTCACGGCAGCAAGTGATCAAATCGGAATTACCGGGCATGGGCTCTCCGTCGGCGATGTCGTTAGATTTTCAGCTGTTGTTACTTCAACAGTTCCAGCAGCAAACACCACTTATTATGTTATTCAGGTAATCGATGTCGATACTGTAAAGGTTTCTGCGACCGTCGGCGGAACGACAATTAATATCGATGCGGATGGCACAGGAACATCCGAAGAAGCGTTTCAAACGCTCGGCGGTCTGCGCACAAAATCAATTTCGCTAAATGCTGAAGAAGTAGACGTTACAAATCACGATTCCAATCAATGGAAAACGCTTTTGAGCGGAGCCGGGATTAAGTCTGTTGCCTTGAGCGCGGATGGCGTATTCAAAGACGACTGGAGCGCCAAGCGTGTACGCGGATATTTCGATGGTCAATATTTGAGAAATTATCGACTATGCACTAATTCAGACGGAGATTATTGGGGCGGATGTTTCAAGATTACATCTCTGGAGCAGTCCGGTGACTATAACGCTGAAAGCGCATTCAGCATTGCAATGAGTTCAAGCGGGTCTGTTTCATATACTGAGGTCTAATGGCCAACGCTGAAATTGGAGAACTCGAAATAGAGTTGGGCGGGGAAAGGTATATTCTCCGTCCAGAATTTCGTGGATTATGCGAGATTGAAAATAAGACCGGAAAATCTGTGCTAGAGATCGCTCGCTTATTTAGTCAAGAGAGCGTTCTTCTTTCGCATTTAGTGGCAGTTATTTACGGTGGGCTCATTTGGAAATATGATCTGACCTTTGATCAGGTTGGAGAAAAAATAGTTTCAGACGGGTATGTGAAATTTGCGCCAGTTGCCGCAACATTTCTTTCGTCTGGATTAGTCGGAAGTCAAAAAAAAAGCGAAAAACAGTAACACAATCCGGCATCGCTCCTAAAATTCCTTGGTATGATTACATGCAAATGGGGCTAGGTGTTTTTGGGCTTTCCTCAAGAGATTTTTGGTCGCTGACGATGAGAGAGTTCTGGGCGATGCATGATGCTAGGTTCGGGCACCTTCCCGATCCAATGACTAAGGCAGAGCTTCAGGAGATGATGAGAAGGAATCCTGATTGATGGCAACGATTGACGAGCTAGTGATTAAATTATCTGCGGATAATGCAGATTTGAAAGCTTCTCTGAAGTCATCTCAGGATGCCTTGAAAAAAAGCGTTGATAATATCAACAAAAATCTCGATGACCTCTCCAAACAGTCCAAATCATCTGGCCAAATTGTCAGAGATGCATTCGCTACATTCGCAGGATTTGTCGGCGGGAGGGTAGTTATTGGGGCATTCAATGCCCTAAAAGGTGTCGTTGGTGATCTTTGGGACACTCTGATCGTGGGTGGGGTTGAGGCTCAGCGAGCTAGTTCCGATTCCTTGAACCAACTGAGCGCATCGCTTGCAAGAGCTGGTGTCTATTCTGCGCGTGCAGCCAAGGATTTGGACGACTTTTCATCCTCTGTGCAAAATTCATCGATATATGGCGACGATGCAGTAAAGAGTTCCGCCGCGCTTATTGAATCCCTGACAAGGCTTCAGTCCACTGAGGCGCTGAAGGGCGCAACTCAAGCTGCAGTAGATTTGTCTGCTGCGCTTGGAATAGATTTAAATTCTGCCTCGAATCTTGTGGCAAAAGCCCTCGCAGGACAAACATCGGTTTTATCCAGATATGGAATTCAGGTTGAAGAGGGCACCACCCAAACGGAAAAGATGGCTAACGTCATGAAGGCGTTGCAGGCTTTTTCTGGTGCAGCTCAGGCACAATTGAATACATTCAATGGCCAAACAAAGCTCCTAACGAATACTTTTGCAGATTTTACAAAAATATTCGGAAAATCTGTTGTAGAAAATCCCGCCGTTATCAATGCGATTTCTCAACTGAACAAATTCATAACACAGGCAGGTCAGATCGTTTCTCAAAACGAGGGCGCATTTAAGAGTTTTGTTAAGGTTCTTGTTGATCAGGTGGCAGTTGCTTTTGAAACAGTTGGAAAGGGAGTTTTATTTTTCTTAGACTCTCTCAACAAGATAAAGCTTGGGTCTGCCGTTGATGAGCTAGATTCTCTAACTGCTGCACAGTCAAAAGTTAAAGAACAGATTGATTCAATCAAAAGCGGAAGCTTATTTTCCGCATTCGATGCTTCCGCAATTGAAGATTTAAATAAACAATTTGATTCACTTGGCGCGCAAATTGATGCACAAAAGAAAAAAGTCGATGACATAGGTGCGTCTACCATAAATTCTCAGCAAATTTTTCAACAATTCGGTGATTCTCTCTCTGAATTAAGAACAAACATCACTACGTTTGACCAGCTGGATGCTTCGGCAAAAACCCTAGAATCTACCTATAAGAATGTGGCAGTTGCCGCGCAAACGATGTCAGATGCACAACAACAGGCACTACAACAGTCGATAGATTTTGCAAAACAGCTCGCTGATTCAGCAAATACAGTCATCGAAGTGAATGCGCTTGCTGGAGAGAGTCTAAAAACTCAACGCGAATTAGATCTGATAACGGATCAAGAATATTTCACGGCAAAAGAAGAGCTGTTGGCTCAAAATATTCAAAATGAGCAGTCTATGCTTGATGAGGCTTTGGCATCTGGCCAACTAAGTCAGGCTCAGGCGCAACAAGCGCAGCTCGCACTAAGTCTGAAAACAAATCAAGAACAGTTGAAGCTCTACCAGGAAAGACGAAAGCGCGAAGAAGAGGTAGACGCTCAAAGACTTGCAAATGCGTCGCAATTCTTCGGAAACCTTGCACAGCTCTCGAGGACTGGAAATCAGGAGCTAGGACAGATCGCGAAGGCTTCGGCGATAGCACAGGCAATTATTGATACATATGCAGGCGCAAACAAAGCACTCGGGCAGGGTGGGATTTTTGGGCCAGCACTTGCTGCATCAATTGTCGTCGCCGGACTAGCAAACGTCGCTAAAATCGCTTCTACTCCATTGCAAACTGGCATAGATCAGGTTCCTGGCATTGGAAATAAGGACAACTTTCCCGCCATTTTGGCTCCAGGTGAGCGCGTTGTTCCCGCCGATACAAACAGAGATTTGACGGAGTTCCTGCGTGGAGCTGGAGATAGAGGAAACAATATTTCGGTGAACATATCGCTTCATGATGTGTTTTCAACAGATCCTAGGGAAATCGGTCTTAAAATTGTTGAAATGATAAATGAGGTCAGTCAGTCAAACGGCGTGAGAATTTTGGGTGCAACTGTATGAGCCTTTCCACTTTTTCTAAGTTTTATTATGGATTCACAATTACCGAGTTGAATAATTCGATAGATTTTTCTGAGGGCGGTCCAGAACTTCAGGCGGTTTTAAATTCTGGAGATTATACACTTGAGGAATTTCTTGTTGAAATAAAAAGAGCGATGGATGTCGTCGGTGCATTGACTTATTCGGTGAGCGTCAATCGCTCAACAAGGATAATAACAATTTCCTCGAGCAGTTCATTTGAATTGTTAGGAGCAAGCGGAACAAGAATAGGTACTGGCGCATGGTCTTTGATGGGTTTTTCCGCTACTGATTTAACAGGCGCTTCAACTTATGATGGTCAATCTGGAGCCGGATATGAATATTTACCACAGGCGCTTCTTAAAGATCATGTCCCATCAGAAAACTGGGCAGAACAACAGGATGCATCTGTAAATTCAACCGCGAGCGGAGAAGTTCAAGTCGTTACATTTGGAATCGTTCGATATCTTCAGGCCAATATATGGCTTGCAAACAACAAGATGCAATCTGCTTGTCAGCCAGAAATTGAAACGAATGCTAGTGGTGTTTCTGATCTGATTACTTTCATGGACTATGCGATAACTAAGGCAAAAATGGAATTTATGCCCAATAGATCTGTCTCGAGTTCATTTTATTCATGCCTTCTCGAGAGCACACCGGAAAGCAGACAGGGAATCGCATATAAATTAAAAGAAATAAAGGACGCTGGTGGTGGATATTTTGAGACTGGGCCGCTAGTTTTTAGAATCGTGGAGGTCTAAAAATGACTGTATCTAATGGCCAGTTAGCGAATCAGACGACTTTTAATAATGCTTTTGTTAGTAGAACGGCTGATGACAATACCACTGGCATCAAATCCTTAGAAAACACTGATACCGCGAGCGGGGCTTTTGCTACAAACGTCCAAAGGGACATAAATTCGCTTTCCAGTTTTTCTGGAAGATCTGCAAACTCGGCAAAAGATGCCCTGCCAAGCTGGGCAAATAACGATGTCGGAGCATCAACAGATGATTTGAAAGACCGAGCTGATTCTTTAACTGAAAAATTTAATCTTTCAACCGGACATGGCCACGACGGAACGGCGGGAAATGGCGCACAGATTTCTGCCTCTAATTTGACTGAGCTGAATTTTTATAGGGCAGATTGGCAGACATTTATTAAATTATCTGCATCTGGAAATTCAACTGATGTTACCTCTGAGCTTTCTGGAAAATCTCCAGGTGGCGCGAGTGCTGTTGCTGGAGTTATCACAACTGGCTCGAACAATAGAGTTGTTATTGTAAATAACGACACGGAAACCGCAATTGAAGACGCTGGCGGGCAACGTGTCTACGGAAGGATCACTGAATCAACGGGAACCTGGACACTATCATTTTATACAAATGAATCTGGGATTGAAACAGCGCACAGCCTTAGTTCGCAGGATGTTCGCATATATTTTAAAGAAGTTTTCACACTCGAGACGATTCCAACAATTGGAGCGGATGTCGGGCAGATTCCAAGCCTTGATCTCACCGCGGATATTGTTGATGCAACATCATCTCAGAGAGGATTAACGAGATTTGAGGCTGGTGAACAAGCGGTTTCAAATGGATCCTCGACGGTTTCAGTAACATTTTCGAATGCATTTCCCAATACTAGTTATGCTATAGCTGTTAGCTTTAGAAATGTGACAGATTCTAATCCGATAGTTTTTGGATATAATATCACTGCAAAAAGCACAACGGGATTTACAGTCACGATGAACGCTGCAGCAGATTCGGCAAATTATGTTCTAGAATACACTTCAACGAGGTATTGATGAAATCTAGTCAGGTAAAAGAAGAATTTTATTTGGGTGTTTTGTTCGGTTTGATTTTTGCGGCAATTTTGGTTTTTGTATCCGGGGCGGGAGCTGCAACATATATCAAACCTCCTGCATTGATTCAGCAGTCTGATTCAACGGCTGCCTCTGGCGGAGTAACAACGCTTACGGTTAACTCTCAAACTCATCAAATACTGACGGGAACAGGAACGCATACCTTTCGCTTGTTCAATGCGTCTACATGGGGAGCGACTGGCAGGGAAGTAGAGTTTATAAATCAATCAACGGGCTTGCTCACTGTTCAATATCAGGACACAACGACGCTGACGACGGTTCTACCTGGATATTCAAAACGCATTTTGCTAACAGATTCCAGTTCTGCTAACGGAACATGGAATGTCTTCAAATCTGAATTCGTTCAGCTATCTGGCGATACAATGACAGGCTCTCTTGGGCTCAATTATACAAATATAACGACAGATCGTGCTGCATATGTCGATTCCTCTCGCATTCTTAGAACATCGACGTCGGTGTCATCTCAGGAGCTTGAATATTTGGACGGCGCCACTGCAAATTTACAAACTCAAATCAATAGCATCATTTCAGGCGGCGGCTCTGGCGCATATGTGGCAAAAAGCGGTGATTCGATGACTGGAGCGCTCACCATCAAGGTTAACGGAGCCCCAAATCTCTCAGTGTTCAGGGATACAAATGCTGGAGATTCTACAAATGCTAACGCTGTGAACATCGGAAACAGTGGATCTGCTCAAGGCATTATGAGTATGCAGTGGGTAAACGCCGCGGCAGCAAGCTCTCCATATTTCCGACTTAGTTTTCAGCCCAGAAACAATGCCGATTCCACACAGGTGAACCTTGCTAACTTTTATCAACAAAAAGATGCTGGCGCAGATACTGCCACCACGAAAATCGGATCTAACAAGCTTCAATATTATAAAGATGCCGCTGCCGCCTCGAGTTTGATAATCGAATTCCCAGCCTCAAAACCCACGACCCCCTCATACCTTTCTGGGGCAACAAGTGGGGTTGCAACTTGGGCTAGCGCAGTTCCCCAGATTTTTGAGACAACACTTGCGGGAACATCGACATTTACCACTCCATCCGGAGCTAAATATCTTCGAGTCAAGGTTATTGGGGGTGGAGGCGGCGGAGGAGGATCCGTGACGACAGCCTCTTCTTCCGCTGGCGCAGGAAGCTCTGGAGGGAACACTCTTTTTGGAGTCACTTCTCTTGTTGCCAATGGAGGCACTGGGGGGGGCGCTGCCGGAGGACCGGGAGCGGGGGGATCGGGTGGAAGCATCTCTTTTGGAGGAGACGTAACTCCCGTGTTAGGCGTTATTGGAGGATCCTCTTCGGGCATCTCTAAAAGTGGAACCACTGGACATGTTGCTGGCGTTATGGGGGCTCCTTCGTTTTTCGGCGGCCAAGGTGTTGGAGGTACTGTCGGCGAAGCAGGCGGAAGCGCGGCTGGTGGTTCTGGTTCTGGAGGGGGGGGTGCCGGCGGCCCATTGAATGGATACAATGGAGCCGGAGGAGGGGCCGGTGGCTATGCCGAGGCCATTATTGTTGGTCCCGCCGCATCTTATTCTTATACTGTAGGGGCTGGTGGAGGTGGCGGAAGCGCTGGCACTGGAGGAGCGGCTGGTGGAGATGGTGCACAAGGAAGAATTGTAGTGGAAACTTATTTCTAGGGGGAGAAGGATATATGCGAAATTTATGTTTTGAGGCTCTTTCTGGAGCGGACAACACAACAATTACTGGCTCAAAGATTGATTCAAATCGGCTTGTGTCTGCAATTTTCATGTTTTTTTTGGGGACGTCACTGCCGTCCTTTGTGTGCTTTGGGAAACAGTAACGTATCAAGTTCCTTTATCTGTTTCGGAAGAAATAATATCAATCAAGCATTAAGAAACACGCCGCGTCATCCGATAGAATATGCATGTTTGGGGAAATGGAAAAACATATTTTCAGCATTCTATTGGGTGCATCGGGAGTGGTTTTTGGATACGTGGCTAAATCTATCGTGGCCATCATCGCCAGAAGACTTGAACGTGCCGATGAGGATCAGAGGGAAAACATCAAATCCAACACGATGGCAATTCAAGGCTTAACCGGGGCAATTAACGAATTGAAGATACGATTATCGGTTATCGCCGAAAAACTGGCGTTAATTCCCAGTCTTCAGAATGAAATTCACGAGGCTCACGCTAGGATTAGAGAGATGAGGTCCCAAATCAATGGCACGCATGACAACTAACTCAGAAAAGGTACGCCTCGAATGGTGCAGAGCCAAAAGAGAATTCTATGTGCTCGATCTACATCCACTCTATCGGGAACGATATATATATCTTTGTAAATTGATGAGCGGCACCTATTGGGCTCCTTACTCTGGAATTAGGAGTTTTGATGAACAGGCGAAATTATATGAATCTGGAAGGACGCGCCCTGGGAGGATTGTGACAAATGCGAGGCCTGGTGATAGTGCGCACAATTGGGGTTGTGCCACTGATTGGGCCGAATTCAGGCCAGAGTATAAAAACTCGGAGGCATGGGATCACGCGGACTGGGGCCATTATAGGGAATCCGTGAAAGAATCAGGACTTGATTGGGGAGGTGATTGGAATCGGGATGGCGTGACACAAAAGGGAGAAAACGACTTTCCACATTGTCAGCTTCCGCTGAAAAAGTCATGGAGATACATAGGAGACACATATAGAATTTCTGGAGTAGAGCAGGCGGAAATAGAGATTTCTCTCTATTCTATAAAATGGAAAATTGAGGAGGAGATATGAAAGAATTCATTAGCCAAAACGGCGGAATTGTCCCTGCAATCGTATTGGTTGCGTTTGCTTTTAATATGGCGTTATCTGGAATTTCAAAGGCTCTTGAGTCGATCAAGGACAAGACTGAATCAAAAGCCGATGACAAAGCGTTTGAGATCATTTCAAAAATTGTTTCCGTCCTGCAAAAAATTGTCGATTGGGGATCTGCAAACCGAAGTCATTTATGAGTTTTGGGCGGATTTTATATATCATCGGAAAAGGCCCAATTCTCATTAGATTGAGTATGGAAATTTGGTTTATACTCACCGAGGCCACCGAAGAGCGATTAAATCTTTACCTGGAGGGAATGCATGAACTGGCAAAAAGGATTCGCGGATCTTCCAGGGAAGAAAAACAAAAAATTGCTTCCGATATTTCTGACATTGTTCGCAGGCTGTAGTTCGCGCAGTTACTTTGACTCCGGACATGAAGTCTGCGTGCATGACGCGGCAGATGGCGATTTTCTATGTTCAAATGGTTCAACATCGACTCCTAGCGTAAAAAAATATCAGGAGGCCGATGGCTTTGTGTGTATGAATCCGGATGTAGCCGAGAGGGTCTTCAACTCATGTCGTTTACGCTAACAACTCCGGCATTTTTTGCCTCACAGCAAACAAACGTAAAGCCTGTAATTCTTTTAGCAATCGAAGGAGTGAGCACAAAATATGGAAGTGCAAGCATCTCCGAAAAAATCAGAATAGGAGACAGCGGGCTGTATATTGATAATTATCTTGGAGATCCTTGGTTTATAGGAGGGAATAGGCCGCTTCTTGATCAAGGAACCTATATAGCGCTCGGTAGCTCACAGGCTCCGACAACTACAAAAATCACGCAGCAACTAGATCCAGATAAAGGGCTTGGTTCAAGCGTTTCTCAGCTGACGATTTCTATGGTTGATATACAACAAGCGGTTGGAAGACTGATTACGCCGGGAGAGGTGGTCACGGAAATTCTCGGAAGAAAATGCAAGGTACAGATTGGATTTCAAGGTCTTGCATATCCTCAGGATTACATAACCATCTTTCGTGGAATTATCGAAAAAGTAGATCCAGGCTCAGGTTTTGTGACGTTTTATTTGTCGAGTAACGAGCAACAGAAAAGACAACAGCTTTTCATAAGGCAAACGGGAAAACTAGCGTCTTCGATTTCCGATGTTGGATCTGTGTCGACAATTTCTCTTTCTGAATCAGCAACTAATTTTCCAGTTCCGCATACTGGCCCGGATGGCTCATATGATTCGTCAATAAAGTTTTATGTCCAAATTAACGATGAATTTTTTCAATATACCGGAACAAGCGGCTCCACGTTAACTGGAGTTACGAGGAATCCATCACCATTCGATTTTGGACAACAGGCTCATTCTATTGATGATGATGTAACGGCAATGGTGCGTCTCGAGGGAAACGGTCTAGATTTAGCCAGAAAAATCATGATGAGCGGTGTGAATGGATATTATCTTTCTTCGCTTGATGTACAGCATTTTGGATATTTATCTGCATCGGAAACCTTAGCAAACTCCATTTTCTTTTTTGGCGTAAATATATCCGATGAATACGGAATATTTGAGGGCGATTATATAACGACAGCTGGGGCATCAAATGGCGCGAACAACGTCAGCGCAAAAGTTATATCTGAAGTTGGCGTTACAAATGATGGATCTTATATTGTTGTTTCTGGCGTTTCATTTGTTGGAGAATTGAATAGCTCCGCAACGATTTCATTTAGAAGCAAATGGGACACGCTGGGCTATGGGTGTCAAATGACTCCTAATGATGTCGATTTGTATGAATTCGACAGGCTTTATAGACTTTTCCTGTCCAGTTTTGACTATGATTTCAGATTAAAGGATGGGATTGAGGCCAAGAGTTTTATTGAAGAACAAATTTTCAGGCCAATGGCATCTTATTCAATTCTTAGAAAAGGAAAAAGTTCAGTCGGTTACCATATTGGACCATTG
>Ga0209200_1000832_pt1 | contig 33627 bp, 31 predicted proteins | sample AD_UKC033_MetaG_FD_184406 | JGI IMG/M metagenome (GOLD analysis project Ga0209200, IMG submission 184406) | Active sludge microbial communities of municipal wastewater-treating anaerobic digesters from USA - AD_UKC033_MetaG (SPAdes) (version 2) | ecosystem: Engineered > Bioreactor > Anaerobic >... | reverse complement strand
AGCCGAAGACGCCCGCGGTCAGATGCAGTTGACGCGCCGCGCCGTGATCGAAGAAGGGGCGGCCGATCCACAGCGCCACCAGCGCCGCCGCGCTCAGCAGCACCAGCACCAGCGCGACGACGGCGCCGAGGCCATGCAGCACGACCCCGGCCATGCTGCCGCCGGCGCGCAGGTTCAGGCCCAGCATGACGGCGAAGACGACGAGCACCGCGATCACCGCGGTCGCGCCGGACGCGAGCCAGTCGGGCCGCGCCAGTCCCATGCCGGCGACGAGCACGGCGACCGCGGGGACGTAGAGCCACCAGATCGCCGACAGCAGCGCCGGCCAGCGCACGACCTGCTTGGTCGCCACCGGCAGGAGCTGCAGACTGACGCCGATGGCGCTGGCGGCAAGCGTTCCCAGCGTCACCAGGTGCAGCGCCGCCAGCGGCCAGCCCAGGCCGCCGCGCCATGCCGGCCAGTCGGCGGCGGTCAGCAGCACGACCAGCCACGCGCCGAGATGGAAGACGGCCGCGGCGCCGAAGTAGCGAAAGGGCACCGACGCCGGCAGCAGCCGCCCGGCGGCGCCCGGCAGGAAGGCGCCGCCCAGGGCCGGGCGCTTTGCCGCGGCGGGCTTGGTCACCGTGGGCTTGGCTGCAGCCGGCGGCGTGTCGGCGGGTTTCATGCGCGTTGCAGCCGCAGGCGTACGTCGCCGGGCTCATCGCTCAGGGTTTCGGCGCACCAGCCGCGCTCGGCCAGTTCGGGGTAGAGCATCACCGGGTCGCGCTCCAGCCGCACGAGCAGCGCCCTTCCGTCGTCGGCGTGCTGCTCCAGGTGCCGCAGGATCGTCACCATCGGCTGCGGCGGCGGCAGGCCGCGCAGGTCCAGCCGCCAGCAACCGTCACCGTCCAGCGTCGCGGGCGCCGGGGCGTCGGGAGGCGTTGGGTTCGGTCCGCTCATGTCGTGCTCACGTCGAGCGACAGCCTAGCGCGTCGCGAGGGCCTCGGACGCAGGCGCCGGTGAGCTTGCGCGGGAAATCCTCCGGAATCTCGGATACTTGTGATTTGGATCATTCCGGTACCCGAATACCGTTGACATGCTGGGCATGCTTGCACGAGTCGCCCGCAAGCCTTGGAAGCGATGAATCCCGAGCCGACCCGACCGCGCGCGCGTGCGCGCAAGTCCGCGGCGCCCGCGGGCGCCGAGCCGGTGCTGCGCGTGCGTACCGTGAGGGCCAGCGACATGGCCGCCGTCATCGCGCTGGATGCCACCGTCACCGGACTGCACAAGGCCGCATACTGGCAGCGCGTGTTCAAGCGCTACGGCAACTACGGGCAAGGACAGCGCCAGTTCCTCGTCGCCACGCTGGACGAACAGGTGTGCGGCTTCGTCATCGGCGAGGTGCGCGACTGGGAGTTCGGTGCGCCGCCCTGCGGCTGGGTGTTCGCCATCGACGTCATGCCCAGTGCGCGCCAGCTCGGCATCGGCGCGCGCATGCTGGCCGATCTGGTGGCACGCTTTCGCCGCGAGGGCGTGCACACCCTGCGCACGATGACGTCGAGCAGCAATTCGCTGCTGCAGTCCTTCTTCCGCAGCCAAGGCATGCGCGCGGGCCACCTGCTGCCGCTCGAGATGGACCTGAGCGCATACCCGCTCGAGGGCCGGGGCGTCGACGACGAGGAGCGCGCGGCATGAAGCTGCAGAAGAACACGCTGCTGGCGCTCTACAGCGTGCTCGAGTTCGCCGCCCGCCCCGACGAGCACATCCCCGCCAGCGAGATCGCCGAGAAGTACGGCGAATCGGCGCACCACCTCGCCAAGGTGTTGTCGGAGCTGGTGCGCGCACGCATCGTCGAGTCGGTGCGCGGCGTCGGCGGCGGCTACCGCTTCATCGGCAACGCGCGTCGGCTGACCCTGCTCAACGTCATCGTGCTCTTCGAGGATCCGGCGCAGGAACTGCAGGCGGCGCCCGAGGCCGCCAGCGCCACCCATGACGCCCTCGCGCGCGTGCTCGCCGAGATCGACCAGATTGCGCTCGCCACATTGGGGTCGGTGACGATCGCCACGCTGCTCAAGGACGTCGGGCGGGCTACGCGGCCCGAAGACGCGCTGGCGCATGCGGCGCAGCGTCCAGCAACGATGGCGCACGAGAGGGATGCCTCGGGTGCCGAGGATGCACCGGCCAGCATCGACTCCGCCTGATCCACGCTGCCTGCGCGCAGCGGTCATCCGTTCGCTTCACCGCCGACCCGACGCCAAGGACCCTCGACATGACACTCATCGACGCCGTGGCCATGCTGGCCCTGCTGCAGTACCTCTTCTTCACGGTGCTGGTCGGGCGCGCGCGCGTTCGCGGGCACGTCCAGGCGCCGGCCGTGAGCGGCGACGAGGGCTTCGAGCGCGCCTATCGCGTGCAGATGAACACGCTGGAGCTGCTGATCGCGCTGCTGCCCGCGCTCTACGTGGCCGCGCGCTACTGGCCTGCCGCGTACGTGGCCGGGGCGGGCGTGGTGTTCCTCGTCGGGCGCCTGATCTATTGGCGCGCCTACCTCAGCGACCCGAATCGCCGCAGCCTGGGCTTTGCGCTCAGCATCCTGCCGGTGCTCGTGCTCGTTCTCGCCAGCCTGGGCGGCGCGCTGGCCGCTTTGCGGCCGAACTGATCGTCAGCAGACGTTTCGGACGAAACATCTCCGGGTCCCGGACCCGGGACGATCCCGGGCCATGCTCTGACCCTGGTCAATGAAAGCCTTGTTCGGGCGATCCCTTGGCTTGCCCTGGGGGAGGGGGCGTCTTATGGTCCGGCCCCCTTCAACGATCCCAGCCCTGGACATGCCATGACCATGAGTTCGACCACCCTCGATCGCCAACCCCTCGCCATCGGAACCACCGCCAGCGCCACCCCGGTCGCGACGGCCGGCCCCGTCGGCGCCGGGGACCCGATCGTCGGCAACCGGGTCGAGCTCCAGCTGCTCACCACGCTCAAGTGCAACCTCAAGTGCAGCTACTGCTCGCTGGGCGTGGGCGACGTGCTCGGTTCGCAGACCGAGCTCAAGTACAGCATCGACCAGCTGGACGCCTTCGTGCGCAGCCATCTGGCCGACAAGGAGGTCTACGTCACCTTCTACGGCGGCGAACCGACGCTCAACCGTCCGCTGATGGAGACGGTGATGAAGCGTTGGCCGCATTGGCGCTTCCAGCTGCAGACCAACGGCACGCTGCTCGACGACGTCGAGCCCTGGATGCTGCAGCGGCTCTCCAACATCCTCGTCTCGGTCGACGGCGGCGAGGCCATCACCGACGGCTACCGCGGCCGCGGCATCTACCGCCAGGTGCTGAAGAACCTGCGCGCGGTGCGCCACCTCATCGGCGGCAGCGTCACCGCGCGCGTGACCTGGAGCAACCCGGCGACGAGCTTCGAGGAGATCGATGCGCTCGCCGCCGAGGACTCGCCCTTCGACTGGGTCTACTGGCAGTTCGTCGCCGACTACCAGTACGACGGCGACTCGCTCGAGAAGCGCCGCGCCGTGCTGCGCCAGCTCGTGGCGCGCTTCTTCGAAAGCAGCGATCGGCTCTACCCGCTCATCCCCATCATGGGCGTGGTGCGCAACAAGCTCATGCCCGGGCGCGCGCGCGAGCTCTACGCCGGCCGCACGCAGTGCCGCGTGTCCTCGCACCTGCTCAACGTCATGCCCGACGGCGGCATCTATCCCTGCCCGGACATGATGTACGTGCCGAAGATGAAGATGGGCGACGTGAAGGGCAATTGGCTCGAGCCCAGCCCGCTGCAGCAGACCGAGGACATGCCCTGCAGCAGCTGCGAGGCCTACAGCTGGTGCCGTGGCAACTGCATGAAGAACCTGTGGCTTGGCTACGTGAAGAAGGACCAGCGCTACCGCCTGGGCGTCACCGATCCGGTGTGCGAGCTGGTGCGCTTCCTCGGGCGCGAGATCGAGCGTCACGACCCGCAGGCCTGGTACGCGCGGCTGCCGCTGCCGCTGCGCCGCCGCCTCACCGACTGCGAGGTCTACGAGTACGTCGAGATCATGCCCTGAGCAGGGCCGGCCACGGCGCGAACAGCGGCGCCTTCGCCGCCGTGTTCGGGCCATCGGGGGAGGGGCGGCGCGGCCATAGTGCCCACTGCCGTGAAACGACCCGATCTCGACTTCCGCCACGCCTGGACGCTGGCCCTGCTCGGCGGCCTGCTCGCCTCGGCAGCCGGCGTCTTCCTGGGCGTGCAGGTGGGCGACGCGTTGCAGGAGCGCGCGCTGCTCGACGCACAGCGCCTGGCCGTCGAGCCGCCGCGCATGGTCTTCGACGCGGTGCGCCTGACGCAGGCGCATCGCCAGCTGGCGCACGAGGTGCTGAGTGGCCGCGCGTCGCACGAGCCCCTGCGACGCGAGCGCGCGCACGAGCTGGACGCGGCGATGCAGCGCCTGGCGCAGGAGCTGTCGCTCTCCCAGCGGGCGCAAACGGCGCGTGCCGACTGGAGCGAGGTGCAGCTGCGCTGGCGCGAGCTGGCGCACGCGGTCGAGCAGCGGCGCGTCGATGCCGCGGCCAGCCATCGCCGTCATGGCGAGCTGATCGAAGCCGAGCTCGACGTGCACGATCGCCTGCTCGAGCAGCTGCCGCTGCCGCTCAGCGACTGGGAGCGCGCGCTGTGGCAGCAGGCGCCGCAGCTGCTCTCCGCGCTCGAGCAGGCCGACGGCGCGGACACGACGGCGGCGCCGCAGCGCGCGCAGGATTCACAGCGCGCGCAGCGGCGCCAGACGGTCTTCCTGGACACGCTGGCCGCGCAGTGGCGCTGGCAGGCACAGCAGTGGCAACAGCGTGAAGCGGCGGCCGGGCAGCGCGCCCTGGTGCTGGGCGCTTGGGCCTTGCTGCTGCTCGCCGCGGGCCTTGGCGGCCTGCGCCGGGCGTGGCGCGCGCGTGCCGCGCTCCGGCTTCGCGTGGCGCGGCACGAAGCCGCTGCGCAGGCGCCTGCCGCCAAGGCCCCGAGGCCCGCGGACCTGCAACGCGAGCTCACCGCCACGCTGAGCCGCCGTGCGCACGAGACCCCGCACGCGACGCCAGCCGCGCAGGTGCCGACGACGCCCGACGCGCATGAGGGCGCGCCGCGGGTGAACGCCGCGGCGCTCGCGCCGCCCAGCGCTAGCGTGGCGCTGCCGTCCGCCGCAAGCCCGACGGACGACGACGGCGCTTGAGGCGCCCGCGGTCCTGGAGACGCCCGGCGTACTCGACGCACTCGAGGCGCTCGAGGCGCTGCGCTCGGCACGCGCCGGCATTGGTGAAAGCCCCGAGGCGGCGGCCATGCCGTCCGCCCTTGGGTATGCCCGTGGTGTGAAAGCTAACGTTGGAGTTAGCAACTGTCTTCAAAGTCAAGCCGATTGTGCCGGCGCGACGTGGCGCGAAGCATTCCACAACGCCTGATCGCGCAGCATCGCGTTGAGGATCGTCAGCAGCTTGCGCATGCACGCCACGATCGCCACCTTCTTCGGTTTCCCCGCGGCCAGCAGCCGCTGGTAGAACGTTCGGATCACCGGGTTGTGGCGCATCGCCACCGTGGCGGCCATGTACAGCACCGAACGCACCTCGGCTCTGCCGCCCCAGATGCGACGCTTGCCGTGCCGGTTGCCCGAGTCGTTGGCCAGCGGCGCCACGCCCACCAGCTTGCTGATCTGCCGGCGCTTCAGATGCCCGAGCTCGGGCAGCGCCGCGGTCATCGTCAGAATCGTCACCGGCCCCACGCCCTTGACGCTGTCGAGCAGCTCGCGCTGGCGGCCGAAATGCCGGTTCATGTGATCGTCGATGCCCGCGTCCAGCGCCGCGAGCTGCTTGTCCAGCAGCTTGATGACGCTGCGGATGCTGCGAGCGGCCAACGTGCCTGCGTGTTCGAGGCGGTTGTGCTCGGCCACGCGCATGTCCACCAGTTGGCGGCGGCGCGTCATCAACTCGGCCAGTTGCGCGCGCGCCTGCTCGAGCATCGGCGTGACGTAGCGGTCGCGCTGCTCATGGCGAGCCAGCACGTCGGCAAACGCGCGCAGCGTGCGCGCATCGACCTGGTCGGTCTTGGCCAGCACGCCCATCGACTTGGCGAAGTCCCGCGCCTGGCGCGGGTTGACGCGTGCGACCGACACGCCCGCGCCTTGCAGTGCGCACACCAGGCCGCGCTCGTAGCCGCCGGTGGCCTCCACCACCACCAGGTCCACCTGCGCGGCCAGCAGCATCGCGGTCAGCTCGTCCCATCCTTGCGCGTCGTTGGGCACGCGGCAAGCCTCGCTGCCCACGCAAGCATCCAGGTGCTGCTTGCTGACATCGACGCCCGCGTTGGGCCGCACTTCGCTGCTCGCTACCCCACCTTGCAGATGCATGCTCATGATCGACAACTGTTCGGGCTACACGGTTGCAGGGAACGGGCCGCCGCGTTGACCGAGGGCTAACCCACGAGCTGCGAACTCATAGGCCAAACAGGTTTGGCGCAGCGACCGCGAAACTCACCGCAGTTGCGGCGGTGGACAAGTGGACAGTTCGAGCTCCGCTCGAACCGGCACGCCCCGTGGACAACGCTACCGCGTTGCCCACCGCTCGCGCCTCTGCCCACTTGCCCACCGCCTCCGACCACCACTACTCTGGCTCTCGACTGCGGTCAGGTGGAAGATACAAGGCCGGACGCCCCACGGCGCGCCCGGCTTGCGGGCGGCTTGCGGGCGGCTGGGGGCAGCGAGGCGAAGGCGCAGGCTGACGCTCAGCGCCGGCCAAGCAGCAGGAACACCGGGTAGTCGCGCTCGGGCTTGCGCACCACGCTGGCGTCGCGCACCGCCACGTCGCGGAAACCCGCCTCGCGCGCCGCCGCGGCGATCGCCTCGCGGTCGAAGCCGAAATGGAAGACGCCGGTGTCCTCGCTGTGGAAGCTGCCGTCCTCGGTATCGAGGTCGGAGAGCGCGATGAAGCCGCCCGGCGCGAGCAGGCGGTGGAACCGGGCCAGCAGCGCCGGCACGTCGCGCACGTGGTGCAGCGACATCGACGAGACGATGCCGTCGAAGCCGCCTTCGATGTCGGTCGCCTCGAGATCGACCTGACACAGCACGACTTCGCAGCCCAGCGCGGCGCGCTTGGCCTCGAGCTGGCGGTTCATGGCCGGGGAGATGTCCACCGCCGTGATGCGGCCGACCTGCGGCGCCAGGCGCTCCAGCAGCAGGCCTGTGCCCGAGCCGAAGTCCATCAGGTGCATCGCCCGGTGCAGCGGCACCGCGTCCCTGATCGCGCGCGCGATGCCATCGACGTTGTCGACGCGCCTGGCGTTGCGCTCGTAGCTGTCGGCCTTGTGGGCGAAGAGGTCGCGGTCCATGCTTTCGGCTCCGTGATGAAGGCCGCTGCATCGGCAGCCCTGACCGGGGTCAGAGCATAAGGCGGCCAGGCCCCATCCTTCCACCTGGTACAACATGGCTCAAAGCGCACGGCGAGCAGGAATGGCACGACACGGAAAAGAGTCCAGCGCCGCCGAGGTGGCGGCACCGATGGCGGCCTGGACCTGTGGAGCCGTACGAGCCATCCTGCCTGTCGAGGCACTCGCGGCAGCCAGACGCGCCAAGCCATGACGGCGCCGTCCCTGCCGTCTGGCCTCTACGACCTGCTGGTGACGGAGAGCCTCGAGCGCCTGCTCACCAGCGACGCGACGGCACGGCATCAGCTCCAAGCACTGGGAGAGGATGCGGCGGAGGTTCTGGCCGACAGCCTGGTGCGGCAGCTCGCCGCCTTGCTCGAGGATCTGCCGGGCGAAGGTGCCGAAGCCGCCCAGCGCCAGATGGCGCTGGTGAACGAATTGCTGGTGTGGCTGCGGCGGCGCCTGCAATCTGAGACGGGCAGAAGCGCTGCCGCCGCTCACATCGACCTTCTCGCACCGCCGGCCCGCCTTCTGCGCGCCGTGCACCGAACATCCGAAGGCCCGACTCCGCCGGAGCTCGGACTCGCGGCGCCATGGCTGTTCACTGCCGGCAAGGGCTCGCCGTCACTGCTGCAAGAGATCCGTCGGGAACTGGTGTCGAGCGACCGCGTCGACATCCTGGTCAGCTTCATCACGGTATCGGGCGTTCGAAAGCTGCAGGACATACTGCTGCAAGTCACGGCGCAGGGCGGCGAGATCGGATCGCAGGACCCGCGCATCCGCATCCTCACCACCACCTACACGGGCGCCACCGAGGTGCGTGCGCTGGACGAGCTCGCACGACTTCCCGGGTGCGAGCTGCGCGTGTCGCTGGACGGCCGCCGCACGCGACTGCACGCCAAGGCGTGGATGTTCCATCGCGCCACCGGTTTCGGCTCGGCGTACATCGGCAGCGCAAACCTCACCGGAGCGGCACTCACCGGCGGCCTGGAGTGGACGGTGAAGCTCACGCAGCGCGGGCAGGCAGCCCTGTTCGCGCGCGCGGAAGCCCACTTCGAGACGCTGTGGTCCGACAACGAGTTCCAGCGCTACGACCCGGACAATGCAGCGCACAGACAGGCGCTCACCGCGGCGATCGAACGCGAATCCGGTGGCGGCCATGGGGACAGCATCTCCATCGCGGCCGGGTTCTTCGACCTGCAACCCAAGACGTACCAGCAGGACATGCTGGAACAGTTGGCTGCCGAGCGCGCCCATGGCCGACACCGCAACCTGCTGGTAGCCGCCACCGGCACCGGCAAGACGGTGGTGGCGGCGTTTGACTACCGTGCCACGTGCAGCCAAGTGGGCGGCCGGCCCCGTCTGCTCTTCGTGGCCCACCGCGAAGAAATCTTGCGGCAGGCCTTGCGCACCTACCGCGAGGTGCTGCGCGACCCCGACTTCGGCGACCTGCTTGCCGGCGCCAACGAACCCCAACAACAAGACCATCTGTTCGCAACGATCGACAGCGTCTCCAGCCGCAATCTCGTCGCCACCCTCGGCACCAGGCATTGGCACACGGTGGTTGTCGACGAATGCCACCGCCTGGCGGCCGATCGTTTCGATGCATTCGCGCGGGCGGTTCAGCCCGCCGTCCTCTTGGGGCTGACGGCCACCCCCGAGCGCAGCGACGGCAAGCCACTGACGCCCTACTTCGACCTGCGCCCTGATGGCAGCCCCGCCGTCGAATTACGCCTGTGGCACGCGCTGGACCTGCAGTTGCTGGCGCCCTTCGAGTACTACGCTTGCGACGACGAGACCGACTTCGGATCCGTACCCTGGGATCAACCCGGAGAGCGCGAGGCCATCGACAGACTCGTCACCGCCAATGACGTCCGCGCCAAGCTGGTGGTGCAGGAGTGGACACGGCTCGCCTCGCAACCCAAGCTGTCCAAGGCGCTGGTCTTTTGCGTATCCGTCGCGCACGCCGAGTTCATGACGGACTGGCTCAACCGTGCGGGCCTGCCTGCTGCTTGCGTGGTCGGCCACACGTCGCCGGACGAACGTCGCCGCGCGCCGCTGCGCCTGGCCAGCGGCGAACTCTGTGCCCTGGTGACCGTCGATCTCTACAACGAGGGCGTAGACCTGCCCATGGTCGATACCCTGCTGCTTCTGCGGCCGACACAAAGCCCCGTGCTGTTCCAGCAGCAGCTTGGTCGCGGCCTGCGCCTTGCGCCGAAGAAGGAGAGCTGCTTGGTGCTGGATTTCGTGGGCCAGCATCGCACCGACTTCCGCTTCGATCGACTGCTGTCTGGCATCACCGGGCTCACGCGCCGTGAACTGAGCGACGCAGTGGCGCATGGTTTCGGCAGCCTGCCGCCAGGTTGCCATATCCACCTTCAGAAGCAGACGCGCGAGCAGGTCCTGCGCAGCCTACGCGTACTCACACAACAGAGCTGGCGACGCCTGACGACCGAGCTGCAGAGCTATGCATCGCTGCGCGGTCGGACGAACGTGCGCCTTGCCGACTTCCTCCGTGACCAGGCTTTGGATCTGGAGGACGTGTACCGCACCAGCACCGGTGCCACCCGCAGCGGCTGGACCGCGCTAAAGCGGGAGGCAGGCTTGCTGGTTTGCGAGCCTGGCCCAGAGGAGGAGTACCTCAGCCGGCGCGCGGCTGATCTGCTGCATGTCGACGATCCGGCAAGATTGGCGCTGCTTGGAAGATTGCAATCGCTGTTGAACCCGGCCGAGTCTCCCAACGCGCACGAGCAAGCCCTGCTTCAGATGCTCGCGTACCAGATCGACGGCCGCCATGAGCAAAAGGGAGACACCTCTTCGTTCCTCAGGCGGCTGGCCTTGCACACGCCCGTGGCAGAAGAACTGGCCGAACTCGGCGGATGGCTGGAAGCTGCGAGCCGCTTGCCCACCATCGCCCTGCCTGGGCTGGAAGACACGCCGCTGGTGCTGCACGCCCGCTATGGCATCCGCGAGATCCTGACCGCCGTGGGCTGGCTCACAGCCGAGCGCCGCACGCCCTTCCAGGCTGGCGTTCTGGCGCTGCCGCAACGCAAGACTGAGCTTCTGTTCGTGACGCTGGACAAGAGCGCGGGCTACCACGATCGGATCGCATACAGGGATTACGCGATCAGCAGCGAACGCTTCCACTGGCAATCGCAGAACAGCGCCGGGCCCGACACCGCCGCCGGGCGGCGCTATCTGGACAGTGCCACGAACGGCTGGACCTTCCAGCTCTTCGTGCGCGTGCGCAAGGCGCAGCCTTACCGCGCCTGCGGCCAGGTGACCCTGGTGCAGGCCGAGGGCGATAGGCCGATGAGCATCACCTGGCATCTGGCCACACCACTCCCGGCCAGACTGTTCCGCGAATACAGCGTCTTGCGCGAGGTGTGAGTACCGAGTGTCAGCTGTCCTGAGCTGAGCTCAGGCTTGTTGACACCGGTCAGCGAGTTTCCGGTCCGTCGACACGGAACGCGTGTCAGCGTCTGTGGCATCAGGTGTTCCCCTCCGCCTTGACGTGCGACCATTTCGCGCCTCGTCCCTTTCCCGTCGGGGCAATCACGCCCTCGGCCTTCATGGCGCGCAGGATCACGCGCACCATGTCGCGGCTGATGCCGGGGCAGGCCTCCTCGATCTCCGAGATGGAGAAGGGCCGTTGGCGCTCGAGAATTTGGGAGCGAACGCGGTCGCCCTTGGCGCCCCGGCCGCGCTGGATGGTGCCCACGCGCTCTTCGAACTCCTTGTAGGCGCACAGCAGGGCGCCCCAGAAGTAGTCGAGCCATGGGGCGATGTCGTGTGCAGCCTCGTGCCAGCCCTGGGAGCTGGCCTCCAGCGTCTCGTAGTAGCTCTCCTTCGACTCCTCGAAGATGCGCTCCAGGCTGATGAAGCGGCCCACGGCGTAGTCGAAGTGGTAGAGCAGCTGCAGGGTCAGCAGTCGTGCCACGCGGCCATTGCCGTCGGGGAATGGGTGGTGTGCGGCCCGGCCCCAGCCAGCGCAGCGGGGCAGCGTCGGCGCTCAGCGCGGGCGCATGCGCATCTGCCGCCGGTTCGCGCTCGATGCGGGCTTCGTCCACGACCGCGCCGCGCAGGAAGCGCGAGCGCTCGTAGGCGTGGTTCTCGATCACCTCCAGCGCCAGGCAGACGGTCTCGGTGCCGCCTTCGGCCTGCGTGCGCTCGACGCGCGCGAACTGCAGCAGCAGCCGGTTCGCGTAGTCGAGCTTCGCGCGGTAGTACGGCCCCGCATTGAGCTTGACATCGGCCGAGCGGAAGTCGCCGGCCTCGATGGCGGCCTTGACCTTGTCGAAGGCGGGCTTGACGCGGCGGAGATTCAGGTCCTTGTACTGCAGCAGGCGCATGCGAAATTCAGTCCTTGTTCGACATCACGCCGCCTGATCCTCGAGGTGCAGCGGGCGGTGTAGCCGCTCATGGATGAGACCCCGCGAACCCCTACATCAGCACGATGTCGTATTGAGTGGGCTGGCGCGAAAAGCGTTGGCGCGACAGCAGCTTGCGTGAGCAGCCCCGGTATGTGTCGATCCGAGCTACCCGCCTGGCTACCTGGATCGCATGGGCCTTCATGGGCGGCAGTGACACGGCGTGAAGCGGCTGTGCCCGATTGCTTGCTGGCAAGTCCACTTGTCGAGAGGAAAGCTGAGTTTCCTTCGTCGCAATCCCGGCCACGCATTCGCAGCAGTCAAGACGCCGACTCCGACACCACAGGCCGCAGGCGCAGCTCGTGATCGAACTCGCCTCGCCGGACCTCCACGAGGTCGCTCATCGACGCCAGCATCTCGTTGAAGGTCGAGAACCCGTAGCTCGACTCATGGAAGGTCGAGTCGATGCGCTGGATGAACGGCCTCAGACGGGCTTTCTGGATCCACGTCTCGCCACGGTTCTGCGCGAGGCGTGCGACGGCCTTGCCGACCAGATCGCGCGCGGCCTTGCGCTGCGCTGCCGCAGTCTCGGCCACATCGAGCAGCGTCCGCATCTCCTCCAGCTGTGCCGTTGCCTCCGAAGCGACGCCCGGCGATTCGGCCGCAGCCGAGACCTGCGGCGCCGGCATGACGACTGGTTCACCCGCCACTGGGGGCACCATGGTCTCGGCCGGCGGCTGCGCTGAAGCTGCGGCCTCCGGGGCCGGCACCGCCGGCGCCAGCAGCGCCTCATAGAACTTGAACTCGTGGCAGCTTCGAGCCCAGTGCTGGTTCGTCCCGCGGCGGCTGCCGATGCCGACCAGCGTTCGCCCGGCGGCCTTCACCTTGTAGGACAGCGGCATGTAGTCGCTGTCGCCACCGACCACGATGATGGTGCCGATGTGAGGGAAGCGAACCATGTCCTCCATCACGTCCAGACAGAGCTTGATGTCCGCGCCGTTCTTCGCGTTGGCACCTGGCGGAAAGACCTGGATCAGCTCGATGGCCGCCTGCAGCAGCGACTGCTTGTAGCGATTGAAGGACACCCAGTTGGCGAAGGCCCGGTTGATCGCGATCGGCCCCAGAGAAAGTGCGTACTCGACGATCGTCTCGACGTCGATCACCTCGTCCTGCGGCCTGAACCGGTTGGCCAGATAGGCGCCCTGGCCATGCGCCTGGTCCACCAGGTTGGCGTGGAGGTTCTCGAAGTCCCAGTAGATCGCGACCGACTCGGAGGCTTGCCCCATGTGTTCTCCCTGACCGTGTTCTTTGACAAGCGTACTGCTGGGCTGCCCTTCCGTCGCGGATCAAGCGGCTTGGTCCTTGAGGTGCAGCAGGCGGTGCACCAACTCGTGCATGTTCGTGTAGGGCTGCGTGCCATCCTCAGCCGTGTGTCCGGCCGCAACCAGCGCGTTGGCTCGCGCCGTGGCGACCTCGAGGCGATCGCGTGTCGCAGCCCAGTGTGAGCCCTGCCCCTTCGCGTAGCCAGCCAGATACCCACGAAGCTGGGCAATGGCCTCGTCACGGTGCAGCGACGCAAACACGTCCTCGAAGTGCAGCAGCAATCACAGCTCGAAGCAAGGCACCGACACCACGGCTTCGAAAGGCACCTTGACCCGCTCGTCGTTCTCGAGCCGCCCGTTCAGTGCCGCAACGCGCTGCAGTGCCGCGTGGTAGGTGTGGTGCTCGTCTCGGTCGAACACGACGACGACCCGATCGAAGCTCGTGGCATGAATGCCCAGCGCACGTTGGCCCTCGGTGAACAGACGCTCGGCGTACTCGACGATCCTGAGCGGCTCGGTCCCGTACGCTGCAGGCTGAACTTGCACGTTGGCCGACGGCAGCCGCAATTGCTGTCGGATCGCGCCCAGGTACAAGGGCTCGGTCTTCGAACCTTCGCACACGATGAGCAAGCGCTCTGCGGGTTGGCGCTGCGCCCTGCGTCGCAGCAGTTCCCGCGCCGCTTGCCGGTGTTTGGGCTGACCGTCCTTACCCATCGGGCATTCGGGTCATTCAGACCGTCACCGGCGAACCCGGGGTCGACGGCGTCGACGGTGCGACCACCGACGACGCCGACTCTGGCAAGGCGGAGAACATCGGCACCGCGCCATAGCGCCCCATCAGGTAGCCACGTTCCCACGCCTCGTGCTTGCGCGGGCTGAAGTCCGACAGGGGGAATATCCGCGTGGCCTGTGTCTCGTCCTTCTCGGCGAACCACACCTGATCGCGCCGGAACAGCGTGTGGTCGAGCAACGAGGTGTCGTGCGTGCTGAAGACCAACTGTGCACCGCGCCGGTTCAGAACCGGGTCGTGGAACATGCCGACGAGGCGCCGGACCAGCAGGGTGTGCAGGCTGCGATCCAGTTCATCCACCACCAGCACGCGGCCATGCTTGAGCACATCCAGCACCGGTGCGGCCAGGCTGAACAGGCGCTGCGTTCCGTCGGACTCGTCCTGCAGTTCGAACTTCGCGCTGCCCTGGTCCGTGCGGTGCTCGAAGATCGGGAACATCACCTCCCCTTCTTCCTGATGAGCCTGAGCCACACCGCCTGGTTGGAACAAGAACTGCCCTCGAAACCCCTTGCGCGGAACCGCGGTCACCTCTGCGATGGAAAGGTCTGCCGTACCCAGGAAGTCCCTGACGGCAGCCCGTCCCTCGGATGACGCCAACAATGCGGTGGTGTGGGAGATGTCGATCCCAGCGCCTGCCGGCAGGTAAACCACGCTTTGCACAAGCCAGCGCGCCACCGGGCCCAGCAACTCGCTGTTGAGCTGCGCCGCCGTCGACAGGAAAAGCGCGTTGGGTCGCGTGCTCTCCTGCCAGAGCTTGCGCGGGCCGGTCAGGTAGGCACTGAACTCGTAGACGTAGCGTTCACCACTGTCGTCCAGGCGGCGGCTGAACCACTGCGTCGGCTTTGCAGTGCGCCACACCATCAGCTGTTCGCTGACGATGCGCTCGGCCGTCATCGCGAAGCTGTACTGATGGCGGATGCCGTCGACCAGGAAGCTGGCCTCGAACTCAGTCGGCTGGCTGGCCGTAGCCGAGTCGAGCCGGAAAGGCTGGACGTTGTAGGTCTGCCCCGGCTGCACGACCGTGGCCGACTCGGCCACCATCGCCCGCAGGTAGTTCAGCGCGAAGAGCAGCGTGCTCTTGCCGCTGGCATTGGGGCCGTACAGCACCGCCGAGCGAACGGCCTGGGGCAATGCCTTCAGGCCGGTCGGCGCCAAGTGCGTCTCGGCCAGCTCCTTGTCGGCCGGCGCAGCCACCAAGCTCAGGGACTGCTCGTCCTTGATCGACCGGAAGTTGCGGATGCGGAACTCGAGCAACATGATCGGCTACGGATAAATATTTCAGTCATTCTTGCATATGAATTTCATGGATGGCGATGATTTTTGGAGCATGGATCCGGTCGGCCTTGGCGGGTAAGCCCGTCCATGCCCTGACGATGAGCATGAGTCCCATCGGGATGTGGCCGCCTCCGATCTGCAGGCGATCTCGCGGGTCGACCGGCTGCAAATGGGGGACGAGCCGGCGCGCCTGACCCGCGCAGGCGGCCCGACCCGCAATCGGCGGCCTGCGTGGTGAGCCGCCAGCGTGGGTGGAGATCAGCGGTTGGCGGAAAAAAAGGTCAGCATGCGCGCCGTCGCATCCTTCGTGACCCGCGCGTCGTAGACATAGCCTTTGGCCTGCAACCCGGGCTTGTCCCAGGCGTGGGTGGCGTCGGGGTAAAGATGCCAGTCGACCGGCTTGCCCGCGGCCTTCATCTCCTCGAGCAGCGGAAAACAGGGCGCCGCCGGCAATTCCTCGTCGCGCCCGCCCAGCAGCATCAGCAGGGGCCGGTCGACGTCCGGCAGTACCAGCCGGTATTGCTTGAACGCACAACTGCCGTAATTGGCTACCGTGGCCGCAAAGCGCAGGTCAGAGCCCACCAGGCGCGCGCTCTGCGGCGACGCCAGGTGGGCCGACACGAAGGCGCCCCAGCTGTAGCCCGCCTGGTAGATGCGGGACTTGTCGACGAACGGCTTGGCGGCCAGCAACGCAAGCGCCGCATAAGCGTCCGCGATGCCTGCCGAATGGCTGGGCACGCGCGTGGCGCAGTTGTCGAAGCCACGCGGCCCAAAGCTGTCGATCACCAGCACCACATGCCCCGCTTCCAACAGGCTCTGCGCATGCTGCTTCATGTGCACATTGGGCGGTCCCTTCAGCCCACCGCAGGTGTGCATCAGCACCGTGGCCGGGAACGGTCCCTCGCCTGGTGGCTTGAAGACCGTGTTGGCGACATCGGTGAACACGCCGATCGAGTCCTTGACCCCATCGCCGAAACGCACCGGCTCGAGTTCCAGCGGCTGCAGCATCTGCGCCTGCAGTTCCTGGGCGTCGGAGTTCCACGCTGCGGCCAGCAGACCGGTGACGAGCAGCGCTTGCCGAGCTCTTCTTCCACTTCGCATGCCCATCTCCCCTGGGTGGATGTCCGACGGTTCCAACGAGATCCGGGCCGGGCGCGGCCCCGGCTCGAGGGGGTGCGGAATGCGGCGTGCCCCGGTCGTGTGCGCCGGCAACGCAGGTCGGGACCGTTTGGCACGACCGCGTGATCTGCATTCGCTGCGGCCTCGGAGCATAAGCGTCTTCAACCGCACCTCGCAATGGCCCAATCGGGGTCCGAAGTGCTCCAAGACCGGGTTGAAGCGGCTTCAAGTGACAGGGTGTCGGCGTGTCGACCTCCGCAGCGCCGTGCGTCGTCAGTTCCTGGGCGGTCACTGACCGTACCCGCGCCGCGAGCATCAGGGGTCACCCTGGTGCAGGGCGGCGTCGCGCGCTCGGCCCCTGCACGGCCAGCTGCTGCATGAACTCCAGCGGGCTCATCACCAGGTGCGTGGTCCCGTCGCGCCACGCTGTCTTCAGCTTCAGTTCCACCTGTCCTGCGGCGTTGAGCTGGATCCTCTCGTCCGACAGCCCCGGCCGCGTGATGTAGCGGCACACCTGCTCCAGCCGCTTGCGGTCGTCCGCCTCGACGCGGCACCGCGGCGTGCAGACTGAAACCGTCGATGTCGGCGCACAGCGGCTGGCGCACCCCGTCCTCGCGCGGCATCGGCCTTGCAGGCCGCGCTCGCGCTTGCAGGCGCGAGCCCTTCGCGAGGCACGGGCCCGCCCGCCACGCGCGCCTCGCTGCCGAAGGCGCGGCCGAGGTGTTCGGCGAAGGCTTCGGTCAGGGCTTGCCCGAAGGGGTGGGCGACGGCGGGGCATTGTGCCCGGCGCGATCGCGTGCCTTGCGGGTGGGCGGCGGCAAGTCCTGCACACCGGCGGCGCCGAGGAAGCGCTTGGCCGGCGGCCCCGGACGCGATCGGCCCCTGCGGATCACCATCCACGCCGCCAGCTGTCGATTCGTCGCCGGCCGCGCGCACGCCGGCGGCGGCGTTCCTACACTGGAGCGCCCATGATGACCCTCACCCGCACCCTCAGCCGGGAAAAGCTCGCCGCCTCCTGGCGCGCCTGGATCAGCAACGACGACGGCCCGGACTCCAAGCCCGCCTGGCTGCAGTGGTTCTGGACGCTCGCCTTCTGCGTCGGCATGGCGCTGATGTTCACGCTGGCGACGCTGTCGCTGAGCGGAGGGCGCGGCTTCAGCCGGCCGGAGATCTGGCCGCGCTGGTTCGCCGCCAACTTCGTCGTCTCGCTGGCAATCGGCGTGCTGGCGCACGCGCTGTTCGACCTCACGCGCTGGCTCTTCATCCGCCCGGGCGCGCTGCGCGCGTGGTCGCCGTGGAAGCGCGGCGCCTACGTCGGCGGCGTCCTCTTCGTCGCGGTGGTGGTCGGCTGGCCGCTGGGGATGATGCTCGCCGACCAGCCGGTACAGGAGTGGGTGGGCCAGGGCTCGGCCGAGCGGCTGGCGGTGGCGGCGATCACGATCGCGCTCGTGTCCGCCTTCGTGATGCAGCAGGTGTTCGGCGCCAAGGCCGCGAGGATCGAGGCCGAGCGCGCCGCCGCCGAGGCGCAGTTGAAGCTGCTGCAGGCGCAGATCGAGCCGCACTTCCTGTTCAACACGCTGGCCAACGTGCAGGGGCTGATCGCCGCCGATCCGCCGCGGGCGGCGGCGATGCTGCAGGCGTTCACCGACTACCTGCGCGGCTCGTTCGCCGACCTCAGGCGCGACGAGGTGCCGTTGGCCACCGAGCTGGCGCTGGCCGAGGCGTACCTGCGCGTGCAGCAGGCGCGGATGGAGGATCGCCTGGCATGGACGATCGACGCCGACGAGGGCGCCCGCGCCGTGCCGGTGCCGCCGCTGGTGCTGCAGCCGCTGGTGGAGAACGCCGTCGTGCACGGCGTCGAGCCGCGCATCGACGGCGGGCGCGTGGTGGTGACGGCGCGGCTCGAAGGCCGCTCGCTGGTGGTGGAGGTGCGCGACGTGGCCGGCGGCGCCGTGCCGGCGCGCGACGGCCGGGGAGAAGAAACTGGCAGCGTGACGGCACGCGAACGCAGCGGCCATGGCGTGGCGCTCGCCAACGTGCGGCAGCGCCTGGCCGGCCGCCACGGCGACGCGGCGCGGCTCGAAGGGCCGGTGCCGGCGGGCGATCCGCTCTTGCCGGGCATGCTGGCGCGGCTGACGTTGCCGGCGCCGGCGACCGCGGCGCCGAAGACACCCTCGTGAAGGCCGGCACATGACCCAGCCGAGCCCTTTCTCGACCCCTTCATCGAGTGCTTCGTCGAGTGCTTCGTCGCCCCGCCCGCGAGCCATCGTCGCCGACGACGAGCCGCAGCTGGCGCGCACGCTGGTGGCGCTGCTGGCCGAGGTGTGGCCGGCGCTCGACGTGGTGCACGTCGCCCGCCATGGCCTCGACGCGGCGCGCGCCATCGCCGAGCACGCGCCCGAGGTGGCCTTCCTCGACATCCGCATGCCGGGGCTGAGCGGGCTCGAAGTGGCGCAGGGCATCGAAGGGCCGACGCGGGTCGTCTTCGTCACCGCCTACGACGAGCACGCGGTCAGCGCCTTCGAGCACGAGGCGCTGGACTACGTGTTGAAGCCGGTGTCGCGCGAGCGGCTGATGCGCACCGTCCAGCGGCTGCGGCGCGCCCTTGGTGGCAAGTTCGGTGGCGAGATCGGTGGCGAGATCGGTGGCGAACCCGCCGGCGCGGTTGCCGACGCCCTCCGCGAGGCAACCGAAGGCACCGCGCCGGCGGCCGACGAAGACGCGCGCCTGCTGGCGGCGCTGAAACGCCTGTTGCCGGCCGCGACGCCCGTGCCTTCGGCCGAGCCGCTGCGCTGGATCCGCGCCGGCGCCGGCGACGTCGTCCACCAGGTGTCGGTGGCCGAGGTGCTGTATTTCCGCGCCGACGACAAGTACACGTGCGTGCGGACGACGGCCGGCGCCGAGCACCTGATCCGCACTCCGATCCACGAGCTGGCGGCCCAGCTCGACCCGCGCCGCTTCGTGCAGGTCCACCGCTCGACGATCGTCAACCTCGATCACTTGGCCGGCACGCGGCGCGACGAGGCGAGCCGCCTCTTCCTGCGCCTGCGCGGCAGCGCCGAGGAGCTGCCGGTCAGCCGCGCCTACGTCCACCTGTTCAAGGCGATGTAGGGCGGCGGGGCGCCTCCCCCGCCCGCCTCGGCCGGCTTCGTGAGTTCACGCGTGATCGTGCCGGCCGGCAAGCCCGTGCGGCGGGCAACCTCCCGGCCATGCAGCGCTTCTTTCGGGCGCAGCAATAGCAGCCCGAGCACGCGTCGGCGGTACTCGTGGAACAGGAGAGAGGCTGCGGATTGATGCATAAGAAGCGTCGCTTGTCGCCTTCCTAGCATCGATCTGTGAAGAGTCCGCAGCGGGCCAGACCCCGTGAACCCCTACATCAGCACGATGTCGTACTGCTCCGGGTTCATCGTCGGCTCGGCGGAGAGCGAGATCGGCTTGCCGATGAACTCGGAGAGGCCCGCCAGGTGCACGCTCTCCTCGTCGAGCAGCATCTCGACGACGGCGGCGCTGGCGACGACGCGGAACTCCCGGGGGTCGAACTGGCGCGCCTCGCGCAGGATCTCGCGCAGGATGTCGTAGCAGACGCTGCGCGCGGTCTTCACCTGGCCGCGGCCGCTGCAGGTGGGGCAGGGTTCGCACAGCATGTGCGCCAGGCTCTCGCGCGTGCGCTTGCGCGTCATCTCGACCAGGCCCAGCTGCGTGAAGCCGCTCACCGTGGTGCGGGTGCGGTCGCGCGCGAGCTGCTTCTTGAACTCGGCCAGCACCGCCTGCTGGTGCTCCTCGCGCGTCATGTCGATGAAGTCGACGATGATGATGCCGCCCAGGTTGCGAAGCCGCAGCTGGCGCGCGATGGCGCCGGCGGCCTCGAGGTTGGTCTTGAAGATGGTGTCGTCGAAGTTGCGCGCGCCGACGAAGCCGCCGGTGTTGACGTCGATCGCGGTCAGCGCCTCGGTCTGGTCGAAGATGACGTAGCCGCCGCTCTTGAGGTCGACGCGGCGCGAGAGCGCGCGTGCGATCTCCTCCTCGATGCCGAAGAGGTCGAAGATCGGCCGCTCGCCCTTGTAGTGCTCCAGGCGCGCGGCCATGCCCGGCATGTAGGTGTCGCCGAACGTGCGCAGCGCCTGGGCCTGCATGCCGCTGTCGATGCGTATGGTCTGCGTGGCTTCGCTGGCGAGGTCGCGCAGCACGCGCTCGGCCAGGCTCAGGTCCTGGTGCAGCAGCGAGCCCGCGGGCAGGCTGTGGCTGCGCTCGCGGATCGCGGCCCAGGTGCGGCGCAGGTAGGCGATGTCGTCGGCGAGCTCGGCGTCGCTGGCCTCCTCGGCGTTGGTGCGCAGGATGAAGCCCCCGCCGCCGCCTTCCTCGGGCCTGCCGACGAGCACCTGCATGCGGCTGCGCAACTGCTCGCGCAGCTCGGGGCTGCCGATCTTCTGGCTGATGCCGATGTGGCTGTCCTGCGGCAGGTAGACGAGCATGCGGCCGGCGATGCTGATCTGCGTCGACAGGCGCGCACCCTTGGTGCCGATCGCGTCCTTGATGACCTGCACGGTCAGCGCCTGCCCCTCGAACACCTGGCGCTCGATCGGCAGCGCCGGTTCGCCGCGGCCCCCGCCGTTGCCGTGCGGATGCAGGTCGGCCACGTGCAGGAAGGCCGCGCGCTCGAGGCCGATGTCGATGAAGGCGCTCTGCATGCCCGGCAGCACGCGCGCCACCTTGCCCAGGTAGACGTTGCCCACCAGCCCACGCTCGAGCGCGCGCTCGATGTGCAGCTCCTGCACGGCGCCGTTCTCGACGATCGCCACCCGCGTCTCCTGCGGGGCCCAGTTGATGAGGATGTCTTGGCTGGCCATGCGCCGGAGTCTAGTGGCGCGCCGTCGGGGATCGCGATCAGGCCCGACCGCGCGCCTGCGGCGCGCGCTGCCCCGCGCGCTCCTGTGCCCGCTCGCGCGCGTCGCGCGCGACCCTGGCATCGGCGGCGGCGTCCTCGCAGATCGCTTCGGCCGCGGGCGCGGCCGCGTCGGCGGCGGCCGGCGGTGGCTGGACCTGCACCGCGGAGGGCTCGCCCCCCTCGTCCTGACCCTCGGCGTGAAGCACTTCGGCGAACAAGTCCCAGGTCGCCATGAACATCGCCGCGATCAGCGGGCCGATGACGAAACCGTTGATGCCGACCAGCGAGAGGCCGCCGATGGTCGAGATCAGCACGACCCAGTCGGGCATCTTGGTGTCCTTGCCGACCAGCAGCGGCCGCAGGACGTTGTCGACCAGACCGATCACCAGCACGCCGTAGGCGATCAGGATCACGCCCTGCACGAACTGGCCGGTGGCGAGGAAATAGATCGCCACCGGCCCCCAGATCAGCCCGGCGCCGACGGCCGGCAGCAGCGACAGGATGGCCATCAGCACACCCCACAGCAGCGCGCCCTGGATGCCGAGGAGCCAGAAGATCAGCCCGCCCAGGAAGCCCTGGGCCGCCGCGACGGCGACGTTGCCCTTGACGGTGGCGCGGATGACGGTCGTGAACTTGTCGAGCAGGAACCGCTTGGACCGTTCGTCCAGCGGGATCGCGCGCCGGACCTCGGCGGCCAGGGTCGCGCCGTCGCGCAGCAGGAAGAACAGCAGGTAGAGCATGATGCCGAAGCTCACCACCAGGTGCAGCGTCGTCTGGCCGATGTTCAACGCCTGCGGGGCGAGGTACTGGCCGATCTGGCTCGCGCTCGCGGCCACGCGCTGCTGCACGTCCTCGAGCGTGAACAGGCCGAGGTCTTCCAGCCGCACCCGCAGCCAGTCCGGCAGCGCCGCGACGATCTGGCTGAAGTAGTCGACGAGGTTGAACTCGCCCGACTGCATGCGGGCGTAGAAGGCCGTCGCTTCGCGGATCAGCGCCGAGGCGGTCACGCTGACCGGCAGGATCACCAGCAGCAGGATCACGGCCAGGGTGATCAGCGCCGCCGCGTTGCGACGCTCGCGCATCCGGGTGAGCAGCCGGCGATTCAGCGGCCGGAACAGCAGCGCCAGGATCCCCGCCCAGAAGATGGCTCCATAGTAGGGCACGAGGATGGCCAGCAGGGCGACGGTGACGAGCCCAAGCAGGAGCAGGAAGAACTTCCGTTGCAAGGAGGACGGGGGCATCGGACCTCGGCCGGCGCGGCGGGACGGTGGAGTCGGCGCAGTGTGCCTGAGCGCCATCGCGGGCGCACACGAAGGCGATGGCGCCGCCGCAACGGACGCGCTCGCACGACGGCGCGTGGGCTGCATCAAGACCGCCGAAAGCAGACTGCCGGACTCGGCCTTGGTCGATGCATGAATGCGAACTATTCGTATTTGAATTAGAGTCGCGCGATCTTGGGGTCGTCGTCCCGACGTCCTCGCACCCACGCCTCGCCGCCAGCCCGCCAGCCAGCCCTCGAGCCGAAACCGAGCTGCAACCGTGCCGCGACACGGCCGCAAGGGAGATTCGCATGGACAGCGCTGACGACGACATGGCCGGCCGGAACCCCTGGCCCGATCTCGACACGCTCGTGGCCGGGACGGTGGCCTTGATGACGGCGTGGGCCGATCCCTGTCCGCAGTGGCACCTCGGGAAGACCGACTTCCGCCGCGTGCTGGCGCGCAAGGTCGTCGCCAACCTGACCGTCCTGCAGCATCACCCGCAGGCCCGCCCCGAGCTGCGGCAGTCGCTGGCGAAAGCGCACGCGCGCTGGGTCGCCCTGGCCCGGCACGGCCCGACGCCGGGCTGTCCGGCCGCGCGCCCGGACGAGCGCGTCGTCCTGCACTGAAGCCCCTCCGCGCCCCGGGGACGGCCGGCGCGCCCGGCTGTCCCGCCGACCGTTTTCCTCCCACCCCCAAGCGAACATGACCACCCCGACACCGCTTCGACTCACAGGACTCGGCCTCGCCCTGGCCGCAACCTGGCCCGCACCGGCCTGGCCGCAGCAGACGGCCCCGACCGTCACGGCGCCCCGGATCACGGTGAGCGCCACCCGCGTCGAAGCGGCCGAGGAGGAGGTGCCCGCCACGGTCACCTCGAAGACCGCCGAGGAGATCGAGCGCGCGCAGGCGCGCGACCTGAAGACGCTGCTCGACAGCGAGCCGGGGATCGCGGTGCGCGTGCAGCCCGCACGCATGTCGGCGGTGTTCAGCGCCACGGGCCGCGGCGGCAACGAGGGCATCAACGTGCGCGGCCTCGAGGGCAACCAGGTGTTGCTGCAGGTCGACGGCGTGCGCCTGCCGATGTTCTACGAGAGCGGCCCCTTCGTCGCCGGCCGCGGCGACTACATCGACGTGGAGGCCTTCAAGCGCGTGGAGCTGCTGCGCGGTCCGTCGTCGGCGTCCTACGGCTCCGACGGCCTCGCCGGCGCGGTGAGCTTCCTCACCAAGGACCCGGCCGACCTGCTCACGCTGGGCAAGCCGACCCAGGGCAGCCTGAAGCTGGGCTACGCCTCGGCGGATCGCTCCTGGGTCGCGGTACCCTCGTTCGCGCTGCGCGACGGCGCCTGGGAGGCGATGCTGCTGGCCAGCCTGCGCCGCGGCCACGAGACCAAGAACCGCGGCGACGTCGATACGCGCAACTTCGCCTCGACCGTCCCCAATCCGCAAGACCGGCGCAGCGACTACGTGCTCGGCAAGGCGATCTACCGGCTCGACGCGGCCAACCGCTTCAAGCTGACGCTGGAACACCTGGACCGCAAGGTCGACTCCGACCCGCTCCACACCGTGGTCGGCATGCCCTTCGTCAACGCCAACATCGTCGACGCGAAGGCGAGCGAGGACGTCTCGCGCACGATGGGCAAGTTCGACTGGCAATACGCCAACGCCCGCAACCCCTGGGTGCAGCGCCTCTCGGCCTGGGTGTACGCGCAGGACAGCGAGAACCACCAGTTCGGCCAGGAGCGCTACAACAGCCCGCCGGCGTCCTGGGGACGGCGCACCCGCGACACCACCTACGGTGAGCGCACCTACGGGCTGGGCGTGCAGGGCGAGACCAACCTCGGCCTGCACGTCGCGCACCGCCTGCTCTGGGGCGCGGACTACTCGGACGCGCGCATCACCTCGCTGAAGGAGGGCGCGCACTTCGACGGCACGGGCGCGCTGATCACCAGCGGCAGCGCCAGCGCTTCGCCCGCGCTTCCGAACCAGAGCTTCCCCGACTCCGACTACCGGCTGCTGGGCGCCTTCGTGCAGGACGAGATCGCCATCGGCGCGTGGCGCATCACGCCGGCGCTGCGCTTCGACCGCTTCGAGATCGACCCGGACATCGGCAACCCGCTGTACACGCGCAACAACAGCGTGACGCCGTCCAAGCTCTCGGACAGCGCCGTGTCGCCGCGGCTGGGCATCGTCTGGAAGGCCCTGCCCCTGCTGCAGCCCTACGCGCAGCTGGCACAGGGCTTTCGCTCGCCCACGCCGTGGCAGATCAACGGCGGCGTGAGCAACCCGACCGCCAACCCGCCCTACCGCAGCATCGGCAACCCCGATCTCGACCCCGAGCGCAGCACCTCGTTCGAGCTGGGTCTGCGCGGGCGCGAAGGCCCGCTGCGCTGGGGCGTGGCGCTGTTCAAGTCGCGCTACCGCGACTTCATCGTCAGCAACGTCGATGTGACGAGCACGACCACGGTCCCGCTGGACCCGGGAATGGCCGCCAACACGCGCACCTTCCAGTCCGTCAACGCGACGCGCGCCGAGATCTCGGGCTTCGAGCTCCACGGCGAGTGGACCTTCGGCCCCGGATGGAGCGTGGAAGTGCGCTACGCGCACGCCAAGGGCGACCAGTGGGACGACGACGGCACGCGCAGCCCGCTGCCCACCATCGAGCCCGACAAGGGCACGCTGGTGCTGCGCTACGAGCGCAAGGGCGCCTTCGGCGGCGAGCTGCTGCTCACCGGCCAGAAGAGCCAGCACCGGCCGTACACGAGCAACCTCTACATCCCCGGGAGCTACGTCACGGCGGACCTGTCGGCCTGGTGGGACATCACGCGCCAGTGGCAGCTCCACGTCGCGCTCAACAACCTCGGCGACGTGAAGTACGCGTACTGGGCCGACGTGCGCGGCCTGGCCGCGAACACGACCGTGGCGGACGCGTTCACCCAGCCGGGCCGCAACGCGAGCGTCAGCGTGCGCTACCAGTTCTGAAGGCGTGCCAGCAGCCGCGCCGTCTCGAACAGCGGCAGGCCCATGACGCCGCTGTAGCTGCCCGCCAGATGCTCGACCCAGGCGGCGATGCGGCCCTGGATGGCGTAGGCGCCGGCCTTGCCGAAGGGCTCGCCGCTGGCGACGTAGGCGGCGATGAGATCATCGGACAGCGGCGCCAGGCGCACACGCGAGACGCTGGTCTCGAGCGCCTGCCAGGGCGCGCCGTCGGGGCCGGCGTCCTCGGCCACCGCCACCGCCACCGCCGTCAGCACGCGGTGCGTGCGCCCGGAGAGCGCCTGCAGCATCCGCTGCGCGTGCTCCGCGCCCTGCGGCTTGCCGAGGATGCGCCGCCCGAGCGCCACCGTCGTGTCGGCGACGAGGATGGGCGCCGGCGGCAGGCCGCGCCGCACGCGGCGCCGGCGCGCGGCCTCGAGCTTGGCCAGCGTCACGCGTTGCACGTAGGCCAGCGGCAGTTCGCCCGCACGCTCGTGCTCCAGGCCTTCCGCGTCCTCGTCCGCCCCCGGCAACAGCGGCTCGTACGCGACGCCGATCTGCGCGAGCAGCTGCGCCCGCCGCGGGCTCTGGCTGGCGAGGTAGACGAACGCGTGCCGGGGGCCCTTCGGGTCATCGATCGCCATGGGTCGCTCACTCCCGGTGGTAGGGATGGCCCTGGTGCAGCGTCCACGCGCGGTAGAGCGCCTCGGCCAGCAGCACGCGCGCGAGCGCATGCGGCAGCGTCAGGTCCGACAGGCGCAGGCGCTCGTCGGCACGCGCCGCGAGCGCGGCGTCGACGCCGTCCGGGCCGCCGACGATGAAGACGACGTCGTCGCCTTCGTCGCGCCAGCGCGCCAGGCGCCGGGCCAGCTGCGCGCTGCCAAGGCGGTCACCGCGCTCGTCCAGCAGCACGCGCCGCGCGCCCTTGGGGATCGCCGCCTCCAGGCGCCGGGCTTCGGCCGCCATGCACTGCACGGCGCTGCGGCCCGCACGCGGCTCGGCCTTCACCGCCTCGAGCTCCAGGCGCATCTCCGGCGGAAAGCGCTTCGCGAACTCGGCAAAGGCCTCGTCGGCCCACGCGGGCTGGCGCTGGCCCACGGCCACCACCCGCAGCTTCATCGCCTCAGCGCGCGGCAGCCTTGCGCGCGACGGGCTTGTGCGCGGCGGGCTTGCGCGCCGGCGCGGCCCTGGCGGCGAGCTTCATCCTCACCGCCTTGCCGCCCCAGATCTCCTCGAGTCGGTAGTACTCCCGGATGCCGGGCTGCATGATGTGCGCCACCGCCGCGCCGCAGTCCACGATGATCCACTCGCCGTTGTCCTCGCCCTCGGTGCGCAGCACGTCCAGGCCGCGCTTCTTCACCGTTTCGCGCACGCTCGAGGCCAGTGCCTTGGTCTGCCGGTTGCTGTTGCCCGAGGCGATGATGACGCGCTCGAACAAGGGGGTGAGGTGCTCGGTGTTGAAGACGACGATGTCGTGGCCCTTCACGTCCTCGAGGCCATCGACGATGGCGCGCTGCAGCTTGCGGATGTCCATTCAACTCCCGGATGCGGCCCGGTACAGGCCTTGGCGGTCAATATAGCGTGCCACCTCGGGCGGCACCAGATCGTCGATCGGCACGCCCGCGGCGACGCGCGCGCGGATCGCCGTGGCCGAGATGTCAAGCGGCGGCAGCGGCACCTCGTGGTGCGGGTGGCGCTGCACCGCGTCGGCAGCGCGCGCCGCGACGCCCGGGCGCGCGGCGACGGCGAGCTCCGCCTGCTGCAGGATCTCGGCCCAACCCTGCCAGGTGTGAAAGCCCGCGTACTGGTCCTGTCCGATGAGCAGGAAGAGCCGCGCCGCCGGATGCTCGGCCCGCAGTTCGCGCACGCTGTCGCGCGTGTAGCTCGGCCCCGGGCGCCGCGTCTCGCGCGCATCGAGCACGAAGCGCGGCTCGTGCTGCAGCGCCAGGCGCAGCATCTCCAGGCGGTCGGCGGCGGGGGCGAGCGCGCGCGCCTTCTGCCAGGGCCGGCCCGCCGGCAGCCACAGCACGCGGTCGAGCGCGAGCACCTCCAGCGCCGCCTGCGCCAGCGCCAGGTGCGCGCGGTGCACCGGGTCGAAGCTGCCGCCGAAGAGCCCCAGGCGCTCGGCCATCAGGGCAGCGGCTGCCCGGGCGACCACTCGGCCCAGTCGCGCGGGCGCAGGAAGTCGCGGTAGAGACGCGCTTCGGCCGAGCCGGCCTCGGGCTCCCAGCGGTAGCGCCACTTCACGAGCGGCGGCAGGCTCATCAGGATGCTCTCGGTGCGCCCGCCGCTTTGCAGCCCGAAGAGGGTGCCGCGGTCGCAGACGAGGTTGAACTCGACGTAGCGCCCGCGCCGGTAGGCCTGGAAGTCGCGCTCGCGCTCGCCGTAGGGTGTCTCGCGCCGACGGCGCGCGACCGGCAGCCAGGCGCCGAGGAAGGCGTCGCCGACGGCGCGCGTCATCGCCAGGCTTTGCGCGAAGCCGAGTTCGTCGAAGTCGTCGAAGAAGATGCCGCCGACGCCGCGCGGCTCGCCGCGGTGCCTGAGCACGAAGTAGTCGTCGCACCAGCGCTTGAAGCGCGGGTAGAGCGCCGCACCGAAGGGCGCGAGCGCGTCACGGCAGGCGCGGTGGAAATGCGCCGCGTCCTCCTCGAAGCCGTAGTACGGCGTCAGGTCCATGCCGCCGCCGAACCACACCACCGGCGCCTTCCCCGGGGGCTGCGCCGCGAACATGCGCACGTTCATGTGCACCGTCGGCACGAAGGGGTTGCGCGGATGGAAGACGAGGCTCACGCCCAGCGCCTCGAAGGGCGCACCGGCGAGTTCGGGGCGGTGCTGCGTCGCCGAAGGCGGCAGTCCCTGGCCGCGCACGTGGCTGAAGTTGCAGCCGCCACGCTCGATCAGCGCGCCCTCCTCCACCAGGCGCGTGAGGCCGTCGCCCTGCAGGCGCTCGCCCGCCGGGCGCGTCCAGCCGTCGCTGACGAAGGGCTTGCCGTCCTCGGCCTGCACGGCGTCGACGATCCGCCGCTGCAGGCCGAGCAGGTACTCGCGCACGGCGCGGGTGTCGATGGGGGCGGCGTTCATGACCGTGATCGAGACGGCGCGCTCAATGCCGCAGGGCGCGGTGGCCGATGTCGCTGCGCCACTGCGCGCCGTCGAAGCGGATCGCGCGCACGCCTTCGTAGGCGCGCGCCTGCGCCACGCGCACCGAGTCGCCCAGTGCCGTCACGCACAGCACGCGCCCGCCACTGCTGCGCAACTGGCCGTCGACGAGCGCGGTGCCGGCGTGGAAGACGACGAGGTCGTCGCGCATCGCCGTCGCCGCGCCGCCGATGGCGTCGCCCTTGCGCGGGGCTGCCGGATAGCCCGCGGCCGCCATCACGACGCCGAGCGCGGTGCGGCGATCCCATTGCAGTTCGACGGCGTCGAGCGCGCCTTCGGTGGCGTGCATCAGCACTTCGAAGAGGTCGCTCTTCAGGCGCATCAGGATCACCTGCGCCTCGGGGTCGCCGAGGCGGCAGTTGAACTCGACCGTGCGCGGATGGCCTTGCGCGTCGATCATCAGCCCGGCGTAGAGGAAGCCGGTGAAGGGCATGCCCTCGCGCGCCATTCCCGCCAGCGTGGGCTGGACGATCTCCTGCATCACGCGCGCGTGCACGTTGGGCGTGACCACCGGCGCCGGGCTGTACGCGCCCATGCCGCCGGTGTTGGGGCCGGTGTCGCCGTCGCCCAGGCGCTTGTGGTCCTGGCTGCTCGCCAGCGCCAGCGCCTGCTGGCCGTCGGCGATGACGATGAAGCTCGCCTCCTCGCCGGCCATGAACTCCTCGATGACCACGCGCGCGCCCCCGGCGTTGTGCTGCACGCCCAGGCGGTTGGCGCCGAGCATGTCGTCGATGGCGGCATGCGCCTCGGCCAGCGTCGCCGCCACCACCACGCCCTTGCCGGCGGCCAGCCCGTCGGCCTTGACGACGATGGGCGCGCCCTCGGCGTCGACGTAGGCGTGCGCCAGCTGCGCGTCGGCGAAGGTCTGCGCGCGCGCGGTCGGAATGCCGTGGCGCTGCATGAAGGCCTTGCTGAAGGCCTTCGAGCTCTCGAGCTGCGCGGCGGCCCGCGTCGGCCCGAAGATGCGCAGGCCGCGCGCACGGAAGAGGTCGACGACGCCGGCCGCCAGCGGCGCCTCCGGGCCGACGACGGTGAGCGCGATCTTCTGCGTCTGCACGAAGTCGGCGAGCGCCGCGGGCTCGGCCAGCGCGACGTTGCGCATGCCGTCCTGCTGCGCCGTGCCGCCGTTGCCGGGCGCGACGAACACCGTCTGCACGCGTTCGCTCTGCAGCAGCTTCCAGGCCAGCGCGTGCTCGCGCCCGCCGCTGCCGATGACGAGGACCTTCATCGCCGCCCCTGCTGGACCGAGCCGGCGTTCACGCGTCGAGCTCGGCGTTGTGGAAGACGTCCTGCACGTCGTCCAGGTCTTCCAGCGCGTCGAGCAGCTTCTGCATGCGCTGCGCGTCGTCGCCGACGACCGCGACCGTGTTCTCGGCGCGCATCGTCACCTCGGCCAGTTCGGGCGCGAGGCCCGCGCCCTCGAACGCCGATTTCACGGCCTCGAAGTCGGCCGGCGCGGTGAGCACCTCGATGCTGCCGTCCTCGCCCGCGACGACGTCCTCGGCGCCGGCCTCGAGCGCGACCTCCATCACCCGCTCCTCGGACGTGCCGGGCGCGAACAGGAACTGGCCGCAGCGCTTGAACTGGAAGGCCACGCTGCCCTCGGTGCCGAGGTTGCCGCCGTACTTGCTGAAGGCGTGGCGCACCTCGGCCACGGTGCGGATGCGGTTGTCGGTCATGCAGTCGACGATGATCGCCGCGCCGCCGATGCCGTAGCCCTCGTAGCGGATCTCCTCGTAGGCGACGCCTTCGAGGCTGCCGACGGCCTTGTCGATGTTGCGCTTGACGGTGTCGGCCGGCACGTTGGCGGCCTTCGCCTTCTCGATCGCCAGGCGCAGCCGCGGGTTGGCGTCGACCTCAGCGCCGCCCTGGCGCGCGGCGACCATGATCTCGCGGATCACGCGCGTCCAGACCTTGTTGCGCTTGGCGTCCTGTCGGCTCTTGCGATGCTGGATGTTGGCCCATTTGGAATGTCCGGCCATGTCGCTTCTGGCGCGCCGCAGCGCCTGCGGCGCGCGGCTCTCACCTGGTTCTGTGGGGCTCGGGATTCTACCGACTGCGAGGCTCCGGCCCGCGCCAGGCGACCGCACGCGCCGGTCGGCGATAGACTGCAGGCGCACCCCGCACCCCCGGAGCCGCCCATGCCCGAGCCCATCCTCGTCGCCCGCCGCGGCGACATCGTCTGCGAACTGCTGCCGGCCCTGGCCAACCGCCACGGCCTCGTCACCGGCGCCACCGGCACCGGCAAGACGATCACGCTGCAGAAGCTGGCCGAGGGCTTCAGCGCCATCGGCGTGCCGGTGTTCATGGCCGACGTGAAGGGCGACCTCAGCGGCATCAGCCAGGCCGGCACGATCGACGGCAAGATCGCCGCCATTCTGAAGGAGCGCGGGTTGGATCTGCCCGGGAGCACGCAATGCCCGGCGACGCTGTGGGACGTGTTCGGCGAGCAAGGCCACCCGGTGCGCGCCACCATCTCCGACATGGGGCCGCTGCTGCTGGCGCGCATGCTGGCGCTCAACGAGACGCAGACCGGCGTGCTCAACCTGGTCTTCAAGATCGCCGACGACCACGGCCTGCTGCTGCTCGATCTGAAGGACTTGCGCGCCATGCTGCAGTACCTGGGCGACAACGGCGCCCGGTTCACCACCGAGTACGGCAACATCAGCGCCGCCAGCGTGGGCGCGATCCAGCGCGGACTGATGCAGATCGAGCAGCAGGGCGGCGAGCGCTTCTTCGGCGAACCGATGCTCGACATCGCCGACTTCATGCAGACGGTGGACGGCAAGGGCGTCGTCAACATCCTCGCCGCCGATCGGCTGATGAGCTCGCCGCGCCTCTACGCCACCTTCCTGCTGTGGATGCTCTCGGACCTGTACGAGAAGCTGCCCGAAGTCGGCGACCTCGAGAAACCCAAGCTCGTCTTCTTCTTCGACGAGGCGCACCTGCTCTTCAACGAGGCACCCAAGGTGCTGGTCGAACGCATCGAGCTCGTCGTGCGGCTCGTCCGCAGCAAGGGGGTGGGTGTGTACTTCGTGACGCAGAACCCGCTGGACGTCCCCGACACGGTGCTCGCGCAACTGGGCAACCGCGTGCAGCACGCGCTGCGCGCCTTCACGCCGCGCGACCAGAAGGCGGTGAAGAGCGCCGCCGACACCATGCGCGCGAACCCGTCGATCAAGGACATGGCCACCGCCATCACCGAGCTCGGCGTCGGCGAGGCGCTCATCAGCTTCCTCGACGCCAAGGGCCGTCCGAGCGTGACCGAGCGCGTGTTCGTGATCCCGCCGGGAAGTCGCATCGGCCCGATCACGCCCGAGCAGCGCCAGGCGCTGATCGAGGGCTCGCTGGTCGCCGGCACCTACGAGAAGACGATCGACCGCGACTCCGCCTACGAACGGCTGAAGGGCCGCGCCCAAGCGCAGGACAAGGCCGAGGCCGCCGCGCAGCCCCAGCCCAGGCCCCTGCCCGGCGAGAAGTCCGCGCGGATTCCCGAGGACGAGGGCGTGATGGGCATGGTCAAGGACGTTCTCTTCGGCAGCACCGGCCCGCGCGGCGGTCGCAAGCCCGGGCTCGTGGAAGCCGCCGCCACCTCGGCCGTGCGCACCATGGGCACCACCGTCGGCCGCGAGCTCGTGCGCGGCGTGCTGGGGTCGCTGCTGGGGGGCAAGAAGCGCTGAGCGCACCCCGGCGCGATCGGCGGTTCCGGCGCACCTGCCGCGTGGCGCCGTCGGCGCTGCACAGCAGGCGGCCGAGCCGCAGCAGTCCCGCTGAGGGACTGCAGGCCAGCCATCTGGTCGCGCTGCTCGCGCCCCCCGGAACGGCAGCGGCTGCTTCCGCCTCGCCGGACGCCACGGCGCGCTACCGCCGCACGTGCGCGGCCAGCGCTGCCAGCGCCCGGTCGAGCGCGCGCTGCAGGCGGTCGAAGCCGGCGTTCCTCTCGCGCCGCTCGTCCATGTAGAGCGAGCGCTTGACTTCGACCTGCAGCGCGTGCCAGCCGCGCTGCGGCTGGCCCGAGGCGCGGATGATCTCGACGCCCTTGAACGGATCGTTGCGCGCGACGGAATAGCCGGCGCTGAGCAGCGCCTCCTCGATGGTCGCGACCGTCGCCTCGTCGCAGGTGCTGCCGTCGAGATTGCCGAGCACGACGTCGGCCAGCGGCTTGTCGGGCAGGCCCAGGCGGCGGTAGCTGTCGTCGGGCATGGAATGCACGTTCAGGTGCCAACGCGGGCCTTGCGCTGCGGCGGCGGCGAGCGCCTCGTCGAGCGCCGCGTGGTAGGGGCGCCAGCAGCGCCCGATGCGGGCTTGCACCTCGGCCACGGTGAGACGCCGGTCGTAGATCGGCTTGCCGTCCATCAGCCGCCAGACGAGACCGATGCCGAGCTCGGTCTTGCGGCTGGGCTCGACGGGGCCCGGCCAGGGCGCGTCGAGCAAGGCCGCATCGATGTCGACGAGGCTGCGGTTGGGGTCGATGTAGGCGCGCGGAAAGTGCGCCGCCAGCAGCGTCGCCCCGTGCGCAGGGGCACTCGCCCAGAGCTCGTGCACCCATGTGTCCTCGCCCTGGCGCAGGGCCAGGCCTTGCAGCACGCTGCCGAAGTCGGCTGGATAGTCGGTGCCGCTGTGCGGCGAGTCGACGACGATGGGCAGCGCCGGCCCGCGCGCCTCGATCAGCGTGAAGGGGGACCCTGGCATCGTGCTTCAGTCCTTGAAGTAGACGACCTGGTGGCTGCTGGCCAGCAACAGGCCGTCGTCGGACCAGATCTCGGCGCTCTGGTCGAAGAAGCCGAGCGTGAAGCGCCGGCCGCGCGCCGCCGCCAGCACGGGCCGATCACCCTGCGCCGCGAGCGCCGCAGCGTCGGCGTGGAAGTAGGTCGTGAGCGTGATCGTTCCCGAGGGCGTGAAGCGCCCGCGGCGACGGAACACCCGCGGGTAGAAGACGTCGGCGATCGCCGCCAGCGCCGGCGCGTCCAGCGGCCGCGGCGGCTCGTCGCGCACCCACATCAGGGTGCGCGAATCCGCCTCCTCGCGCGCGTGTCGGAAGTCGGGCCAGGCGCCTTCGACGAAGCGGAACTCGTAGCGCCTGGGCCACTGCACCGGCGGCTCGCCGCGCGCG
>Ga0209200_1000828_pt1 | contig 33721 bp, 61 predicted proteins | sample AD_UKC033_MetaG_FD_184406 | JGI IMG/M metagenome (GOLD analysis project Ga0209200, IMG submission 184406) | Active sludge microbial communities of municipal wastewater-treating anaerobic digesters from USA - AD_UKC033_MetaG (SPAdes) (version 2) | ecosystem: Engineered > Bioreactor > Anaerobic >... | reverse complement strand
GACGCCGCCGTTATCGACCACCCCGACGCCTCGGTGACGTTCGCGAAGCTCGCCCCCGATGTCATCATCGCCATCAACAGTAAAAAGACCCTTTATCGCGGCGTCTTCGCACCGATCTATCCGAAGGCCGGGGACACCACGGCTCGGCTCGGGACTGTTTTTCGGACAAATATCGAGTGTAGTACCGCTGGCGGTGCCTCGCAAGCGATCACCGAACAGGAACAGGTTAACTCTGTTCGCCGCGTTGACAACAAGCAAGAGGATTACAGCAACGATTATAATGTGCTGGCATCGCTTTCGGAGTTGAGCGCAGACAAAATCCCATTTTCCCCGACAATCGGGCTTCTGTTCTCGACTGCACACGCCCGAACCGGCTTCTACGTGAAAAGCATCGGCTCCGGGTATGATGCGATTCGGGTCATGCTCCATGACGACGGAAACAATGTCGTCGCGCAGGGGGACGTTGCCATCGCCAATATCACGACGGGATGGAATTACGTCGATGTCGTTGGCACGTTGTCCGCTGGCGTGAACTACCACTATCACATCTATCTCGTGAATTTTGGAACGGGCACGACTCCGGTTATCGGGATGAACGCTGTCGGAACCATAACGCACCGGGAGATGTATAAGCCGAGCGCGGGGAAATATTACGGTGCGAATGGGCCGGACGTGGTTCGGATTCTTAAATCAGACGGGAACCCGCTCGTCCCATATCGCGCACCGAACGATGACGACATCACGACTCCCGGAACCGGCTACATCGGCGGCTCCGGTCTTGACGTGATGGCTGTCGATCTCTCCAACGACACCACATGGGAAAACTGGCAGTATAACGAGTACGTCGGCATTGACCTCGCTACGGGGAGAATCAAACTCCCGGCGGGGCACGACATCGGCGACTACTACGTCGAGTTCAACACCGTCGTCGGCATATCTGACATCGACGCCAAAAACATTATGATGCACGGCGAGACGTGGACGGTCGAGGATTTCCTTCGTGCGAAATTCCCCGACAACACGTCGAGAATGGTCATTGATGAGATTGACGGAACAACGCCGATTGGAGGCGTAGAGGTCTCCGGGGTGAAGCTCAATAACGGTTCTGTCACTAGCGACGGCGACATCATCTGCGAAAACGGGAATTTTATCGGAACATTTGCCGCGCTGGATTCTCTGGCGGAGCGTGTGGGGGCCACCGAGCGTCTCAATCTCTCACAGGAGCTTCGTCTGGCATACCTCGAAAAATCCCAACAGATAGGAAGCGAGCGGGTTCTTGAACTTTTCTTTAATAAAGACCTCGTTGTCGCCACGCTAGAGGGTACTGGAAATATCGTCGCCCCGATATTCAGCGACAGCGATATGCAAAACAACTGGAAGGCTCGCATCCCCGACCCGTCTCATAAAAACGGGTTTATCCGAAACCGATTGGGGACGTTCATGGGTGAGACCATAGACACCTACGATATGCGCGGGATCGGGATGAACTATAAATCCGGCCTATCGAAATTCGATGTTGCCAACAACTGTTATTGGGGTCTGACATATCGAGACGACAACCTTCCCGGTGAGATTCTGAAAATTGCGCGGTCGATGCCGGATGGGAAGGTGCAGATCGTGGCCCGGTACGGACTTCCGGCTCCGGGAACGGGGAATTGGTGGAGCGGTATCGATGTCGATACCAACGGCACGAAGTTGTGGTTCTGCATCATGGGGAACAACGGACTCACGGAGTCGAAGGTCTACGGGATCAAGGTAAATTCTGATGGGTCTCTTGGTGAGGCCGCCGCGAAGATATATCCCGGACAGAAAATAAATCTCGTTACATCCTGTTATGCCGTACACGCAATCGCCAACGCTGGTGTCGATGTTGGCTACTACAATGACGTTACGGAATGGGACACGGACACCGTTTGCGTTCTCGCGGTTTACCCGGCTGGTTCTGGCTCTCCGGCTACGCTTGTTCGTCTGGATAAAACGAACCTCGGCGATAGCATCCAGCCCGACATCACCGGCCTCGGGAATGGCGGGTTCGTCAACCGCAATACGTCATCGACGACGTGGGGATGTTCCATTAAAAAATATGGGTCTGACTTGTGGTTGCGCCGGATCGACAACGGAAACGATCTCTGGTGGATATATCGAATCAATGTCAACGACGATATTAAAAATAATGTCGTGGTGTCGTGTTCTTCGAGATTCGAGTCATGGTTTCAAGAGGATGAGGTTGGGAATGGGGGAATATCGATCTCGTTCGAGGGCGACCTCCTAGAGCTATGTCAGGGACGGGTTTCCACGGCGGTTGTGATCGCACGACGTTCGCTCAAGGGCGCGAAATGGGCGGAGAATCAGGTGGATCGGTGCCTCGTGCTATGGGCAGACCCCGACAAGCAACAAAAAACGGCATCGTGCATGGAGGATGACCGTTATTTCTGGACGGCAGATTGGGCGGTAACAGCGAATCAGGTAGACCTTTTCAGGTACGACACTCAAGATGGAACGGTGAAGCATTGCCGCCTCACCGATTCCAACTCAATCACCGGAGTATATGACATCTCCATAAACTCATCCGGGAAATTGATGATGACGACAAGCGGATCAGGTGGATGGTTCGTGTATTGGGGGAACACCGCTGATCTCGTTTCGATCATGGGGGATTCGTATAATGCGTCGCTGACCAAAGCTCTCGGGACGGATTGGGGAACCCGAGTGAATCCTACTGGATTCCCGACCGCAAAAGCGTTCTACGGGATTTGTTGGGATGGTGACGCCTCGAAATGGCTTCTCCTTAATGATACCGATGACAAGATCGACACACTATCCGCTGATGTTTCGGCTTATACCGCTGGCGTGTACGACCTCGCGCCACCGGCAACAGGGACATGGGGCGGGATTGAATACAAAAACGGTAAAATATTCGTTGGAGAGAATCGTGGTGACGCGCAACCACACCAGATTTTCGTGTTAGATAAAGCGAAATCTACATCCGATGCGTGGCTACGAATCCATCAATATCAGGACGGAGCGTTTACGTTCTTGGCCGCTGGCTCCGCGTGTTTCTCGTTTTGGAATAATGACCTCATTCGGGTGTCGGCGGGTGTTGGAAACTGTTATTTCGCTTTCCGCGTAAAAACCACCGAGAATCCGCTCGTGATGCAGATGAACTGGTTCATTTTCTATTCGCATAGCGGCGGAACCGCAATCAACCCGTATTCGCTGGCGATGTCGAGTTACATCTCGTGCATGACGCCGATTCGACAGCGGAAATTCAAGCCCGAGCAGTATTCTGATCCACTTAATGTTCCAGACAATTTCTTTATGGGGGTCGGATTCGCCGCCGCTGGCGGTCAGGCGGGGATGTCCATTTTCCATCTTGACGAGATGTTCGAGGAACGAACGAGCGAAGGTCTTCCGAGATATGATGTCCGAAAGATCAGAAAGTGGGACTGCTTCGCCTATACCGGGGCCGACTACCAGAACGCGGGCAACTTTATCTGCACCGATCTTCGGTTGTCGTGCATTGAAATCAGGGATGACATCATCGTCGTCCAGACATCGGTTACGACGAACAATATGCCGCGTGTCATTATTAACCTGAAAACTGGACTGATGTGGTGTCAGGGCCGGAGCCTGTCGGGGATGCGGTATAATGGCACATGGGCCGAGCGCAATCTCGGGAAGGGCTGGAAGCTCGGTGTCTACAATCCGCAGTTCGACGTTTGTGGGGACGTCGGCAGTGATTGCGGGGCGTCGTCGTACACGTTCTCGAAGGGAGACAAAAGCGACTACGACTATGAAAACAAGCGCACATATTTCTGCATGGGTACGACTGGCGGGCTGGATGTTCTGGTGATGCTGTGGGGCACCGGAGATAACGCATATCCAGAAACCGCATGGAGAAACGTATTCAATGGCGCGTGGGCGCAACAGCCGTGGCTCGCGCCGTCCGGTGTTCTCTACTGCGGAGGGACGAACGAATACCTGTATCGAATCCGCACACCGAAGGACTCCGTTTTCGGCGCGTCTGGAAACAACTACCGTGGATCATACGTTTGGGACATCGTATCTGATGCGTATGGCTCGATTCAGGTCGGGCCGGGGTTCGGGTCGATAGTGACCGCAATCGCTCCTCACTCGTATTGCTATCGAAATCCGTCTGGCGAATGGCGACACTTCCCGATGGTATTCGGGTACGAGGGAACGTATAAGCGCATAATGATGTATGATAGCGAGAACGGGGTCGCGTATGACCAATATTTCGCAGACTGGAATACTGCAACGGGGCCGAGCGGAGGCGACGTGTGGGAAGACATGATGTTCGTTCCCTTCTACAATACGGTTCCGCATTTCACTATTCTCAAGAGAACGAAGTTCGCGGATTGGTGGTCGGCGTCTACGCAAGTCGGATTTTCAGGGTATCTTTGGACTCCGACGAGACGATGCAATGGCAAGGTGAATTGGGGCAACGGTACTAATTTTTCGAGGCCGTATTTCGCCCTGTATTCGACGCTGACGTGGCCGCGCCTGTATTGGTCTCCGATAATGCGGATGCTGATGATGGCCTATAACACGTCCGGCATGAACGCCGTTGTCCATACGTTTGAGATGACGGATGCGTGTGAGTACATGACGAAGGAACTCGATCTGTCGTATAACCCGGTATCGGCTCTGTATATGGCGAATGAGTCAAAACCATACGACGAGGTTACTGTCGATGAGTAGGCTGATAGTCGTTCCCAAACAGAATCCGAAGACGGTTTATCAGGGATCATGGACGGGGGTTGGCGGTGCCGTCGAGGTCAATGACGAGAACATCGTCACCCCCGGTTTTTTCCGAAAAAATTATGGCTTGGCGAAGCCCGACGGTTCCCTTCTCGTTCCCGGAGTCGATTTCTTTTACGATAAACGACTCGACACGACCGATGGTGGTGGCGTGAATGTTTGGGACACCGGAGTCTCCGGTGCGTTGGCGACGGGAAAGTATATGCGGCTCGTTGATAACACATCCGGGAAAAACATAACCGACCCCACGGGGTTCGGGAAGAAGATCATCGCCAAACTTGACTGCGGCGGGAACCCCGCGCTCGATGAGGTCTACGTTGACCCGGCACAGGGGATGTTTAAGGGTATCGGGGGTCTCACGTATTGGTCACGATTCGAGAGCCTAGAGAATATCGCCAACGCCAATTTCAAGAAGTATGCTCCCTATTATGCCGGGACTATCCGAGGTTTAAGTTCCATAAAATTCGGGAGTTGTCTGTATCAGGAAGCGTACTGGCCCGCCTATGGATGCGGCGGTATTTCCGGCACCATCTATCCACACGGAGACACTAAAGGGTTCAATCGCGGTTCGCTTTCGGCGTGGTCTTATATCTACGCATGGAGACAGGATAGCTACTTTGATGTCTCCGCGTATGTCAATTATATCATCGGCAGTTCGATCTCGGTGATCCATTATTCGACTGCGGGGTCTTCCCCATACGTTGCATTATATGTCAACGGGTCGGAAGTTGGGCGATTTTATCCGGGGTGGATCGTCGATCACATTTTCGTCGTATGGGACATCGGTGCCGGTCTGTCCGGCGGGAAAACCGTGAAGGTCTATGTCGATAACGTATTGAGAATCCAGACCGATACTGTTTTTAACGACACCGGCGGGTCTTCCCCGACAGTTGTGATGTATGCGTATTCGTGTAATTGGGATCACGACGGAGCCGGGTATGCCCATCTCGACAACCTGAAGCTGTGGGACGAGCCTGACGAGAACATCCTCTCGACAGAATGGAATGGCGGTGCCGGAAACGAGTTTTTTACTGGAGGCGGTGCTTCCCTGAAAGCGTCATACCTGTACGTGGTCGGTTCTAGCGATCCGGTTTCTGTGACCGAAGCTAACGCTGTCGGAACGAAGGCGATTATTCAATCGGTATAGGACATGAGTAGACTTATCATACTGCCAAAACAGAATCAGTTCGTCGAATACTCGGGTTCGTGGTCGGGACTGTCGGGTGCGGTTGCCGTCGAACTTGAAAGCATCGTCGATCCCGGTCATTTCAAAAAGGGCTATGCTCTTGCAAAACCGAGTGGCGATGTCTTGATTGCGGGGGTTGACTTTTATTGGGGGAAGCGTCTTGATTCTACGGACGGAGGCGGGGTTGATATTTGGGACGATGGCGTGTCCGGGCCATTGGCAACGGGAAAGTATATCAGGATCGTCGATGTCTCGACCGGGAAAAATGTCACCGATCCCACGGGGATGAACAAGAAGATCATCGCTGTGCAGAACGTCGCGGGGAATCCCGCCGACGACGAGGTTTTTATCGATCCAACATTGGGAATATACAAGGGCATCGGCGGTATTACATATTGGTCAAAAGCGAACTCCCTAGAGAACCTAACAACAGCGGCCAATTTCAAGAAATACTCACCATCATTTTCTGGCATTTATCTGAATGGCGGAGATGGAAAATTCGGTGGGGGGTGCTGGTACGAGGGGGCTTCGGCGGGGTGGAGTTGCGCCTTTAACTCTGGCAATCTCTCCCCTCATGGCGATGACTCATCCGACCTCGAAAGCGGAATGTGTTCCTATTGGGCGCATTGGGGGTGGGGGCATAACGGGCTTGTCGCGGATGTGGTCGCATACCTCAATGTCTATTTCGGCCATGTCGCGATTAATGGGCATTACGGTACGCTATCTGGCGGAGGTTTCGATCTTATTATCAACGGGATAAACGCCGGATCGGTCGGTGTTGGGCACCACGTCTGGCATCATATTTTTGCGATATGGGACAAGGGGAAGGGGCTGTCGGGAGGAAAATCCGCAAAACTGTATATCAACAATGTTCTTGCGGCTCAATCTGATGCCGATTTGGGTTCTCCCGCGAAGCCGGACGTATGGTTATATGGCGGGATGTGCGCGTGGGACAATTACGGCTACACACAGCCATTCCTCGACAACCTGAAGATATGGAATGTCCCCGATGAGAGCGTTTTGGCGACTGAATGGAATGGAGGGGCCGGGAATGAGACCTATATCGGTGGCGGGTTGATCTTGAAGGCGGGGTATTATTACGTCGCCGCATCAACCGACCCCGTGACTGTCACCGAGGCAACGGCTCCGGGTACGAAGGCTATAATCACAATATGAGGTCAGATCATGCAAAATAGGCGAGAGTATTGCGTTTACTTTCAGCGATCCACGGACTCGGGGATCGCAAAAATCACGGTCTACAATGAAACTCTTGATAAATATGTCGCCGCTGATGGGTCGCTATCGGATGTCGAGGTCTCGCGGCTGGTCGATCTCTATGTCCCATCGTCATACGGGTTGTTGGAGAGGCCGATGATCTATCGCGTTACTCTCGAAGGCAGTTATGTTTACACCATCACCGTCGAACATAGCGGAACCCACAACACTAGCGCATCATCTCCGTACTATGTGACGGTGCTGAAATATTTTAGTATCGTCGCATGGACTGACGGGCGGATATTCTCGAAGATGATTGCGTGGCACTCTGACCACAACGAGGCGAAGGATTTTCTTTTTAGCTCCGGTTCGCTGTCGCCAATCGAAGACTCGCAGAAATTCAACGGAGACGGCGCGAACAAGACATTCGTTCTATCGGGAACGAATAGGGCTGATTCTCCGCTAGAGTTTAGCAGGGACGGAGGCGCGACATGGCTGGCTCCAACGTCATCTCTTTTGACGTGGGGGCAAAACGCGCCTGATTACGACGACAATTCCGTTGATGCTAACGGTCGAATCGGAGTCGTTTTCGATTTTGCCCCGGACATCGGAACAGAAAACGTCATCGTTCGCTATCGGTGCAAGGTCAATAAATACCGGATTCAGGAGATCGTATATCAGCCGACGGATGATACCGGCATAATCAAGGACTTGAATAACGAAGTCATTCAGCACGATTACTCGGTAGAGTTTTTGCGAGGGTAGGGGGATGGTATGCTTGTATATGTAACGATAGAAGATGTGAAAGACAAAAGCTCCTATGTTGAAATCACACTATCGGGTTCTCTGATAAAGAACCCGACAGATTGCGGATGCAACCACGGCGATGTCGATTCCTACGTTCCCGACTATGATGATGCCGGGTTCCTCGTCGGGAAGGAGTGTGCTTTTGACGGCATCGCGAAGAAGACCAAAAAGGATGTTAAATTCAACTGTTCCGCGATAACCTACATCGACGAGTCCGGTGCTGGTGTCATAATCCGTTTTGCTCGGATGCTTTTGAAATACGGGGGGAAGCGGGCGACCGTCATCAAAAATCTGTCGAAGGCGATGACGGAGCGATTTATCGAGGTCGGGCTGAAAGACTATCTCGTTTGAGGCTAGGAATGGTTTTTAACAGAATCACAGAACTATTCGTAAAGATAAAGGACGCTCTCGGAAACGGGATCACGTCAACTGATCTCGGCTCGGGGAAACGCGGCCTTGATGTCAATGCCTCTGTTACCATTGAAGACGTTGACGCAAACACGCGGGACGGGGCGGGGAATCCTATCACGTCCACCGATCTCGGGAGCGGGAAGCGGGGTCTCGATGTCAATGTCGCGATAACCCCGACGGAGGCCGTCAAAATCAGGGATAAGAATGCGGCTGGCAATGAGGTCTCCGTGGACGCCGCCGGGAACCTGTCAGCAAAGACGATATTACGAGATGCGACATTCGATTCTCGTCTGGCTAAGGTCGATGCAAGCGGGAATCAGCTTGTTATCCTCGCCGCTCCGGTGCCTCCGACTGGAAAGACCGCGATCTCCAACACCCAACAGGGGGATATGTCCGGTGTCCAAAATAGCTTCACCGTTATTCCGAATGGGTACTCTGTCGTGATTCAGCGACTAAAGGCGGGTGCCGAACACGAAAGCAACGGAGGAAGCAAGGTCGAGCTTTGGTACGCTCCCAACGGGAACACTACGGGGATGACGCTTCTTGAGGCCATTTACATCAACGGATCGTCGAATCAGTTCGATCTTGCCTACGAATCACCGATTGGCAATGGCACTCGTGCGATCCTTTTGCGGAGATCGCGGTTGATCGGCGGCTCCGTCGAGGTATTCGCGAAATGGGAGGGATATTACTGATGGACTTGAAAGTTTCATGGGGCGAGTTAAAGTCTAAGATCGATTCCCTGCCGATACCGTTTTGGGATATTCCGTTTGGAGAGAGCGGTTTTTTTGTGTGGGTGTATCAGGGAATCACTCTCTATTCCACGCCGGAGGGCGACGACCTCACGGAATACACGAACACGTATCATCCCAACGCCAACAAGGTCGCGTTCATCAACATCGAGAAGGACACCGGGTTACAGCGCATCCGCCCCCGTGAAGCCGAGGGCAAGCTCTACATCGCCGAGGTCGGATTCACGACAGGAGACGGAAACAGTCTCGATGATGGAGGGGATGGGCACTATTCTCTGAATTGCCAGACGAGCGGAGTGACAACGGTGGAGTTTGCGCCGAATTACAGTTACTACCTCCGGGGCGGGTTCTTGCAGTTTCTCTCGGATATAGCCACGGGTCACGAGATCACGGCTGATTTTGTGCTGGCTCCGGGGTCGGCGTATGCGTGGACATTTATTCGCAATCTCCGGTTTTCCCCCCAATTCAAGGTATTCGACCGAATCTTCCCGTCGTCGATGACAAAATACTATTCGGCGGCACCAATCCTGAACACGGTCAGGCTCGTTCTTAATCACGATGCCAGCGAGAACCTTCCCGTAAAATTCTGGCTGGAAATATATCGTCCATAGGGGTAGCGCAGTATGGAAATTACGACAACCTATCGCTATCCAGATGATCTTCTCGCCGGTGACATTATCCTTACCTACAAACGTCGTAACCCATTCTCGAAGGCGATCTATTGGTTCGCGACGAGATTTCGTGAAAAAACTGTGACTGAAATCAATCGCCGCGTCAGCCATGCCGCCGTCAGCATCGGCTACGGGAAAATCGTGGAGTGTTCGTTTCACGGATTGCAGATCGAGGACGCGGTGAAATACAGCACCAAAACGCACGTCATAACTGTTGGAACCACAGTCACCCCGATAAATCGCGCCGAAATCGCCCGCTATGCCCATGAAAAAGTGGGGAAAATCGGGTATGGGTACTTGACATTGGCGGCAATAGCAATTAAGAAGATATTCGGACTCGATAAGATCAATGACATCGAGGCCGACGCGCAAGTGTGCATCGAGTTCGTGGTTCAGGCGTACCGTGATCTCTACGGCATCGACCTCTGCCCCGGAATCGATAGCTGGTCAGCCGATCCCGTGGACATTATCACGTCACCGGCTCTTTACATACACTTCGTTTACGGGTGCGAGGACGGCGATGAAGGTGATTGAGTTCTGTTATGGTTGCAAAAAACACGTCTACCACTTCCGCATCGAAAACAACGCCCTCATGTGCGAGTGTTGTGGTCGGATAGCTGGTTATGGTGGAAACGTATGAAGATATTCTCGCCGGGGTCGATGGTACGGCTGTGGATTCTGTATCAGGAGAACGGAGTTGCCGTTTCCGGGTTGACCAACCTCACGGTAACGGGGATAGACAATGCCGGGAATACTGTTCTCGCCGAGCAACAGCTTACGGAGGTCGCGGGAACAGGGGAATACTTTTACAACTGGAATACTGCCGGTATAGCTCTGGAGACGGTTGTCCGGGTTTTTTATAGGATGGATGATGATGTTCTATATGATGAGGAATATTTGATTGAGAATATAGAGGATGACGACGGACGTGCATTTTAATCGGATTAATCGGAGGTCCATAGGACATGGCGGCATCAGCTTTCATAATCGTTAAACAGGGAGACGTGTATCGGCTCTCTTATTACGCAAAAAACGGGGCAACGGGCCTTACCGACATTACGGCGAAGGTTCGGAACCCATCAGGGGCGGGAACCACGATCTCGTGGAACGGAACCGACCCGACGGCTGGCTTCTGCGAGATGGGGGATGGTTGGTACTATCACGACTGGAACAGCACCGGGAAAGCCCTCGGGGTGTGGCATTTCATCGTGGAATCGACATCAAAACCGGCGGCGGCACCGGCGAGGATTGCTGTCGTTGACGGCGACAGCCTCGACGACACCCCGTTCGAGAAGCTGGACACGATGCTCGACACCGCTCTCTCCGAACTCCAAAACGCTACCTATGGCCTGTCGGCCCTCGAACAGCGTTTTGATGGCGTAGAGGGTTCCGGTTTCTCGTCCTCTGATTCGCTGTATGCGATCAAGGACTATTTGGTCAACACCATCTACGGTGCGATTACGGCCATCAAAAACAACGTCGATTCTGCGGTTGCGATCCCGGATGTGGTGCTTATCCCCGACACGGGTTCGGTTACGCGCCGGATCAACATGGACGTGTATAATTCCAGCGGAGGCATGGAAGACCCTGACGACAATCAGATTCAGGTGAAAATCTATGATCCTGCCGGAACCGATGTGACGACAACGTATCTGTCAGGCACGGAGCCGATTTACATGACGCGAGATGGTGTTGGTCAATACCATATCGACTTCACCGTCGCAAGCACAGCGACTCCGACGGAACTCACGTTTAAGTTCTCGTACCTCGAAGGCACGGTCGCGAAGGTTCGTCACGAGATCACGCGCCTCGCCACATCAGACGAGGACATCACATCGAAGCTCAACTCCATCGAAACTAAAGTCACAGACCTTCAAGGCACGGGATTCGTGTCAGCGAATGATAGCAATAAGGCCATCTCCGTCGCTGTCGCTGGTCTCGGGACGAAAATCGACGGCTATCTCGCTGATGGCGGAACGATTGAAGCCCTGATCGATGACATCGAAAGCATCCTCAATAGCGATGTCAAAGGTACTGGCTTTGCTTCGGCGACCGACTCGCTACACGCGATTCGTGCCGCGATGGACGGCTATCTCGCTAATGGTGGAACCATCGATGTTCTGATCGATTCCATTATCACGGATGTTTCCGGCCTGAAGGGAACCGGCTACGATGAAGGCGTGGACTCGCTGAAAAAGATCAGCGACCGACTGCAAGCAGTACAGGGTGCGGGATGGGATGCTGGAACCGACACTCTCGAAAAGATCAGCGATTACGTGCAACCGGGCGGCATCGCGTTCTAGGTTTTTGGTTTTGATCCGGTGGCAGGGATTCCATCGGTGAGAATAGGAAGAATGGTTTGTGGTGGCTTTTAGAGAGCGGCGGCGGCTGTTGGGGCGCGAGAACCCCGGCAGTCGTCGTCCACAACCGTTAGATGGAGATTTTGAATATGCCCGTAATCGGGAAACCGTTCGCGATCTACTACACCGCTCTCGGTCGGGCGACCGGACTTGTGGATGTCCGCATGGTTGTCTACAAGCCGAACCGGGTCAAGCTCGGTGTCTACAACCTCTCCGAGTTGAATTTCGGGGACGGCAAGGGCGTTTACTATCACGATTTCATTGACGCGGACATCGAGGGTACATACCTTTTTGTTATCAATAGTGCGACGAAACCGAAATGGGATGCTCGTCAGGCATATTTCCAAAATCCACTATCGGGAACGGTGTGGACTGATGATGAGAAGCGACAAATTAGGGATGCGCTCGGTGTTGACGGGGAAAAGCTGTCGTCAACTGGCGGCAAGGTGCAGGATATTGTTGCGGCGACGACAGCGATTATCGGGGACACCACGTTCCTTCGGGACATGGAGGGCGGAAAATGGGAGTTGTCGCTCCCGAACGACCTCAAATTCTACAAGAGTGATAACACAACGCTGGTGGCGCATTTTAAGTGCTACAACGATACCGGACTCCCCGCTATCGACAACGTGACGCGGGTAGAAAGGTTCGCATGAGGCGGCATTTTATTAGCGTTCGCGGGAAGGGGCTTCGCAATAGATTTATGACTCGCGGACTCGGGCTGGCTCTGGTGTACCGGATTCGCGCCGAGGTTTTGCGGTTGCGGTCACGGTTGGGAACGGTGACGACATTGTTTTCGAGGATATACAATGGCTGATTCGGCAGAGGTGCTTCGACTAAAAAGCACGATTGAGATTGATGCGACATTGGCATCCGTGGTTGTGCAGTCGCTCGATATTAAGTCGGCAATGAAGCCCGTCGGGATTCTGGTGTCTCGGCTACATTTGGAGTGGATATAAAATGGCTGGAAAAATGTATGTCGGAGATGTTGGGACGGTCATCTATGTCGATTGTGGCGTGTCGATAGCGACCGCAACAGATGTCCGTCTTAAAATCAAAAAACCGGATCGAACCGAACATGAATGGGTTGGCGTAATTTACAACGACAGGTTTGTGAAATACGTCGTCATCGCCGGTGACTTCGACCAAAAGGGGAAATACTACCTTCAAGCGCACGTCCAGACTCCGACATGGGTGGGGTCTGGTGAAACTACTACCTTCACGGTCTACGATGAATACAAGTAGGCCGAAAATCGAGATACGTCAGAGGCGGCAACGGTATGACCGTTAAGGAACTCACACAATCATGGCACAACCAGAACCAATCTCAACTTCCGTCGTTCTCAATGCGCTTCGTGAACTGTCTGCATTGGTTACTCCGATTATTGGCGGTGCTGTTGCTCTTATCGTCTATATCTGGAATAGTCGCAATCGTGAGATAGCGAGACTGGCGAAGGATGCTCTCGACTCGATCAAACAGGAGAGAGACGACCGGGAAAAGGCCGATGTCGGCATCGTGAAGCTCATTGAAGACCTTGACCATGATTTTCGCGCCGGACGGAAGGAGGTTATCGAGACTTTCCGAGACGGCATACGAGAAGAAAGGCAGTTTCGCACCGATGTCTTAAAGCACCACGACGAGTCGATCAAGGAATTGTATAATCGCGTCAATGGCTTATCTCGTGAGGCGGAGGGTCTTTCAAGGGACATCAAGAACGTGGAAAAAATTTGCGAGAAGAGTCACCGGGGGTAGGATATGCCAATAAATGACACCATCCAGTACGTGAATCAGTATCACGATGTCCGTGATTTACCGGAAACGCCACAAGTCGAAGGAACGAGAACGTGCAATGTCTCATGTGTGGCGATGATAACCGGCGAGGATGTCAATGATGTGTTGCAGAATATCGGAATATCCGGTGATCGTTTCCAATGGGAAGAAACATTAGTTGCATATCTTCGGAACACGGGTCGGGTTTGCGCCGCCGTTGGCAAGTCAGCGTACCCGAACAAGCGACAGCCCGACGACGCCGACTTAAAGGCGTACCGTGCCGCAATCGACGCCGGTGCCGTGATCCTATACCATAAATACGGTCATTATCAATTACTCGTTGGGTATGAGTACACGGGGAGCGCATACATCTATATCTTCAATGACCCCGCCGGAGATCGCCGTCTTCCGCAGTACAAGCGGATTCGGGAGAGCGGACACCTTGTCCCCTATACCGAGGATATGGTGAAGTCAGAACACATCTACGGGCAATGTTGGGCGGTCGCGTGATGGTTAAGAAGAAGACGGACGCTCCGACCCCCGCAGACTGGAAATCGATGCTTGTGTGGGCCGTCGTGAATCATCTGTGGAAAATCCTCGCCTTCGTTTCCGTTGTCGTCTTATCCGTCATCGCCCTCAATCTGTCGTGTCGGGTGTCTCGGGATCGCGAGGGCAAGCTCCGACTCGAACAGATCAATGTGAAGCCCGCGAAAGTAAAGATCGGCGATACTGAAATCCATGCGACAGCGGAGGGAAAGAAGCGATGAAGAAGATACTGCGCGGTTTCGGAAGGATCATAAAGTCTTTTTTTTACAGCGGAGATCACTTTCAGCCGGTCTACGCATACACGGCAATTTTCCTCGGTCAGATCGTGTGGCTGATCCAGTTGAAGATCGCGGGGTCTCCCCATGTCAGCGATGCCCTCGTTCTAGGGATGTTTGGGGGCATCCTCGGCCTTCTCGCGGTCTATAACTGGTACAAGAAGGGCCAAAATGGGGCCGGAACCCACGAAAAGGCCGCACCAGACGCGCCTAGAGCCACGGAGACGGGCGCAGACGGGAAAAAGGGTGATACCCTTCACGAGAGCTAAAACGGGGGTCTGAAATGGCGATTTTGAAGAAAATGTGGGAAGCGGCCCTCTATCTGTTCGGGTTCGTCGTTATCGTGGTGCTGATGGCGACAGGCGCATATTTCGCGCTTGGACTCCACAACCGGAAGAAGGAGAAAAAAGATGATGCGACTGTCGATGTTCGCAATCCCGATGCTGGCCCTGATGCTGACCATGCCCGCGTCATCCGCGACGCCGCCGAGCGATTGCTTCGGAAAACGGGTCACGGCTAGGGAGATGCCCGCCTACATCCCCGCGAGTGACCGCGAAGATTTCGTGGTGATGTGGAACGCGGCCCTCGAATATGCCGATGTCCTCGCGGCCCAATATTCCATCGATGGCGTGAGGGTCGCCGACGAGACGCTGTTCGTGACAATCAGCCGGTGCGCAGTCAAAGGCGAAATCAGGATCGGGAAGATCGCCGGTCTTCGTGGGGCGACCATAAAATCCAACGTCGTCTATCTGCAAATCATTGAGCCATCCCCCGGAGTGTCAAAGTGGTGGTGGGGGATCGGCGGCTTTGCCTCGGGAGTTGTGTCGGCACTCGTGCTGGTTCTCGTTATCGCGTTATAGTTCTCTTCCAAAATATTCCGCTATGTTGCCCCCGATATTCCGCTATGTTGCCCCCGATCCTCTCGGGGGCTTTTTTTTTGTGCTGGTGGTAGTATTTTTTTTTATAATTATGAATTTTTTTATAAAAAATTACACTTTTTTGTTGACGCTCGATCTATTTGTTAGTACTATTATATTGGGGGGATCGGGGAATCTACACCCGATCCAAAAATCAAAATCAGGAGACTCACAATGAAGATCAAAAAGATCAGCCGCACCAGCTATGCCCAAATCGTAAAGCACAACGACGAAACCGCCGCTGTCCTGAAACGGCTCGCCGAAACCTTCCAAGCGTGGGGGATGACGGACGCCCGGATCAAGACCGACGAGAAACGGTTTCGCGTGGAGATGCGCCAGCGCAGACTCTACGAGCGCACGGTCGAGATGGTCGTCCCGACCCACGAACTCATGGACTTGCTTCCGGTGGTGGTGCAGTAAACAACAAGAATCAGGAGGGACTATCATGTCAAAACTCCATTATCAAGCGCACGTTCTCGCGGAAACATGGGTGGATGATTATGAGAAAGGCGAAACCAACGAGTGCGGTACATCGTGGTCTTTGACGATAACCGCGCCGAATCTTCCAGAGCTATTCGCGAGGATGGAGCGAGAGCTAACCATCGAAACAGATGAGCTTCGAGTGGAAAACGTCAATGATTATGGGTATGCAACGGAATTATGGGGGTCGTGTTTGCATGATGACCAGAATTACCGGGCAACTCCGGGTCAGATCGAACGCTGAAAGAAGGGGGAGTTGAAGTTGTGGGCGTGTAATTACCACATCTTGCTCTCGAAGGTCAAACTCTATGCCGTTGACGAAAAGATTGTGAATGACGAGACCTTGAAGAATCGGTATGTGATCCGAGGTCAGGTCTCGTAACGCCGAAACGCCCTCCGGGGCGTCCACGGATGGGTGACTCCCTCCGTGCTGATGATGGCAAGTCATTAGAACAAAATCAGGGGGTGCGTTATGAATAACGCGGAAGTCGTGTCTGTTTACACCCGGTACAACGCAATCGAAGACGGTTTTCTGGTCGATTTGACGGCGGTATCGAGGCCGTGCGGGATTATTGTCCCGGTAGCAGTAACGGATCATGTGTGGTATGAGATCGGTGATCCTGATAACAGCCGGTCGGCTATTATGATGATCGACTCATTGCGAAAGGAAATCAAGCTGGCGACGGAAGGAAAAGTGAGGCCAGACGGCAACATCTTACCATTCCAGTACGACGGGCTGGAACTGTGGTCGGTTCTCTCTGATGAGATTACGGATGCCAGCGGGGAAAAGATCGAAACCTGTATGACGATCATGTTCCCGGAGGATTATTAGCCGAAACGCCCCTGCGGGGGCGTCCGCGAGCGGGTGGTTCCCGCCGCGCTGATGAGGCAAGCCGAATCAGAAAATCAAAATCAGGAGTGTAAGGTTATGCAAGCACAAGCACAGGTTTTAGGAAAAGATCGGATGCCGCAAGCGGTTCTCGCGGAGAAAGCGCATGAGCGCGTGGGCAAAAACTACACGTTCATACCGACGTACAAGATCATTGATGATCTTGACAAGTTGGGCTGGCTCCCGGTGAGAGCGCAGGAGGCGCGGGTCAGGAAAGAGGAATTTCAGGGCTTCCAGAAGCACATCGTCCGGTTCCGGCAACAGGAATCGGGGTTTAATCTGGAAAACCTTGTCGGAGAGCTTTTTCCCGAACTCGTACTATTCGGCGATCACCGTGGCATGGGATCATTCAAGCTGTCGCTCGGGCTGTTCCGAATCGTATGCACGAACGGTCTCGTAACGGCGGATGAGATTTACGGGTCAATCCGCATCTCTCACCGTGGTTACACACTCCGGGAGATAGAGCGCATGGTTAAGAAATTCGCGAAGACCTCTCCGAAACTCGTGGACGACATCAACAAGTTCAAGACCATTGAACTCACAGAAGTCGAGCGCGAAACCTTCGCGGCGGACGCGATGAAATTACGGTGGGGTGATCTCGCCCCCGTCGAGAAACCAAGCGATCTTCTCCGAACCCGACGATCCGCAGATCGCGGAAATTCGTTGTGGGCGACGTACAACGTACTGCAAGAGAACTTGATGAAGGGCGGGATTCGGTTCCTGTCCCGATCCGAGAATGATCCTCTAAAGGTCAGGCGCAATCGCACCCGTGCGGTCGCGGCCCCGGCGGAGGAAATGCGGGTCAATCAAGGGCTTTGGCAGATGATGGTGATGTATGCGGCCATCGCGAACAACCGTTAGTAAAATGCCTTCAAGGGAGCCGGATTCGTCCGGCTTCCAAAAAGGCATTGGAAAGCAACAAAATCAGGGGGTGCGTTATGGAAAAACTAAAATTAAAGCCGGAAATGATGAGCCGGGTAAAGTACCGAAAGGTTGGGAGTTCGTGCGACGGCAATATCTATGATATTATGCTCGATGGGCGAATCATAGGAACCGTCGGAAAAACTGGCGATGCTGTGCGTACATTCTGGACCTGCGACCCCGCAGAGGATGTCGAGGTTTTCAAAAATTCCCAAAGAAGTCGTCGTTGGGGATCGAACTGGAATGATGCCAGAAATTGCGAAATGACGAGAGACAGCGCAACATACGCAAGGCTTTTCGGAAATTACTGATGAATCTCGCCGCGACGAACCGCAAGGTTCGTCAGACGGCGTGGGAAATCAAAATCAGGGGGTGCATCATGGCAAATTTCAATTTGATCGGGTTCCGGCATTGACGGCGATTGGAAAATCGTCCGACAGAAAAATGGATCATGGGTATGCTCAAACAGTTTCCATGTAATGAATGAGAACGGCTACTATGATGGATGGACACCGTTCAAAGTGAAGTTTTTTATCCATCAAAAGGATGTCGTGAATAAGTTGCGCGGCCCACTCGCGGGGAAAACGCAAGTCATTCACAGGAAGGGTGACGCTGATTTTACGGTATTTTGCCGCGATCCTGAACTCCGGGCCTATTTGACGGACACGATCGACGCGGCTTTCTCGGACTTTGGATTTTTCGAGTGCCGAAACGAGATCATCTAACCATTTCCATCCCGGCTTCCGAGGAACCAGCAATGGTTCCTTTGTGGCCGTGGGAAGCGTAAAATTCAAATACAGGAGGTCGAACATGAAGGTTGATATTCTGTTCGATGATCTTTCAGGGTGCGCCGGTAACACGCTTGTTGCCGGAGCGGGAGTAAACCATCGCACGATCCGCCACGTTGACGAAGGGCAGATATACGCTCTTCTCGGCGGGAAGGATTACAAGCGTTTCATCGATGGCGATTACGAGTTCGACGTACCGGAAGCAAAATTCTGGTCGTTGTTCGGGAAAAGGAGGTAGCTATGGAAGCCGCGAGAATAGCAGAACGGTTTGCGTACTACATCCCGTTCAATCACTACATCGAGGGCGAGGGCTATCAGGTCGCCGTGGTGAAGGAATACGAATCGGGCTACTACCTCACGGATTGGGTGTGGGGGCCAACACTCGATGATGCGAAGAAGATGGCAGATGTTTTCAATCGACGCCTCGGGCTGTCGGATGATGACGTTGATTCGATAATCATGTCGTCAATGTTCGCATCGATGCCATGCCGAGGTACGGCGTAGGGTGATCGCTGGCAAGGGGGCCGACCACGGTGTCGGTCTCCTTTGACGGCGTGGAAAGCAACTACCACATTGGAGGCAAGGTCATGTATTACGAGATCAATGTTTCAAAGGATGGCGTTCATCTGTTCGCTACGGCGGAGCGGTCGATCCCGACGGCTAGTTGGGCGAGAAAGGTTTTAGAGTACATTTGCGAAAAATTTCCCGAATCAGAGGGCTTTTCTGTGACCATATTCAGATGGGAGAAGACAGGAACGGGATTCACACCGGAGGAATTTTTCGAGATGAAACCTTAAAAAACAGGGGCGGGTTTTTATACCCGCCCCCAACTTTTTATAGGAGGTTCGCCCATGAAGAAAGCGGCTTTTATAGCCGCGTTTTTCTGTTTTGGCAACACTTTTTTTTGTTGACAATATGTGGCATCCGGTAGTACCTTATGGTAACATCACACGAGGAGGTCAAAATGCCAAAAGTCAAGAAGCCGGAAGATGTCTCTATCCGTATCAGGTGTCGGGACATCGAGCAAAAAAAGTCGATCCTTCGCTCCATGAGGCGGGTTCGAGGCGTCCACGATGTTAAATCCATAGACATCGTTCTCGCTGGCGTGAAGGCAATCGAGGGCAAGGGGGACAAGTAATGGGGAAAGGAGGATCGTTTACGGTTAGCGTAGAGGTTGAACTTGACCTCGAACTCGAAATCGAGGACTATATGCCGCCGTCTCCGGGGCGACTGTCAGGGCCACCAGAGGACTGTTATCCGCCAGAAGATTCGGAGTTCGACATAGCGAAAGCCTATGCGGTTTTCCCGGAGCGGGTCGCGGTCGTGGAGGGCGGGGTTATCGTTCGCTACGAAAACAGGAAGCGGAGGGTGGAGCTTCCCCCCGAGCTTTTGCGCGAAATCACCATCTTATATGATGGTTTTGGCGAGGTCGTAGACGAGGAAGCGAGCGAGTTGCATCAAGCGGCCCGTAATGAGGCCGAGATTGAGATGATGGAGGATAGAGGATGACGACGAAGAAGAAAGCGAAGAAGGAACCGAAGAAGGGAACGGAGCTTGTTGTCTCGGAAAAGCCGGTGGCGATTGTCGAAGAAAAGGATCACGTTGGCGAAAGCCTGATCCTTCAATATCTCGACGCCTTCGGCTTTTCTTATTTGACGAAAGCGGAGAAGATGCAGTTCATCGGGATCGCGAAGGCGTTCCAGTTGAATCCATTTAAGCGCGAAATCCATTGCGTACCATACATGACCACCGTAAAAAACCCCGTGACCGGGGAGTGGAAAAAAGAGAAGGAGCGCAAGCTCTCAATCATCACCGGCTACGAGGTCTATATCAACCGCGCCGAGCGTTCGGGAAGGCTAGACGGCTGGAATGTGAAGATCGTGGACGAGGGAACGCCGAAGTGCCGTGCTGTCGTCACCATCCACCGAAAGGGATGGGGGCACCCAATGGAACACGAGGTCTTCTTGCGTGAGTTCCGGAAAGAAACGAAAGCGTGGAAGGAGATGCCATTCTTCATGCTGAAAAAAGTGGCAATCGCGCAGGGGATGAGGCTCGCTTTCCCCGATGCCGTTGGCGGGATGCCATATACCGGCGACGAGATCATGGGTGACATCATCGAGGCCGACGCGCACTCCGAAGACGTTGGCTCTATTCCAGCGGAAACCCCGGAAGAACTCGCGGAGAAAACGAGGGCACAAGCCGAGGCCCGCGAAAAGCTCGATGGCCTTTCTTCCGCCGTGAAAGAGGGTTTCCGCATCCTCGGATATACCGACAAGACAATGTGGGCCTTCTGTAATAAGTTCGGATGGGATGATCGGCGCATCATGTCCGAGATCAACAAGATCGTGGACGTGAGGGAAGCCTCGAAACAGGAGCAATCGAAATGAAGGTCGATTTCGACGGCGAAAAACACCTGTATTCGGTAGATGGCAAGGTGATTCGGCTGTCAGTAACCGGCATATTGCCGAAGCCGGAGTTTTTCTGCACTCCCGAGGAACTCGAAAAGGCTCGGCAAGACGGTAACGACAAGCACTCCATGATTAAGATGTATCACGACACCGGGGGGGAGACGTTCGACTCCCCGTTCCTCGTCGCATACGACACCTTCATCCGAGAGAACGAACCCGTACTCGGTAAGTTCATGTACTGCGAGCGCCCCTTGTATTCAGAAAAGGACGACTACGCGGGGACGCCCGATCTTATTTTCACAAAGGCGCTGATAGACTTGAAACGCACCATCGGCGACAAGCGCTATCATGCACTCCAACTCGCGGGCTATCACGCGCTCGCCCACGAGAACCAAATTTTACCGCCGAAATTCAATCGGTGGTTGGTTTTGACGTATGACGGCAATGATTTCAGGCTCGTCAATGTCTATAACGACAAAGCATCAGATGTTTTTAAGATGCTTTTGCGGAAGCGTAAAATCGAGATCAATGTCTCGAATTATTTCAACACTACATTTTGATGGAGGATGGACGATGGAAGAACAAGAGTTAAGACAGGAGATCGAACCCGTTATCGGAGAGGCGGGCGCTCTGGTAGTTGACAACAAGGAGTCATTCGAGCGAGCGAGTAGATTCATTCTCGAACTCGATGGTCTCGCGAAGAAGATCAAGGCGTATTGGTTCGAGCCGAAGAAGCGGGCATGGGAAACGCATAAGGCTCTCGTCGCGAAAGAGACGGAAATGTTGAAGCCCGTCGAGGAACGCCGGGGCGCACTCGCGTCTAAAGTCAAGGCTTACCTTACCGAGCAAGACCGGATTCGCCGCGAGGAACAGCGCAAGCTCGACGAGGAACGCCGGAAGGCCGAGGAAGCCGAGCGAAAGAAGCTCGAAAAGAAGGCGGAGAAGGCCGAGGCGAAAGGAGATGCGGAGAAGGCCGAGGAACTCCGTCAGAAAGCCGAGGATGTGTACGTTCCCCCGGCAGTTGTCGCGCCGGAGGTCGAGAAGACAACGCGCACCGAAACCGGAACTGTGAGCCAGCGCAAGGATGTCGAGATCAAAGTCGTTGACGTGAAAGCCGTTCTCGATCTCGTCGTCAAGGGTGAACTCCCAATCGGGATAGTAACAATCAGCGAGAGCAAGCTGAAACAGCACGTCAAGCTGATGCAACTCGATCGGCTCGCCGGTTGCGAGATCAAAGAGGTTATCATCGCATCGTACAGGGGGAAATGATGGACTACATTCCAAATGAGCCAGCATTTCCGAGAACAATGTGGACAGGGAGCGACAAGAACAACGCACATAGAGATGTCGCGGGGATGTCGCTCCGGGATTATTTCGCGGCAAAGGCGATGCAGGGTGCGCTGTCTGCGGCGATCCCGGTAAATGGGCATATCGAGATTGACGGCAATGAATACGCAAAAGCGGCATACGCGCTGGCCGATTCGATGCTCAAGGCTCGGCTTAGTTCGATAGGACAGGGGGTTAAAGATGGCAAGTGATTTGAATAAGGCGATCCTCGTGGGGAGGATCACGAAAGACCCGGAGCAGAAATTTTTGCAATCGGGGGCAGTTTGCATCTCGTTTTCTCTAGCGGTCAACTATTCGTACACACAAAACCATGAGAAGAAAGAACAGGTGTCATTCTTCACTTGTGTTTTGTGGGGAGAGAAGCGGTGTGAGCCGTTCGTAAAATATGTCCACAAGGGCGACCGTCTCGGAATCACAGGGCGGCTACAACAGCGGACATGGGACGACCAGAACGGGAATAAACGCTCCACGGTCGAAATCATTGTCGAGGACTACCACTTTTTGCAAGGTAAGAGGGACGGAGGATCGGGGTCTGGCTCAAATAACACGCCCGAACAGCCTCCGCTACCGCAAGGACAGGACGACGACAACCCGTTTTCGGATGATGGAGAAATCCCGTTTTGATTTTTGCTTGACATTTATGTCTCATTGTGGCTACGTTGGTGCCACAACGTCATCACACGGAGAATCTGGCCCGCCGCGTGATGATGCGAGTCTCACGGATGCCGTTCTATTCTCCCCGGCCAGAACCCGAAAGGGTGGGGGGAATAGGCGGCATTTTTAATATCGGGGGAGGCTATGAGCGGAAAAGAGAAAAGATATTTTTGGTTTAGGATGGAAGATAATTGGTTCCAAAAAAAGGAAATCAAAAAACTCCGATCCATTGCTGGCGGCGACACATACGTTATCATTTATTTGAAAATCATATTGCTTTCTCTTAAAAACGGGGGAAAGCTGTATTTTGAGGGTATCGACGAAACATTCGCGGCGGAGATTGCCCTCGAAATCAATGAGAACAAGGACAATGTTCTCGTGACCCTCGAATACCTTTTGCGGCACTCATCTATCATTCAAACCGAGGAAAACGAGTACAGGGTTAATGACATAGCCGGTCTCATCGGAACCGAGACATCGACGGCGATCCGCGTCAGAAAACACCGGGAGCGACTTAAACAGGGGCAAGTTTGCGACAGCGTTACAAGGGCGTTACCATGTAACGCTGATGTAACGCCCATGAAACAAAATGATAACGGAGAGACAGAGACAGAGATAGAGTTAGAGAAAGAGATAGAGTTAGAGTTAGAGAAAGAACGGATAGGCGGCGAAGCCGCCCCTGTCCGCATCCGCAAGAAGCCAATAACAGGTCAAATGAAAGTCGTGAAATCACTTTTCGATGTATGGATTGAATCTGGACTACGAAAACACAAATGGGCTACTGTCGAGATGACCGTCGATCAAGACCATTACAAGAAGGCGAAATATTTCAAAGTCATAGACGTGGTGGGAGAGCATGACATTGCTACTGCCATAAGAAACTACGCAAGCGTGATATTGCACCCGGAAGATTATTGGTTCTCGCATCAGTATGATTTTTGGGATTTTATCGCGAGGGGTTTCAAAAAGTTCCTCGCGGACAGCGAACCGATGCTGAAATTCAGGCGGAGAGAGGAAGAACGGTATAATCGGGCAAAACCAGAGGGCGTCGAAGAAACCGCGCAACAGCGCAGAGAGCGACTACAACGAGAGGGGGTTATTTGATAATGGGGAACGAAAAGGATTTTTCTCTTGAAAGTGTTGTTGTCGATGAGCGTGTGAAAAAATCAGATCAACCGAAATCGGTGATATACCGAAACAATCTCCACACCGTCGATAACTTCATGGAGTTTTTGGAAACGAGATATAACAAGCCAAAAACCGACTATGATTATATTGATGTGAGAGCATGGCTTATCAACTCGAATTTTGATGGCGACCGATTCAGGGCGATGTATGATATTTTATCCGAGAACTACGAATATAATTCGTTCCCGAAGCTCCCAACCCTGAAATCATTATGGCGGGAACACTCGGGCGATCACAATGTCGCACCGCCGGAATATGACTATGAAGGCGAGGCCATGAGGAATATTGAAGGCAAGGGGATTGAAGAACTGCATAAATGGTCTCGCCTTCTACGATCAAAGCTCGGGGCTGGACACGCTCTGACAATGCCGCAAAAGGCGTTTCTCCACAAGTATGATACGTTGTTTTACATTTACTCGGTTTTACGAGATCAACAAGGGTGGGAGCCGGTACGTGTCAACGCATACTGCGAGAAACTGCGAACCGAGGTAGATGCTGGACGGTCGTTGCTATACGAAAAAATAGGTGATCCGATACCGATGCCAGTCCCGGCAACGAAAAGTGAGTGATATGAGCGAAAAAGCGAAAGAAAAAAAGATCAACAAGATCGAGACTTATTTCCATATCGTAAACGGGAAAATAGATTTCGACCTTCCCGATTGGAAGGCGTTATTGCTGAAATTCGCGAAACAACACGACGGAGAACGCGGCCTCGCGGTCTTCCAGAGCGTTCGCATGAAGACTCACCGACAACTCGCGTTTTTCCACGGGCCGCTCCTGAAATGGTTTTGCTCGGCAATGGGAATGGCCCCCACGGAATCGAACAAGCGGTGGGTAAAGAAATACCTGAAAAGGCAGTTTTGCTCCGTGCGCCGGAGCGATGACGAGATCAGGCAGATCGCCGCCGTGAAGAATGGCGAGATCACAGATGAGGATGTTTTCGATGACCCGTCGCTCGCTGATTTCTCGAAAGACGAGATGATGGATTTTATCACGAACTGCATGGAGTTTTTCGCAGAGATCGGGGGCCAGTTGAACGAAAACCAATACGGCGAACTCGAATCCGCTATGGAGATGACAGATGGTAAAAATCCGGGAAACAAAGAACACGATCTCATCGAAACAGGCGAGGTCGTTGCTCAAACACAGTTCGAGGGAGAAAACGACGCTGGAGCGGATGCTGGCGGCAACGGGGCTTGATTTTAAGCCGGAGTTCCGGTTCGATCCCTCGCGAAAATGGGCGTTCGATTGGGCGTATGTCGAGGCGAAAATAGCCGTCGAGTACGAAGGTGGTACGTTCTCCGGCGGTGGTCATGTCCGGGGGCGTGGGTACTCCGGGAATTGCGAAAAGTATAATTCCGCCGCGTGTCAGGGGTGGGTCATTCTCCGCTACACGGCGGACATGATAAAGCGCGACAAGATGGGTGTCGTGCATGATCTTCACAAATTGGGGGTGGTGATATGACGATACTGTTTTGGTTGTGCGTAGCCATTTTGGAGGTTCTTGCGTTCATCGCAATCGTTCTCGTTTCTGTCGTTGTCTGGAATTTCATTACGACTCGGTTGCGGCGGAGAGAGAATAGGGAGATTGATGATAACGCGAAGGCGTATATTCGTTATCGAGGTCTTACCCGTCAGCGGGGGAGGTAGGTTGATATTAAAGGAGGTAGTTTATGAGCGGCTTTCGCACAACATGCAAAGCTAAACGCAGTTTTAATTGCGTTTAGCGGGTGTTGTGCGCCGTGCCGAGTGGAGCAATAGATTATTTTAGCGAGGTACACGGATGTACCGAAGCGCAGAGGAGGTTAAAATGAAATATACTGTAAGTGTTTATATTGATGTTGAAGCAAAAGATAAACAGGATGCACAAGAGAAAATCGAGTGGTTCATGATGCAGGAGAAGGGAAAGGGTAAATTTTCCGATTATGAAACGGGGGAAGTTTCACAATGCCAATAGGAGGATTTATGCGAAAAAGAAAAGACAATTATTTTCCAACGGATTGCCCATTCTGTGGAAGCGTGGAAACAAGAATTGTTGACGTTGCAATCAAATACGAAAGATGTGGATATTGGAGAGTTAAGTGTGATAATTGTGGAGCATACGGCCCCGCAATCGGAAAATCATTCAAGCGAGATGATGCGATAAAAGCATGGAATAACAGGGAGATGTGATAATGACAGGATGTGAACTTATAAAATGCAACGATTACAAAGACGGCAAATGCATTAATACGGACGATTATGTTAATAGAAATACTGGCGAACCAATGTGCCCGAAGAATGACGAAGCTATTCCTCGCGAAGAATGGATACTTGGTCCGGGACATGATATTTATTAACACAAGCCGCACAGGACGTGCGGCAGTAAGGCGGCATGGCGTACAACATTCAGGGTGTAGGCGATAGGCCGGGGAGTGAGTAAGATGAAACAGAATAAGATATATTTCCGGCTTTCGCTTACGCCGTGTTATATGACGTGGGCGGGGGGAAAAAGTTTATGATAGAATCTTTAATAAATACAGTAATACAGGGTGACTGTCTGGACGTGATGAAGTCCATGCCGGATAAGTGCGTGGATTTAGTTTTAACTGATCCGCCGTATGGATTGGGGGAAAGATTATCAAGAGGTGCTGGAAAACATAAAAATTCAAGGATGCGGCTTGATTATGAAAATGGTTCACAATGGGACGAAAAACCCGATGAAAGATATTTTAATGAAATGTATCGGATTTCTAAAAATCAAATTATATGGGGGGGGAACTATTTTTCAATGCCGCCAACAAGGGGGATTATCGTGTGGGATAAAAAACAAATGATGCCTACATTTTCACAAATAGAATATGCTTGGAGTAGTTTTGACAGACCGGCAAAAATGTATTCACAGAGAACAATAGACGAAAAAGAAGTAAGATGTCACCCTACGCAAAAGCCAATCAATTTAATGATATGGATATTGCAAAACTATTCAGAACAAGGCATGACAATATTTGACCCGTTCGCCGGAAGCGGAACAACGGCGATTGCCTGCCTTGAAACAGGACGGAATTATATTTTGGTTGAAAAAGAACCGGATTATGTAGAGATTATAAACAAGCGGATCAGTACATGGAAAGAACAGGGAAAATTATTCCCCGCCCATGTCATATAACAGGTTATACCCGAAGTAATACGTCTACACGCGCACCGAGCGCGTAAAGCGAAGGAGGGTGAGGGTGGTGGTGTTGCGGAGTCGATTTGAGATCGCGGAGAGCAAGCGTAGGATTTTCACCCGAGACCTGTATCGGTGTCAATATCCCGGATGCAGGGCAACGGGAGAGGGTCAGATCGAGGTCGCGCATAGGATCGCGCAAACCTCATCAAACGAGAAGGATATTAGGCAATGGCTTCGCGACGAGATCGGAACCGATTGGACTCTGGCGATGGTGCGCAAAAAGATCATCCATCACCGTTTGAACATGGTAACGAGTTGCAGACGGCACAACGACTATTTTAACATCGGGTTTAACCGATTGAAGATGATGGAGTTGGTTCGGAGGATATACGATGACGTTAAGGAAGGTTTATAGTGAAAAAAGAGTTGATAAATCTGGACGTATTGTGGTAATAGAGACGGATTCAAAAACTGTCCTGCGAGAGTACGGGGTCAAGATTGGCAGACAAGAAGACGACGGTGGGGGAGTTGAAGCGGAAGGTGCTGTTGTTCCGCGAACCGGAATGGCGCACGAGCCACACCCTGGAAGGGCTGGCAAGTCGCCTCGAAGACAGCGCAAAAAGGTTGCGCGAAAACGCAAGTGACATCGAGGCGATAGGGCAAGAGGTCGTCGAAGTAATGATAACGAACCTCTATCTCGCAAACGCTTTTTTGGTCGATGTTTCAGATGGCATATATGCCAAAATAGATTCAGATTGATATTGATTGTTATGATGGTGATGAGATGTTCACATGGATTTTTAGCCGACGCGCCCGAGCCATAGTTCGGCGACAGCGCGAACGCGAGCGCAGAAAATGGGAGCGGTTTTACGGGTCTCGCGAGAATACGATCCGCTCCGACTACCACAAGGACAAGGATCACGCGATGCGGCAGATGAAGACCGCATACGAAGAAAGCGTGAACAAGCTCCGCCAGCACCACCGGCACGTACTTACTCGGTTGCGCGACGACAGCCGTGCCGCCCTTGCCGAGAAAGAAAAAGAAATTGATCGCCTGAAAAAGATAATCGACTACAACCGCGAGGCATACGAGCTATACAGGGAGGATGCACACGAGCTAAAGAGCATTGTCGATGACATTGAGGCCGGTGCTAGGCAGTACCAGCTTCGAGCGAGCGAGGTTATGAAATATTATGCTCGATTGAAAGACCGAGCGGAGTCGATGATGTTTCGAGTGATAAAAAAAGACGGGTCGATACGGAAGCTGTTGCAGGGGGACTCCGAAAAATGAAAATCATCCGTTGGTTCGGTCGAGACATCGACCTCGATGATATTTACTACGTCGCATATCCAGACCAGAAACGAGAAATGACAGAGCGCGAACTCATGGAGTATCATCAGGCATTGGCTTTGCCGGATAAGATACGCTATGACATCGTTTCTAGGCTTGATCCCCGCAAAAACCCGAATTACCTTCCCGTTACTGGACGGGAGCTTCTTGATATACAGGTTCGCGGTTACATCCCGACGTTCGATACATATTTCCCAACGACAAAACGGGTGATGTTCTTCCCGGCGAGGGCCATATCTGATTATTACGTTAAACATTCATCGACATTGAGATGATGGAAAACAAGGCAATGGAAAACAGCAGAGTGATTAGATATGTTCCGATTCCAGAAGGAGTTGATTTCGTGCGTGTAGGTCGGTTCTTCCTGAAAATCCAGTATGATCCCGCGAAGGATGCGGTCATAATAAACGACGACATAACGATTAGGGATGGAGGCCGTAGATGAGTATGAGTTTCAGAGAGGTTTGGCAAGATTTCGTCCAGTATATGCCGGGGATAACTTTCGAGAACCACGCATCATGCGTTGGTTTCGTGGATATAGCCCGGTTGTGGAATTTCCGTGCATTTACAGAACCGGAAAAGTGCGAGGACATCATGCAGTTGGAAGGGGAAGTGTTCGTTTCCGTGCCGAATCCGAAAAGAGCGGCGGCATCGGCGAAACGTAAAAAATCGGGGGTGGTTGACGATGATGGTTCTACTGTCGATGATATGCGTGATTAGCGTAATCCACCTAGTATGGTATGCGTTCTCCGCTCGCGGGATTGATGTCCAGACGGCACTCGTTTCGGTTATGTCCGCCGGAATCCTCTATCTCGCTATATTGCTACATCAGGTGATGTCCCCGGTTTTGCGGAAGAAGGCGGTTGCGGAGGTATGGGCCGACTTGTGCATGGATTCAATTTCTAGGGTGGGTGAATCCATAATGAAAGGAGTTGGAAATGTTACAGGTAAAAAAAATCGTAAAGCCTAAAGAGCCTTCGAGGTCAGGCAACGCTTTTCACGTCGAGTTTTTCTACAAATACAAAGGGCGTCCGATGGTTCGGGTCGCCGGTAATTTCTTGGGAGGCGGGTTCAATATCTCGCAGAACAAAGTCCGTGCCATCCTCGATAACGCCGAGGCATTACGGGGTTTCGTCAAAGGCGAATACGATCAGGCAATACTCGGTCTCGAAGAAGACGAAGTGGTTGTGGTGGAGTAAATGAGTGATAGTGCGGAGAAAGGGCGGTTCTATGTCACGGCATCGGCAATGCTGTCATCGATTCAGCGCGGGTCAGATCAATTTTTCGACACTAAAGATGTGGAGTCGGAAAAGCTGGAAGCGTTCGCGATCATGCGTAATATCGTCGATGGCGGTGGTGTTATCGAGAAGCGAGATGTTCTGAAATTATACGCTACTATCGTTAGGTACGGTGTGGCGAGTGGGTGGAAGGATTTTACTGATGTAAACGATTGATTGTGATGGAGGATTGAAGATGTCGGAGATTGTTATTAACGATGGCGAAGACGTTCAGGAGATCAAGGTCAGGTACAGGGGAATTGAAGTCATCTACGACGAGCAAAGAGATAAGTGGAAAGCGGCTATCGATGACAGTTGGTTCGAGCGCACAGGTCTCAGCGAGGCGAAGAAAAAGATTGATGATTTTTTTAGGGCCGAGCATGAGATCGAGCGTGAGTTCGTTCTGTATTATTGCGGAAGATGGAACAGAGAGAACTACGAGGTTGTCGAGATAACATCAATCCAAGACGGCGGCAAGTCGGCGTGGATCACGAGGTCGAAGCAGGAGCGTGGGAGAGGGAAGACGCGGGAAAAAGTCGATATGGAGCGTCTTTTCAGGGATTGCCCGGAGAATCGCGGGGCCGTCGAGCGCATACGGCAGATAAATGATCGAACCGAAGCCCTTCACAATGAGGCAAAGGAGATTGCGGAATCGATGATTAAATTCAATCCTACTTTCAAGGTCGGGAAATGAATAATTTCATCTCAATACCTACCGATAACGGGATCGAGGACGAGGCCCGAAAGTGGCATGAAGAACATGGGTTCGTCACCCGTGTCGATGGAATCCGCGTCGGAAATGAGCGCGAGCAGTTCGTCGGTACTGTTGGGGAGATAGGGTGTTGTGAGTTTTTCGGGGTTCCGTGGCCGAAGCTGTCCGATCCTCTCGATTACGGTTACGATTTCGTTTACGCCATGCTTTGCGTTGACGCGAAGACGGCGGCACGGCACGTCCCCCCGCATCCGAATTACGTCCACACCGTTTACAAGCGGCAATACGACAAGCTCTCGGCAGATGCCTACGTCTTCTTGACGTTCATAGAGGGTTTGCATCGTCTGGTTTTGTGCGGCTGGCTCTACCACGAGGAAGTGAGGGAGCGCGGTCTTTTTTTCGCGGCAGGGAGCAAGGTCGTGAACGATAGCGGACATGAGATCGTGTATGAGACCGACCGCTGGCAGATCGAGTACCGGAATATGCGCCCAGTTCATGACCTGAAGATGTTGGATGAATACAAAGACCGCGATGGGGGAGAGGATGAAGCTGGTGTTGTCTAACGGTGTCGAGATTCCGCTGGCGAATATCAAGGTCATGGACGTTACCGAGAAACAGCGGATCGTGGTAACGCTGGACGCTGACGACAGGCAGGTAGATCAGGAACTAATCAACGACATCTCGCAGATGATCCAATATTTCTTTTTGCCAGCGCGGGCCATCGTTTTTTTTAAGGGGATGAAAATAGAGGTTGTCGAGGCGCACGACATCCATTAGGATAGGTCACGAAATCAGGGATTGGGGTTCCCGAATTGAAGATCAACGATAACTGTAGCAGTTGCGGACAATGCGCGGAAGCGTGTTTGTGCGGAGCCATCACCTTTAAGGCGCGGTGCGGTCAAGGTTATGCCGTTGCCGCGATTGATAAGGACTTATGCGTGGAGTGCGGCAAGTGCGCCGAGATATGCCCGGCGGATGCGATCACGGATTAGGAGCGGTCATGGATTGGAATAAGGATTTAAGCTATGTCAATGTCGATCTCGGTCTTTTGAATTGGCTCGTGATCCCCGTCAAAGTCATCATCTACATCATCTCGTCAGCGATTACCCGCGCCATAGAGCCATACCAGAAGCCGAAGACCCTTCCTGAAATCGATTACAAGCACATCGAGGTATTCGCGGATCAGACGGCGTTGCGGTTGCTGTCGTTCCGGTACAACGGGTACACGCTGTCATCGTTCCGGGGACAGCGCCCAAACGGAACCAATCACGACGACGGCGATTGGTGTCTCATGGCAAGCACCCTCTATGCGTGGCGGTGTGTACTCGGTAGCGACGACGTGAAGAAACGGTCGGATGATTTCATTGAGATCGCACGTTTCATCGATGACGATGGCCGATTGAGCCGGGGCTGGAAATGGGGGAGCGCCGGGGCCGAAGACTTACGTTTCAAATACAATATAAGCGGAGACCAGATCGCTGGTTTCGCGTTCGCCCTTTCCCTGACCCCGCGTAGCGTCCTCATCGAAAACAAGGCCAAGATCATCAAGTTCATCGATGGCATCGTCAATAACCGCTACCTCGTTCCCGACCCCGAGGGCCGGAGCTATTGGCGCGATTACCGCATGGGCGTTCTCGCCTACGGTGGCATGGTTCCGACCATCATGGCGCTCTTGCGCGTGGCGTGGTCTATCACCGAGAACACGCACTACCTCAAGGAATATAACCGCTTCCTTCGCAGGGCGGCGGCGCTGGCGGTGATGTTCCCGTTCGGGACACTCGCGGATGCGATTCAAGGGTATGTTTGGAACGTGACCATGATCGCGCTCGCGGCCCTCCAAAACATGCAAGTCGAGCCGAAGTGGTGGATAAAGTGCGGGATTAAGTGGGTGTGGTGGATCAATCGCCGCCACTACAACCCATTCTGGACGTTGCTGGCGAGCCGATACGTCAAGATTCCCCGAGAAGACATCCACCACGCCGTCTATCAGCTTTCCACGGTGTCAGAGCTTGATTACACGTCTTTCGAGATGAGCGCTGGCGATTACACCCCGACATACGGGGCGGAGCCGATCAAGGCACGGCGCTGGTTCGGGATATGTGGAAGGCGATACACCACGCTCCCGCCCCGGTACTCGGAGAAGGTTCCCGACGACTTTCTGTTTCAGCGCACCGAGCGCATGACCTCGAATTACGGCAAGAAATTTATTGGAACCGAGGATTGGCGGTATAACATGGCCTATTACCTGTTGACGGAGGCGTTGTACCGGGTGGAGCGGAGCCGCCGTCAATGAAAACAACCGACAAAAGGGAGCGAGCCGAAAAGGAGGCGAAACCCGTTAAAACGAGCGAGCCAAACCATAATAGGGAACCCGTAAAAGATGAGCGAGCCGAGATATGTGTGGAAACCGAGAGCAGCGAGCGAGCCTAATGAGATGATGAGACCGAACTAATCGAGCGATGAATAAAACCGCAGAAGACATCGAAATCGCATTGGCCCGGCATTTTGATACCCGCCGGAACCTTATGATTCCTAACGCGAGTTGGGGGTTCGGGTTCCGGCACGAGATCGACCTCTTGATGATCTCAAAATCCGGGTATGTCACGGAAATCGAGATCAAGGTCTCGAAGTATGATCTCAAACGCGACCAGAAGAAGCAGCACGGCCACGGTGGGCCGAGGATCAAAGCCGTCTATTTCGCGATGCCATCCGCGATGGCGCGATGGATAGAGTTCGTCCCGAAGGACGCGGGTGTCCTCGTGGTCACGAGCGCGGGGAAGGTGTTCGAGATCGCGAAGCCGAAGCGCAATATGAACGCGAGGCCATTTAGCGAGAGCGAGCGCGTGGACGTGTTGCGGGGTC
>Ga0209200_1000827_pt1 | contig 33728 bp, 27 predicted proteins | sample AD_UKC033_MetaG_FD_184406 | JGI IMG/M metagenome (GOLD analysis project Ga0209200, IMG submission 184406) | Active sludge microbial communities of municipal wastewater-treating anaerobic digesters from USA - AD_UKC033_MetaG (SPAdes) (version 2) | ecosystem: Engineered > Bioreactor > Anaerobic >... | reverse complement strand
CGGTCTGCCGACGCACCTGATCCCTGCGCCCAGGAGGCTTTCGGACCAGGACGAAGCCACTGTCTCCATGCAAACACCGTAAACCCAGCGGGCACAATCCCTAACAGCAACCCCTGCGGAATCGCTGCTGTCGTGGGTGCAGGGTATCCAGCCGCGACGAACCCTGGTAGAATGAACTGGATGAAAGAGCAGACAACTCAGAACAAACCCGGCTTGGCTGTTCGCGATTGCGGGCTGGCCCAGTACCGTGAAGTGCTGGCGCTGCAGCAGCAGTTGCAGGAGCAGCGTCGGGCCGGCGTGGTCGGCGATACGGTGCTCGTCGTCGAGCATCCGTCCGTCATCACGCTGGGGGCGCACAAGAGCTCGAACAAGCTGCTTGTGAACGGCGAGGAGTTGGCCCGACGGGGCATCGACTGCGTCGAGATCCGCCGGGGCGGCGGGACCACCGCGCATAACCCCGGCCAGTTGGTCTTCTACCCCATTCTGAACCTGCACGATCTGGGCTTGGACATCAACGCCTACATCCGGACCCTGGAGCAGATCGGGATCGAGCTGCTGGCCGGCCTGGGAGTCGAGAGCGACCGGTGCAAGGGCTTCCCCGGCCTGTGGATCGGCCCGCGCAAGATCGCGTCCATCGGCGTCCGCGTCTCGCGGTTCGTCACCTGCCATGGGATGGCGATCAACATCCAGAACGACCTGAGCATCTTCCAACTGATGGTCCCGTGCGGCCTGGACGGCGTGCAGATGACCTCCGTCCAGGCGGAAACGAACAAGACACACGACATGAGACAAGTCAAAGCCCGGTTGGCCGAGCTGCTGGTCGTCCATCTCGGGAAGAGAAACAGAGAATGAGCGAGAACGTGAGAAAACTGCCGCCGTGGCTGCGACGCCCCTGGCCCGCCGGACACAGCTTTCAACACACCCGCGAGACGGTCGAATCGCTGGGTCTGGAGACGATCTGCACCAACGCGAACTGCCCCAACCGCGGCGAATGCTGGGCCCGCGGGACCGCGACCGTCCTGATCCTCGGCAAGGTCTGCACGCGCAACTGCAAGTTCTGCTCGGTGGCGGCGGGCAAACCCCAGCCGCCCGACCCGACGGAACCCGCCCGCCTGGCGGACATGGCCAAACAAATGAACCTGCGGTACCTGGTTCTGACGAGCGTGACGCGGGACGATCTGCCGGACGGCGGCGCCGGCCATTTCCGCGACTGCATCGACGAGGTCCGAAAGCGGTGCCCTTCCATGCGGTTTGAGATCCTCACGCCGGACTTCAAGGGCTGCGAAGAGCAGGCATTGGAGATCCTCGAAACCGCCCTGCCATTCGTCTTTGCACATAACGTCGAGACGGTGCCCTCGCTCTACCCGCTGGCCCGCTCCGGCGGCGATTACGAGAAGTCTCTGCAATTGTTGCAGAGGGTCCACGACCAGTATGTCGGCATTCAGACAAAATCCTCGATCATGCTCGGCCTGGGCGAGGGCGACGAGGAGGTCAGGCAAGTCCTGCGAGACCTCCGCCGGGTCGGATGCGACCGGCTCACCATCGGTCAATACCTCAAGCCCAGCAAGGACTCGCTCGATGTGGTCGAGTACATCACGCCCGAGAAATTCGCGTGGTGGAAGAAGCAAGCGATGGAAATCGGCTTCGCCTGGGTCCTCTCCTCGCCTTTTGCCCGCAGTTCGTACTTCGCAGAGCAGGAGAACGCCCGATAGTCTCCCCTCGCGCCGACCGTTCCCACAGGCGTGCTGGGGAACGGAGAATCCCCTGAGCCCCCTGTGCAATTATTTCGCATAGTTCTTCAGATCTTGCGGCCCGCCGGGCTTGGAGATCCGCCAATTACCACGTATGTTTTGGTGGAGCCTTTGAAGTTGGTCGCAGTATCCGTTGCAAGCTCGTTGTCTGAGGCACACAATGAATTCAGTCACAATCGTCCACCACGCAACACGGAAGGGCTCTGCGCTCGTCATGTCGCTCATGTTCGTCGTCATGTTCTCCGCACTGGCTGTGGCGCTCGCCAGCCTGTCCGGCGCCAATGTCCAGATCGCGGACACTCACCGCAAGCTCGACAACACGCGCGCCTGCGCCGAGTCCGGGCTGGAGGTCCTTCGCTATTGGATGAACAAGGTTGAGATCTCCGGACTGACGGAGGACGACCAGCGGTTCAACCAGGTGGCGACCACGCTGCAGAGCGAGCTGTCGGCGGCTCAGGCCACGAACATCACGCTGACGTGCACCAATTCGACCATCACGATCCCGGCGGTGTCGTTGAATTCGAGCCTGGGTCAGACCTTCTCCGCGGTTCTGACGAAGATCAACAACGACACGATCCAGCTCGATGTGACGGGCCATTACGGCCCCTTCAGCCGGACCATTCGGACCAACTACAACTTCACGACCCGGGCCAACACCGTGTTCGACTTCGGCGTCGCCTCGAAGGGCCCGATCTCCCTGTCCGGCAACGTCGAAATCGAGGGCGTCAACCTGGAAGTCGAATCGAACGCCTACATCGAGAGCGAAAACGCCCTCTTGGCGCTGTCGATCATCGGCAATTCCCACATCGCCGGCGAGGTCAAGATCGTCAATCCGTCCGCCTACGTCTACCTCCAGGGCGGCAAGGCCGGCATCGGCGGCGACACCGGCGAGGCGGCCATGGACCATGTGGCGATCGGCGTGGACAGTTGCGAATTCCCGGAGATGAATCCCGATCAGTTCTTCTCCTATGCCACCAATACCCTCAGTTCGTCGGCCAATCTGTCCGCGAATGCGGCCTATGAGAACATCCTCATCCCGGCGGGCATGAATCCCAGCTTCTCGGGACAAGTCACGCTCAAAGGGGTCATCTACATCGAGAAGCCCAACGTGGTCACCTTCTCCGGCGGCGTCGATGTCACGGGGATCATCATCACCAACGGGGACGACACGGACAACTCCGGCACGAATCGGATCATCTTCACCGGGAACGTGACCGGCCATCCGATCACGGAACTGCCCCAGGAGACGCAGTTCGCGGGTCTCCACGAGAACGTCGGGACGTTCATCATTGCGCCGGGCTTCCACGTCGGATTCGGCGGCAGCTTCAGCACGCTCAGCGGCGCGATCGCGGCCAACGGAATCCAGATGTGGGGCAACGCCGGCGGCACGATCCAGGGCTCGATCATCAACTACTCGGACGCACAGATGAGCCTGCAAGGGAACACGGACCTGTACTTCAACCGTTCGGGCCTCACGGAGGTTCCGGCGGGTTTCGTACCCCAACTGATCTTGAACTACAACACTTCGTCCTACTCGGAAGTCACTCTATAGGGAATGGAGAAGCGCATCATGAAACGGGTATCCATAAGAACTCTCGCGTTGATGGTGGAGCTGCTGCTGGCAGTCGTCGCCATCCAGTGCCTGTCGTCGGTACGACCGGTGAAGGCGAGCGCCGTCTGGCTGGCCGGCAACGGCCCGATCCCCATGTCGTCGCCTTCTGAAGCCAACGACTGCGCCCTGGAGACCTGACGCCTCCCACGAGGCCGCCGGCCCGAGCACACCAGGTCCGTCGCCTCCGAGTTCTTTCTCGGACGCGGCACATACTGCATTCTGGATGTCTGTATTCCAGGGATATCCCTTCGCCCTCGGTCTGTCCACACATCACGATCTTCCCCCCCCCCCCATTGCGTCCGGATTCACTCCATAAAATTCTTCCCGAATTGGCATGTCTGCGGTTTGTTCCTATACTCTGTGCAGAGCAACAAACTAGAAGAAGTGGGTCACAAAAAAACGGGGCTTTTTCCCAGGGGGGGAGAATCATGCCTTCCACACGCAAGACCCGCCGCACACGGCGCGGGGCCGTTCTCGTACTGTCCATGATCTTCATCATGGTGTTCTCGGTCCTGGCCGTGGCCTTGGCGTCCTTCGCAGGCGCCAATGTCGAAGTAGCATCCAACCAGCACAGACTCAACACCGCACTGCTGGCCGCCCAGTCCGGCCTGGAGTGCGCCAAGTACCTGATCAGCACCGTGCCCCTGGCCGAGACCAGCACCAACACCGTCAGCGACAGCGAAGCCGAGACGGTGTGGACCACGTTGTGTACGTACGCCCAGAGCAAGAAGCTGGACAACGTGACCCCGTCGGTCTCTTCCATCCCCGGCGGCCAGGGGTTGATCCTCACCAACATGGGCTTCGAAAAGGGCAACGGCGCCTGGACCGTGCGCTTCGAGCGGTACGATTCGCACCCGCGGACCATCCAGATCCGCTCGACCGGGACCGACGGCGAGGCGGCGCGCACCGTCTCCATGAGCACAAACATCACCAAGGCCAACGACGTGTTGAGCTACGCGATCGCCACCCGCGGGCGCATGTGGCTCACCGGCGACACCACCATCTACGGCGACGTCTTCAGCGCGTGGGACGTCGCGTCGATCTCCCCGTTCAACATGACCAACGACTCCACGGTCCTGGGGACCGTCAACACCGTGCTGACTCTCAATCAGATCAAGAATCAGAGTTACGACATGGAAACGCTCAACGGCGCCGATCTGCCCATGTTCACCTTCGGAATGACGGTGTACGACTCCCAAGGACAGGTCGTCACCGACTCCTGCGGCACCGTCGACGAGAACGGGTTCATGGTCGATCTGGACGGCAACGCGGTCTTCGACGAGGGCGGCTGTCGCGTGACCGTGGACTATGCGAACCGGGTGTACAGCAGCGACGATGAGATCCAGGCCTATCACCGGGGCATCAATTACGGGCAGACCGCTTCCTCGGACATGCCGGGCATGGACATCGCCGACTACGACACCAGCGCCTACAAGAGCGCGATCGGCACGACGACCGTCTCCGCCACCGGCTCGACCGTCTCCAACGGGATCATCTCCACCACAGGCATCTCCACGGTGACGGAGTACTTCCCGCACGCCAGCGGCAGCTACTCCACCCCCGCCAGCAGCAGCAGCCTCAAGTTGACGCGGTACAAGTTCATGAACAAGACCTTCACCGACGTCACTCTACCGAGCAACAAGAACGCGCTGTTCTCGAACTGCACCTTCAACGGCGTCCTGTACATCGACTGCGGGACGCCCACGAGCACGACCAGCTATAACAACGTCCGCTTCGACAACTGCACGTTCAACGGCACGATCATCACGAATACGCCGCTGGCGTTCAAGTGGCAGCGCAACGCGCTGTACTTCACCGGCGCAGCCACGTTCAACAACCAGTCCGACGTGCAGGAAGCAACCATCCTGGCGCCGCACTTCAACGTGAACCTGGGCAATACGAACTCGGTGCAGGCGGACAACAACGTCCTGACCGGCGCCATCGTCGGCGGCATCGTCGATGTCCGCGGCAACGCCCAGATCTACGGGACGATCATCTCGATGGCGGACACCACGATGTACTCGAGCGGCTACGTGAGCAACATCGGCGCCACGCTGGACGACGGCGGTTCCGAAACCACGGACATCAGCGATATCGGCGTGATCAGCGTGACCCCGGAGGAGGACATGATGCTCCCCAGCGGCATCACGACTCCCATCGTGATCAACCCGGACCTGAGGACGTATTCCGAAACCATCTAGCCTGACGAAGAAATACCTGGTTTGTGTCAACTGAACCCTGTTATAGGAGGGATCAACCCGTGAAACAAACACCCATTCGAACGCTTCTGTTGCTCGTCGGTCTGTTCGTCGTCGTGGTCGCCCACCAGTCCGCTGCATGGACGCCCGCCGCTCGCGCCTCTGTGATGTGGCTGGACGACGATCCGAACGAGCCGCTGCCCGAATCCGTCTCGCCCCTCGTCTGGCTGGACGAGGACCCGAACGACCCGGCCGAGCCGCTGCCCGAGAGCCTCGGGCCCATGACGTGGCTGGACGACGACCCCAACGCGGTCGACGATCCCAACGAGCCGACCGAGCCGCTGCCTGAGACCGTTGCGGGCATGCCCTTCAGAAGCCTGTAGACAAACGAGCTGGCATTCCGTCAACGAGAGTGCCCGCGACGATGCCCGAGCGGCATCGTCTGTTCGTCGCCGGAGATGATGCCGCAGGTGCGTGCCAGTATCCTGTCGGTGTCGTCTCCGGCATTGAACCTCCTCCGTTCCGCACTCAAGACTCCCGCCCACCCGCCGCACACCGTCCCGCCCGGACTGCAATCTCTGCGTTCGACCTGCTCTGCGCTCCCTTGCCCTTTGACAAGGGACGAGGGATATGATCTAATCCCGCGAACCCGTGCAGATGCCCGGCAGAACCGGCTCTCGACGTCCCGCTAAACGTCGAGGGCGGTTCAGGACCTTTGACGCGACGGTTCGCGTCCGAGGGCCTGCGCCGTACTTCAGGAGAAACCCAATGCCCAGACGAACAGACATCAAGAAGGTCCTCATCATCGGTTCCGGCCCGATCGTCATCGGCCAGGCCTGCGAATTCGACTACTCCGGCACCCAGGCCTGCAAGGCGCTTCGCAAGCTCGGATACCAGATCGTCCTGGTGAACTCGAACCCGGCCACGATCATGACGGACCCGGGCATGGCCGACGCGACCTACATCGAGCCCCTGACTCTGGCGGCGGTGACCGAGATCATCAAGGTCGAGCGTCCGGATGCCCTGCTGCCGAACCTGGGCGGGCAGACGGGACTGAATCTGGCGTCGGAACTGGCGGCCGCGGGCGTCCTGGACCAGTACGGCGTCCAGGTCATCGGCGTGAAGATCGACGCCATCAAGCGAGGCGAGGACCGCCAGGCCTTCAAGGACACCATGCAGCGTCTGGGCATCGACATACCGCGGAGCGAGATCGCCTACAGCGTCGAAGAGGCGGAGAAGATCGCGGAGAAGATCGGCTATCCCGCCATCATCCGTCCCGCCTACACCATGGGCGGCACCGGCGGCGGCGCCGTCTTCAACGTCGAGGAACTGCGGGCCGTCGCCAGCCGGGGGCTGTCCGTCAGTCTCGTCCACCAGATCCTCGTCGAGGAGTCCGTCCTGGGCTGGGAAGAGCTGGAACTGGAGGTCGTCCGCGACGCCAAGGGCCAGAAGATCACCGTCTGCTTCATCGAGAACGTCGATCCGATGGGTGTTCACACGGGCGATTCCTACTGCACCGCCCCCATGCTGACCATCGACACCGCCCTCCAGGAGCAACTCCAGAAGTACTCCTACGACATCGTGGACGCCATCGAGGTCATCGGCGGAACCAATGTCCAGTTCGCCCACGATCCCGCGACCGGTCGGGTCGTCGTTATCGAGATCAACCCGCGTACGAGCCGGTCCTCGGCGCTGGCCTCGAAGGCCACCGGCTTCCCCATCGCAATGGTCTCCTCCATGCTGGCCGCCGGGATGACCCTGGACGAGATTCCCTACTGGCGCGACGGCACGCTCGACAAGTACACCCCCTGGGGCGACTACGTCGTCGTCAAGTTCGCTCGCTGGGCCTTCGAGAAGTTCAAGGGCGTCGAGGACCGTCTCGGCACCCAGATGCGTGCTGTCGGCGAGGCGATGAGCATCGGCAAGAACTACAAGGAGGCCTTCCAGAAGGCCATCCGCTCGCTCGAAATCGGACGCTACGGGCTGGGGTTTGCAAAGAACTTCAACAAGCTGTCTTTGGACGAGCTGATGGCTTTGCTGACCTATCCGACGAGCGAACGGCAGTTCATCATGTACGAGGCCTTGCGCAAAGGCGCGAGCATCCAGGCGATCTACGAGAAGACCCGGATCAAGCACTGGTTCATCCAGCAGATGGCGGAGCTGGTCGCCCTGGAGGAGGAGATTCTCAAGTACAAGGGCAAGAAGCTGCCCGACGCGCTGCTGATCCAGGCCAAGAAGGATGGGTTCTCCGACAAGTACCTCGCGAAACTGCTCTCGGAAAAAGGCAGTGGCCCAGCCGCCCCCGGCGCCGAATCGATCACCCCCGAGGGCGGGGGCGCCACGCGATGTTCGGAGTTCCGCCTTCAGGCGGGTGAAGACCGCGTAAACGCGGAACTCCAAACCGATCTGCCTTCTTCCGATCCAGGCGTCACCGAGGCCGAGATCCGCGCCCGACGGACCGCGCTGGGCGTCGTCGAGGCCTGGGATGCGGTCCCGGTCAGCGGCGTCGAGAACGCGGCCTATTACTACTCCACCTACAACGGACCCGACAAGGTCCCCGTCAGCAATCGGCGTAAGATCATGGTCCTCGGCGGCGGGCCCAACCGCATCGGACAGGGCATCGAGTTCGACTACTGCTGCGTCCACGCCGCCTTCACGCTCCGCGACGAGGGCTTCGAGTCCATCATGGTCAACTGCAACCCCGAGACCGTGTCCACCGACTACGACACCTCGGATAAGCTGTACTTCGAGCCGCTGACCGTCGAGGACGTCCTGAGCATCTACGAGAAGGAGAAGCCCGAGGGCGTCATCGTCCAGTTCGGCGGCCAGACCCCGCTGAACCTCGCGACCGAGCTGGCCCAGGCCGGCGTCAAGATCATCGGCACCTCGCCGGAGGCCATCGACCTGGCGGAGGACCGCGACCGATTCCGCGTCGCCATCCGCAAGATGGAGATTCCGCAGCCCGAGTCGGGCATGGCGGGCAGCCCGGAAGAGGCGGTCAAGATCGCCGCCGAGATCGGCTATCCGCTGATGGTCCGTCCCTCGTTCGTCCTGGGCGGTCGGGCCATGGAGGTCGTCCACGACGAGGAGATGCTCCGCCTGTACGTCGCCAAGGCGGTCGAGGTCTCGCCGGAACGTCCCATCCTGATCGACAAGTTCCTCGAAAACGCCATCGAGACCGAGGCCGACGCCATCGCGGACGGCGCCGGCGCCTTCGTCCCGGCGGTCATGGAGCACATCGAGCTGGCGGGCATCCACTCGGGCGACTCCGCCTGCGTCATCCCGCCCGTGAGCATTCCGAAGAAGCACATCGACACGATCAACGAGTACACCCGCCGGATCGCGGTCGAGCTGAACGTCGTCGGCCTGATGAACATCCAGTACGCGATCTGCAAGGACGTGGTCTACATCCTCGAAGCCAATCCGCGGGCCTCGCGGACGGTCCCGCTGGTCTCGAAGGTCTGCAACATCCAGATGGCCCGCGCCGCAGTCCAGTGCATGCTCGGCAAGAAGATCGCGGGGGGCTCGGAAAAAGCCAGTGGCCCAGCCGCCCCCGGCTGGGAATCCATCACGAAAGAACAGAAGGTCAGAAGGGTAGAAGGTGAGAAGGTCGGAGAGATGGTGGCGCGCGACGGGAGCCCAGGAAAGAACCAGTCGATCCGACCTTCTGACCTTCTCAACTTCTCACCTTCTGCTGCGCCCGATCTGGCTTTTTCCGAGCCGGAACTCAGCCTCAAGCATCGCAAGATCCCGCATTTCGGCGTCAAGGAAGCGGTCTTCCCGTTCAACATGTTCCCCGAGGTGGACCCGCTGCTCGGCCCGGAGATGCGCTCGACCGGCGAGGTCCTGGGCATGGCCAGCTCCTTCGGCCTGGCCTTCTACAAATCCCAGTTGGCCGCCAAATCCGAGCTGCCCCTGGAGGGCACCGTGCTGATCACCGTGACCGAAGCGGACAAGAACGACGCCCTCAAGGCCGCCAGGGAGTTCCAGCGTCTCGGCTTCCGCATCAAGGCGACGGAAGGCACGTGCAAGTTCCTCGCCGCAGGCGGCGTTCAGGCCGAGCCCATCCTCAAGATGTATGAGGGCCGACCCAACATCGCGGACGCCATCAAGAACGGCGAGGTCCAGCTCGTCATCAACACCCCCGCAGGAAAGCTCAGCAAGACCGACGACTCCTACATCCGCAAGACCGCGATCAAGTACAAGGTCTCCTACATCACGACGACCGCCGCAGCCATTGCCGCGGTTAAGGGAATCGCCGAGGCCAGGACCAACGTCGCCCCCGTCCGGTCTCTCCAGAGCTACCACGCAGGAATCAAGTGATCGGAGAAAGCTAGTGGCCCAGCCGCCCCCGGCTGGGGAAAGAACACCCCGAGGGCGGCTAGGCTACAGATTCCCCAGCATGTGGCACCCCCGCCCTCGGGGGTGATTCCCGGAACTACCCTGCCGGGGGCAACTGCCACGATTCCCCAGGCGAGGGCAACTCCCTGGATTCCCCAGGCGAGGGCGGCTGGGCTACAGCGCAAAGGAGCGTCGCATGAGCGAGACGCTGGTGCATGACGTCGAGCTGGGGACGCGGAAGCTGGCGTTCTTCGAGGCCCTGATCGAGACGCTGCCGCCCAAGAGCGTGTCCGACCGGACGTGCTTCCGTCGCGTCGCCGACTGGCTGGCCCAGAGCGTCCGGGGCGGGCGGTGGAGCGTCGAGGCTTTTGCCACCATCCTGCTGCACGCCCGCGAGGCTCTGCCGATCCCTGCGAACGTGCGGCCGGGCATGCGCTGGCGGCCTGCAGCCAAGACCCCCTCAGCGAGGGGACGCTCTTCATCTGCCTGCACAGCCTGCCGCCGATGCAGCGACGGGCCCTCGAAGCGCTGGGGGGAATCGAGGACCCGTGGCACCTGGTCCGTCGCCTCCGTCGGTTCTTCGGGGTTTGAGGGATGGACTTGCCCAAGAAGGTCGCGTATGATCGGGTCCATGGCAAACGATCTGAACAACCTGTCGAGTCAAGCGAAGTCGAACCAAGAGATTTCGTTGAAGAATATAGGCCCGATTCGCCTTTTTCCAAGCCGCTCCTCCTCCCGGCCGGGCGGACCCACCGCGGACGAGACCGATCCGGTCGGGCATTACGTGCATGACGACGCGGAGGACTTCGAGGAGGACGTCAACGAGATGAAGATACCGGAGATCATCGGCATCCTGCCGATCCGCAATACCGTGGTGTACCCCGGGACCGTCACCCACCTGGCGGTCGGCCGCGAGCGGAGCAAGGCCCTGCTGGCGGACAGCGAGCCGAACCAATCGGTCATCGGCCTGCTCACGCAGCGGAATCCGGACACGGACAGGCCGCACTTCGGCGACCTGTACTCGATCGGGACGACCGCGTCGATCCTCAAGACAATCAAGATGCCGCAGGGCTCGATCAATATCGTGGTTCACGGCCTGGCCCGCTTCCGGATCGTCGAGCGGATCGCGACCGAGCCGTATCTGAAGGCCCGTGTCGAGATCCTGCGGACCGCGACGAGGATGACCAAGCAGCTCCAGGCGATGATGGTCAGCGTCCGACGGAGCGCCAATCGCGTGATTACCCTGAGTCCGAACGTACCGGAGGAGGCCTCCGTCCTGTTGGAGAACATCGAGGACCCCTCCTCGCTGGCCGACTTCCTCGCGGCCAACCTGAGCATGGACATCGCCCAGAAGCAGGAGCTGCTGGAGGAACTCAATCCCGGCCGGCGGCTCGAAATGATCTCCATCGCCCTGGCGCACCAGCTCGAAGTGCTCGAACTGAGCCACAAGATCCAGGGTCGGGTCCGCGAATCCATCGACAAGACCCAGCGCGAGTACTTCCTCCAGGAGCAGCTCAAGGCCATCCAGACGGAGCTGGGCCAGCAGGACGCCAGGACGGAGGAGCTGCGGGAGCTTCGCCAGAACATCGCCAAGGCCAGGATGCCCAAAGGGGTCGAAGCCGAGGCGCTCCGCGAGCTGGACCGGCTCGGCAAGATCCCGGCGGCCTCGCCGGAATACAGCGTGATTCGGACGTACCTGGACTGGGTCTGCGAGCTGCCCTGGGCCGTCCAGACACAGGACAGTCTCGACATCCGGCGGGCCGAGCATATCCTCAACCACGACCACTACGACCTCGCCAAGATCAAGAAGAGGATTCTGGAGTTCCTCGCGGTCCGCAAGCTCAATCCCAAGGGCAAGAGCCCGATCCTGTGCTTCATCGGCCCTCCCGGCGTCGGCAAGACCTCGCTGGGCAAGTCCATCGCCCGCGCCATGGGGCGCAAGTTCGTCCGCGTCTCGCTGGGCGGCATCCGCGACGAGGCCGACATCCGCGGCCACCGCAGGACCTACATCGGCGCCCTGCCGGGACGGGTCATGCAGGAGTTGCGGAAGTGCCGCAGTCGCAATCCCGTCTTCATGCTCGACGAGCTGGACAAGATCGGCGCCGATTTCCGAGGCGATCCCGCCAGCGCCCTGCTCGAAGTCCTGGACCCCGAGCAGAACGGCACGTTCACCGACCACTATCTCGACCAGCCGTTCGACCTGTCGAGCGTGATGTTCATCGGGACCGCGAACTACGCCGAGCCGATCCCGCCGGCACTGCACGACCGCATGGAGATCATCGAGCTGCCCGGCTACACCGCCCGCGAGAAGCTCCGCATTGCCAGGCGGTACCTGGTCCCGAGGCAGTTGAAAGAGCACGGCCTGACCAGAAGCCAACTGACCATCCAGGACGATGTCCTCAGCACGATCATCGCCAGCTACACCCGCGAGGCGGGCGTTCGCAACCTGGAACGAAGCATCGCGTCGATCTGCCGATCCGTCGCGACGGAGATCGCTCGCAAGGACAAAAGAAAACGCAGGATCGAGAAGAAGGACCTCGCCAGGATCCTCGGTCCCATCCAGCACGAGTCCGAGCTGGCCCTGCGGACGGGCATCCCCGGCGTCGCCACCGCGCTGGCGTACACCCCGGTCGGCGGCGAGCTGCTGTTCATCGAGTCAGCCGCCATGCCCGGCAAGGGCGCCCTGCAACTGACCGGTCAGATCGGCGACGTCATGAAGGAAAGCGCCCAGGCCGCCTTCTCCGTCGTCAAGGCCAACGCCAAACGGCTCCAGATCGACGAGAAGCAGTTCGCCCGGTCGGATTACCACATCCACGTGCCCGCGGGCGCGGTCCCGAAAGACGGGCCCAGCGCGGGAGTCGCCATGTTCACCTCGCTCGTGAGCCTGCTGCTGCATAAGCCGACCCGCCCGGAGGTGGCCATGACCGGCGAGATCACCCTGCGAGGACTCGTCCTCCCCATCGGCGGGCTCAAGGAGAAGCTCCTGGCCGCCAAGGAAGCGGGAATCAAGACGGTCATCCTGCCCGCGCGGAACCAGAAGGATATCGCGGACATCCAGCCCGAGACCATCAAGGGCCTGGACCTGGCGTTCGTCGGGAACACGGACGAGGCGATCCGAATCGCCCTGGGCGAGGTCTGAACGATCGAGGGACTTGGTGAAAAAGGCAGATCCGTTTCCACAAGCACGAAATCCGAAACTCGAAATTCGAAACAAGCACAAATGACCGAAACCGGAAATCCAAAACGGAGCATCCGACGGGCAAGACTGTTTCGGTCATTCGGGTTTTGTGCTTTGGATTTGTCTCGGATTTCGAGTTTCGGATTTCTCCGTTCAATCATCCATTATCCTTAATCAATTCTTGAGTCACCTTCACGACGTCGAGCATCTCGGGCACATCGTGAACTCGGACGATGGAGACTCCCGCCCGGACGCAGTGGGCGACCGCTGCGGCGGTCCCGAAGACCCGCTCCGCAGGCTGGTCCCGGCCGGTGAGCTTGCCGACAAAGGCCTTGCGGCTCGGGCCCACCAGCACGCGATAGCCCGTTGACACAAGCTGATCCAGGTTCCGCAGCAGCGACAGGTTGTGCTCCAAGGTCTTGCCGAAGCCGATGCCGGGGTCGATGAAGATCCGCTCTTTCGGCATCCCGAGCCTGTGAACCTTCTCGCAGCGAGCCAGGAGGAAGTCGCGGACTTCCGACACCACGTCGTCGTAGTGCGGCTCGATCTGCATCGTAGTGGGCGTACGCTGCATGTGCATCAGGACCGTCGGGACTTGATGCTCGACCGCCAGTTGGGCCATCCGCTCGTCGGCAAGGGCGGTGATGTCGTTGAGGATCGAGGCGCCCGCCAGCAGCGCTGCCCTTGCCACCTCGGCGCTGGTCGTGTCGATGCTGATCGGGACGTCGATCCGCTCGGCCAAGGCGCCGATCACCGGGACCACACGCCGGACCTGCTCGGCGGGCGGCACCGGCTGGGAGCCCGGCCGGGTCGATTCCCCGCCCACGTCGATGATCGCGGCCCCCTGCGCCGCCATCTCCAGCCCGTGCTCGACCGCGGCGCCCGGATCGAGGAACTGCCCGCCATCGCTAAAGGAGTCGGGCGTCACATTGAGAATCCCCATGACGAGACATCCCGCGGAGAAATCCAACCGCCCTCGCGGCCACTGAAGCATCGTATTCATAGTGCCCTTCCATTGCCCAGCCATGACCAAGGTAACGTACAACACGGATCCGCAGAAGCCCGCACACGACGCCGACTCTGTCATCCTGAGGCAGTGTCAGGAAATAACTGAATGCATTGGTGCTTCTGTCCCAGCCGAATCATGCTGTTTCTGCCGGGGTGGAAAGCACAGCCAGGCAGGCTGAGTCATTCACTTATTGTCGGACACTGCCTGAGTCGCAGCCGAAGGATCTGGCACGGACGAGGGGAGTGGCTCTCGATCGGGGGCCAGATCCTTCTCTTCGCTACGCTCCGTTCAGGATGACAAACACGACGAACGATCATTGAACGAACCACGTGTAGGGTGGGTCCTTGACCCACGCGTCTGCCCACTCGAAGCATTGAACGCGTGGGTTGAGAACCCACCCTACGAATCCCCGTCCACCGCAAAACCGATGCCTCGGAGCTTCCGCGCCAGGCTCTCCCGAGGTCGGTCGAGCACAATGGTCGTGTTCTGGAATTCCCGCCGGACCGGGTAGTTCTTGCGTAGCGCGTCGAAGAAGCGACCCCGCTCCTCCGCCGGCTGGCCTGCGATCTGCCGCATATTCCGGTCGTCCTGGGCGACGCTGTAGATCCGTTCCACGACGCGGGCCAGCAACTCTTCGTCGGTTGCCGTCGGATCGGAAGAAGGCAGACTCGTTTGGAGTTCCGCGTTTGCGCGGTCTTGACCCGCCTGAAGGCGGAACTCCGAACGTCGCGCGTCGCTTGTCTCGTCGTTTCCATTCTTCAACGAAATCGAACCAGGAAATTTCGTTGAGGAACATAGGCCCGATCTGCCTTTTTCCGATCCAACCGAGACCATCTCGATCTCCAGCCGCGGGACTGTCGGCGCGGGCAGGAAGTCCGTCACATCGTGCTTCGGTGTCAGGTGAAAATGCTCGCAGAGAGACCGGTAGATCATAATCATCCCGGCGACTTTGCCGTCGAACGAGTACCCTGCGATGTGCGGCGTCGCGAGATCGACCTTCTCCAGAAGGTCCACATCGATATTGGGCTCGCCCTCCCAGACGTCGAGCACAACCGCCTGCAATCGGCCGGCCTGCATCGCGGCCTGGAGGGCCTGGGAATCGACAACCGCGCCCCGCGAGGCGTTGACGAGGATCGCCCCCGGCTTCAGACGCGAGAAGAACCCGCCGTCCGCCAGGTGGAACGTCTTGTCGATCCCCTCCCGCGTCAAGGGCGTGTGGAACGTGACGAAGTCGCAGTCGTAGAGGGCCTCAAGCGGAACGTATTGCGGGTCCGTTTGTAGTGACGCCGTAAGGCGTTCAGTAGCATGGGCGTCCCGCCCATGAGTAGCACGGCCGTCCCGGCCGTGGGTATCACGGGCATCTTGCCCGTGACAATACAGGGGCAGGATGCCCCTGCGACTCATGGGCGGGACGCCCATGCCACTCACGGGCAAGATGCCCGTGCTACGATATACCGTCGCGGACACACTACGAGCGAGAGGCGGGTCATTTCTGCGGACCTCCATGCCCAACGCCTCGCACTTGCTCGCCACCCGACTGCCGACGTTACCCACGCCGATCACGCCGATGGACTTGCCCTCCAGACGCAGGTGCCGCCGACGCGCGACCTCCAGCAGAGCCGCGATGACATACTCGGCCGCGGAGTTGGCGTTCGAACCCGGCGCGGAGGCGAAGCCGATGCCCTGGCTCGCCAGGTATGCAACGTCCACGTGGTCGAAGCCGATGGTTGCGGTCCCGACGAACCGCACAGAGCTGCCGCGCAGCAGTTGTTCATTCACGACCGTGATGCTGCGAACGAGCAGCGCATCGGCATCCGCCACCACCTTCGGCGTGATCTCGCGACCGCCCACGATCTGCACGTCGCCAACCGAAGAAAGACACTCACGAATGAACGGGATGTTCCCGTCGGCAATGATCTTCATAGAACCTCACAATACCAAAGACAGAGCCTTGTACAGGGTCGGAAGCATTCGGATGTCCCCAGATCCTCCGTCAGCAGTAAAGGGGACGGCAACATCCGCCGTGATGCGCCAAACCTGCAAGCGAGCGTCTCGCTCGCGTCTACGCCGGAGGCTGCAATGCGAAAAACTCCCCTCGCACGACCGCTTCGGGCGTGCCCGCCATCGACGGGAGTGGACGGTCCGATTCCCATACACCGCGGGCAATGTGCGTGTCCTGTCCGAGATGCTTGTCAGGAAAGCAGGATGTCGCGCCTTTGCAGTGCAGGAACGACAGGGTCCCGACAATGTCTTGCTACGAATGTGAATGCCGCCTGCCTGTGGCGAGCCACGTTCCCGAATCCATATCCACCCTTTTCCAGAAATCACAGTCCGAACCCCGCAATCTGGACCCCGCAATCGGGGCACTTGCCGTCCTTGACCTGATTGGCAAGGATGCGATAGCCCATCCGTTCGATGAGCGCCCGGCCGCAACTGTAGCAGTAGGTGCTCTCGGACTTCTCGCCGGGCACGTTGCCGAGGTAGACGTAGTGAAGGCCCGCAGCCTTGCCGATCTCCTCCGCCCGCTGCATCGACTCCACAGACGTCGGCGGCGACTCATCATATTTATACTGAGGATAGAACCGACTGATATGCCAGGGAACATCCGCGCCGCCCTCGCGCACAAGGAAGTCCGCCAGCGTTTTGAGTTCCTCGTCGGAGTCGTTCCGACCGGGCAGCAGCAGCGTCGTGATCTCCATCCAGATCTTCGTGTGCCGGGCGATGTGCGCAATGCAATCCAGCACGGGCTGGAGCTTCGCGTGGCACAGGTCCCGGTAGTAGTCCTCGCTGAAGGCCTTGAGGTCCACGTTGATGCCGTCCAGCCAGTCGGCGGCGAAGTCGATCGCCTCGCGAGTCATGTACCCGTTGCTGACGAAGACGTTCGCGAGCCCCCTGCTCTTGGCCAGTTTGGCGCAGTCGGCGGCGAATTCCATGAAGACGGTCGGCTCGGTGTACGTGTATGCGACGCTCTTGCACCCGGTCCGCAGGGCGGCCTCGACGATCTGTTCGGGCGCAGCGGTCTGGCCGTCGATCTGCCCGCTCTCCAGGGCGGACTGGCTGATCTGCCAGTTCTGACAGAACTCGCAGCGGAAGTTGCAGCCGACCGCGGCGATGGAGAAGCTCCGACTTCCCGGCTGGAAGTGGAACAGGGGCTTCTTCTCGATCGGGTCCGGGTTGCCCGCGACGATCTTGCCGTAGTTCAGCGAGAAGAGCTTGCCGCCGACGTTCTTCCGCACACAGCAATGGCCGAGCTTCCCCTCGCCGATCAGGCAGCGGAAGCCGCACAGCTTGCACCGCACCCGTCGGCCGTCCGCCAGCTCCCAGAGGACCGCTTCCTTGAAGATCTCCTCAGCCTTCATCGCAACTGCCCCGAAAACTCATTGCTATGAGCACGAAATCTTATAGAATACGCAGGCTGAAATCCGCGCCAAGGAGAATCTCGGATACGCCTGCTGACAACCGGCCCAAGAGAATCGCCACGGTCAGGAGAAAGCACCATGAGAAGAATACAAGGAGAAGGCAGCCCCTATGACAACATCCGCTGACCACGGTCAGACACCGACCCGGCCGCTGACCCAGCGCAAGGCATGGAAAGCACTTGAGGCCCATTTCGAACGAGTCCGCTCGCTGCACTTGCGAGAGCTTTTCGCGAGCGACCCCCAACGGGGTGAACGCCTGGCGGCGGACGCGGTGGGCATCTTTCTGGATTACTCGAAGAATCGCATCACCGAGGAGACGCTCCGATTGCTGGTGCAACTGGCCGAGGAGTCGGGCCTGCAGGGACGGATCGATGCCATGTTCCGCGGCGACAGGATCAACACCACGGAGAACCGGGCGGTCCTGCACGTGGCTCTGCGCGCGCCGGCCGGGACGTCCATCCTCGTCGATGGCGAGAACGTGGTGGCGCGGGTGCACGCGGTGCTCGATAAGATGGCCGCCTTCTGTGATCGTGTTCGCAGCGGCGCCTGGAAAGGTCATACCGGCAAACCTATTCGCAACATAATCAACATCGGCATCGGCGGCTCCGATCTCGGGCCGGTGATGGCCTACGAAGCACTGAGGCACTACAGCGACCGCAGCCGGGTCTTTCGGTTCGTCTCCAACGTCGACGGCGCCGACTTCGCGGAAGCGGTCCGCGACCTGGACCCCGCCCAGACCCTTTTCATCGTCTCCTCCAAGACCTTCACGACGCTCGAGACGATGACGAATGCACATACGGCCCGCGCGTGGCTGCTCGCTGGTCTGGGCAGTGATGAAAAGGCGGTCGCCCGGCATTTTGTCGCGGTTTCCACGAACGGCGCCAAAGTGTCGGAGTTCGGCATCGACACCGCGAACATGTTCGAGTTCTGGGAATGGGTCGGCGGGCGTTACTCCATGGATTCGGCGATCGGTCTATCCACAATGCTGGCCATCGGCCCGGACAACTTTCGTGCCATGCTGGACGGCCTGCACCAGATGGACGAGCATTTCCGCACCACTCCGTTCGAGCGCAACCTGCCGGTGCTCCTGGCCCTCCTGGGCATCTGGTACAACAACTTCTTCGACGCCCAGACAGTGGCGGTCCTGCCCTACGAGCAATACCTCAAACGCTTCCCCGCCTACCTCCAGCAGTTGACGATGGAGAGCAACGGCAAGCGCGTGACGCTCGATGGGACCGAAGTGAAGTATCAGACCAGCCCGATCTACTGGGGCGAGCCGGGCACCAACGGTCAGCATTCTTTCTACCAACTGATTCACCAGGGAACCAGGCTCATCCCGTGCGACTTCATCGCCTTCCGCCAGACGCTCAATCCGCTGGGTCGCCACGACGACCTGCTCAGGCGTCATCACGACCTGCTCATGGCGAACGTCTTCGCCCAGGCCGAAGCACTGGCTTTCGGCAAGACGCTGGAAGAGGCCCAGGCACAGGTCGAAGCGGAAGGCAAGCCGCAATGGCTGGCGCCGCACCGCGTGTTCGAGGGCAACCGCCCGTCCAATGTGATCCTCATGGACCGGCTCACGCCGGAAACGCTCGGCAAACTGATTGCCCTCTATGAGCATTGCGTCTTCGTGCAGGGCATCCTCTGGGGCATCGACTCGTTCGACCAGTGGGGCGTCGAATTGGGCAAGGCACTCGCCCAGCGTATCGTTGGCGAAATCGAGAACCCGGAGGAACCCGACCTCAGCCATGACAGTTCCACGAACAGCCTGATTCGGAGCTATCGCAAGAGCAGACTCTGATCGCATGATCCCTGCGGCAAAGGGTCAGAGGCCGTAGCTGCGGGCGAGGAGCTTGATGGGGTGGGTTGTGCTCGCGGGGGCGAGGTGCTCGATTTGCATCTTGCAGGCGGCGCATTCCGTCAGGATGTTCTGCGTCGGGGACTTCGCCAGGGCGGCCTTGAGACTCTCGGAGATCTGGCCGGACAGGTCGTAGTTTTTGTGCTGCATGCCAAACGTGCCCGATAGGCCGCAACAGCCCGCCTGCAGGTCCGCGATGTCGATCTTGAAGTGGTCGTGCAGCAGACGCAGGGTCACGGTTTCATCCCCCACCGCGGACAGATGGCACGGCAGGTGGTAGGCGAACTTGTCCGTGATCGCGGTCGTCGGGGGTTTGAGCTTGCCTTGGCTCCGCAGGATCGCGAGGTAGTTCATCAGCTCGACGGTGCTGCGAGAAACCAGAGCGGCGTCCTCACCATCGACGTAGTGGCGCAGCTCCTGACTCAGGCACAGCGCGGCGCTGGGCTCGGAGCAGACGATCTTGTATCCCTCGCGGACCGCCCTCGCGAGGTGCTTGACGCTGAAGGCCAGGTCGCGTCTCGCCAGGCGGACATCGCCGTAGACGATGGCGGGCACCGGCGACGGACGCTGGTCGGGCAGGATGACCTCGACCCCATTGTGACGGAGCACGTCCAGGACCGCGAAACCCAGCTCGTGGTCGTTGAAGTTCGCATAGGTATCGACGAAGTACGCAACCTTGTCCACAGGATTGACGACCGGCCCGCGTGCGGCCAGGTACTTGGCGCCCGCCTTCAGGAACGAGCCCCGTTCGAATCGCGGCATGTTCCGGCGTCTGTCGATCCCGGCGACCTTCTCCAGGAACCACTTCGAGATCGGCAATCCCATCGCCACGTTCGACAGCGGCGCGAACAGGCTGCCCATTCTGCTCAGGTATCGGTTGCGGCTCAGGACGAACTCGGTCCGGCGGAGGCCCTTGCGCCGCACGTACTCCGCCCTCGCGGCGGTCATCAGCATCGAAATATTCGACCCCGATGGGCACTGCCGCTCGCACATCTTGCAGTTGACGCACAGATCGAGGAACTTGCGGAATTCGGGCGACTCGAAGTCCTTCTCGTCGAGCTGCCCGGTCGCCCAGTAGTGGAGCAGGTTGGCCTTGGCGCGGGAGCTGCCGAGCTCTTCGCCGGTGGCGCGGAAGACCGGGCACATCCGCAGCGTCGGCTCGCGTCCGAGGCACAGGCCGCAGCCGTAGCACTGCTCGAACTCCAGCTCCAGCTCGTTCGCGTGGAACAGCATCTCCGATCGCGCCCGCTCGGGCAGGATGCGGTGCTCCCGCCGGAGATTCTTGAACATCACGTCCGGGTCCTCGTTGAGGATCTTGCCCGGGTTCATCAGGCCCGCGGGGTCGAAGATCGCCTTGACCTTCTTGAGAATCTCGTAGTACGCGTCGCCGTACTGCCGACGGACGTAGGCGGCGCGGATCAGGCCGACCGCGTGCTCGCCGCTGATGGAGCCGCCGAGCAACCAGGCGAGCGTGAAGACGTCCTCCGCGATGGCCTTCATTTTCTCGCGGTCCGCAGGGTCGCCCAGGTCGATGTACGGTCGCTGGTGCAGCTCGCCGTCGCCGGCGTGGCCGAAATACGACATCGCGATCCCGTGCTTCTTCTGGATCTTCTCCAGGCCGGCGATGTAGTCGCCCAGGCGGCGGAAATCGACGCTGACGTCCTCCATGAACTCCGCGGGATGCTTGCGGCTTCGCTTGCGATAGAGCAAGGGTCCCGCGTCCTTTCGGGATTTCCACACACGCGCCTGCGCCTTCGGGTCGGTGATGATCGTCCTTCCGGCGGCCCCCTTGCCGACCGCCCGGTCGGTCACGTCGATCTTCTCGCGGACCTCGGCAGGCGAATCCCCGACGTGCTCGACCAGCAGCACCGCAGCAGCCTCCGTCGGCAGGATGTCCCGGTACTGCGGGAGCTGATCGACCGCCAGGTGGATGAGCGAGCGATCCATCAGCTCGCAGGCCACCGGGCCGGTCTCGACGATGGTCGGGACCGCACGCGCCATGCTGTCGAACGAATCGAACTCCAGTTGGAGCAGGCCTTTGGCCGCAGGCAGCGGCACCGTCCGCAGCGTGATGCTCGTGAAAATCGCCAGCGTCCCCTCGGAACCGACGAGCAGGCGGGCCAGATCGATCTCGCTGTCGCGGCAGACGCCCGCGATGCCGTAGCCGGTCCGATTGCGTTTCGTCGGCGGCTGCGCCTGGTCGATGATCGCCTGGTTGGCGACAAGGAGCGACCGGCACTGGCGGGCGATGGACTGGCCCGCGCCGCTGCCCATCCGCTCGGGATCGACGTTGTTGCGGAACTCGACGACGCTTCCATCGGGCAGCACCGCTTCGATCCGCTCGACGTAGGCGGAGGTATGGCCGTACTGCAGCGAGTGCGCGCCGGTGGCGTTGTTCCCGACGACTCCGCCGAGGGTGGCGCGGTTGGCGCTGGAGGGGTCGGGTCCGATCTTGCGTCCGGAGGCGGCGAGCCGCTTGTTCAGGTCGTCGAGCACGACGCCCGGCTCGCAGGTCACCGTCTGGTCGTCCATTCGGGCAATCGCCTTCATGTAGCGAGTCATGTCCAGGACGATGCCGCTGCAGAGCGATTCGCCTGCGACGCCGCTGCCCGCGCCCCGCGGCGCGACGGGAAGACCCTGCTGGCCTGCATACCGCACGATGTCCACGATATCGCGGACATCCCGCGGCGCGACCACGCACTGCGGCACGATCCGGTAGCTGCTGGAATCGGTGCTGTACGCAACCCGGTGAATGATGTCACTGAATACGTCGCCCCGAACGAGTTTCGCCAGGTCCGCGGCGATCTGGGATGGCTCTCGGTTCGTCACAGCTCGAAATCCTTCGGAGAGAACTGTGCTGCAGCGACGGCCCCGCTCATTCGCAGGACCGCCAGATCGTCCTCGCTGACCTGGCCGTTGATGAATTGCTGCACCACCGGGTGGGGGTGGTTGCGGATGTAGTCGGCGTCGCCGTCGGCGACGATCTTGCCATTGTGCAACATGATGATGCGATTCGCGACTTTGTACGCGCTCTTCATGTCATGGGTAACGACGACACTGGTGACTCCCAGCTCCTTGGCCAGCTTGACGATCAGCTCGCTGATGATGTCGGAGCGGATCGGGTCCAGGCCCGTCGTCGGCTCGTCGTACAGGATCACCTCGGGGTTCAGCGCGATCGCGCGGGCCAGGGCGGCGCGCTTCCGCTGACCGCCCGACAGGCGTGCGGGAAAGTAGTTCTGAAATCCGTCCAGGCCGACCATCGCCAGCTTCATCTTGACGACCTCGTCGACCTGTCGCCAGTCGCGGATCTTCGCATGGTGGCGGATCGGGAACATGATATTCTCGGCGATCGTCATGCTGTCGAAGAGAGCCCCCTCCTGGAAGAGGTATCCGAAGTGGGTGCGGATCTGGTTCAACTGGCGTTCGGGCAGGTCGTCGACCCGCTGGCCTTGGAAGTACACCTGGCCTTGCGTGGGTCGTTGCAGCACGATGAAGTGCTTGATCAGGACGGTCTTGCCGCACCCGCTCGGGCCGATCACCACGGTGGTCTTGCCCTTCTCGATCGACAGGCTGACATTGTCGAGCACCAGCTTGGTGCCGAACTTCTTCGTCAGATTGCGGACTTCGAGGATGGGCTCCGATGGGGCGCTCTGTCGCTCTTGACCGTTGCCATCCGTCGTCTTTTCCAAGTGAATACTCCCGAGCGAGACCCCGCGGGTCCCGGCCGATTCGTGCGTCACGTCACAATACTCTTGATGGGCCAGAAGATATGATAGATGGTCTTGAAGATCACCGCCAGCGCGAAGTCCAGCGCCAGGATCGAGATGAAGCTGGCGACGAAGGCCTCGGTACAGGCCTGCCCGACGCCGTGAGCCCCTTCTTTGCAACTGAAGCCCTTGAAGCAACTGATGATGGCGATGGCCCCTCCGAAGAAGAACGCCTTCGTAATGCCGACGGACACGTCCCAGAAGGCCACAGCCGAGGCGCTGAACGTCCAGTAGGCCCGGCTGTTGATCCCGAACTGAAGGAAGCTCACCAGGGCGCCGCCCACCACGCCCATCAGGTCGGCAAAGATCGTCAGGACCGGCGTCAGCAACAGACACGCCAGCAGACGGGGCGCGACGAGGTAGCGAATCGGATCGGTCCCCATGCTGCGGACCGCATCGATCTGCTCGGTCACGTTCATCGTCCCCAGCTCTGCGGTCAGCGCGCCGCCGATGCGTCCGGCCAGCATGACCGCCGCCAGGACCGGACCCAGCTCCTTCACGACGGAGATGTTGATCAAGACGCCCAGGTGCTCCTCCAGACCCATGCCCGCAAGCTGGTCGTACGCCTGGACAGCGAGCGTCATCCCCACGAACGCGCCGGTAATCATGATCACCGGCACGCTGTGTACGCCGATGATGAACATCTGCGTCCAGACCAGGGGGAAGGTGGATTTGCGGGTGCAGCCGCGAACGGAGGTAGTGACGGATCGCCAGGCAAAACGCCCGAAGCGACCGGCATTGACCACATCCTCGACCGCCTTGGCGCCGAGCGCTGCAATCATCGCGGACTTCCTATCCATATCAGCCCACAGGTCGTGCCAGCGGGCGAACACTGCCCGCGCACGCGTACTGGCACCGCTTGTATCAGGAGGACATCAGCTTGTCAAGAACGGACGTCAGTCGCTACAGGGCGAACGCATGTTCCCTTCTGCTGCGCTGATGCGGGGTGAAGACGATGGGACCGCGTAGTTCGTAGTGACGCCGTAAGGCGTTATCCTCCAAACGCACGGAGGATATGCCCTCACGGGCACACTACAAACCGCTCAGCCTTTTCTACATGCGTTCGCCTTGCCGATCGCTACGACTGCGATACCGGGGCAAAGGCCCGGACGGTGTTCTTGCCCGAATGCTTGGCCAGGTAGAGGGCCTGGTCGGATCGACTAGTGACGTCCTCGGGATTGGCGTCGGCCCCGTACTCGCCCACGCCGACGCTGATGGACAGCGGGATCTGCTCTCGCTGCCAGAGCACGGGCGAACGGGCCACCGCTTCCACAAGTCGCTCGCACACGATCAACGCGGCACTGAGCCCGGTGCTGGGCAGAATGACCGCGAACTCATCGCCTCCGTACCGGGCGGCCAGGTCGATCTGTCGGACGCATTCGCGAATCCGATGGCTGATCTCGATGATGGCCCTGTCGCCGGCACGGTGGCCATAGACGTCGTTGATCTGCTTGAGGTTGTCGACGTCGGCCATGACCAGCGAGACGGTGCCCCCGTGGCGTCGGGCCCGCCAGAGCTCGCGTTCCAGCGCCTCGTAGAACGTCCGGTGGTTCATCAGGCCGGTCAGACCGTCGGTGGTCGCCTGCCGCTGCATCTTCTCGAAGAGACGAATGTTGCCGATCGAGGCGCCGATGAGCTGCCCGAACAGCTCGATCAGCGCGATGTCCTCGCCGTCGAAGTTCTCCTCGCCCTTCTTGTCCGCCAGATTCAGCGCCCCGACGACGCGCTGCTGGCAGATCAGCGGAACGATCGCACAGTTCCGCGTCTGGTAGTTCTGCGCATAGGTCCGCTGGGAGCGCCGGATCACCGGCTTGGTGTGCGTGTCGATGTTGTCCGTCAGGATCACCGCTTTGCTCTTGACTGCCATCACCATGGGCGACGGCGGCCTCTGGTTCAAAGAGACGATCTTGTTGATGGGGAACGGGTGGTTGTGCTGGACGAGGTGCAGGATGCCATTGGACTCGTCGAGGACGTACAGCGAGGCGAAACGGAACCCGACCACGGCGGGGATCCTGGAGACACACACGTCGCCGATGCGGTCCATATCCAGGCAGTTGATCTCCCTGGCCAGCGGAGTCACCTGCTGCAGGAGCGAGGCCTTGCACGCGCGGTCGGGAGCATTCTGATCGATCTTCTTGTTTCGAGTCATGGTCGCACAAGGATATCCGTCCGGTAATCCAGGCGGTCTGGTTTCGTGGTTCCAATAAGGACTCTATCGACCATTCGAGGTGAGGGGTTCTTGGAAATGTGCCCGAGCGGGCGACGTTTCGTCCCGGCGGGTTTGCCCCGGCGTCATGGCGTCAGACCCTTTCCAGGTCACAAGCACGGCCGCCGAGCCGTGCGCAGCAGCGGGATCGACCCGAATCGCTGCGTCAGAACCAGAACCGAGCGGATGGCGATTCGGACCTGCGCAAGAACGGCAGGTCTCGATCGCCATCGTCCTGACCGCCGATAACACGAGCAGCCACTGCGACTTATGGGTCCTTTCGACACGACCGACCTGTCCCTCGCTGTTCATGTCCGGCTTCGCGTGCCCTCGTGCTCCGAGAAAAACGCACCTTTTTTTTCACAAAATGCGCGCGAAAGGGGTTGACATCGCCGCCAGGTCATTTTACATTTTGCAAAACGTAAAATGCATATGGGCGTCGAATCTGTGAGTGATCTCTCTGGTGCCAAGAACAACTGTCTGGACGGGCATTCTCACCCATCCGACGGTCCCGATAGTCGCAGTAGTTTACTCTCGCAAACACGATGCGAGCATTGGAAGTGGGAGAAGATATGGGATCTTCGCGTCTCAATACCTGCGGCGACCTTCCTGGCTTCGGCCTGTCCCATGGCGACGATGTGACCTTCGGTCGTCTGTGACCGAAGGAATTCCGACAGCAGATCTGCGTTGTCATTTGCTGCGGCGTGGTGGCTCTTTGGCGTGATGGACGGGTGGATCGATCCGAGGGGATCTGTGAGTTGACGACGACTGCATGGACTGGCAGACACACAGCAAAGCGTTGAGGGCTCCCGCGAAGCGATATCGCGTCGGCGAACTCGTTCGTCACAGCCCCTTTTCCCGCCAGACGATCCACAACTACACGGTCATGGGTCTGATCCGCGAGGCGGAGTGGACCGAGGGCGGACATCGGCTCTACGACGAATCCGTGTTCGAGCAGTTGGCACGCATCGTGGAATTGAGAAAGACCAAGAGCCTGACCCAGATCCGTCGCCTCCTCAAGGACGAGGAGAGCACGCAACGAGCGGCTCGTGTCGATACGGAAGACCGAAAGGATCAAGGATGATGCATGAGGCTTCGTTTCTCCAGAGAGTTCTGTGTCCACCTTCCCCCGGACAGCGTCCCCTTTCGGTGGTTCTCCTTTTGCAGTCGCGACGCACGGCTACCCGCCCCGACCGGTTTCCGGTCGTAGGGCTCCCCTGCCCGTGCATCTCGTGACAACCTTGAACCCCAGTTGAGGGAATGCAAATGGATTCCTTGTCACTCATCCCGGACAACGTCGCCGCGGTGCTCCTGGAAATCCTCCGATTCACCGGATTGCGCCGCCGGATCCTGCACGACAACATCCGCTGCGTCGACACCCCCGGCTTTCTCCCCCAGGACATGCCCGTCCAGGAGTTCGCCGAGGTGCTCAACAACGCGGTGGCCGAGCATCTGCGGAACCGCAGGCTCCTCTACCGGGACACGCGGAACATTGCGTTCGGCCCGAACGGCTCCACACGAATCCGGCCGGTCGTGGACGATCACGCACACGCACTGCTTCACCAGAACCGCGACGAGTACCTGGAACTCCAGGTGGAGAAGCTCCTGGAGAACGCGCTGAATCGCAAGGTGGCCATGGAACTCCTGCGATGCAAGTGCGGCGTGTGCCCCGAGGTCGGCGACGCGGACGGCGACATGACGCTCACCGACGGCGGCCCATTCGAAAGTTCGTCCACTCACTGCGATACCGCAGAATAACCTACCGGCACCCCACGGCGAGTATGGAGAATCACGCACTCAACCTGCAGCATTTGGCGAGCCCGCGTCAGACCGGCGCGACGGTCCTGGCCATCACCAGCGGCAAGGGCGGCGTCGGCAAGACCAATATCGCGGCCAACCTCGCCATCTGCCTGGCCAGTCAGAACCGTCGGGTGCTCCTGCTCGACGCCGATCTGTCTCTGGGCAATCTCGACCTCGTGCTGGACCTCCGCAGCAAGTACAACATCTCGCACGTGATCAGCGGACACAAGCGGATGGAAGAAGTCGTCCAGCAGGGTCCCAAGGGACTGCGGGTCATCTGCGGGGCGTCCGGCCTGGACCGTCTCGCCGACCTCGGCGAGGGCGAGCAGCGACGCCTGATCGACCATCTGTCGCGACTGCAGCAGCAGACCGACACGATCCTGATCGACACCGCCGCGGGCATCTCCAGCTCCGTCATCGGCTTCTGTCTGGCCGCGGACCAGGTGCTCGTAGTCACGACGCCCGAGGCGGCCGCCATGGCCGACGCGTACGGCGTCATCAAGGTGCTGGTCCGAAAAAGATACGGGCGAGCCATGAGTCTCGTCGTGAACATGGCGAGGAGTCCGGCGGAGGGCAAAGACGTCTACCAGCGTCTGGCCAACGTCGCTCGCAGATTCCTGCAGACGAACCTCTACTACGCAGGGACCTTGCTCAAGGACGAACGGCTGTGCATGGCCGTGCGGGCGCGCAAGCCGGTCGTGCTCGCCTATCCCAAGTCGCCGGTCAGCTCGTCGTTCGCGGCGCTGGCGGCACGAGTCGGAGGCGCCAAGCCCCAGGAAGACACCGAAGACGGTTTTTTCCGCAGGGTCGCGCGATGGTGGAACTAAAGTCGGCCCGAATCCGGCCGATAATGGAACATATAGGACTGTACGCCCACTCTGCGGGCGGCCCCAAGAACAAGGACGGATGAACGGTGAACAACGTGTCAAGCTACACACCCGCGGATTCGCGCATCAAACGCAACGGAGGCGATCTGTGAAGACACAAGCAGCGAAGACGGACAGTAAGCTGACCATCGAACAGATCTGGGGATTCTTCCATCAAACGCACGACGACCAGCACCGCAATCTCCTGATGGAGCACTATCGCGATCTGGTGCGGTACGCTGCCGAGCGACTCCATGCCAAGCTGCCCGACAAGGTGGAGCTGGACGATCTCATCAGCGCCGGCATGTTCGGCCTCATGGACGCCATCGACGCCTACGATCCCGCCCGGGGAGTGAAGTTCGAGACGTACTGTGCCCCGCGGATCAAGGGCTCGATCCTCGACGAGCTTCGCAGCATGGACTGGGTCCCCCGCCTCGTTCGTGCCAGGGCGCACCAGCTCGCCAAGGCCACGCACACTTTGGAGATGCATCTCGGTCGCAAGCCGGACGAGCAGGAACTGGCCGGCGAGCTGAACATGGACATCGAGGAGTTCACCCGCCTCCAGCGAGACGCCAACGCCGCGAGCCTCGTGTCGCTCAACAACAAGTGTGGAGACGCCGACGGCGAGAAGGACGTCTACGAGATCGACGTCATCCGCGATCACCGCAGCGAGGACCCCCTGCTCGAAGCCCAGAAAAGAGACCTCAAGAACCTCCTCACCAAGGGCCTGACCCGCGCCGAACGGCTCATCATAGTGCTTTACTACTACGAGGAAATGACGATGAAGGAGATCGGTGCGACGCTGGATTTGTCCGAGTCGCGCGTCTCCCAGATGCACTCGTCCATCGTGGCGCGACTCAAGGCGCAGATGAACACGCGCAAGAAAGAGTTCGCGGTCGAATAGCGCCGGACGGGAACCGCTGGTCCCGTTATCGCGTCTTCGGCTCAAACGCCGCGACGAATCCGCCGCCGGCACTGAGGGTCACAGGCACAATTGTGCCGCCTCGCACAACAGAATCCTGCCTCACGAAGCCATCCGGGCGTTGCGGATTGTCGGCCAACTGCACGCTCGCGTACTCCGTGCGGCCCAGGAAGGCCAGATCCAGACTGTAGGACCGCGCCGCCCCGCCGTTGATGATCCCGACAAACCACTTCCCGCCGCTGCGTCGAGCGATCGCCGCGAGGTCGCCGATCTTGCTGCCCGGCAGGACCACCGTCTCGTCCCAGACGGACGGGATCGCCTTGAGCACGTCCACCGCCTGCGTCTTGAGATAGACCTCCGGCTTGTCCGCATAGAACATCACGGGCGACGTGTAGCAGACCGCAGTCGCCACCTGCAACGCGAACGTCGTGCCCTTGAGCATCTCCGCATTCAGCGTGCACGGCGTGAAATCTCCGTGCCCCGCGACGAACCGCGTGAACGGCAGCGACGCATAGTGCCCCGCCGGCAGCGCCGACCACTTGTTGTACTCCAGGCCCCGCACGCCCTCCCGCGTCATTTCGTGCGGATACCGTCGCGGCTCGCCCGTCGGTTTGTTCGCCCCGTGGAAGTCGATCATGAGCTGAGCGGCCGCCGCATCCTCCAGGACGTCCGCATAAAAATCGATCATCGCCTTCGCCTCACTGTCCATGTAGTCGATCTTGACGCCCGCCACGCCGACATCCTTGCACCGCCGGAAGAACTCGCGCCGACTCGCAGGGTCGTCGAGTCCCTCCATCTCGATGCCCTCGGTTTTCCCGGTCTTCCACCGCTTCCACACCCAGATGCCCACCTTCTTCTTCGCGGCGTACTTCGTCAGCTCGCGAAGCATCGCCCACTTGTCCATGCCCGGCTTGACCCACGTCTCCTCCCAGCCCGCGTCGATCAGGTAGTACTCGAATCCGAAGTCCGACGCATGGTCCACCCAGCCCGCCTGGCAGTCGTAGGCAACGCTGTCCCAATTGCCCATCGTCCCGGACCACCAGTGCCAGAACCCGCGTCCCGGCCGGATCCAGTCCGCGTGCTCCAGCTCCATCGCAGGCGGCTCGTTCAGGTTCCCGATGATGTCCGTGTTCACCAGCCCGTTCAAGTCTGCCGTCACAATGACCACCCGCCACGGACTGACCACCGCCCCCTCCAGCACCCACTCCCGGTCGTCCTCGAAGGCCGCGACCAGTCGCCGCGACGACTGCCCGACCGCGCGAAGCGTCATGCCGGAATAGTTGAATAGCGCCGCCTCCGTGATCGCGACGTAGCCGGCGCCCTCCGCCAGCTCCGCGACGACGGGCGGTCCCATAAACGTATCCTGCTTGAGATCTTCGACCGCAGCCCGCTCGTGGATGCCTTCGTAGTTCTTCGTATTCGTCTGGAACCAGACGCCACACTTCGCAGGCAGGACGAACCCGGTGTCCTCCCCTGCCACGATGCGCTTGCCCTCGCCCGGCACGACGTACCGCAGGCCCGCGCCATCCTCGAAAACGCGGACCTCCAGCGTGTACGTCCTCCCGCTGGGCTTGTGGGCGACCGGGAGCTTGACGCCGTTGAAGTGGTTCCTCGCCTTGGAGTGGACGCCCCGGCACAAATAGGTCTCGTCCAACGCCCACCGCTCCGGCCGACCCGGCGCGACGCCACGCCCGAGCGCAACCCCGTCGATAGTGATCCCCAGCGGCGACGGCGCGATCACCGTCCGCTCCTCGCGATCCAGCCAGTATGTGAGCTGACCCTCGCCATCGACGCCCACCCACATCGTCAGTCTCCCATCCGGGCTCTTGACCGCCATCCCCTGCGACATCCCGCCGGCGCCCGCCAGCATACACACTCCCGCAATCGCCACTTCCACGAGCATCATATCTTCTGCCTCCCGAATCCGCGGAACCACACGCACCCTGTCCGGCCGGTTCCCACACCGCAGCCGTGTTTCCGACCGCCGGACAGCCTACCGGCCCTCGCAGAATCCCGCAAGACCCGAATGCTGACACGGCAATCGCATGTTCCCCAGTGCGGCACATCCCTCGGACAAGACCGGCCCAGTTCGTAGTGACGCCGTAAGGCGTTATCTTCTGGGCTTTGGAGGATATGCCCTTACGGGCACACTACGAGCCGCACGGTCCGATTCGCATGCAATTCCCCTGTGGTTCCTCAAATCCGCCATCCACCTTGAAAACTCGGCTCCCGCGACCGGATTTTCAAGGTAACCTTTCCGGCACGATCGAACGTCACAAAGAGGCTGCCTGCCTGCAGACGCTTCTGCGTCTGGACCGGCTCGACGTGATCCACGCGGGGGACCGGACGTTTGCCCTGGCGTCCTCGGAATGGGCTCTTGATCCACACATATCTATGTGTTATACTTTGTGTAGAAAGGAGCTGAAGATGGCCACGAATCTGGCATTGGACGATCACCTGATCGAGACGGCCCGGGCCGCGGGCGGGCACAAGACCAAGAAGGAAGCGGTCACCGCGGCCCTGATGGAGTATGTTGCCCGGCGCCGGCAGCGTGGCGTGCTGAAGCTCATCGGCAAGATCGAGTTCGATCCCGCCTATCGCTATAAGGACGCCCGCAGGCGATGAAAGTCCTCGTCGACACCTGTGTCTGGTCGAAGGTCCTGCGGCGCAAAGCGCCGGACAAGGACCTCGCCGGCGTGATTGAGGACCTGATTCGCGACGGACGTATCGTCCTGATCGGGCCGATCCGACAGGAGCTTCTGTCCGGCGTGCCCAACCCGTCACAGTTCGACATTCTCCGCAAGACGCTCGATGCCTTCGAGGACATCTCCCTGCGAACGGAGCATTTCATTCGAGCCGCCCAGTTCAGCAACCAATGCCGCAGCAAGGGCGTCCAGGGCTCGACGATCGATTTCCTGATCTGCGCCGTAGCCGCCGTCGAAGGGCTTCAAATCCTGACGACCGACTCCGATTTCCTCCGTTACGCCAAACACCTCCCGATCCGCCTGTCCGGCGTCACCGCCTGATCGCCATGGCCCGCGAGCCACAGATGAACACAGATGCACCCAGCCCGGCCTTCGGCCGGAACCAAGATGGCCTCTCGCCAAGACGCCAAGAACGCCAAGGAGAACAAGTCAGACCCCCGTCTTCCCTTGGCGATCTCCGCGTCTCTGCGAGTCAAACCCAGCGTCCCTGCGACTCTGCGTGAAACGTAATTCTCAGCCCTTCTACGTCTTTTCGCAGGTTTACTGTAGCACCTATACGCCAATGACGTATAATATGTGTGTATGGAGATCATCGAAACCAGCGTCTTCACGAAGCAGATCAGGGCTCTCCTGAAGGACGATGAGTACCGGGAACTTCAGGAAAGGCTGGTCGTAAGCCCGTTGGCCGGGGCGGTCATACGTGGCGGTGCTGGTTTACGCAAACTCCGCTGGGCCGTGGAAGGTCGTGGCAAGAGCGCCGGAATCCGGGTGATCTACTACTATGTGGCTCATCCGGTTCTTGCGTACTTTCGTGATCCGGGCACGCCCGAAGCGGTCGTGCAAGGGAGATTTTCCGCTTTCCGCCAATAGCATGGCGGGAAGGCGGCACGACACGCCGGTGCGGATGCCTTGGGCCTTTCTGGATCGGTCGGCGGGACCCCCCGGTGAGCCCCCTTCGTGCTCGCTTGCACAGGGCATGCCGACTCCGCCTGCAGGGGGAGTCGCCCTCTTATCCATGCTATTGGCCCAAAGCGATAAATCTCAGGGGTTTGGGGACAGGTCCCCAAGAACCACCGAAGTACGCGAAAACCGGATGAGCCTGCTATGTGGCTTCGGACGACCAGATCTTCATGCTGGTCGCCTACGCCAAGGGTGCCAAAAAGGATTTGACTGCGAAAGAGCTTGCGATTCTGAGAAAGCTCGTGCAGGAGGAACTGCTATGAGTTCGAGACTGTTCAAGGAACTCTCGGAGAGCATCAGAGAAGCCGGCAGAATTCGAAGGGGCAAGGCGAAGCCCTCGCGGGTCTTCACATACCATGCCATCGACATCCGCAAGCTCAGGGAGTCTGTCGATGTCTCTCAGTCGCAATTCGCCCGGATGATCGGGGTCAGCAAAGGCACGCTCCAGAACTGGGAACAGGGACGCCGCCAGCCAAGAGGCCCGGCCAAGGCCCTCCTCCGCGTCTTCGAGAAAGACCCCAAGGCGGTCGTGCGGGCTCTCGGCTAAGACAGCTTGACGACCGCTGGAAGCGTCTGGGAGCCAGAGACACCCTCGACCAACAGGAATTCCGGAGTTTAGTATGGTGTCCCCGGAATTCCCGCCCCGCCAAGAACGCCAAGATCGCGAAGAGAAGCACCGCAAGATTCGCCTTTGACCTTGGCGATCTCCGCTCCCTCTCAAACCCAGCGTCCCTGCGCCTCCGCGTGAAACATAATTCTCAGCCCTCGAAGCCCCCCTGGTCTGTCATTCCCGCGGAAGCGGGAATCCATGCTTCTAACGCATGACGAACCGCCTTGAAGGGTACCCTGTGCCCACCGTTCTGGCTGTCGCCTCTCCAAGAAACGGTAGCTGTCCCCGGTTCCAGTCCCGTCCCGTCCCCGGTTCCACCGGTTCCAGCGAACCACCGTGTTGCGCTTCGCATGTTAATGCGCCTGAAAGACGGTTACTGGAGTTTGGCCTCCTTCCTTGTGGCTTATCCCCCGAAAGTAGTGCCATTGACGATGTTAGGATTTCCCTGTAAGGGTATCTGGAATTACAGGAGAAATCATGAAGAAGCAGCGATTCAGTGAGGAGCAGATCGTCCGGATGCTCCGGC
>Ga0209200_1000822_pt1 | contig 33877 bp, 28 predicted proteins | sample AD_UKC033_MetaG_FD_184406 | JGI IMG/M metagenome (GOLD analysis project Ga0209200, IMG submission 184406) | Active sludge microbial communities of municipal wastewater-treating anaerobic digesters from USA - AD_UKC033_MetaG (SPAdes) (version 2) | ecosystem: Engineered > Bioreactor > Anaerobic >... | reverse complement strand
GTGCGCATCGCCGCCTCGGCCGTGGCCACCGACAGCCTGGCCATCCACGACCGGCGCGATCCACTCTGGCTGGATGCGGCTTACATCAGCAGTCGCAAGGCCTTGCAGCAGGCTGGCATCGGACGCGAGGAGATCGACCTGTTCGAGGTGCATGACGCCTTCACCATCATGGCGGCATTGTCGCTGGAGGCCAACGGCTTCGCCGAACGCGGCCGCGGCGTGCGTCTGGCGGAGGAGGGGGAGATCACCCTGGAGGGGCGGCTGCCCATTGCCACCATGGGCGGGCTGAAGGCGCGCGGCCATCCGGTCGGCGCCACGGGCGTCTACCAGGTGGTGGAGGCCACTCTGCAACTGCAAGGGCTGGCCGGCGCCAACCAGGTGCACGACGCCAACGTGGCCATGGCGCAAAACATCGGCGGCAGCGGCGCCACCGTCCTGACCCACATCCTGATAGGCGACTAGCAGATGGCGGCGGGCGGAAGGCGAGGCTTCAGCACGCAGGAGTCGAGGCTTCAGCCGGCAGGAGTCGAGGCTTTAGCCGGGCGCCGTGCCAAACCCGGCTGAAGCCTCGACTCCGAGCTGCTTTGACCGGTTGCCGATACGCAGGAGTCGAGGCTTCAGCCGGGCGGAGTCGAGGCTTTAGCCGGACGCCGTGCCAAACCCGGCTGAAGCCTCGACTCCGAGCTGGTGTGTGCCAAACCCGGTTGAAGCCTCGACTCCGAGCTGGTGTGTGGGGTTTGCGCCGGCCGGGGCTGAGATCGCCTGTTCACCGCCCTGGCCGGCGCAAAAAAGAACTGTCAAAAGCTATCAGCGTCCGGTTTGACGCTGTCAGCAGGGCACTCTGATAGCTTTTGACGCAGACAGTGTGATAAAATCCACGTTGTTGTTCAGGCGCCTGGCATGAGAAGACCCCACAGGTCGCCGCCGCCGGGCAAACTACGGCTTGATGCGCAGGCGCCGCGTCCCCTCTGGGAGGCGACGCCCGAAGCCCTGGACTCAACGTGAACAAGCCTTGCGCCGCAGGCGTCCCACGCCTGTGGCAGCAAAACCAAAAGGAGTTACCTGAGATATGTCTGTTGCACGCACTTGGCGCACACGCAAACAGCGCTACGGGTTGATGGGGGAGCGCTGCGACTACTGCCACAATGCCATCTTTCCGCCGCGCGATGTCTGCCCGCACTGTGCCGAGCCTGCCCAGCGGGAATTTGCCCTCAGCGGCCGCGGCGCGGTCTATTCCTACACCACGGTCTTCGATCCGCCCACCGGCTTCGAGGCCTATGCGCCCTACCCCGTGGCGCTGATCAAGCTGGAGGAAGGCCCCATGGTCACGGCCCAGTTGACCGACGTGGCGCCGGATCAGGTGCGGATCGGCATGCCGGTGGAGATGGTCACCCGCAAGCTCAGCGAGCAGGGCGATGAAGGGGTCATCGTCTACAGCTACAAGTTCCGCCCGCAGCTTCAGCGCCCGGCGCTGACGGCCTGACGGCCTGACGGTCGATCTGCGAGAATCAATGGGGTGGGGTCAAACTGGGTTGGCCGGCCCACCGGCTGACAAATTGCTCAGAATGCCCAAAGCAGCGCACACCGTGCGCTGCCTTTTTTGTCAGATGTGCTCAGTTGGCCAGAGATCGGGCTCTTCTTGCGTGGACTTGGCTCGCCTCTGCGGAAACGCCATTCGCAGGGCCATGACCTCGGTCTGCGGGACAAATACCTGGCGTTTGATGCGAGGCCTGAACAGTTGCCCCAGGGGTCAGGTGCGGTCTGAGGGCTGGTCAGCGATTGCCAGAGTTCGCTATTGGGGAATTTGCTGGCATTTGCGCTGATTTGGGCACTTGCTTTATAATTACTGGCACGAGCACCGGCGCCCGGCCGGTGATTTCCGGTCTGTGCGCCGCTCCCGCGGCGTTTGCTCAACTTTGGTTTCCACCCTGGGGCCACGCTGTTGACCGACTTCTCAGGCTGACGACACGTCTTCTTGCTCTATATGGCCGACCTGCGATCCCTTGCGCTCGAACAGCTTATCCAGCAGTGCAATGCGACGACGATCAGGTATCTGCGTCTGCACGAGGCTGGGGATGATTGCTATTGCCTGGAGCTCTTCCGGCGCGCCTTGCAGGAGCACGATGAGCGCGCCTGGGCCTACATCTACACCACCTACAGCACCGAGGAGTTTCTGGGGAAGCACTATGTTCTGAAGTGGGTGCGCAGTTGGCTGCATGGCCGCCACGGCGCGGCGATTCGCAGCGCCTTCACCGAGGAGGAGATCGTCCACGAGATCTGGCTGCGCTTCGCCCAGTCAGAGGTGGCGCGCAGCTTCAGCTTCGAGACCATGAGCCAACTGATGAGCTACCTGCGCCGGCTGATCAACAATTTCATCATGGATGCTGCCCGACGGCGCGCCCCGCAGATCATCGAGTCCTCCACCGAGCAGGAGGCCGCCGGCCTGGAGCAGAAGATGCACACGATGCCTGACCGCGCCAACGGCGTGGAGAGCATGGTGTCGGAACATGAGGCCATGGCAGAGATGCTGCGCGAGATCGACGATCATCTGATTGCCAACGAGCGCGAGGGGCTGGTGTTTCACGGCTACTTTTTGGAACGGCTGCCGCCGCGCAAGCTCTATCTGTTGCACCCCAACCTGTTCGCGCCCGGCGAAGTGGAGATCATCCGCACCCGTCTGGTGCGTCGTCTGCGCAAGTCCCCCTTCATCCTCAACCGCTACATTCAACTGGTGGTGTTGGCCGACAACGAGCGCCTGGGGCTGGTCTTCCAACATGCCATCCTGGACAACTGGACCGACGAGCAGCTGTTGCAGCGCTACCCGGCGTGTTTTCCCGATCTCGGCGCGCTGCTGGCGGCCAAGGTCCAGGTTGTGGAGCTGCTTCACGGCAACCCCACCCTGCTGCAGATGCTTCGCATCTAGTACAAGTTGGCGCAGATAACTCTTCAGTTTACCTGTTACCTGCTCCCGGCGGATCCGTGATCCGCCGGGTTTGCGCCCAACAACGCCGCCGGTTCACGGAACCGGCTTGAGCAGTGAGTGAAGACCGATTTAGGCCGACGTGACCTGGTGCAAGTTGGCGTGAATAACTCTTCAGTTTACCCGCTCCCGGCGGATCCGTGATCCGCCGGGTTTGCGCCCACAACGCCGCCGGTTCACGGAACCGGCTTGAGCAGTGAGTGAAGACCGATTTAGGCCGACGTGACCTGGTGCAAGTTGGCGTGAATAACTCTTCAGTTTACCCGCTCCCGGCGGATCCGTGATCCGCCGGGTTTGCGCCCAACAACGCCGCCGGTTCACGGAACCGGCTTGAGCAGTGAGTGAAGACCGATTTAGGCCGACGTGACCTGGTGCAAGTTGGCGTAAATAACTCTTCAGTTTACCTGCTCCCGGCGGATCCGTGATCCGCCGGGTTTGCGCCCAACAACGCCGCCGGTTCACGGAACCGGCTTGAGCAGTGAGTGAAGACCGATTTAGGCCGACGTGTACTAGTCTGCCGCCAGGACAGCGCGCTGGGCGGGTGCGAGCACGTTGGTTGAGTAGGCCGCCGTATCGAAACCAACGTGCTCGCACCCGGCCGCTGAGTAGTTGCGATTCGCACGGAGCGTCGAGATGAGCGCCGTCGCAACAACTATTGAAGGTTCGAGGTGTTGAGTCTATTATGGACAGTGGCGCAAGGCCACGGCGCGATTCCTTTTGGCAATCGTATAACCGAGGAGAACATTTGAGAGGCTTGATGACCAGCTAATGGCAACTCCCGCTTTGACGACCGAGCACATCCCCACCGAGCAGTTGATCCTGCACGCGTTGGGCCACCATGATGCCGATTGGGAAGCGCATCTGGCGATGTGTGACATTTGCCGCAGTCGGGCCGAGACCTATCGTGCGGTCTTGACTGCTACCCGCGAGACTCTGGCTGCCGGCCCCGGCCGGGTCAATCTCGTATCGCTGGACAAACCGCTGGTTCTGGAAAGCAGTGAATGCGAGGTGGGGGATGGTCAGCACACCCTGCGGGTCACTTTGCGCTCCGAACCCGGCGTCCTCTATGGTCATCTGACGGTGGACGATACCTGCGTCTGCTGGCACAACGCACCGGTGCGGCTCTTTGGGCCGCAAGGTTTGGTGGCCAGCAGTCGGGTGGATGACGAACGTGACTTTGTGCTGCCGCTGCCGACCGCGGGCCAGTCCTACAGCCTGGGGCTGGTGCTCACCCGGTATGAGACGCCTGAACTGCAGATCATCGGCAGCTTTGAGGTGCGCTGAACTGCACGGGCCGGCGGCGAAGGGGTGGGGATCATTCCACGAAGATCTCCACTAGCTCGCCATCCTCGCGATCCTGCACCTCCACCAGCTTGCCGGTGGCGCCAGCTCTGACCATTTCGGCCAGATGCGTCAGGTCGAAGCCTTCCATCTCCGGGGCAAAGCGGGCGCCCATCTTCAACCCCACATCCACCAAGCCCATGGGGATCGTCACATTGACCTTGTTGCGGCCGGTCTGAGCATCGGTGACCCGCACGCGCAGCCAGCGCCCCGCGCTGGCGGTGGGGCCGCTGGCATGGGTCGCCTGCGCGCGCCGGCGGTCGGCCGCGCTGAGGGCCTCCAGCAGGCGGAAACCATCCTCAGCCGAGATCTTGCCCTGCTCGACCATCTTGAGAACGCGCAGTCTTTCATCGCTCGTCGTCATGCTTGTGTTGCCTCTGGTATGCTGGCGGTGTGCCGGTGGCATTGGCGCGCGGCCACGTCGGGGGACTTGGCGTCAGGCGTTGCCGATCTTGTAGCGCATGGCCAGGTGGTTGCGCATGATGCGAAAACCTGCCCTCTCCAGCGCCTGAATCAGCTCACGGTGCTCACCCTGATGTTGGACGCGCACCGGCCAGCGCGGATAGGTTTCTAAAAAGCTCAGAGCATAGCCGACCAGCGCCTGCTCCAGTTGGCCACGGCAGCTTGGGTGGACGGCGAAGCTGAGCCGGTGGATGCCCTGCCAACGCTGGGCGTCGATGGAAAGCCAGGCCGACAGCCCCTGCGTGCCCGGAATGGCCCAGCGCCTGACCCGATTGCGGCCCATCAGCTCCCAGAACTTCTCGCCCAGGCGGCTTTCGGCCAGTTGCATGAAGTCATGGGAGCGCACCGGCCGCCACCACTGGGCCAATTCGCTGCGGCAGGCGGCCTCCAGCGTGTAGCGGGCCTGCCATTCGTTGTGCTGGTATGGGCGCAGCCCGGCCGGCGGCTCAGCCTCTGGCAGGAGCGCCGGCAGCCGGTCGATCTGCAAGATGGCCTCTTCGGTCACCCCTTCGAAGCCCAAGTGCTGGTAGAGAGCCTTGGCCACGGCGTTGTCGGTGCGCACCTGCAAGACGGCCCAACTGCCGCGGCGCTCGGCGATCCGCTCCTGGGCGGCCTGGATCAGCGCCCGGCCGATGCCGCGCCCCTGGTAGTCCGGGGTGACAGCCACGTTGGCGATCTGCCAACGGTTGCCGTAGGCATCCAGGCGCTGGATGGTCACATTGCCCACCACCCGGTCGTCCTCGATCCAGACAAAGCCGCCCAACACATCTTCCAGGTAGGGGTCTGAGCGCGCCATCAGGCTGACCAGCGGTCCCATGTGGGAGAGCATGCGCAGGTCGCGCAGCGCGGCAATGCCGCCCGGCTCCAGCTCGCCTGTGAAGGCCTCCTCGATCAGGAGTGCTACCTGGTTGAGGTCTTTGCGTGGGTCCAAGGGGCGCAGGCCGCGGTAGGCGGCGCGTTGATCGATGGCAAGCTGGGCGCTCATGGTATATCGCATCGTTACGGTCAAGAATGGCGTAATGATGACACAGCTTGAGCGTTTTGGCAAGTCACCCGGCCGCGTCTGCCTGCATCAACTGCCCAACGCATCCAACAGCCGGGCCGCCTCCTCGATGGAGATCTTGCCCTGCGCCAGCAGATCCAACACCGTCTTGCGTTCAGCGGCCAGGTCGGTCTGCTGGCCAGGCTGGGCGGGCTGGGCAGGCTGGGTGGGCGAGTCGGCGCGGATGTCCACGCGCACGCGGGTGGGGCCGCTCCACTCCGGCGAGCTGCGGAAGTTGTCGGCCGCCTCGCGCGCCTCGGCGGCGATGTCGTCCACGGCGCGGCGCAGCTCGTCGCGGATGCCCTCGATGTCGATCTGCGCCACGGCCCGCCGCAGTTGCTGGCCGACGTCCTGGCAAAGCTGCCCCAGGTCGGCGCTCAGGCGCAGCCAGTTGTCGCCGTGGTCGAAGCTCCAGGCGTTGCCGTTGCCGGCGCTCTGTTGATTGTTCTGTGTCATGGGTACTCACTCCAAAGGGGTTGCGCTCAACGTTCGTTTTGCAGCAACGTGATGGCCTCTTCGGCGTTGATCTTGCCGGCGGCCAGCTCTTCCAGCACGGCCTGGCGCTGCTGGACGCTGCGCTGGCGGGTTTCGGCCGGCGGCTCTTCCAGCAGCTCGAAGCCCAGGGCGCGGATCAGCTCGTTGAGCCGGCCGCGCACCGTGGGATAGGACAGGCCCAGCTCGTCGCCGACCCAGTTCAGCTTGCCCTGGCAGCGCACGAAGACCTCCAGGAAGTCCATTTGCTCGGTGTTCAGGGCGGCGAAACGGCCCAAGGTGAAGGCCCCTTCCAGCGCGGTGTCGCAGGCGCGGCAGTGCAGGCGGGTGATGGTCATGGCCTCGCCGCACACCGGGCAACGGCCTCCATAGCGGTTCATAGCTCTCTCCTGTGGCGCGGGCCTGGCTGGCAGCGCCGGCGTCCTGGCGATGTCTGAACCTGTTCAGGACGCCCGATTCGGCGCGGTTCTCGTTTGTCGCGACGCCGGCAAAGCCGTCGTGCCAGATCAATGAATGTCAATGTATCAAAAATATATCACATGATATCAATAATGTCAATATGATATTCAAAAATATTTATATCAAAATGCAATATCTTCTCGTCCTGCGCTGTCCCGGGTTGAAAAGCAAGGAGAATAGTTACTACTCAGCCGGCGGGCCAGACGTGGGTTGAGCAGCCGTCTGCGGCGTATCGAAACCAACGTGCTCGCACCGGGCGTCTGTGCAGCAACGGAAAAAGAACAACGCCGCTGCACATTGCAGCGGCGTTGTCGCGAAGGGGGAGGATGATGGATTATGCCAGACCGAACAGCCCCAGCAGCCAGTTGGCCAGCCAGGTGACAACGCCGATGCCGATCGCGGCGACGATGGCGCCGACGAAGCCATTGACTTGCATCCCCTTGACGAAGCGGGCGCTGAGCATCAGCACGATAGCGGCGACGATCAGATTGACGAGTGCGCCGAAAAATCCGCCGCCGATGGTGATCCCCAGGGCACCCAACAGCCAGGCGATCACGCCGCCGATGATGGCGATCACGGCCGCGGCGATGATGGCAGGACCGAAGCCGTCGACGGTCAGGCCCAGGTTGAGTCTGCTGACGATATAGATGACGACAGCAGCCAGCACAAGCGCCAGCACGATACCGACCAGTGTACCTAACATGACATAACTCCTTCCGAAAAATGATATGACAGGATGCGTTTCATCCTGCAAGCCATTATATCAGAAAAAGGATAGCTTGTCCACTATTTATTCCGAGTTTGTCTGCATGACCTGGGGTGCGCCGCATCTTCACCAGCGCGCGTGGTGCTCCTCGGCGAAGCCGATCAGACCGTTCACCGTGACCGCTTCGCCGTCGTCGGTCTGCACCTGGCCGGCGTAATGGCCGAACATCTGGTGCACCTCGCTGGTGATGATCAGCAGGTTGGTGCGGGCGACGCGCTCCATGAAGGGGGTGAACACCAGATCCAGCCGGCCATCGGCGGTCGTCATGCGCCAGGGGCGGCGGTAGTCGGTCGGATCGTAGCTCCAATCCACCTGGCCCAGCTTGTGGATGCGACCGGCCAGCGTCACGGTGTTCTCGCTGGCGGCCGAGGTGTCGCCGAAGCCGAAGCCCAGGTTCAGGCCCAGGGTGCGGCCGTCGGGCAGAAAACCGGATGCGCTGGCCCAGACCCAGAAGGAGCGATACTCCCACACCCCGCGGCCCCAGTCCAGGTTGCCCAGACTGGCGTCAGGCCGCAACTCCGTGCGCTGGTCGCCGATCTGCAAGGTTCCCTCGGCCGGCAGACAGTTGACCTTGCGGTTGTAGTAAAAGCGGTTGCCGGCGATGGGGATCACCATCACGGTGGACTCGTGCTCCGGCGCCAGGTGCAGGGCGATGTCGGCCGTCAGAGGCTGGCCGGCGAAGTCAGGCCATGCAACCTGCAAGCGGCGGCCTGCGGGCGTCACCTGGAACGACAGGCGCAGCTTGCCGTTGTCGTAGCGGCTCTCCCCCTCGATGCTGTTGCGCGGCAACTGGGGGCTATGACCAGGGGGGATGGTGACCGTTTCCTCGTGATGCTTGCCGCTGGCAAAGTCGATGGTGTAGACGAAAGCCTGACCCGCGTAGCCCAGGTCGGCCAGGGTGACGGAGAAGAAGCGCTCCGGCGTGGTGACGCCGTAGTAGTCCCAGCGTTTGACGCGCAGACGTTGCACCGCCCGCAACAGCGCCGGATAGAAGCGCACGGCCTCCAGGTTGCAGTCCAGCAACGGCTGCCGGGCCCAGCCGACCTGCGCCAGCCGGCCATCAGGGGTGAGGAGCGGGGAGGGGGTGGTGATTTCGTGTTGCATCATGGTCATGACGCCATTCCGGGTGTTGAGCCGTCAGGGTGTGGGCTGCTCAAGGCGATCCAGGATGCACGTTGGTCAGCGCAGCGCGGCCGGCCGGCTGTCTTCCGGCGTCGGCTTGCCCCACCACAGCGTCTTGAACTGCGCGCTCTGCACCACGGCCAGATAGATCGGCCGGCCTGCGACGTAGTCGTTGTGCTGCAACGCGTCCAGAAAGGTGTCCCAGGCCGGGGTGTAGAGGTACTGGTTGCTGATCACCCGCCACTGGCCCCCCTGTTTGAAGAAGAGCATCACGTGCGCGGCGTTGGCCCAGCCGATGTCGCGGTCGAAGGGGTTGAGCAGCACCGTCACCAGGTAGCGTTCCTCCGGCCGGTCGCAGAAGGGCTCCACGTTGGCGGCCGAGAAATAGGCCAGGCCGTCGCAGTCATCCTGGAATTTGCCGGTGCTGAGCAGTTGAAAGGCCGCGTGGCCCAGGCTGGGGAAGGAATCGATCACGCCGCCCAGCGGGTCAGCTACCCACTCGGCGTGCTCTCGCAGCCAGCCGGCGTATTCATCCAGCGTGCTGAACTGCAAGGGCTGCCAGGGCACGCTGGGCTTGGTCTGGTTGGCCAGCCAGCTAAAGGGCCGCTTGAGCCACACCATCCATACGGCCAGCCCCTGGCGCCAACCCCAGACCACGGCTCGTTGTCGTCGTTTCATGGTTTATGCCTGCGGGCCCGGTCCGCCTTCTCTGCTCAGGCGCGTCCGAACAGGGTTTTGTAGAAGACCTTCGGCGTCAACGACTGGCCGGCCAACAGGTGCTGAGCGCGGAAGAGGCGCGCGGTCAGCCGGATGATGAAATACGCGGTGATGAACTGCAACACCGCGGCCAGCACGGCCTGCCAGAGCGGCACCTCGGTGGCGGCCATGCGGCCGATCATGGCCACCGAAGAGGTCAGGGGGAAGAGGCTCAGGAAGACCGCGAAGGGGCTGGTAGGGTCGCTGAATGCGGTGGCCATGAACATGTAGGCCACCAGGATGGGCAGCATCACGATCCAGGTCACGCTCTTGGTCTGGCTCACGTCGGGCGCCAGCGCGCCGATGCCGGCAAACTGCGCGCCGTAGATGGCATAGCCGCCCACGAAGTAGATCAACGCCCACAGCAGCAGGCTGGTGGGGATGCTGAAGCCGGCCGGGATGCTCAAGGCTGAGCCGCCAAAGCTGGAGATGGCCCACAGCACGCCCAGCCACAACACAGTCATCAGCAGGCCCAGCAGGCCCAGCGCCGCCACCTTGCCCGTCACCATCTGCGCCGCGGAGACGGAGGTCATCAACACCTCCATGACGCGGTTCTTCTTCTCATCCAGCAGCGCGTTGATCAGGATCCCGCCGGGGATCAGCAACGCCATGTAGAGGATCAGCACCATGAAGAGCGGGAACATCTCGCCGATCCAGGATTCCTCGGTTGGGGCAACGGCCGGCGCCAGCGATGTCAGTTGCACGTCGAAGGGCTGCAGCACGGCGTCGGCCAGATTGGCGTCGCCATCCAGGATGTTGACCAGCAGCAACTGTTCGAGCAGCCTGGAGTCCAGCGAATCGGAGAGCACGCTGAATTCGGGCGTGACGTAGGTGACCCGGCCGCTCTGCACGTAGTCGGGCGCGATGAGGTAGTAGCCGACGATGGCCTTCGCCTGCACCGCGGCCTGCGCTGCGGCTTCGTCGTCGAAGCGCCGCAGCCGGTCGGCCGGCAGGTCTGCAGGCACGGTCTGGATCAGGCCGCCTGGGTCGACATAGCCCGCAGCAGTGCTGGACGGCGCCGGGGCGGCCGCCATCTCGGCCATGGCGCTCTCCATCGCGTTGCGGTTGATCAGCCCGATGCCCAGGGAGATCAGACTCAGCAGCAGCGGGACGACGATGGCGATGATCACAAAGGATTTGCGTCGCAGCGTCGTGCGGATCTCGCTGGCCATGATCATGAGGGTTTTTTGCATTGCCAGACTCCTTACGCCTTCGCCCCCTTGCGCCCCAACCGCCCCAGCTGCAGCCTTTGCCCATAGCGCAGCATGTTGGCGCGGAAGAGCTTGCCGGCCAGCCAGACCAGCGCCAGGCCGCAGACCAGGGCGACCAAGGCCGAGGCGATGAACTGGGCCGTGGGCACCTCCATGAAGATGCTGCGCACGGCCAGTGTGGTCACCGCAGTCAGCGGGAACAGGCTGGCGGCGATGGCCAGCGGTCCGTTGGGATCGTTGGCAAAGAGGAAGAAGAGGTAGATGGGCACGAAGATGATCATGAAGGCCACGGCGCCGATCTGCTGCGCCTCCTGGGTGTCGACCACCGTTGCGCCCAGCGCCACCATCAGCGCCGCCAGGCACAGGAAGCTGGGCACGAGCACCAGGATGAGCAGCGCCAGATCGCGGCCATTGACTGTGATCCCTTGCAGCCAGCCCCAGCCCAGCACATGGGCGCCGATCCAGGCAAAGGCCAGCAGGATGCCGATCCAACTGGCGGCCAGCAGCAGCGCCATGCCCATCACGCCCAGAATCTTGCCGGCCATCATCTGGCCGGGCGAGATGGAGGACACCACGATCTCGATGGTGCGGTTTTGTTTCTCAGCCGCCAGGGACTCCATCAAGGTGGCCGCGACCGTCATCACCAGAAAGGCGAAGAGCATGGCCACCAACACCGGCAGGAACAGCCCCAGGCCGGGCGCGCCCAGCGGCAATGCGCGGTTGTTGGCTGTGGCCAGGATCACGATCTCCGGCCCGGCCTGGGCGCGTGCTGCCACCTGCTCCTCCTGGCCGGCCAGCAGGTTGAAGCGCACCAACTCGCTGAAGGCCTGCACCGCGGCGTTGTCCAGTTGGCTGCCGACCACCAACTGGACCTGGCGCGAGTGCGGATAGTCCGCGGGCAGGGCGTAGTAGGCGTCGATCTGTTCAGCGTCCAGGGCCGCGCGCGCCTCGGCTGCGCTGGCAAAGCGCGTCAGGGTAACGTTGTCGTTGCTGGCGGCCGGCTGCTGGGTCAGCACATGGCCTGGGTCCACATAGCCCAGCGCCGTGGTCTGCTGCTGCATGCGCGCGCTCAGCAAGCCCATGACGATGATGAAGCCCAGGAAGAGGGGCATCGCGACGATGGCCACGATGAAACTGCGCTTGAACACATCTTTCCTGAACTGCTGTTCGGCGACGAGCCAAACCTTGGACATCGCGTCACTCCTTTGTCACTGCCAAACCGCTCTGGCCGGTCTCCGACCGAGCCACCTCGCTCTGGCCGGTCTCCGACCGAGCCAGCTATAGCAATTGCCTACTGCTCGCTCACCACCTGAATGAAGATCTCATCCAGGCTGGGCAGGGCGATCTCGAACTGCTCGATGGCGCAGTGCTGGCTGACCAACTGCTGCAAGATCTCCTGCGGGCTGGTTTGCTGATCCAGCGTCAGTTGCAGCGCGTCGTTGTGCGGCGTGACCGCCTGCACGCCGGCCAGCGCCGGCAGCTCGCCATCCACCTTCACCCGCACCGCGTGGCCGGAGTGCTCGCGCCGGATCTGGGCCAGGTCGCCGTACAGCACGTTGCGCCCCTGGTTGATCAGCACGATGCGGTTGCACAGCTCCTCGACCTGATGCATGATGTGGGTGGACATGATGATCGTCACCCCCCGCCGGTGCAGCTCCAGCATCAGGTCCTTGGCCAGTTGCGTGTTGACCGGGTCCAGACCGCTGAAGGGCTCATCCATGATCAGAATCTCAGGTTCATGGAGCACCGTGCTGATGATCTGCGCCTTCTGCTGCATGCCCTTGCTCAGCTCCTTGACCTTCTTGGCGCGGTGCTGAGCCAGGTCGAAATGCTCCAGATAGGGCTGCAAGCGGCGGCGGGCGTCGGTCTTGGAGAGGCCCTTGAGGGTGGCCAGGTAGATCAGGCAGGCCTCCAACGGCATCTCCTGGTAGAGTCCGCGTTCCTCCGGCATGTAGCCGATGCGGTTCTTTTTCGCCTCGGTCATGGGGCCATCCAGGATCGACACCGTGCCCGCGTCCGGCTGGAAGATGTCCAGCATCAGGCGAATCGAGGTGGTCTTGCCGGCGCCGTTGGGGCCCAGCAGGCCGAAGATCTCCCCCTTTTCCACAGCGAAGGAGACGTCAGCCACAGCCTGGGTGGGGCCAAACGCTTTCTTGAGATGAGAAACTTCCACGGTTGCCATAGCCGTGCTATCCTTTCACAGGCGCGCGCTGGGCGCGTGACACAATCTACAAGGCCCATGATACCACAGTCCGCCGGGAAGGGCGAAGGGGAGGGGGGGCGCAACAGCAATTCCAAATATGGGCGGAGTCGAGGCTTCAGCCGGGTCTGGACGATGCGAGTTGAGCGTGCAAACCCGGCTGAAGCCTCGACTCCAGTTTGGCAATCGCCATATTTGGAATTGCTGGGGGCGCAAAACCAACGGCTGGATGGCCTGAGCGGGCCATCCAGCCGTTGCGAGCCGCGGGCGGGGGCGCGGGCTATTCGTAGCGAAAGCGCTTGACGCCGACCAGGAAGAAGAGGACGGCCGAGGCCAGCATGTAGCCGATGGCCGGCAGGATGGCGCCGAAATCCCGGCCGCGCGTGCCCAGATCGGTCAGCGCCTGCATGGCCCAGGTCATGGGGATGACGAAGACGATCTTCTGCATGACGGGCGGGAAGAACTCCAGCGGCCAGAAGCTGCCGCTCATCATGCCAAAGACCATGCCCAGCATGATGCTCAGCCCATTCGCCTGGTTCTCGCTCTTGACGAACGCGCCCAGCATGACGCCCATGGCCACCGACGACAGGCCGAAGGCCATCAGCACGCCCAGCACCGCGGCCGGCGGCCCCCAGCGGATGTTCAAGACCAGCGCGCCGAAGCCCACCAGCAACAGCATTTGCACGATGCTCAGGCTGTACTGGCCGACCACCGTGCCCAGCAGATAGGTCGATGTGCTGGTCGGCGTGGTCAGCAGCCGCTTCAGCGTGCCTGTAACCCGTTCGGAGACCATCATCCCCGACGTGCCCAGCAGGGGAATGAAGACCCAGACCAGCATCTGGCCGGCGGAGCCTTGGAGGGCGCCGCTGTATTCCTCGCGCTGTTCCTGAACGGCTGCCACGGCCACCATGCGCTCCGGCGCGGCGGCCAGCAGATTCTGGGCGGCGGCCAGGCTGGCGTCGAAGTAGGCCGTGCGCTGCGAAGCGTCGTCGAAGGGACGCAACTGCTCCGCCGCGGCCACGCTGCTGTCGGCCGCCGACAGCGCGCGGCTGACCTGGGCGGCCGCGGCCTCGATGGCCTGCTGCGCGGCCATGCCGTTGACGCTGGTCGGCTCCAGTTGCAGGTCCAGGTCCACCGGCTGGCCGGCGCGCAGGCTGGCCTCGAAGCCGGCGGGGATGGTCAGCAGCGCCGGCGCGTCGCCGTCGTCGAACTGCGCGGCCGCCGCGGCCGCGTCCAGCGTCTCCGGGCGAACGCTGCCGCCGTCGGTCAGCACCTGCACCAGGTCCTGGCTGAGGGCGCCGCCGTCCTGGTTGACCACCAACACCGCGATGCGGTTGTCGCTGTTGGCCTGGCCGCTGGCAAAGTTGGAGACCACCATGGTGAAGATCACGGGCAGGACGATGAAGAAGAGCAGCTCCGACGGGCTGGCAAAGCGGAGCAGGGTGTCTTTGCGGGCGATGTTCAGGATGCGGTTCATGATGTTACCTCTGCAAGAAGCCTTTGCGGTTGAACAGCGCCACCGAGATGGCCAGCAGGACCGCGCCCATAAGCAACAGCGCGGCGATGTCGGGCGCGATGTCGGCCAGGTCGCCGCCGCGCGCCAGGGTGGTGAAGCCGTCCATGGCCCAGGCGTTGGGGGTGATCTTGCCCAGCGTGCCCAGCGCTCCGGTCAGCGTGCTGCCGAAAAAGTTGCCGCCCAGGACGCCGAAGAGCAGCATCAGGGCCATGCCCAGGGTGGCCACCTGGTTGGGCGTCTTGGCCACGGCGGCCAACAGCAGCCCCCAGCCGGCCGCGCCTGCCACGGCCGCCAACACCAACGCGATCACGCCCAGCGGGTCGCCCCACCGCAGGCGAAAGAGCAGCGCGCTGGCCAGGATCAGGATGAACATCTGCGCCGCGCCCACCAGGTAGACGCCGGTGATCTTGCCCACCAGGATCGAGCCGCTGCCGGTGGCGGTGCTCATCATGCGGGCCAGGGTGCCATCGCGCCGCTCCACCAGGATGCTGCGGCTGCCCAGGCTGACGGTGAACATCAGGAAGACCAGCGCCATGCCGGGGGCCAGCAGCAGCAGCGGGTTGAATTCATTGGTCTCCTCGGGGGCGACGTCGCTGCGCCGGACGCGGATCAGCGCCTCGCCGGCCAGTTGGCTTTGCTCCTGGCCGATCTGCTGCGCCACCTGCGCGATATTCTGCGGCGCGATCAGCCCGCTGCGCAGGAGCTGTTCGATGGCCACCTGCCCGCCGACGCGGCTGGCCTCCACCTGGTCGACGAAGCCTTCGACGATGGAGCGCACGATGCCGGCGCTGATGGGCCGGCCCGGGTTGGTGTAGACCTCGATTGGCACGGCCGGTGCGGAGACCGCGGCGGCGTCCCTGGGGATGATGCTGTCGGTGAAGCCGGCGGGGATGATCACCGCGGCCACCACCTTGTCGGCCATGACCTGTTCACGGGCCGCGGCCGGGTCGGCGCTGAGGGTGGGCGCCAGCAGGTCGGCCAGATCGGGCGAGGTCAGCATCTCCTCCAGGGCCGCGCCCAGTTGGCCGTCGTCCTGGTTGACCACGACCAGCGGCAGTTGGGGGATTCCGCTGCCGCCGCTGGAGAAGGCGCCGCTGACCAGCCCCACGCCCAAGGTCAAGGCGAAGGGCGTCGCCAGCATCAGCAGCAACGCCGCCCGGTCGCGAAACATCAACCGCAGGTCTTTCCAACCGATGACAAAAAGCTTTGACATGGTGTTTCTCCCGGGGTTCGGTGAACGGTGAACGGTGAACGGTGATCCGTGAACGGTGAACGGTGAACGGTGATCCGTGAACGGTGAACGGTGAACGGTGAACGGTGAACGGTGATCGGTGATCGGTCATCGGTGGCCAGTGAACGGTGGTCCGCGACCCATTAACCGTTAACCGTTTACCGTTAACCGTTAACCGTTTACCGTTAACCGTTTACCGTTAACCCTTCCCTAATCCCGCAGCGCCCGTCCCGTCAGGTGCAGGAAGACCGCCTCCAGGTTGGGCTCTTCGATCTCCACCGAGCGGATCTTGAAGCCTAGGCGGTCGGCCTGGGTGAAAACGGGGGGGATGGCATCCTGCGCTTCGGGGACGATCAGCACGATCTGGTGGTCGGCGGTGGTGACTTGGCGCACCTCGGGCAGGGTCTGCATCGCGGCGATGAAGGGCTCGATCTCCTGGCCTTCGGGCAGGTGCAGGCGCAGCGCGTCCATCTGGCCGACCATCTGCGTCAGCTCCTGCTGCGTGCCCAGCGCGATCAGCTTGCCGTGATCGACAATGCCGACGCGCTGCGACAGCTCCTCGGCCTCCTCCATGTAGTGGGTGGTGTAGAGTACGGTCATGCCCTGCCGGTTGAGCTCCTTGACGCTGTCCAGGATGTTGCGCCGGCTTTGCGGGTCGATGCCCACCGTCGGCTCGTCCATGAAGAGGATGCGCGGCCGGTGCAGCAGCCCGACGCCGATGTTGATGCGCCGCTTCATGCCGCCGGAGTAGGTCTTGACCCGCTGCTTGGCCTTGTCGGCCAGCCCGACCTGCTCCAGCACCTCTTTGGCGCGCTGCTTCAGCGCGTCGCCGCTCATGCCATAGAGCCGCCCCCAGAAGATCAGGTTCTCCCAGGCGCTGAGTTCTTCGTAGAGGGCGATATCCTGCGGCACGACGCCGATGGCCTGTTTGACTTTCATGGGGTCCTGGCTGACTGAGTGGCCGGCGACCACGGCGTCGCCCGCGGTGGGGGCCAGCAGACAGGCCAGCATGGAGATGGTGGTGGTCTTGCCGGCGCCGTTGGGGCCCAGCAGGCTGAACACCTCTCCCTCGTCGATGGTGAAGCTGACGTTGTCCACGGCGGTGAAATCGCCGAACTTCTTGACCAGGCTGTGCGCTTCGAGAATGGGTGGCATAGGGGGGCCTCCGGTGTCGATGGCTTGCATCGTGATGTGTGGCAGGTGCTGCGTGGTGCGTGAACGCAGGGCGATCGTCCGGGCAGCCATGCACCATCCGGCCGGGGGCTCGCCCGATCTGCCTGTGCATGGATGGCTGGTTGCTGCGCCATGTTCACGCACCACTCGTTACGCATCACGTCCGCATCACGTTTCACGCTTCAGCGAAATTTCGCCCTAATATAGCACAACGCCGGTCACATGGCCCAGTGCCAAAGGTCATGCACCCGGTCACGTGTCCGCGCCCTGCTGCGCGATTTTTCCCTTGCACTTCACAAGTTGACAGGAATGCATCTCGTTTGTACAATGGGGGGCGTCTGAGACAATGAGGTCGCGACAAATCGTATCGGCCTGTCTCAGGCCGATTTTTTCGTTTAGTGCACAGGAAGACGCCGGAAAGCCGGCTGGCGGATCAGGCAACCAGCGCCGCCGCTGATCTTCCAAGTCCAGAGCAGATGGCCTATGCCTACCAACAACGAACCTTACGTGCTGCATACCTGGCAGCAGCGCCAGACCGACTGGAACGCCCCCACCGTCGCCGGCGGCGCGGGCGCGTGGTTCTGGGATGAAAGCGGCCAGCGCTATCTCGATCTCAGCAGCCAGGCGCAATGCAATCACCTGGGCCACCAGCACCCTGACCTGGTGGCGGCCATCCAGCGCCAGGCCGGCGAGCTCTGCTTCATCCACAACGCCTGGGGCGCGCGGCCGCGGGCCGAGCTGGCCGAGCGCATCGTCGCCAAAAGCGGGCTGGCCGGCGGCAAGGTCTTCTTCACCACCAGCGGCGCCGAATCCACCGAGCACGCGATCAAGATGGCGCGCTGGATCACCGGCCGGCGCAAGGTCATCGGCCGCTACCGCTCCTACCACGGCGCCACCAGCAACGCCATCACCCTCAGCGGCGACAACCGCAACTGGGGCGTGGTAGCTGCACCGGACGTGGTGCATGCCCTGCCCCCCTACTGTTATCGCTGCCCCTTTGGCCAGAGCTACCCGACCTGCAAACTGCGCTGCGCCCAGCATCTGGCCGAGCTGATCGAATGGGAGGGGCCGGAGACCATCGCGGCCCTCTTCGTGGAACCGGTGGTGGGCACCAATGGCCTCTTCTTCGGCCCTGGCGACTATTGGCGGGAGCTGCGGGCGATCTGCGATCGCTACGGCATCCTGCTGGTGGCCGACGAGGTGATGACCGGCTTTGGCCGCACCGGCGAGTGGTTCGGCTGGCAGCACTGGCCCGAGGCCGCGCCCGACATGATGCTGCTGGCCAAGGGGCTGACCGCGGCGCATCTGCCCCTGGGCGCGGTGGCGCTGAACCAGCGCTGCGCCGCCTTCTTCGACGATCATTCGCTGCCCACCGGCCTGACCTACGCCGGCCATCCCCTCTGCTGCGCGGCCGGCGTGGCCGCCATGGAGGTCTACGAGCGCGATGGCCTGGTGCAGCGCAGCCGCGAGCTGGGCCAATGGCTGTTGACGCGGCTGCAAGAGATGGCCGCGCGCCATCCGGTGATCGGCGAGGTGCGCGGGCTGGGCCTGTTCGCCGCGCTGGAGCTGGTGGCCGACCGTGAGACCCGCCAGCCGCTGGCGCCCTGGCCGCAGATGCCGCCCAGCCTGAAAAAACTGGCGGCCGAGGCCCAGCGGCGCGGCGTTGCGCCCGGCACGCGCGGCAATCTTCTCATCATCTCCCCGCCGTTGAACATTCTGCGCGAAGACCTGGAGTGGGGTCTGAGCGTGCTGGATGAGCTGCTCGGGGGAGAATGGTAAATTGGTGAATGGTGAATTGGTGAATGGCGATCGCGAAAACGCTCTCCAACATCAGTTCCTCTGAGTTCCTTTCGTGTCTTTCGTGAATTTCCGGACCATTTCAGGAGTAACCTCATGACCAAACCGAAGATTAAGATCACCTATTCGACCTTGTCGGCTGCCAGCCCTGAGCTGCATCAGATGTTCGACGAGGCGGTGGAGCAGGCCAAGGCCCGCTTTGGCGCCAACTATCCCATGTACATCAACGGCGAGGAGCGCTGCGCCGATGAGACCTTCGAGGATCGCAGCCCGATCAACACCGACTGGCTGCTGGGTCATTTCCAGAAGGGCACGGCCGAGCATGGGCGTGAGGCGCTTCAGGCGGCGCGCGCGGCCTTCCCCGGCTGGAGCCAGACCCCCTGGCAGGAGCGCGTCGCGCTGCTGCGCAAGGCGGCCGACCTGATCAGCGACCGCAGCATCGTCATCGGCGCGGCGGTGGCGCTGGAGGTGGGCAAGAACCGGCTGGAGAGCATCGGCGACGTGGAAGAGACGGCCGACCTGATCCGCTACTACTGCGATCAGATGGAGGTCAACAACGGCTTCGTGCGCACCATGCTGCCGGAGTCTCCCAAGCACCACAACACCAGCGTGCTCAAGCCCCACGGCGTCTGGGTCGTGATCTCCCCCTTCAACTTCCCCTTCGCGCTGGCTGGCGGGCCCAGCGGCGGCGCGCTGGTGGCGGGCAACACGGTGGTCTTCAAGCCGGCCTCCGACACCCCGCTCAGCGGCTGGCTGCTGACCGAGTGCATGCGCGATGCGGGGCTGCCCGCCGGCGTCTTCAACTTCGTCACCGGCCCCGGCAGCACCATCGGCCAGGAGATGATCAGCAACGAAGAGGTGGACGGCATCACCTTCACCGGCTCCTACGACGTGGGCATGCACATCATCAAGACCTTCGCCGGCGGCAAGTGGCCGCGGCCCTGCATCGCCGAGATGGGCGGCAAGAACGCGGTGATCGTCAGCGCCAAGGCTGACCTGGACAAGGCCGCGATGGGCATCATGCGTTCGGCCTTTGGCCTGAGCGGCCAGAAATGCTCGGCCGCCAGCCGCGTCTACGTGGAAGAGCCGGTCAAGGAGGCGCTCTTGCAGAAGCTGGTGGAGCTGACCAGCAAGATGGCCGTGGGCGACCCCACCCGCCAGGATGTGTTCATGGGCCCGGCGGCCAACAAGGGCGGCTACAAGGACTTCCAGCGTTTCGCCGAGCTGGCCGCGCGCGATGGCAAGATCGCCTTTGGCGGCCACGTGATGACCGAGGGCGACTTTGCCAAGGGTTACTTCGTGGCGCCGACCATCATCGACGACCTGCCGCTGGATCACGAGCTGTGGCAGGTGGAGATGTTCCTGCCCCTGGTGGCTGTGGCGGCCGTGCCGTCGCTGGAGGTGGCCATGCGTGAGGCCAACAACAGCAGCTATGGCCTGACCGGCGGCTTCTTCAGCGAGGACAAGGAAGAGGCGCAGTGGTACCTGGATCACATCGAGGCCGGCGTGGTCTACGTCAACCGGGCCGGCGGCGCCACCACCGGCGCCTGGCCGGGCTATCAGACCTTCGGCGGCTGGAAGGGCAGCGGCAGCACCGGCAAGAACGGCGGCGGCCCCTACTACGTCCAGCAGTACATGCACGAGCAGTCGCAGACGGTGGTGGACTGAACCAGCGCCGCGTCTGATCGGCTATGAGCAACGGGGTGCGGCAGGTTTTTCGCCTTGCCGCACCCCGTTCTTGTTCGCAGGGATGGGGAGCAACCGCTTGGGCAGCGCCCGGCGCAGCACTTTCAGCTCACGCCCGAGCGTCATGCCGGAGCTCTGGCATCAGAAGTACGCGGGCTCGTGATAGACGCCAAACACCTCGCGGAACACGTCGCTGATCTCGCCCAGGGTGGCATAGGCTGTGACACACTCCAGGATCGGGGGCATCAGATTGATGGACTCATCGCGCGCGGCGTCGGCCAGGCGGTGCAGGGTCTGCTGGACGACGGCGTTGTCGCGGCCGGCCCGCACAGCCTGCAGGCGCGCCATCTGCCGCTGATAGCCCTGCGGGTCCATGGCCAGCATGGGGATGGTCGGCGCCTCATCGGCCACGTAGTCGTTGACTCCCACGATCACCCGCTCCCCGTCGTCGATCTCGCGCTGGTAGACGTAGGCCGCCTCGGCGATCTCGCGCTGGAAGAAGCCGGCCTCGATGGCCGGCACCACGCCGCCGTGCCGCTCGATCTGGCGGAAGTAGGCGTTGGCCTCTTGCTCCATGCGGTTGGTCATGGCCTCGACGAAATAGGAGCCGGCCAGCGGGTCGATGGTGTTGGCCACGCCGCTCTCATGGCCGATGATCTGCTGGGTGCGCAGGGCCACGGTGACCGCCTTTTCCGAGGGCAGGGCCAGCGCCTCGTCCATGGAGTTGGTGTGCAGCGACTGGGTGCCGCCCAGCACCGCGGCCAGCGCCTGCACCGCCACGCGCACGATGTTGTTCTCCGGCTGCTGGGCGGTCAGGCTGACGCCGGCCGTCTGGGTGTGGAAGCGGAGCAGCCAAGAGCGCGGGTTTTTGGCGCCGTACTTCTCCCGCATGGCGCGCGCCCAGATGCGCCGCGCGGCCCGGTATTTGGCGATCTCCTCGAAAAAGTCGTTGTGTGCGTTGAAGAAGAAGCTCAGCCGCGGCGCGAAGTGGTCCACATCCAGCCCGCGCGCCATGGCTGCCTCCACGTAGGCGAAGCCGTCGGCCAGGGTGAAGGCCAGCTCCTGCACCGCGGTGCTGCCCGCCTCGCGGATGTGGTAGCCGCTGATGCTGATGGTGTTCCACTCCGGCATTTCATGGGCGCCGAACTCCACCGTGTCGGTCACCAGGCGCATGGAGGGCTCAGGGGGGAAGAGGAACTCCTTCTGCGCGATGTACTCCTTGAGGATGTCGTTCTGCAAGGTGCCGCGCAGTTGACGTCGCTGATAGCCCTGCTTCTCGGCCGCGGCGATGTACATGGCCCAGACGATGGCCGCGGGCGAGTTGATGGTCATGGAGGTGGTGACATCGCCCATGGGGATCTGGTCGAAGAGGATCTCCATGTCGGCCAGGGAGCTGACCGCCACGCCGCACTTGCCGAATTCGCCCAACGCCTCGGGCGCGTCGGTGTCATAGCCGTAGAGCGTCGGCATGTCGAAGGCCACGCTGAGGCCGGTCTGGCCCTGCTCCAGCAGATAGCGGAAGCGGGCGTTGGTCTCCTCGGCCGTGCCGAAGCCGGCGAACATGCGCATGGTCCACAGCTTGCCGCGGTGCAGGGTGGCATGAACGCCCCGCGTGTACGGGTACTCGCCGGGAAAGCCGATGTCGGCCAGGTAGTCGGTGTCCGCGATGTCGGCCGGCGTGTAGAGCCGTTCCACCGGCGCGGAGGAGGTGGTGATGAAGCGCTCCTGGCGCTCGGGGAAGCGATCCAGCGTCTTTTTCAGCGGGCCGGCCTGCCAGCGCTGGGTTTCCTCTTTGATGCGGGCCACTTCGTTGGGGTCGAACATAAGCCAATCCTCCGATCAAAAGCAACAACTGCACCGCCGCTGGTTTCGATACGCCTCAGAAGGCTACTCAACCAGCGGCGGCCAGCCGAGGGTTTCGATACGCCTCAGAAGGCTACTCAACCAGCGGCGGCCAGCCGAGGGTTTCGATACGCCTCAGAAGGCTACTCAACCAGCGGCGGGTGCGAGCACGTGGATTGAGTAGGCCGCCGTATCGAAATCCGGTGCTCGCACCAGCGGCGGCGCTTCATTCACTGGATGGTCAATACGGCGGCTCGGCCGGCCCAGTATAGCCGCACATGCCGGTGCGCGGCGAGTTGACGATGGGCATCAGCATTTCCTCATGCTCGTGGGTCTCGGCATGGGCTGCACAGAACACATCGGGCGCGCCGTTGTCCCATAGACACTCAGCGCACACCCACTCGCCCGGATTCTCGCAAATCCCACATTTGGGCGATTGAAAGGTGTTGCGCGCCATCAGCACGATGGGATTCTCAGTGGTCGGCTTGCCCTGACGCTGATCCACCACCTTGATCAGCAGCTCGGAGGTGGTGCCGAAGTCGTATTCGTAGGGGATCTCCATGCCCGGCCGAAAAAGCCTGTGGACTCGCACGTTCATCGACTTTTCCTGGCCATAGCTTATGTCCATGCCGTAGCTGGAAATCTGGGTGTAGCTCACCGGCCCGATCTCGAAGGCGCTCAGGTGGCCGCAACATTCCAGCCAGATCTCGCGCAGGTAGAAGTCGAGGTCTTTCAAGGTCGCGTTGCCGCGCATCTCCAGGTGCAGCCAGAAGGCGCCGCTCCAGGCATCCTGCACCTGCAAATGGTAGAGCGTCTGATCCGAGCCGCGCTGGGCGTTGGCTGTCGCGATAGCCTGCTGGCGCTGCGCACAGGCGCGCAGATGGCGCGCCAGCCCGCCGCGGGTCATCTCTCGGCCGCAGTAGACGCAGGCGCCAGACGTTTGTTTGCTGTTGCTCATGGGGAGATCCTCCTGTTGCACTGCGTGCGGCGCAACGGTGCGCCGCCGGACACAACGGTCAGGGCGACTGCCCTGCCGGCATTATATCACAGGATGCGGGGAAAGCGCCACAGTCATCTGTTCCACCAGCTCCGCCAGCGGCAGCAGCTCCTTCAGGCTGAAATGATAGTTGACCGTCACGCCGCGGTGTTCGCCCGCCACATAGTCGCTGTCGGTGGAGGCGCGCTGCCAGGTGCGGCGCTCGCGGTAGCGGTTGCCGAGCGCGATCAGCGGGTCGATGTGCTGGCCCCAATAGCCCTCGCCCAGGCAGGGCCGCTTGACCCGCCAGATGATGAAAAGCGGCACGCCGTCCAGGCGGTATTGCGCCGCATAGCGTTTGATGTCGCTCAGGTTGAGCGCCACCGTCTCGTAGGGGAGCAAATCAGCCTTGGGCAGCAGGCGCTGCACGGCCATGAAGGCCCGCCCCTGCGCCTTGACCTCGACGCGGGCCAGGACGCGGTCGCCGCGAATCAGCGCCAGGTCAGGCAGGCCATGCCGCTGCGCCGGCGCGCGGTAGACATCGACCCCCAGCGTCTCGGCCAGATGCCCGGCCAGCCATTCCTCCGCCGCCTCGGAGAGGGCCACGTCTTCCTCGAAGATGTAGGCGCTTTTGCTGCGCCCATCGCAACGCGTCGGGCAGATATCGCAGTCGAAGCGGGGTTGGAAGGTGAGGTCCATGAGGGAAGAACCGGAGGGTTGTGAATGGGTGAATGGGCTACCTGGCGCTCATGCAACGAATCCAGCGAGCGTTGGTCGAGTAGCGGGTTGAGGGCAGCCAAAGCGCATGAGGTCGCGCGCTTCCAGCGTATCGAGACCAGCGAGCGGGTCGCACCTGGCAACCATCGGGTCTCGATGCATTAACCATTCACCCATTCACAGTCACCCATTCCACCTTCCCGTCACCGCCGCCGCCACGCACTGCTCCAGGCTGCCATAGCGCATCTTGACCTTGCTGTGGGCCGGGGCATAGCAGGCCATCTTGCCGGCGTTGGTGGCCATGCTGGCGACGCCGATGGAGCGCATGGGCGCAACCACGGCGCAGGTGTCGGCCACCACCTGCCCGCCGGCCGCCTCGATGGTCTGCACCCAGCCGGCCTCGCGGGCGCGGTCACGGGTGAGACGCGCGGTGGTCACCCAGAGCTGCGTCGCGACGCGCTGGCCCTGCAACAGCCCGGCGATCTGTTCGATCTCGCTCAGGCTGGCGTGGGGGCAGCCGATGGTCACCAGGTCGATCTGGCGCAGGTCGGGGTCGGCGTCCATCACTGTGTAGCCGGGGTCGAGGCTATCCACCGCCAGCCGGCGGGCGTCAGCTCTGATCAGCCCCTCGCCCAGGTCGCGCGCTTCCGGCGTGTAGCCGGCGATGTGGAAGAGCGCCACCGCGCCGTAGGCCGCCAGCCCGGCGCCCAGCGTCTTCAGCCGGTCGCCAGCCGCGCCGCCCAGGGTGATGTCGGCCGGCAGCGGCGGCAGGTGGTCGGCCAGATCGGCGAACCAGAGCGTGGCGTTGCCCACCTGTTTACCCACCACATAGCTCAGCGCGCCGAAATCGGCCACATCGCGCACCGGGCAGCGCACCTCGACCACCACATCGGCCAGGCGCTCCTGGTCCAGGTGGTAGCCGTAGCGCGGCGTGCGGCCGACGATGGCCGCGGCCAGGGCCGATGGCCCGCCCTCGCGGTTGGAGCGTGCGCCGATGATGGAGTTGGCGAAGATCACGGCCGAGCTCTCGGCCCAGGCCAGGTGATCGCCGCGCCGCGGGGTGTAGCCGGGGAAGAGGTAGGGGGTGCAGCTCATGGTGGGCGTGACGCCCATGGTGATGAAGGCGTCGATGGCGCTGAGCTGCGGCTCGGCGAAGCTGGGTTGAATGCCCATCTCCTGCCAGCGTTCCATCTCCATGCCGGCCGGGTTGAGGGTGGTCGGCGTGCGCACCTGCGCCCCTTCGGCTGCCCATTCCTTGAGGAACTGCACCCCCGCGTCGCCCAGATTCTTGTAGCTGACGCCGGCGATCTGGGCGTGCGTCACCGGAACCAAATCGGGCGCGCCGTAGATGCGGCCCAGCGTGGCCACGATCTCCATGGCCCGCTGGACGCCGGGGCCTTCAGCGCCCTCCAGCATGGCTGTTTCTTCAGCAGTCAATTGACAAGTCATGGGCTTTCTCCGGCCAATTCCTGGAGCCGCCGCACTGCGGGCTGCGAAGCTCCTGAGCAGACAGAGTGCTCAACAGGTTGCGAAGGCAACGCGTCAAGGCGCGTGGTGAGATTTCAGGCGACCGAGAACTGCTGCGCCGCTTTTGCCAGCGTGTGGCCTGCGGCCTGCAACTGCTCAACCTCGGCCATCAACTCGCGCTCCGATGGCTCCACCAGCACGTTGCCATCGGGGAAGAGGATGGTGGGCGAGCTGCGGAAGCCGCCGGTGATCCCTTCGACCAGACGGCCCGCGGCCGGGTCCTGGCGCAGATCGATGAACTCGTAGGCGATGCCCAACTCATCCAGCACGCGCCGCGCCCGGCGCGTGTCGCCGCAATAGGGCGTGGCGTACATCAGGATGTGGTCAGGTGGGTTGGCAATGGTGGTTTGCATGACGGCTCCTGGTTTGGGTATGTGGTCGGAATGAATTCTATGGTAGAATGGGCGGCGAGGCAAATCAGCCCGCCGGAAGTGTCGGGCGTCACGGTTCACGTCCCTGTTTTCGACCTGACGCGCGCCGCCTGACACTTGGCGCATGACCATTGACACCTGAAAGCTGAGACCGAGAGGATCCCCCATGCACGACGCAGTGATCATCGACGCGATACGCACCCCCGTGGGCCGCCACGGCGGCGCGCTGGCCGGCGTGCGGCCGGACGACCTGGCCGCCATTCCCTTGCAAGCGCTCATCCAACGCAGCGGCATCGATCCGGCGCTGGTGGAGGAGGTTTTTCTGGGCTGCGCCAACCAGGCCGGCGAGGACAACCGCGACGTGGCCCGCATGGCGCTGCTGCTGGCCGGGCTGCCGCAGCAGGTGGCCGGCGTCACCTTCAACCGCCTCTGTGCATCGGGCCTGAACGCGATCAACCAGGCCGCCCGGGCCATCAAAGCCGGCGAAGGGGAGATTTACATCGCCGGCGGCGTCGAGTCCATGAGCAGATCGCCCTATTCCATGGCCAAGGCGGAGCGGGCCTATCCCACCGGCCACGCCACGATCTACGACACCACCCTGGGCTGGCGCTACCCCAACCCGCGGCTGGAGGCCATGTTCCCCCTGGAGCAGATGGGCGAGACGGCCGAGAACATCTACGAGCTGAGCGTGCAGGGGGGCGTGGCCGGCGGGCCGATCACCCGTGAACAGCAGGACGCCTTCGCCCTGAGAAGCCAGCGCCGCGCGGTCGAGGCCATGCGCAGCGGCCGGCTGGCCCAGGAGATCACCCCGGCGCCGCTTCCCCAGCGCAAAGGGCCGCCGGCGATGGTGGACACCGACGAGCATCCCCGTTTCCGCCGCACAGCCGAGGGAGAGATCGTGTTGGACACCACCCTGGAGCAACTGGCCGGGCTGCGGCCGATCTTCCGCAAAGGGGGCACGGTGACGGCCGGCAACAGCAGCGGCCTGAACGACGGCGCGGCCGCCCTGCTGCTGACCTCAGCCGAGCGCGCGGCCGCGCTGGGGCTGAAGCCGCTGGCGCGGGTCGTCGCCTCAGCCGCGGCCGGCGTCGATCCGCGCACCATGGGGCTGGGACCGATCCCGGCCACCCGCAAGGTCTTGCAGCGCGCTGGCCTGCGCATGGCCGATATCGGCCTGATCGAGATCAACGAGGCCTTCGCGGTCCAGGCGCTGGCCTGCATGGCGGAGCTGGAGATGGACCCGGCCCTCACCAACGTCAACGGCGGCGCGATCGCCCTGGGCCATCCGCTGGGCTGCTCCGGCGCCCGGCTGCTGACCACGCTGGTGCATGAGATGCAGCAGCGCGCGGCGGCCGGTCAGCCGGTGCGCTACGGGCTGGTCACCCTGTGCGTGGGCGTGGGGCAGGGGGAGGCGACGGTGGTGGAGTGGCTGGGGTAGGGGCTGGGATATTATCCGGCTCCCATGATCTCCAACGTCTCCCGCGCCTCGCGCAGGTCGACTGTGTCGAACCCCTCGTCGAATGTGTCGTAGAGCTGCGCCAGCATCTGGCAGGCTTCGACGTCAGAAGCATCACGCCCGGCGCCGGGCGTGCCCAGCAATCGGCACAGATCAGCTGTGGCGCGCAGCTCCCACCAGCGGGCGCCCTGGCGGCGGGCCAATCCGATAGCCTGCCGGAAAAACGTCTCAGCCGCCCGCTGCCTGCCCAGACTTCCCCCATCCACCGGCGAGCCAGGGTCGATCAACAGCAGTTCGCCCTTCAAGCGGCAAGCCTCTGCTTCCATCAGCCGCACGTTGTTCGTGTCCATCCACGCCAGGGCCTCATCTACGGCGGCCAGACCGGCTTCCCTCTGACCTGTCAGGACGCAGCTCCTGGCGAGGTAGGTGCGCTGCATGGCATAGCCGATGTTGCCGCCGACCGCTTCGGCTGTCGCAATACCTTTGAGGATTTGCTGCAAGCCGGACTGCTTCTCCCCCTTCTCCACCAGCGCCCAGCCTGCCAGGTTGTCGATCCAGGCTGTCAGCGACGACGTCGTCATGGTCAGCGGCCACAGCGATTCCACCTGGCGCCAGGTCATCGCTCTGTCCCGGCCGAGCAGGCTATGGGTCAGCCCCGCCATCACCCGGACGAAGTCCAGCGTCGTCAGATGACCGCCGTTTTCAGCCGCTGCCAGCGCGCGCTGCAGCATCTGTCTGCCCTGATCAGGATAACCTTGCAGCCAGAGCAGGAAAGACAGATAGGCCAGGCTCGCCACGCCAGCATGGATGCCGAGCACCAGGTCTGATGGGTCGTGCCCCCGGCGATCGTACACGATCAGCGCCTGCTCCAGGTGGGCGCGCGCCTGGGCCAGATCGCCAGCCAGCCACCACGCTGTGCCGGTCAGGTGCTGCGCCAGCATGAGCTGCTGCTGATTCTGGCTGCGCTCGGCCAGAATCAGCAGTTCCTGGCTCAACTGCAGGCACCGCTGCGGCTCTGCGGCCCAGAAGGCGATGTTGGCCAGCGTGGCCTGGGCCAACCAGCGCTCTGGGCTGTCATCGAAGGCCGGGTGTTGGGCGATTTCAGCGGCTGCCTCCAGGGCGCGCAGCAGCTCCGAGGCCCAGAAGCCACGCGCGATCATCAACGGGGAAACGATGGCCAGTTGTATTTCCAGTTTGAGGTGCTGGCGAGCGGGAGACGCAGGCAGATCCTCCAGCAGCGCGGCTCCACGCGAGTAATGGGCGATGGCCTCGTCATGGGCTGACACGCGCGCTGCGCGGTTGCCCGCCTCCAGGTGATAGGCCGCTGCCCGGTCGGCCAGGCCAGCTTGCTCAAAATGCCAGGCCAGGCGCGGGATCAATGCGTCCTGCTCACTGGGCGCGTCCAGGTAGAGCGCCTCCAGGGCATCGCCGGCTGCTTCGTGCATTTGAGCCCGCTGCACCGGGTCGAGGCGATCGTAGAGATATTTGCGGAAGAGGTGGTGGCGGAACCGGTACCGGGAGAGTTTGCGCGGGCCCAGGCGCTGTACACTGATGGCAGCCACCAGGCGATGACGCGCGGCCAGGCTGTTGCTCAGGCATTGGATCACGCCGCGCGCCTCGAGATGCGTGGCGCGCGCCACCGTCTCGGCCGTGAATTCCTCCCCTTCGACGCTGGCCGCGTTCAACAGGATCTGACACGAGTGCGGCAGCCTGGCGATCTGCTCGGCGATGGTCGCCTCGACGCGCGCCGGCAAGCCGTTCCAGTGCAGAGATGCACCTTCGATCCATTGCCCCTCGGCATCGCGCATCAGATCACCCCGCTCTTTCATGCTGCGCAATAGCTCCACGGTGAACAGCGGGTGGCCCTCGGTGTGGCGATATAGCTGGGCGCGAAACGCCGCGCCCAGGCGATTGGGCTCGCTGTCCAGCAGCGCCTCCACGAAGGGCCGGCCTTCGCACGCATCGAGATCGATGGCTTCCTGGCCCGAATACCGTTGCAGCTCGCGAACCACCAGTTCCAGAGGGTGCAGCTCCCGATCCGTGGGAGCCGCAACGGCATCAGGGCGGTAGGCGGCGGCCACCACAATGCGGCTGGCGTGCAGGCGTCGTCCCAGGTGAAAGAGCAGGTTGACCGTGCCGGCGTCGGCCCACTGCAGATCGTCCAAAGTCAGAATCAGTGGATGCTGGCGGGTAATGGCCTGGAAGACACGGGTGATCTGCTCGAAGATGTCCGCCAGTTTCAGCGCCTGCCGGGCGTGATTCTCCCGACTGGCCTCGGCGTGCAGCAACTGCACCAGCCGATCTTGCCAGGGGCTGCGTCCGATTGGCCTGGCAAACGCCTGGGCGCGCAGTTCCAGGGGAGCGCCCGGCACCAGCGTATCGATCAGATCAGGCCCCTGCGCAACCAGCGCCTGCATCGCCTCTGGGATGGCTGCCCACAGCCGACGGGCGTGTTCAGGGGTCAGCCCTGCGCCAGACCGCCTGGGCTCGATGTCGCCGGTCAACAGCTGCAAGATCTCGCGGAACGGCAGGTAAGGATCGCCGATGCCGGCGACGGCGGCGCACGCACCGCCGGCCGCCAGTAGCCTGGGGTGGGTCTCCATGGCGCGCCGGGTGAATTCCGCCAGCAAAGCGGTCTTGCCGCTGCCCGCCTCGCCGGTGATAAACACCACGCGCCCCCTCCCAGCCAGCGCATCGGTCAAAGCCTGGTCCAGCCGGCTCAACTGGCTTTGTCGAGCGACGAACGGGGGAGGAAGGGAAGCGGGGGAGCCGGTAGGCACGTAGACCAGGGAAGCAGGGGATGCGCCGCGTGCGTCGTCCGACGGCCCCCCCGGTTTCCTCGTTTGCTTGTCTACCCATCCTCCCCTCCGGATCGCCTCGAACAGGGCAACGGTCTCCGCCGCCGGTTCGACGCCCAGCTCCTCAGCCAGGATACGGCGGCAGACCTGAAACTGATGCAAGGCTGCGCTGCGTTGGTTGTCCAGCGCCAACGTTCGCATCAAGGCGCGGTGGGCGTCCTCGTTCCACGGGTGCAAGGCCACTTGCCGCCGTGCCAGGTTCTGAGCCTGGGGATAGTCGCCGCGCGCCTCGTGTAGCGCGGCCAGGCTGGCCAGCGCCCACGTGACCTGCTGTGCGATCTGTTCGCGGCGCAGCAACAGCCATTCCTCGAAGGGTGCGGCGTCGCCTGCGGAGAAGCCTTCCAGCAGGCTGCCGCGATACAGTGCCAGGGTTGATTCGAGGGCGGTGATGGCCGCCGGCGACAGTGCGCCGGCGGCGTAGGGGCCGTGGGCGGCGGCAATGGGCGCGAGAAGCTGGTCCACGTCCAGCCAGGCATCGCTGGTCGGATTGAACTGCACTGTGTCGTGGTCGATCAGAAGGAAGGGAGTGGCAGAGGATCGATCATCCAGGGTCTTGCGCAGGTTCGCCAACGAGTAGCGGAGATTGTTCAGCGCGTCGCGGTCGGACCGCTCAGGCCACAGCAGGCCGGCCAGCGTCTCGCGGCGATGCGGCCGCTCGGCCTGGACGGCCAGGTAGGCCAGCAGCGCACGGACCTTGTTGGATTTGAACCTTGTCACGGGCCGGCTATCCAGTGTGACCTGGAAACCGCCCAACAAGGCGAGCTTAAGGTGTGGCATGGCAAGCTCTCGTCGGCAGAGCAGACTACGCGGCAAGACAACGGCGACACACGGAGTTGCCATTATATGACAATCCTGATCCGCAGGCAATCTGGGCAGGGTTCAGGCCACGTTTTGGCCACGCGGGTGTGCTGTAATGAGGGCGTGCGATTGACAATGCCGACCACGTTTTCGCCACGCTGAGGTGATACCGTCGATGCAGCGGCGGGAGCGCCCCGCCCTTATCCAACCAACCCGATTCGTGAACAGGAGAACATCATGGAAGTCTCGCGACGTGATTTCATCAAGCTATGCGGCGCAGGCGCGGCTGCGGCTGGCATGGCCCATGTGCTGCCCGCCGGAGTGGCCAGAGGCGCCCCGGCATCCAGGCCGGCTGCCGCGCCCTTGCCTAAGGCGATGGAAGATAGCATTTGCTGGCGCCTGCAAGTCCCCGACATCACCGATCCACTGGCCGCCGCCACCGTGCAAATTGCCCCCAACATGGAACCGGTGATCCCACACGAAGAGCAGTTGGCCGAGGCTCAGAAGAAGCTGGCCGCTCTGGAGAAGAAGACCGGCAAGAAGCCGAACATCCTGATCTTCCTCATGGACAACGTGGGCTGGGGCGATCTGGGCATCAACGGCGGCGGCTTGATGGTCGGCGCGCCCACGCCCAACATCGACCGGCTGGGACGCGAAGGCTTGAATCTTGTGGCAACCTACTCGCAGCCGAGCTGTACGCCGACGCGTTGTACCCTGCTGACTGGACGCCTGCCCATGCGGACAGGCGCGCTGCGGCCCAGTTTCGCGGGCGAGCCGGGCTTTCTGGGCGATGAGACCACCGTGGCCAGGCTCTTGAGCGAAAATGGCTACTTCACCCAGGCCGTGGGCAAATGGCATTGCGGCGAGGACACGGCATCACAACCTCACAACGTGGGCTTCGACGACTTCTATGGCTTTCTGGGCTGGTCGGGTCTCTACACCGACTGGCAGGATGAGAGCTTCGCGCCCGAGTTTGCCTTGAACCCCGATCGGCAGGCCCTGGTCCAGACGGTGCCCTTCAACCCCCACGTGGTCCATGGCGTCAAGGGCGAGGAGCTTGAGGATCTCGAGGAGATCACCATCGAGGTCAGCGCCCAGCTCGATGAGATGTTCACAACCTACTCCGAGGACTTCATCAAGCGCATGGCCGACAGCGAACAGCCCTTCTTCCTTTACCACTGCTCGCGCGGCAATCACTTCAAAAACTACCCCAACCCCAAGTATAAGGGCAAGTCGCCGGCCAAATATCCCTACAAAGACTGCATCGTCGAGCTGGACGACAACGTCGGCCGGCTGGTCACGGCGCTGGAGGAGAGCGGCCAACTGGAGAACACGCTGATCTTCATCACCTCCGACAACGGCCCGATGATGGAGCCCTGGCCTGATGCAGGCTATACGCCCTTCCGCGGCGGCATCGCGTGCACCTGGGAGGGCGGCGTGCGCGTCCCCGGTATCGTCTACTGGCAGGACATGATCACGCCGGGCCAGGTCAACGACGGCCTGTTCGATCTGAGCGATCTCTTCCTCACCTCGCTGGCGCTGGCCGGTGTGGCGTATCGGCCGCCCAAGGAACAGTACCTGGACAGCATCGATCAGACCTCGTTCCTGCTGACCGACCAGGGACTGTCGAACCGCAAGTATGTCTACATGTGGCTGCAGAACGTCTTCAGCGGGCTGCGGGTGGCCGAGTACAAGTTCATGATGGCCGGCATGTCGTTCGACGAGTTCGACGTCGTCAACGGCGAAAGCGCAACGGCGCTGGAGACCTACAAGAACGCCAAGTTGTTCAATCTATACCTGGATCCCAAGGAACGTTACAGCTTCTTCTCCCGGCAGACCTTCATGGACAACCTGTTCAGCGATCCCTGGAATGCCCATAAGGCCACATTCGAGGAGTACCCTGGCAGAAAGGCCAGGATCGAGGCGAAGATCGAGGAATTCCTGCGCGGCCGGTGAGTCTGCATCCAGGCCTTGGGCTTCAATCCTGCATGGTGCGCCTTCTCCCCATGAACGGGGAAAGGCGCACCCAGGAGGTGTGCGCAACGCCGCGAGGGCTGGATAGCTCCAATGCCGGGATCGTCGCTGTAAAACTGCTCCCAGCATGTGATCGGCGTCGCCCGCTCAAGCGTAGCGGGCGGCCAGCAGCCGTTCGGCAAAGTGTCCCCCGCGCGGCAGGCCGCCCCGGCGCATGTCGCGCGCCACCCGCTGCACGTCGTATTCGACGCGGTATTGGGCGACTTGCCAGCCGCCGCCGGCCCAGGTGAGCACGCTGTAGGCCGCGCGCGGGTCGCCATCCATCGACAGCCCCACGCTGGCCACGTTGAGCAGCAATCGGCCGCGCCAGAGCCGCACCGAGGGGATGTGCACGTGGCCAAAGGCCAACACCTGAAAGTCGGCCGGGCCGATCACCGCGTCGATCGCGCCGTCGCTCAGATCGGGGCGGATGGGATCGTCCACGTTGCGGGGGTTGGCATGCACGGCCAGCAGCTCGTGGCCGGGCAGCGGCGCCACCCGCTGGCTGAAGGGCAATTGGCGCAGGAAGGCCAGGTCGGCCGCGCTCAGGCGGCTCAGCATCCAGTCGCGATGGCGCGCCACGCGCTGGCCATCCTTGGCCGGGGGTTTGGCGTTCTCGTCCAGCAGAATGCGGTCGCAGTTGCCGAAGAGGCAGGCCGCCGGGCCGGCCTGCCCGCTGGGATCGTCGCCGCACAGGCTGCGCAGCCGCGCCAGCACCTCAGCCGGCCGCGGCCCCGCCCAGACCAAATCGCCCAGGCAGAGGGTCAGATCATACGGGCCGTGGCGCGCGCTGTCGGCCAGAACGGCCTCCAGCGCCGCCGCGTTGCCATGAATGTCGGAGAAGAGGAGGATGCGCACAGGCTGGGCTACCAAATCGTTGCCAGTCTCCAGACATCCAGCGACTGGAGACGGGCCGGCCCGCCCTGGCTGAACAGGCCGAGGCCCAGACTGTCCGCGCGGGTGGGGTAGATGCGCGCCGCGAGGCTTGACCGGCCGCCGTTGACAAAGACCTCCAGGATCGACCGATCCAGGAAGATGTGCAGGGTGACTGTCCCGTTGTCGGTGGTGTAGATCGGCGCTGGGCA
>Ga0209200_1000821_pt1 | contig 33883 bp, 33 predicted proteins | sample AD_UKC033_MetaG_FD_184406 | JGI IMG/M metagenome (GOLD analysis project Ga0209200, IMG submission 184406) | Active sludge microbial communities of municipal wastewater-treating anaerobic digesters from USA - AD_UKC033_MetaG (SPAdes) (version 2) | ecosystem: Engineered > Bioreactor > Anaerobic >... | reverse complement strand
CTTCTTTTGTATTAAGATTGTTGTTCTCGGTAGCCGTCGCAGTACCGCCAGTATCAACTGTAATGGTGGTGGTGCCGCTTTCCCCGACAGCTTTACCGAATCCTTCAATGAATTTGGCGGCCGCAGGAAGAATAACTCTGGCCCAATAACGGTGATCAACCTCGGTGGCCATGGCGCCCAAAGTCGTGTCAGGATCTATAGCTGTGCCCGTAATCGGAATACTGTGACCTTCCTTGCTAACCAGAGTCGAGAATTGCAGGGTTAAATATTCTTCTTTCTTTTGAAAACTTCCCAAAACCTTGGAACCATTGAAGGGTCCCGAAACGATCAAAGCAACAATCGGACCGGGAACATCGGAATTGGCCTCAACCAGCAACTGGGCATACTCAATCTCGCCCGCAGGAATAACGATTTTCAAAGGCGTATTCTGCACGGTTGAAGCACCGGTACCATCGGGAGAAGCGGCTCCGCTGACCAACTGGACATTCCCGCCACCCAACGCGTCCCCGCCACCCAGTTGAAGCTTGTTGGCATCGGTGATAACCATCATATGCTGCATCTGACCGATTTCTTTCTTTTCCACCGCTTGCTGGAACTGATTCATCATAGCATCCTGCAACGCTTTGATCCGGTCCATCTTCCCTGGATCTTCCTGTGTTTGAGCGACATATTGCTCTTGCTGACGCTGCAGTTTGACCCGCTCTTCCTGCATACGCTTCCAGCGCACCAGAGGATCTTCACCGGTTGTTTCATTTTCAGGAACACCCAGCAAGACTTTTGGGGGCTCGATTGGCGTAGGAATACTACTCGTGCCCTCTTTAAGCGCACTCTCCAGACGCTGCTGGTTATGCTCTTCCAAGGCTTCCCGCATGACAGGCGTGACCTCGCTCGTACCGGGAGCTTCTTTCAATTCCTTGGCACCGCCGCCGACCTGAGAGCTGGGGCCCTCGACCTTCTTGCCACCAAACAAAGCAACAGCAGCCACAACGACCAGAACGGCAGCGCCTATCAAGCCGAGCTTGACGATCGGGGAGGATTTCCACACATCGCCAATCGACCCGCGTTTCTGATCGGTATCAAACTCCCCGAAATCGACACCTTGATCGAAATCGTCGCCTAAGGGCTCATTCTCAAATTCGTTTTCATTATTCGCCATTTGACTGCTCCATGGACGATAGGTATACCTTCAACATCTTGCCTTTATCCGACAACAAAAGAACCGGCGTATTACCAAGCGAATAAACGTGCATTCCGTCAGCAGACTGCACGGATTTATTCCACGCCGGAGACAACAGGGTGTAAGGCGTTCTGATATAAATCGTATCACCTTTTTGATAAGCGGACGTTCTGCCGTCTACGCCTTCAACCGCCACTTTAGTCAAGTCGGCTTGAGACGTAATACCGAGCAACACTTTGGTAATCTCGTCATCACCGGCCTTGATCGACACAGGCGTGACCACAGGCGGCAATACACCTTTGGGCCCAACTTCCGGAATCTGGATATCAAGGCGGACATGCACACTCTTGCGCTCGGTTCTGAGTGAAAGAATAACCGGTGGGTTAAGCCCCACCAATCTCATCGAAACATTACCTTGCGCAAAATGGCTCTGCGGCGAAATCCGGATCATGTGGCTTCCGGCATCAGGCTGCTCGACCTGAAAATCACCCGCCCAGGTCATATCCTGAATAGGCCACGGCTGACCCGTCACATCGACAATGCTGATCGTTGTGACATTGCCGACAGCAGTCTTGACCACGACAGGTTTGGCGCCCGGCTCCAGAGAAGCCTGAACAAAAGAAGACTCAGGCTCGGGATTTGGATAGATCGGGGTTTCAACAGCCTGCGTTGTGCCATCATAAAGCTCAAGTAAACGACGGATTTCTGAGGGTTTCAAAGGCATCATACTGGCAGCGGCGCCTTCAAATGCCTGTTTCCGCTCGGAAGCGGCCTGCTCTTCCTGCGTAGGAAGAGGCGGTGGAACGGAGGTCCCCGTAAGATCCATCGTGGTAGTATCGTTGACGCTTTCAGCCGCACCCAGCAAATCGGAAAGAGTGGGTGGTGAGGAACCATCGGAAGCCGGAGCGCCGGAAGATGCCGCGTCCTGAGCCATCTCCGGGGGCATCATTTGCTCCAGTTGCTGGGCGGCATCTTGAGCCAAAGCAGGTTGGAATAAGAGAAATAAAAGAGCCAAACCGAGAAGAATGGCGCGAGAACCTCTGGAAAACTTCCCGGAATGAATAGCGGGCACATCCGCCGATCCGAACATCACTTTTTGTTTCATAAACACCCCGAACAGGTCACCTTATTTGCATGCCAGGTTGATGATTCCAAGAATCACACGAGACACCATAATACATTCGCCTAGAAGAATAACCAGCTTTAAAAGCCCTGTCATCAACGAAAATCAAAAAAAGAAAGAATTATTGGGCGAGCCACTGTTCAATTCCAACACCGTTGGAACTTTCAAGTTTGGGCACACGGACGATCAAAAGAGTCACCAAAAGACTATCGGAGCGAACAGACGAGCCAGCCTGATAGGTAATCACCAGCGGAACTTGAACTTGCCACTGATAACGGCCCTTGACCAAACCTTCGGAGATAAGAACGGGCGCACTGGATGGTGCGGCGGAAACAACCTGCTGGTTGGCCTCCACCATTTCGATAATACGGGATCTTTCAAGTGCGCTGGTAAAACTGGCCCAGCCACTACGCGTAAAGTTGCGGGAAGCCTCCTGAAGGCGGCGTTTATAATCGTTAAAACCGAACGTCATAACTTCCGTTGAGGCCTGGGCACTCCACGACATCAACGCCGGAACACTAAGGTTTGGCTCGCTGAGCGGAATCATAGGGACAAGACGCCCGTCTTCGGTTGTGGCAAAATAACGGTTTTCGGGTTGGTGAACCTGAATTACAAAGTACATCGCGCCGCATAAAGCCAGAATAATCATGGCCTCGATAACGGCAATCCTCAAAATACTGCGATACCCGTCACGGTAAAATTCGTTGCGGACGATAACAGAGCCGACACTTCTCAAAAGCTCAACTTCCTCCTGATCCGCAGTTTTTACAAGATCTTCTTTTTTCTCCGGCTTGGATTTGTTGGCCGGCGATGGACGGATATTCCGGGGATTTTGTGGTTTCTGAGGAGAATCTGCCATATTTTTCCTGTTGTCTATCAGCAAAGCGTTAGTAGGCTACCAAAATCAAACATGTTTGTAAAACCAAACGATCATTCCTGCATCAAAGTCCGGACAAAATCGGGCAATTCGGTCAAACGGCGACGCTTGCAACGCTCGGCCTCAAGAATCGCGCGAGCTTGGGCAATCGACTGGTCGAGATCATGGTTGATAATGATGTAGTCATATTCGGAGTAGTGGGAAATTTCATTGGAAGCGCGATTCATCCGCTCGCGAATCACATCGTCGGGATCCTGCTGGCGGGCGCGTAACCGTGTCTCAAGCGCCCCCCTCGAAGGAGGAAGGATAAAAACAGTTACCAGATCGTTGACCAGCTTTTGTTTGAGTTGCTGGGTCCCCTGCCAGTCAATATCGAAAATAATATCCTGACTGTTGGCCAACGCCTCCTCGACAGGGCGCAACGGAGTTCCATAAAAATTGCGAAAGACCTTGGCATACTCAAGGAGCTCTTGATCTTCGACCATCCGGTCGAACTCGCCCTTGGACACAAAGCGGTAATCCTTGCCATCAACCTCGCCGGGGCGGGGCGTACGGGTCGTCACCGAAACGGACATGGTCAGGTGAGGGTCTTGCTGAAGTAAGGCTTTAGATATCGTCGTCTTTCCCGCACCGGAGGGAGAGGACAGAATAAACAACAATCCGCGACGTTTGACTGGAAGCAACATGACCGTATTCTACATATTTGACCGAACCGCGCAATGGACGATTGCGCCCATACAGAGTAGTCTCAAGAAATGAAAAAGAACTTAACTCGCAATATCCTGATTACCGGCGCCTCAAGCGGCATCGGCGAAGCCTTGGCCCTTCATTATGCGGAACGTGAAAAAGCCCGCCTCTACCTGACCGGACGAAACACGGAACGTCTGGAACAGGTGGCCGATAAATGTCGTGCGCTGGGATCAGACTGCTTCTCCAACACGATTAACGTAACGGATCGGGCGGCCATGAAAAGCTGGATCGAGAAAATTGACGAAACCACGCCGCTGGATCTGGTCATTGCCAATGCCGGAATTTCAGGAGGAACGGGCGGCGAAAATGTGGCAAGAAATTACGACGTCGATCTAGAAATTTTTGATGTCAATCTGGACGGTGTCCTCAACACGATTCACCCCGTCATCCCACGCATGGTGACCAGAAAAAGCGGACAACTGACCATCATCAGCTCGGTCGCAAGTCTCGCCCCACTGGCCGGAGCACCAGCCTACTCCGCATCGAAAGCTGCCGTCCGCTTCTACGGCGAAGCCCTTGCCATCAAGCTCAAAACAGAAAATGTCTTCCTGAGTGTGGTGTGTCCGGGATTTGTCGTGAGCCGCATGACAGAACTTAATCAGTTCCCGATGCCCTTTATTCTGCCCGCCGACCGTGCGGCCTCGATCATCGCAAAGGGTCTGGAACACCGCAAAATCAGAATTGATTTCCCGTGGCAAATGAAACTGGTTATGAGCCTCACCCGCTTACTGCCCGAAGCTTTTGTCCGCGACATTTTCGCGCAGGCCCCTGAGAAGCATTCTCAGAAAAACTCCTTGCCCTCGACCTGAAAAGCGCGCAGGCTTACCATGCGCGGATTTCAATTGAAGATTGTTCTGTATGCAAAATCAGGGCATATCGGAGGGGGTCTTTTGCAAAGTACGCACATCATAACACAAAGGGTGAAGAGTTTATGAGTAGTCAACAAGCAGGCACAACGGCAGACCGCCCAAATGGTCATCATCTAAAGAAAATAGCCTCCCTGCTAAAAGTCTTATCGAACGAAAAAAGAATTATTATCCTTGGGTATCTGAGCAAGGGCGAACGCTGTGTCAGTGAACTCGAAGGCGTGGTAGGACTGTCTCAGTCCGCCCTCTCCCAGCATCTCGCAAAATTGCGCGCCTCCGAAATGGTCAAAACCCGCAGAAACGCGCAGAATATCTACTACTCGATCAAGGAAAAGTCGGTGCAGGACCTAATTTCCTACCTGACGGAATTGAAGTTCTAAATCCGGAACGCCTGCATCAGGATCAACAGCTTCACCGACCTCGTACAGGCAGAACCAAAAAACATATTCTAAAGGTTAGGTTGCAAATTCCCTAATATATAAATATTCTAATATAAGAATTTCTCCGCCTCTCCTAAAATTTTTTTCCAAGAAATCTGTCAACCCGCCAGCCGATCGCGTCACCGACCTAAAATCTCGTCATAAACGAGTAAAGTGGAAAGAGTCATTTGCTCTTTAGAGAAATAAGTATGGACATGCGCTATGGCGGCATCGGCCAGATTTTTCTTTTCCGGCTCGGTTAGGCTCAAAACAAACTCAATGCCCTGCGCCAGCATATCAGGGTCATCAGGAGGGATGAGCCATCCCGTCAGCCCCGGAACAACCGTCTCTTTTGACCCGCCAATGTCGGTCGCGATCACGGGACGGCCCATCGCCTGTGCTTCAACCGCCACACGACCAAACCCTTCCGGCTCGGTCGAAGCTGAGACCACAACATCGGCAATCATGTACGCCGTCGGCATATCGTCGCAATGTCCGATAATCCGCACCCGCTCCTCCAGATGATGATCGTGGATCAGATCTTCAAGTTCCTGCCTGTACTCGACACGCCCCTGGTCGTCACCCACCAGAACACAATAGACATCCTTGCGGGCCATGCGCGCCATCGCTTCAATCATCACCAACTGGCCCTTCCAGCGCGTCAAGCGCCCCGGCAACAAAACAACGGTAGAGACTTCGGGAATGCGCCAGTTTTGAGCCATCTTGAGCATCCGGTCGCCATTGACCAAATTGGGCTGGAACTTATCAAGCGGAATACCACGCGGAATCACGCGGATTTTGTTCGGGTCCAGCGCATACTGGTCAACCAAATAATGTGCAACAAATTCCGAATTGGCGATGACCAGCTCACCCTTTGCAATCGAGGAATTATATTTGCGCTTCCACTCCCCGCTGATATTGAACGGTGCATGACAAGTGGTCAGGAATTTTGCCCGCGAGCTCTCGCAAGCCCAGAAACAACTCCATGCCGGAGCACGGGAACGTGCATGAACGATATCGACATTGTATTTGCGAATAAGCGCCCGCAACCGTCTGGAATTGAGCCACATCCGTATCGGGTTTTTGGTGTGGACCGGCATCTGGATATGAATACCGCCCGCCCGCTCCAGCTCAATCACACGCGGCCCGCCATTTGAAACGATAATGGCGCGGTGTCCCGCCGCCACCAGAGCCGCAGTGACATCGACCGTCGTCTGCTCGGCCCCGCCCGCCCCCATATTGGGAATAACCTGCATCACCGTGATCGGTGGTTTTTGCGGAGCAGATTTGGAAGCTGACTTGCGTTTGGCAGCCATAAGTGGAAGTCCTCTTGTATTTTCCGGGAAAACTTATAGCATTCCTCCCCATGGAGACAAAGCCCCCCCCTTTAACAATCCCGAACAATCAGGGAACGGATCTTGCCTACCGCCTGAGAGAAGGCCGCAAAGACGCGCCCACGCTGGTGTTTCTCTGCGGTTACCGCTCGGACATGATGGGGACGAAGGCCGAATTTCTGGACAACTGGGCCGCAGAAAACAATATAGCCTATCTCCGCCTCGATTATTCCGGTCACGGCGAATCGGGTGGAAAATTCGAAGACGGCACAATCGGCCAGTGGTACGAAGATGCTTTGACCGTCATCGACAACGTGACCGAAGGCCCGCTGATGATCGTTGGTTCGTCGATGGGTGGCTGGATCGGCTTGCTGGTGTCCATCAAACGCCCCGAACGGGTGAAAGCTTTCTTAGGGATTGCCGCAGCCCCCGATTTCACCAAATGGGTCTGGGACCATGAACTCACCGAAGACCAAAGACTAATATGCAAACGTGACGGCTTCATCAGCGAGGAAAGTGAATTTTGGGACACCCCCAACATCATGACGATGAATTTGTTTGAAGACGGAAAAACCCACCTCATTCTGGACAAGCCAATCCCATTCGACGGCCCCGTCACCTTACTGCATGGGAAAGCGGATGATGAGGTCCCCTATCCCATCGCCGGACAAATCGCCTCACGCTTAAAAGAAGGCCAGACGAAAATCATCACCATCGACGACGGCGATCACCGCCTCTCCCGCGACTCTGATCTTGAACTCCTGAAACGCGAAATCGAAGAACTTTACAAATCCGCAAGCCTCAACCGCCGGTAACTCAAAGCCTCGGCAATATGCGCCGCCCCGATTTTGTCGGGAGCCCCATCAAGGTCAGCAATTGTCCGCGCGACGCGCAGCATCCGGTACCAACTCCGCGCCGAGAGTTTCAACTTCTCCGCCGCCTGCCGCAAAAGTTTTTCGGCACTCTCTTCCATTTGCGCGATCTCTTCCAGAATTTTATCCTGCGCATCTCCGTTGACGCGCATCCGCTCTGGCGCACCAAGTGAATCGAACCGCGCTTTCTGAATGGCTCGTGCCCGCGCAACACGAGCCGCCACCGTCGCCGAACTCTCCCCCGTAGGAGCCTTGGCCAAATCATCAATCGAAAGCGGAGGAACCTCGACCTGCAAATCAATCCGGTCCAGAAGCGGCCCTGATAACTTCGATTGATAGTCTTCAGCGCAACGCGGCGCTTTCGTGCACTCTTCGCCCGCTTGGCCGAAATACCCGCACCGGCAAGGATTCATCGCGGCGACCAATTGAAACCGCGCAGGGTACGTCACATGATAATTGACCCGCGCCACCAGCGTCTCGCCGGTCTCCAGCGGTTGCCGCAAAGACTCTAACGTCGCCTTTGCAAATTCGGGAAGCTCATCCAGAAACAAAACCCCGTGATGGGCGAGGGAAATTTCACCCGGTTGTGCCTTGTGCCCGCCACCAATGAGCGCAGGCTGCGACGCCGAATGATGCGGATCGCGAAACGGACGGGTACGCAACAACCCGCCCGCTGGCAACGTCCCCGCCAGTGAATGAATAATGGATGTCTCGAGCGCCTCACGCGGAGATAAAGACGGCAACAAAGACGGCAAACAGGATGCCAGCATCGACTTCCCCGATCCGGGCGGCCCGATCATCAGTAAATTATGCCCGCCCGCCGCGGTGATTTCTAATGCACGTTTTGCACTCTCTTGTCCCTTGACACTCGCAAGGTCGCGCACCATCTGCGCGGTATCGTCTTCGAGCCGCGCCTCAGGACGCGCGAGAACCTGAACCCCTTTAAAATGATTGATAAGTTGCAGCAAACTTTTGGGTGCAAGGATTTCAATCTCGCCCGCCCACGCCGCCTCACGGCCCGACTCTTGCGGCACGATAATCCCGCACCCGTTGGATTGCGCTTGAATGGCCGCAGGCAACACGCCTGTAACTTCACGAAGTGATCCATCCAAACCCAATTCACCAAGCGCATAAAACTGGGAGATTTCATCTTGCGGCAGAACCTCCATGGCAACCAGCAACCCCAGCGCAATCGGCAAGTCGTAATGGCTCCCCTCTTTGGTGACATCGGCGGGGGCGAGGTTCACCGTCATGCGTTTGGCGGGCAACGCCAACCCCATCGCATGAAGGGCCGCACGCACGCGTTCCTTGCTTTCACCTACAGCTTTGTCGGGAAGACCCACGATGGTAAAGGCCGGAAGTCCCGAGGCGATCTGCACCTCGACATCAATGTCGAGCACATCAATCCCGCGAAACGCAACTGTCCTAACCTTGGCGACCATATTTCCCCAAACCCGTAATCATTCCGTCATCCCGTTGGCATCGCGCCGAAGCATTGCGAAGGCGGGTTCGCACAAAGGGGATCCAGAAACGTGCGCAGCTGAAAGCACACTAACGTGTACCATTTCACCCCCGACAAGTTTTACTTAATGTCATTAATTTATTATTCAACTTGATGAGCTGTTAGGAATATTGCCTTCTCAAGTGACGTAAAGAACTGCTGATATGGTAGAGGGTCTTCTACAGTTGTTACCATATATTGCGCGTTAGCACGGACCAGAAGCTGTTTTGATCCTTTTGGCCTTACAGTTACCGTCATTCTTAATTGATAACCATTCAGTTTAGTGGCACTTACTGTTCCCAACTCATCATCCGCTTTATCAATCACAAAACCAAGGTCTTGGAGTGTCGAAATAATTGTTCTCAACATCTTGGTACGATTTGTTGTGTCAAATGCCCTAGACTGAATCTGGCGTAGTTGCACCTGAGACATATCCGTAGTCAGAGCCTCCTTAGCTGATCCCGTCGCATTGCAAGCTGTTAGCTGAACTAAAGACATACCAATCATGCAGGATAATAAAACCTTTTTCATTCTTTCGTTCCCTTTACTCTTCTATATTTCATTTGCTGTTAAGAAGACGGACTTTGATAATTTGTCAAAGAAGCCTTGATAGATTTCTTCATCATTCACGAATTCCAATTTGCTAACCTGACCGTAATTATTCCAAACAATTCTTTGGAAAGTTACGCGTAAATTGGTTGTTTTTGCAGAGGTCGGCTTAGTAATAACAGATACTCTAATCTTCTGTTTATCATCTATAGGCACGCTCCCCCCACCAAGTGCCGCAATCAGTATTGCGCCTGCAATCTGTCCGGCATTTGTAGCATCAGCATCCTTAGATCCGACAATAGCACCAAGCTTCATTTCACTCTCTTCGATTGTGAAACCCATATCCTGTAGAACCTGAGCACTTGCAGTCAGCAACTTCTTTTCTTGACCTGTTTCAAATCTCTTGGTTTGGAGCTGCCTATTTTTAAGACTTTCAGGTGTAAATGTAAGAGCATCTTTAGGTACTGTTTGCGCACAAGCTGACAACAAAAACACGCACAAAGACAGCAAGGATATGACTCGAAAACCTTGAACCTTCATATTATTTTATTCCTTTAATTTAGAAGCTTGATGAGTGATATGCGTAATCTCTGACCTTGTGATTACCGTCAAATTTTATGATAACTGTCAGGGTTCGCTGAGAAGTGGAACTGGCTCCTGCGGCTGAATTAAAACCACCACCGCCAAGTCCGCCGACCGAGCTTCCAACACCTACCGCGCCCAATATCAGACCGCCACTACTGGCTGAAACCACTTTCAGTGTTGATATTTTATCATAAATCCAAACCTCTCTACCGTTTTCATCAGTAGAGACAACATTAGGGGAACCAAGAACCTCGGCAACTTCACCGCCTGACATTCCTTTTGTGATTTGACTTTGCACCTTGCCAACTGTCAAATTTTCTCCTTGAGCAGCATTTACCTGCTGAGCGTGCTCTTGCGCAGTCATGCACGATGTCAAAAGCACTGTCATGCATCCCAAAACTAGATAACTTTTCATTACAAGCCTCAATTTTCCCCACTAGTTACATTCAACTCTAAATCGACTAGAGCATTTTACTTTCAAGCTTGCAACACGATTCGTCAAATTGGCAACCATAGAGCATGTTCCCAATAGGAAACATTTTCTAAAATTTTTAAAGAATCACTGGGGGTCTTTTAGTAAATGGTGGTGTAGTGGAATTAATCATTCCAACTTGTCAAACATCTATCAAGATATTGTAATAAAATAACAAAAGCGACCCACCAAACTTTCTAGAGATTTGGTAATCACTCAGAATTCGAACCTCTGTATTTATCAACATTTTATGTCTACAGATCGTCCGCTGACACGCCTTGCTCCAGCAGCTCAATCAAGCCTGCGTAAACGTAAAGACGCTCCTTTCCAGCGCCAGCGATGTCTTTAACAATCCCTAGCTCTTTCAGGTTGTTTAGAGCCGCCCGTGCTGTGGGGACGCTTACCTCCAGCGCGGCAGCCATGTTAATGGCGTTGGAGATAGCAACCTTTTGAAGACGCTCATGTGCTTGCCCCGCCGAGATCCCAGCGCGTTTCAGTGAGGCGATCTTCTCCTGATCAGTCTTGAACAAGCTGGAGATAGCTTGGCTGGTTGCCACGACCTGATTGGCGGTTTCGGCAACACCATGAAGGAAGTAATCCAGCCAGCCCTCCCAATCACCTGCCGTGCGAACAGCGCTCAGACGTGCATAATACTCCTGGCGGTTATTCTTGAAAAACAAGCTGAGGTACAGGTTCGGCTGGCGCAAATCGCCCATCATCATTAGGAAGAAGGTGATCAGCAAACGCCCAATGCGCCCGTTACCGTCAAGGAACGGGTGGATGGTTTCAAACTGGACGTGGATCAGCCCTGCATCAATCAGCGCAGTATATGGCCGCTCTTCCTGGTGCAGATATTTCTCAAGGGCATCCAGACATTCCATCAGCCGTTCTGGCGGTGGCGGTACGAAGGCAGCGTTGCCAGGGCGTGACCCACCGATCCAGTTTTGTGAGGTGCGGAATTCGCCAGGCTGCTTATTGCTGCCGCGCCCTTTGGAAAGAAGGATGGCATGCATCTCGCGGATCAAGCGCAGGGACACCGGAAAACCCTCACGAACGCGTTTCAGGCCGTGTTCCAGCGCTGCCACATAAGACGACACTTCCGTCACATCATCGATGGGAACGCTGGTCGCTTCACCGCTTTCATGGAGCAGCAGATCGGAAAGAGATGATTGCGTCCCTTCGATCTGGGAGGACAACACGGCCTCTTTGCGGACGTAGTAATAAAGCAGCAAGTTGCTGTCCGGCAGGGTGTCGGCCACGGCATCGAGCTTGCCCAGCGCCTGATTGGCTTTGGACAGCAGACCCTGCAGGGGCAGAAGGTCTAGAGGCGGCTCTGGGGGCAAGGCAGGCGGCAAAAAGGCCTGGTAAGACTCTCCAGCGGTGACGCTACAGCGTATGTAAGAGCCAAGTCGGCTTTGATTGTCAGGCATGGCCATCCTTTCTTTGCAAATCCACAAAAGAAAATATAAATCATTATTTTTTCTTTGTAAAGCCAAAACAGGGTAAAATCAGCCCATATCAGGCTAAAAAGAAAATATACGCGCATTCTCTTTCTTTTTAGCCTTGCTAAAGAAAGGATGGCACACGCCTCAAATACCCGCTTTATGATGGTCATCCTCTCCGATAATTTCATACTTCCCTGTCTTCTTTGCTCCAACAAAGCGGATTTTTCCCGCTTCCTTTAATCTTTCAATGTCACGCCTGGCCGTCTTGAGAGAGACGCCAAACTCTGCTGCGATGTGTTCAGCACGTCCCTCATTCGTATCCTGCAAAAGAATCAGAAACCAGTTCTGTCGTTCGTTGAAAAAGTTTTTAGGGACATTTTCAGGGACATCCGAAATGTCCCTAAAAAACGGAGCTGCCCCTTCATCGTTCGCCGCCATTTCGGCACGCACATGCTCCATCAAATATCCGTGGCCAGACGCCTCCAAAAATGCCCTCAAAACCTCTGGGTATTTCTGCACGAGCATCATGAAATGCCCTATGGTTGGCGGCTTTTTGCCCGTGTACCACTTTTTGATAGTGGTCGGCGCAATGCCGGTTCTCTGGGATATTTTCTTCACGGGGGAAGCCTCTCCTTCATACGTGCTTCGCAGAGCACGAGACACTAATTCTCCCATATTTTGTTCGAGTAATTCTTCATTAAAAGACGACCTTATATGGTCGCGGTTTTCCTGCGACATTGCTTTTCTCCTTTATTACAATGGTTGACGCATTGCGGAGAAAACTCTGTCGAGGTGACGTGTTTCAATGGAGTATGGGGTTGTAGAATTTACATGGTTGATGAATTTGAAGAAAAAAATAATCAGTCAGAGGAGAGTAATACTCCCCGCAAGGCAGCGGCCTATGTCCGCATGTCCACGGATCATCAGAAATATTCGCCGGAAAACCAACTTGCGGCGATGGAAAAATATGCGGAACAACGCAATCTTCAAATCGTCAAAGTCTATTCTGATGGCGGCAAAAGCGGCCTGAGCCTTAACGGGCGTGAGGGGTTGCAAAATCTCCTAGCCGATGTCGAGGCAAAAACGACAGAATTTTCGGTCATTCTCGTGCTGGACGTGACCCGCTGGGGGAGGTTTCAGAATGCCGATGAACCCGCCGCTTATGAGTTCATGTGTAATAGGAACGGCTACGACATTCGCTATGTCGCAGAGCAATTCGAGAACGATGGCAGTCTGGCCTCCAACGTGTTCAAAAGCATGAAGCGGGTCATGGCAGGCGAATATAGCCGCGAACTGTCGGTCAAGGTTTTCGCAGGGCAATGCCGCCTGATCGAAAAAGGCTTCCGACAAGGCGGCCCAGCGGGCTACGGCTTGCGCCGCCTGTTGATCGACGAACAGAAACGTCCTAAGGGCGAGTTGAAGCGCGGCGAACATAAATCCCTGCAAACAGATCGGGTCATTCTCATACCAGGGCCGGATGAGGAAGTGCAGAATGTCCGCTGGATTTATAAAACCTTCGTGGAAGATGGCCTGAGTGAAACAGATATCGCCGCCCGCCTCAACCAGCGCGGAGTTTTGACCGATCTTGGACGCGAATGGACGCGCAGCACAGTTCATCAAATTCTGATTAACGAGAAATACATCGGCAATAACATCTATAACCGCAAATCATTCAAGTTGAAGACCAAACGTATCGTCAATGCGCCGGAGATGTGGGTGCGTGCCAACGGGGTGTTTGAAGCCGTGGTGGAACCGCGATATTTCTATATGGCGCAAGGCATCATCCAGGCGCGACATCGGAAGATTTCGAATGAGGAACTGCTGGACAAACTCAAAGCTCTCCAGCAACGGAGCGGTTGGCTTTCTGGCGTATTGATCGACGAGACCGAGGATATGCCCTCCAGCAGTATATACGCCAGCCGTTTCGGCGGCCTTGTGCGGGCTTATGAGCTGATCGGCTATGATCCTGGGCGTGATTTCAGTTTTTTGGAGGATAACCGCAATCTGCGGCGCATGTATCCTGAAGTTGTCGAGAGCATTATTCACAAGATCGGAGATTTCGGCGGTACGGTACGGCGGGATGTGACGCACGATTACTTGGTTGTAAACGATGAAATCAGGGTTTCAGTCGTGATTTGCCGCTGTTCCTTGACGGCAGGCGGCGGGAGCCGTTGGCAGATCAAGTTTGATACAAGCCATATGCCGGATATTACCGTTGCGGTGCGCATGGATCAACTGAACAAAAATATCCTTGATTATTACGTTATTCCCTCCATCGACGTAGAAAACCCGAAATTGCGCCTGAAGGAGAATAACCATTTGGCCTTGGACACCTATCGCTTTGAGGAGCTTGAGCCGTTCTTTGTGAAGCTGGGGCGCATCCCACTGGAGGACATCGCATGAGCCGCAAGAAGATAGAAGTCATCCCTATCGACAAAATCAACGTCCTCAATCCCCGTGTACGAAACCAGAAGATGTTTCAGGAGATTGTAGCGAATATCCAGAAGGTCGGTCTGAAACGCCCGATCACCGTGACACCGTGCAAGTCTGGTGCTGCAGGAAAAGATTACGACCTTATCTGCGGACAAGGGCGGATGGAGGGATTTATCGCTCTTGGACAGACAGAAATTCCCGCTGTCGTGCTAGAGGCTAGCGAGGCCGAGGCTTATATGATGAGCTTGACGGAGAACCTTGCACGCCGCAAACACAAGCCTGCCGAGCTGATGGAGGGCATAGAAATCCTGCGTAAGCAGGGCTATGACGGCACAGCTATCGCGCAAAAGACGGGTCTGACACAGGAATATGTGGACGGCATTCTCAATCTTTTGGAGAACGGCGAAGAACGCTTGGTCGCGGCGGTCGAAAGCGGACATATGCCGATTTATATTGCCATTCGTATCGCCAATACAAATGAAGACGAACAGGTGGCGTTGCAGGAGATCTATGAAACAAGCGAGCTGCGGGGAAAGAAATTTCTGAAGCTAAAAACCGTTCTGGATACACGCCGCCGCCGAGGAAAGTCCATGGAGGAGCAGCGGCTTCGTAAACAGGGTGCGCCGCGCAAGGTTTCCGCTAAATCCATCGTTCTTAGTTACAAAAAAGAAATTGAGCGCAAGCAGGTTCTTGTCGATGACGCGCGTCGCGTGAAGGAATGGCTCATGTTTTCTAAACGCGCTATTTACGATCTTTTGCAGGATCGGGAGTTCGAACGTCTCTTGCGTGCCGAAAACATGCCCCACCTTCCTCTCCCGATGAAAGAGTACATGGCAAAAAAAGGAGGAAAAAATGACTGAGCAGAAGAAAGTAAAGATTGCTTTTGAAAGTGAGGCCATCGATATCCCCATCAACGACCTGATACCGATGAAAACGATCCCTGCGGGGGCGCTTAAAAGCGTCAAATATAAACAGATCCTGATCTCGGTTGAGGAGCAAGGAGTTATTGAATTCCCGATGGTTTTTCCATCAAAAAAACAGGACGGGAAATATCTTCTGCTTGATGGTCACCTTAGGATTGAAGCGTTGAAAGCCCTGGGCAAGTCCGAGGTGACATGCCTTGTTTCCACAGATGACGAGAGCTTTACCTATAACCGGCTTATCAACCGCATTTCGCCTATTCAGGAACACAAGATGATCCGCAAGGCGATAGACCATGGCGTTCCCCGCGAGGATTTAGCGCGGGTTTTAGGCTTTGCAGTCGGCAGCATTGATAAAAAGAACCGTCTTTTGGAAGGTATTTGTGCCGAGGCCGTCGATCTTCTCAAGGACAAAATGGTGGCCGCGAAAGTCTTTGAGGTGCTGAAACGCATGACACCCATGCGCCAAATTGTTGTAGCGGAGATGATGAATCGTACCGACAGATATTCCCATGACTTCGCTCGCGCCATGCTGATCGGTTCTAATCCCGAAGATTTGGTCAATCCGATCCAATCCAAAAAGGTGAAGGGACTTAGTGAAGACGATGTGTCGCAAATGGAATCCGAAATGGCAAGTCTCCAGACGCAATATCAGGTGTTGGAAGAGAGCTATGGGGAGAACAATTTCGACCTGACGCTGATGAGGGGCTATTTGCAAAAGCTCCTGGGAAATATCCGTATCTACAAGTTCATTTCCAAGAATCAGCCTGATTTCTTGCCGGAGCTTCAAAAGATTGCCGACCTGAAGAATGTGAAACAGGCGGCATAACGGTTGCAGCCGCAGCTCCCCCTTGTGCGCCCCGTGTGCCAGCCTTAAGGGGTCGAGCGCCACAACCGTATAGGGGACCGAGACCCTTTAAGCGTCGGGACCGCAGGAGAAGCCATCTGCTTACGAGCGGATATGGAGCAAGTGCGGCGGTGGGAATGGCGGCGAACCCGCATGAAGCCCACCAGGCTGGCTACCCTGCGGTGGCCGCGTATGCATTGACGAATAAAGAAGGGTATTGATTTTCTGATTTTGCCAAGTTATCTTTTGGGCAGGAATCAAGCGCCCAGGTGAGTGACCGAAACGCGAGGCAATACGACTACCAACTACCTAACAGCGCTTCTTAGTTAAAGCTGGAATGGTTGTTTTTAAACACTCAAACGACCGATCAACACTTTAACAAGGAGATCGCTCATGCAGCACGACATCACCAAAACCTGCGCAGATTCCCTGCGCTCTTATCTCAATGAAAAGCACGGCATTAAGCTGAAATCAGGCCACGCCCATGAAATCGTGGCGGCGTTTTTCGGCTATAAATCCAAAATAGCTCTGCTGGCTGATACGCAATACCCGCTTAGCAATCTTGAAAAAGCGGAATTCGTATTCCTAAATCCGCCAACGCCTTTCGTTGACCAGCGCCTAGAAAGCCTGGAGGATTTGCCACCTGAATTACCTCCCAGCCACATCCTTGCCGAGGGTATCTACCCTCCTATTGTGGCCGAAGCAGGGATTCTGGAGAAGATCTGGCCAACCTTTCGTGATTTGGCACTTGCACTGGCAGAGGAACGCTTGTCCGAGCGTATGAAACCTTTGGGGATCAATCCTAAAACGCTTCAATGGATTACAGATGTGGACATCAAAGCCACGGAAGCTGATGTATTGTTGACCGTGACTTTTGACTCCCCCATGAATGGAGGAAAGCTCAGCAGATACTGTAAGGTGGATATCAGGCTTCCCCGTATTGCAGGAAATATCGGCTACGGCGAGCCGGACATCATGCCTACCTTTTACTCAGGGCAAATGCATGATGCTGACTTCCGATTAAAGCACGGAATCTCTTGAACCTTCCGTCTTTTTCCGCTATTTTCTCATAATTAATGAAATCACGAGAAAAGCAACGGGATAACCATGACCGATATTCTGACCATCAGAGAGGTTGCTGAATACCTTAAACTGAATGAGAAGACGACCTACCGCCTTGCAGCCGAGGGCAAAATCCCCGGCTTCAAGGTCGGTGGGGCATGGCGTTTCCGAAAAGCGGAAATTGATCGCTGGATTGCGGCACAAGAACAAATAAACATCAAAAATGATGGGGAGGATGCGCTGTGAACGCAGTTGAGATCGAAGAAGCCATCTCTCAGCTTGCCGAGCATCCCTTTGATGCCGCTACGTTCCCGTTTGCGTTTTTGGAAGCCTTTGGCAACAAAGAAACAACGATCAAACGCCTCAAGACATCTGCCGGTAACAAAAGCGACATTGAAGGCGCGGTACTGCAAGCCAATAACATTCACATTTTTGCCTGTGCAAAGGGGGGTGTTACAAATACGCTTGGCAAACTAAAGTTCAGCCCAACGACAACAAGACAAAAAGCCAAGTTTATCTTGGCGACTGACGGCGACGAATTTCAGGCCGAAGACCTTAGCAGCGGCGAAACTGTTGTTTGTACTTATGCGGATTTTCCCAACCATTTCGGCTTTTTCCTGCCGTTGGCTGGCATTAGCACCGTCAAGCAGATCAGCGATAACGCCTTTGATATCCGTGCCACCAGCCGCCTTAACAAACTCTATGTGACCCTGCTGCAGGACAACCCTGAATGGGGCGCAGATGAACGCCGCCCTGAAATGAACCACTTCATGGCAAGGTTGATTTTTTGCTTCTTCGCCGAAGATACGGGCATCTTCAGTGGTACAAGTCTTTTCACTGGCACGGTAGAAAAGATGAGCGCGAAGGATTCGTCCAACACTCACGAAGTGATTAGCGAAATCTTCCGCGCGATGAACGTCGAAAAAGACAAACGTGATAGCGCCAATTTGCCGCGCTGGGCAAAAGACTTCCCCTATGTGAATGGTGGTCTTTTCTCCGACAGCACGGAAACGCCAAAATTCAGCAAAATAGCGCGTAGCTATCTTCTTCACGTTGGAAACCTTGACTGGACAAAGATCAACCCCGACATTTTTGGCTCGATGATCCAGGCCGTGGCGGATGATACCGAGCGTGGTGCATTGGGCATGCACTACACCTCTGTGCCTAATATCCTGAAAGTTTTGAACCCACTGTTTTTAGATGATCTGCGCGAACAACTGGAGACAGCAGATACGCCGATCAAGCTCCTTAATCTGCGCAAGCGCATGGCGCGTATTCGTGTTTTTGACCCCGCCTGCGGATCGGGGAATTTTCTGGTCATCGCCTATAAGGAAATGAGGGCCATTGAGGCGGAAATCAACAAACGCAGAGGTGAAGAATATCGCTCTAGCGACATCCCGCTTACCAATTTCCGTGGAATTGAGCTGCGCGACTTCCCTGCCGAGATTGCCCGCCTTGCACTCATCATTGCAGAATACCAATGCAACGTACTGTATCGCGGGGCGATGGCAGCACTGGATGTATTTCTACCGCTCAAAAAAGAAAACTGGATTATCTGTGGCAATGCTTTGCGCTTGGACTGGTTGACTGTGTGTGAGCCTACAGGAAAAGGCGGAGGTAAAATTTATGGCGATGATTTGTTTGGCGCACCACTCGATCAAGTGAAAATTGATTTCGAGAATGAAGGTGGTGAAACTTATATTTGTGGAAATCCTCCATATATCGGCTCCACTTGGCAATCAGATGATCAAAAATCTGATTTGAAGTCGATATTTCATCATCGTACCAACTCGTGGAAATCATTGGACTATGTGTCTGGCTGGTTTATGAAAGCTGCAGACTATGGAGTACACACAAATAGTGCAGCAGCGTTTGTGTCTACGAATTCAATTTGCCAAGGGCAACAAGTTCCAATTCTATGGCCTCTTATATTTAAAACAGGCCATGATATTTCTTTTGCTCATACAAATTTTAAATGGGCAAACTTAGCCAGTCACAATGCTGGTGTTACAGTTATTATTGTTGGAATTTCTAACCATGCGGAAAAAGTGCGTAAAATCTTTTCTATTGGGGATGAAAATGTCTCTCTAGTAAAAGAAACTGGAAATATAAATCCTTACCTTGCCGCAGGACAAACTATTTTCATCAATAAGATTGCTAAGCCTATATCAAAAGATTTGCCAGACGTTGTTCGTGGAAATATCCCTGTAGATGCTGGTTTCCTTTACTTAAATCAGGATGAGAAGAATGAAGCGATAGCTTTAACAGACCCTAATATAATTAGGCTTTGCCTAGGTTCTGATGAATTTATCTCTGGCAAGCAAAAGTACTGTTTATGGCTTAAAGACTGCGGCTTCACAGAGATTTCCCAAAATAGCTTCATTTCATCTCGATTAGAAAAGGTTTCAGAGGCCAGAAAGAATAGTACAAAGGCTGCAACTAGAAATGCAGCTTCAACCCCGCATCTTTTCTTTGAGCGCCGCCAAAATGGTGATGAGCAAATAATAGCCATACCAGCTATTAGTTCGGAGAATCGTGAATACTTGCCTGTAGGATTGCTCAAATCTGGCACAATCATAACCGGCAAAATGTATGGGATTTTTAATGCACCTCTGTGGAACATGGCTCTGGTCGCGTCGCGTTTACATTGGGTTTGGATTGGAACAGTTTGTGTTCGCATGAGAACTGACTTTTCTTATTCTAATACGCTGGGCTGGAACACATTTCCTGTTCCTGATTTGACTGAGAAGAACAAGGCTGACCTGACTCGGTGTGCTGAAGATATCTTGTTAGCACGGGAAGCTCATTTCCCCGCGACTATCGCAGACTTATATAACCCAGAAAAAATGCCGGAAAACCTGCGACATGCGCACGAACGCAATGATGAAGTATTGGAGCGTATATATATTGGTCGTCGCTTCAAAAACGATACAGAGCGCCTTGAAAAACTTTTCGACCTCTACACTAAAATGACTTCTGAACAGAAGAAACCCAGCGTAAAACGGAGCAAAATGAAATGACCGATCTGAAAAACATCCCCTCTGTCTCCGTGAATTATGCCTGCAACGGCAGCTCGACTACCGCCAATAAAATGGGCATGCGGGTTATGCAAGAACGCGCCTATGAAAAGCGTGGGGAACAATATCTGCTCATCAAATCTCCGCCGGCCTCTGGCAAAAGCCGTGCGCTTATGTTCGTCGCGCTGGATAAACTGCATAACCAGGGCTTGAAAAAAGCACTGATCGTTGTGCCAGAAAAGTCCATTGGCTCCAGTTTTAACGATGAGCCCCTGTCAAAATACGGCTTCTGGGCGGATTGGGTTGTCGCGCCGCAATGGAATCTTTGCAACGCGCCTGGGGATGATAATGGCGGCAAGGTAAAGTCCGTTAAAGCCTTTCTCGACAGCATAGACCGCGTTTTGGTTTGTACCCATGCCACCTTCCGCTTTGCGGTGGAACAATTCGGTGTGGCTGCTTTTGATGATTGCCTGATCGCTGTGGATGAATTCCACCACGTCAGCGCGGCGGAAGATAATATTTTGGGTGGAATTATTACCCAGCTGATTACGAGAGATAAAGTCCACATCGTTGCTATGACTGGATCGTATTTCCGTGGCGATGCCATACCCGTGTTGATGCCTGCCGATGAAGCGCGATTTGAAACTGTCACTTATACCTATTACGAGCAGCTCAATGGCTATCAATACTTAAAACGCCTTGATATCGGTTATTACTTTTATTCTGGCTCTTATGTCGATGAAATCGCTGACGTGCTGGATACAGACCTAAAAACCATCCTGCATATCCCCAACGTCAATTCTCGTGAAAGCACACAGCGCGGTAAGACGACCGAGGTCAGTGAAATTATGGGGACAATGGGTGAATGGAAAGGCAAAGACCCGATTACAGGCTTCGATCTTGTGGAGCGTGCAGATGGCCGCATTTTGAAAATTGCCGACCTGGTTGACGATGGCCCAGACCGCCATGCCAAGGTTCTGGCCGCACTGAAAGACCCAGCGCAAAAAGATAACCGTGACCATGTAGATGTCATCATCGCGCTTGGCATGGCGAAGGAAGGTTTTGACTGGATTTGGTGCGAACACGCGCTAACCGTTGGATATCGCTCCAGCCTGACTGAAATCATCCAAATTATCGGACGTGCCACCCGCGACGCCAAAGGCAAGACCCATGCACGCTTTACCAATCTCATTGCTGAACCCGATGCAAGCTCCGAGGCCGTGACGGATGCGGTAAACGATACACTCAAGGCCATCGCAGCCAGTCTGTTGATGGAGCAAGTGCTTGCGCCAAAATTCAACTTTACCCCAAAAAATCCACAAAGCGGCCCCGTTGAAGGGGTGGACTATGGCGCTGGCGGTTACGATCCTGCCAAGACCAATGTAGGATATGATCCAATCACTGGTGCAGTACAGATGGAAATCAAAGGCCTTATTGAGCCTAAAAGCCCAGAAGCCCAGCGCATCTGCAAGGAAGACTTAAATGAAGTCATCGCCGCCATCGTACAAGACAAGCCTTCACTGGAACGTGGCATCTTTGACCCCGAACTCGTACCAGAAGAAATCACCGAGGTACGTATCGGGAAGATCATCCGTGATAAATACCCTGAGCTAAGCGAAGAAGATCAGGAAGCTATTCGCCAACGCGCTGTGGCAGCAATCAATATCGTACAGGAAGCAAAGAAAATCATTTCCGACCCAGCAGCTCCTGGTACGCTGACCACAAGCAATACCGCCCTCATTGATGGGGTGCGCAAATTTGCCATGGATGTACGTGAGCTGGATATCGACCTGATCGACCGCATTAATCCATTTGGCGAAGCTTATGCCATTCTTTCCAAAGCCATGAATGAAGATAGCCTGAAGCAGGTGGCCGCCGTCATTGCAGGTAAGAAAACAAAGCTCTCACCTGAAGAAGCTAAAGATCTGGCCACCCGTGCCGTGAAATTCAAAAAAGAGCGTGGTCGCCTGCCTTCGCTGGACTCTTCTGATCCATGGGAGAAACGTATGGCTGAAGGCGCTGCAGCTTTTGTACGCTATAAGGAAGAAGGACGCTATGAGTGATCTAGACGAGCTTTATGACGAATTAAGCGATCTCCATATCCCTAAGAAGGATGGCTCAGGCCGCACAGCGCGTGAAGAGCGTATTATTGCAGGATTTGAAGATATTGAGCGCTTCCTTGAACAGCACGGACGCATTCCAGCGCATGGTGAAGATAAGGATATTTTTGAACGCCTCTATGCTGTGCGGCTTGGTAAAATCCGCTCATCTGAAGAATGTCGTACAGTTCTCGCTAATTTAGATAAGCATGGTCTTTTAGGCGATGCATCAGCCATCTCAGATAGCACAAACGAAGAGCTTGATGATGAAGCGCTTTTGGAAGAGCTGGAGGGTATTGGTAGAAGCGATATTACAAAGCTGACACATGTCCGCCCCCGTGCCGAAGTTAATGCAGCAGAAGAAATTGCCAACCGCACACCTTGCAATGACTTTGCAAAATTCAAGCCGTTATTTGATGAGGTAGCTGAAGATATCGCCACAGGCAGAAGAACAACTCTTCAGATCAGAAAAGATGCTGGTTTTCTAAAGGCACGGATTAAAGAGGGTGAATTCTTCATTCTCAATGGCCAAACCGTTTATGTTGCAGAGGTAGGAGAGACCATCAAAGCTCCTAACGGAGATACAGATGCCCGCCTGCGGGTAGTCTACTCTAATGGCACAGAAAGCAATCTTCTTCTGCGCTCCCTTCAACGTGCGCTCTATAAAGACGAAACAAGTCGCATTATTTCTGAACCACCAGCAGGGCCACTCTTTTCTGGCGAATCCGAGGATGGGGATGTTGAAACAGGAACGATCTATGTCCTGCGCAGTGAATCCGACCACCCTTGGATCAAGGAGAATCGTGAATTCATCCATAAAATCGGTGTTACCGGCGGCGATGTCAAAAAGCGTCTAGGTAATCCAAAAGTTTCTTCCACCTACCTGATGGCAGATGTCGAAATCGTGGCGACCTACGAGCTTTCCAATATCAACCCCGTCAAACTGGAAAACCTCATCCACCGTTTCTTCAAACCAGCACAACTGAATATCGAGATCAAAGATCGCCTTGGCAACCCCATCGATCCCCGCGAATGGTTTCTTGTACCCTTGTTCGTGATTGATGAAGCGATTGAGTGCATTAAGAATGGTTCAATTATTAACTGTGCTTATGATGTAAAGAAACAAGAAATTTTGAGAAAGGCGTAAAACCATGACCTTAAAACATGATGCGTTACGACAGATTAGTTACATACAACAAGCTCTCTCTCAAAGCAAAAAACCAATAGGTTTCTTTATAGGTGCTGGATGCCCTCTTGCTGTAAGAGTAAATCAAAGAAACGAAGATGGAAAAGAAGTTTCTGATCCTATCATCCCTGATGTTGCAGGACTAACTCAGAAAATATCAGACAAGCTTAAGGCTGCCGAAGGAACAGAAGAAACAGCATGGGATAAACTAATATCCTTAATGGTAGAGGATGGCGTCTCTAGCCCTAATATAGAGGACATTTTAACGCAGGTTCGCGCCTTAAGAAGTGTTGCAGGAAACGGAACTGTCAGAGGTTTTGTAGCAAAAGACCTAGAAGATTTGGATGAGAGCATTTGTAAAATTATTTCTGATGAAGTTGATAAATCCCTTCCGAATGAATTGTCACCTTATCATAATTTGGCAATATGGGCTCGCACCATAGATAGAGAGTTGCCCGTTCATGTCTTTACAACCAATTATGATTTGCTTATCGAGCAGGCGTTTGAGGAATCATCTGCACCCTACTTCGATGGGTTTATTGGTGCTAGAAAGGCTTTCTTTGATCTGGGTGCTGTAGAGAATGAGCACTGTCTACCAGCGCGCTGGACACGTCTTTGGAAAATACATGGGTCAATTAATTGGATATTAGATCAGCAAAACAACGTCGTTAGAAGTGATAAGCTAGATGAAGGGAACAAATATTTAATCTACCCCTCACACCTAAAATATGACCAAAGCAGAAAAATGCCCTATCTAGCAATGCTAGATAGACTTAAAGACTTTTTATTCAAATCGTCTTCCGTCTTATTTATTTCAGGTTATTCATTTTCGGATGACCATATCAACGATGTTATATGCAGAAGCTTAGAAAACAATCCGACATGTATGACGTATGCTTTCCTGTACGGAAACATCGGAGATGAAAAATACGAAAAGGCAAGAAAGTGTGCTTTGCGCACTCCAAACTTAAGCCTATTCGCATTTGATGGGGCAATCATTGGAAGAAACCAAGCCAACTGGTCGTACAACGATGATATTCGCACAAGCATACCTGATGGCATTCTTATTCCTGAATCATCTGACAATCCAACGACCGAAGATAAAATTTGTAAAATACAGCTTGGGGATTTCTATCAGTTTTCAAGATTATTAAAAAATCTTAGCGGAGAGGTAGGCGATGATGAAAAATAACCTCTCTAAAAGCGCCACTGTTCTTGGAACAGTTCAAGATGTGAGCGGCACATCTATTAGTGTGACTTTAAGTAACAACCACCTATCTGGGTTAACATTTGTCAATGGACAAGGCTATAGGATTGGCCAGCTAGGTAGCTTCGTCAAAATACCTGTTGGCTATATCGATCTTTTTGGAATCGTAACACAGGTCGGAGCAAGTGCTGTACCAGAAAATGTATCGGCTCAAGAGCCCTATGGATATAGATGGCTCAAGATTCAGCTGATTGGAGAAGGATACAATAACGGTAAGTTTCAGAGAGGCATCTCACAATACCCCACTATTGATGATGAAGTACACTTGGTTTCAGAAAAGGACTTAGCCCAAATATATGGCAAGAAAGGCGAGCAAAATCATCTCGTTAAGATCGGTCATATTGCAGGCTCTGAATCCATCGACGCTCTGGTTGATATAAACAAACTTGTAACAAGGCACTCTGCTATAGTTGGTACAACAGGATCAGGAAAGTCCACAACCGTCGCAGGTCTTCTTCATGCCCTTTCTGAAAAGAGCCGCTTTCCTTCTGCACGCATTGTTGTTTTGGATATTCATGGCGAATACGGCAAAGCACTAGGAGATCGGGCAAATGTTTACAAAATCACTCCCGATACAAGGGTTTCTTACGAACGCCCCTTGCGTTTACCTTTTTGGGCTATGAATTTTGATGAGTTATTAAAAGTAACATTTGGTGACCTACCCCAGGATAGCAAGGCGCGAAATATAATCATGGAAAAAGTACTGCAGTATAAAGCAGAAACTATTTCAAAATACCCCAAGAAAGGCATCTCTTTAGAAAGCCTAAATGTAGATAGTCCAGTTCCATTCAGCCTAAATACCCTATGGCATGAGCTATATTGCAATGAGTTTGGCACTTACTATTCTGACAATGGAAAGACCCCTACAGAAGCAAACTGGGCATACGAGAAAGATGCTGCAGGGAATGAAATAAAAGGAAATCCTGCTGCCGGCGTACCTCCTAAATTTAGAAAAGTAAAAAATGTTAAAGATGATCCAGAAAAAATAAACTATCTACCTGATCCATTGAATATTCGAGCACAATTAGAAAATCTTGGAGCTAAATTACGCATACCAAGATACGATTTTCTCTTAAAACCTGGCGAGTGGTTACCTGAATCTGACGGAAAGGTCGAGTGCGATTTACCCGACTTAATGAAAGGATGGATAGGGACGGAAAGACCTATAACCGTACTAGATTTATCAGGTATACCCACTACCATCATAAATGATGTGATCGGAATACTGCTTCGTGTTTTGTATGATGCTTTGTTCTGGGCAAGAAATCTCTCACAGGGAGGAAGAGAGCGACCTTTGTTAATAGTTATGGAGGAGGCACACACATACCTCAACGATAACTTTCAGGGACTAGCATCTTCCATAGTTCAGAGAATTGTTAAAGAAGGACGAAAGTATGGCATAGGTGCAATGATTGTAAGTCAGAGGCCTTCAGAAATTAACTCAACAATACTCTCTCAATGTGGGACTTTCTTTGCGCTCCGGCTAAGTAATTCTACAGATAGATCACACATAACCGGAGCTATTACTGATAATTTAGAAGGCCTCACAAACATGCTGCCCATTTTGAGAACGGGAGAGGCAATCGTTCTGGGTGAAGCCGTAGGCTTGCCTATGCGCACTATAATACAACCACCTCCCAAAGATAAAAGACCAGATAGTCACGATCCAATTGTTTGTGATGATCGGACACCAGAAGAGTCGTTAGCGCCAGGGGGATGGAATATCCGTATGGAGAACGATCCAAACTACGATGAATTTAGCCTTGTATGGCGACAACAAAACCCAAGATTACCAGACAACCAACCGGAGGAATAAATATGGCGTGGGAAACATTCAACAACTTCACATCTTCAAACATTGCGTCACTCCGCTATGATCCCAGTACCTCAACACTTGAGGTGGGATTTCTTAATGGAGGTGTGTACCATTACTACGATGTTCCATCCCAGGTTTGGGAAGCATTCAAAGCCGCTCCTTCTCAAGGTCAATATTTAGCCGCAAATATTAAAGGGCACTACAGATACAGCAAGGTGTAGCCATGGCAATTTTATCTCTAAATCAAAAGAACAAAAGAGTAGAGCTTGATGGATTTGAGCTTGATAATCCTGTGGTCTTCAATTTTTTTGATAACTTACCATCTTCGGAACGCGATGAAAAACTTCTAAGAGCAATATACATTGGCGTACTAGCTCTGATGGAGGATCGCTTATCTTCTTTTCTCTCAAAGACTGCCAATCAGCTTGGAACAGAGCTTGAGAGCCTTAAAATGATATTTGATATGAAGCAGGAAATTTTCTTTAAGTCTGCCATTAAAGGTATGATTGCTGAAGATGAGATAGCTTCATTCTTGAGTCAATTTTTCTTAGAACAAAAACTTTTAGACAAGGCTCGATTGTCTGGAAACCACGCAGGGGTGATTCCTAAAAATAAGACTGGCGATATTATCTGCACAGTAAACGGAGAAGAAGATTTAAAAATTATCATTGAGTGTAAGTTTGATAAAAGCTTACGCCTTGGAAGCATTGAATCTAAAGATATTTTCTCTAGAAAAACTGATACAGCATGGAGTCAGTTAATAGAAGCTCAAGCGAACCGAGATGGGAAAGTTAGTATAATTGTATTGGATGTATCATTAGCAGATAGCAGTATATTAAATACTATCCAAAATGTGCGTTATATACCTGCTATTGGCCTAGTTTCCATTATAAACTCGCAAAAAGGAGATTACAGCAACCTTGCTATTGCTTACATGCTTGCAAGAGATATCGCGATAAATGCCCATACAGTAAATTTAGATAAAGACATTCTATCAGTCTTTATAAATAGGATTATCAAAGACATTAGTGATGTTCTAAATATAAAGAGCTTAGTTCTAGGCAACATTGAAACGAATAAAAAGATATTGGCACAACTCGAAAAAAGCCTTCTTTCTATGGACTTTAGCCAAAAATACCTTCTAAAGTTTTTAGAGGATGGTCAAATGTCCAGAGAAGATTTACTCAACTTCTATTCTGGTGATGAAATAAGAGATATCTACAAGCCTATCGAAAAGGATATAAAAGAGTTGTAGGGCTTTAATTTTTTACATACAAGATTTTAACTGGTTTCGAATAAGTGAATAATCTTGTACTACCAGAGGCCAAATAGCGTTATCAGATGCCGCATCAATTTCATCAGCCAGCTTGCGCTGAAATTCACGGCTGTATTCCTTGATCGGTGGGCATGCCGTAGCAGGGTTAGAATTTGCCCCTGCGCAGGCGGTCAACAAGCTCACCGCGAGTACGGGGAGCATCCAGCGTGGCACGAAGTTGCGCATCTTTTACCTCTATGATTTTCTTAAGTTGATCGTTGCGTTCTGCATTGCGTCCCGCCTGGCGTGCGCCAAGCAGGACGGTCAAAACCGAAAGCCCTGCCACGCCCCATCCGATGAGGCGCAGCAAATGGCTGGAAAGCCAGCTTTTAAGGATATTCAGCATCAGCGCAGGCCTTTCCGGTGGTCGTCGATACGCGCCCACAGCATGACGCCAACGCCAATCAGGGTGACAGCCAGCAATAGCCATTTTGCCACCTCCAGATATGGGGCAATGGCCAGCAATGCACTTGTCGCAGGTTCCAGCGTTTCTTGTACCGCTTCAATTGCCCCAGCGCCCAGCGTACCTGCCGTGGCAACCTGACCACCCTTGACGGTGCGCGAGGCCTGCAGGTTCTGCTGTTTCGGCTCCACCCCAGCCAATACCAGTGCCTTGGTGATTTCAGCGTCGCTGTACGGTTGTTGGCCATTCTCATGCTGGATGATGGCTTCCACCACCGGCTTCAGATGTTCAAAGCGGTGCATGTTCAGCGTTTGAAGCGCAGAAAATCCCGTGTTCCGCGCCACCGCCTGAATATACGAGGTGGTGTTATTCTCAATGGCCGGCGCCCAGCGCGTAATAATCCCTTCGATGGTGCAAAGGCCGTATTTGTCCTGATAAGTGATCAACAGCCGTGCCAGGGCGCGGATACCATAGACGGCAGATTGGAACGTGAAGAATTCACGGTCGTTCTGTTCTTTGGCCAGTCCTTGCCAGGGATCATTATTACGGCGTATGTTGCCTGGGTTGTTATTGCGGATACCGCGTGGTTTTTGGGTCGTCATGGTTTTTCTCCTTTTTTTGAAATAAAAAAGCCGCCCAAATGGGCGGCTTTGAAGTGTAAAAACTATAAAGTTACTAAGTTAGTCGTCTGCTATCATCTCAAGTAAAGCGACAGGGTTATTTCCTCGAAAACTGATTAAAGGCAACCCATTTTCATTTCTTGATATTTCTGCATTTACGGCAGAGATTTTATCCGTAGTGAAGAAAAGCTGCTTCTTCTGGAAAGCCGCCTCATCTTCGCTGTAACATACCACCTCTAGATCTGGGTCTAATTGTTTCAGTTGATCCAATAAATCTTGAACCTTCATTATTACCTCCATAATTTATTGCCTGATCAATATATAGGTTAGCGGTGGAACATTCCACCCTTGGCAGCAACGCCTGCCACCAGCAAAGCCAAAAGTCCCACCGTGACCCAGCGCACCAGCGTTTGCAGGAATGTCCGCTGCATGACTTTGATAGAGCCTGCTAAATCACGCAGGGTGCGGATATCATTGGCGGCATCCTCGTCAGCCAGGCCGACTTCGATCAAGGCCTTACGTGCGCCACGGCAGGCAGCCTGTTCCAGCAAGGTTTCAAATTCGCTGCGCGGTATGACAATCATGTCCTCCCGCTGCGGTGGTTTTGCAGCAGACATCACTTTTCTCCATTTAAAGTTTTACTGGTCGGCGGTATGGACAAGCGGGTTTTCCACCACCGCCGATATTTCAATGATTTCCCCGCGCGGGCGCACGGCCAGAACCCGCGCCAGCACGCCCCAATGCTCGCCGATGCCGAAGGAAAAATGCGTGCGCTCTTCCTCCGTGCCTGTGTAGGGCGTAAAATCGATTTCCTCCAAAAGCTGGAGCTGGTAGGCGTTTCCCCCCGCAGAAACCATCCACGGGCCGCTTAAAGAGCCATCCTTCCGACGTAACACCACATAATGTGTTCCGGTATCGCCAAATGTCACAGGTTCAGACAGGGACAGCACGGGGGCGCTATAAGCCAAAATGTCACCAGCTTCTCCCCAGCGCGGCATGTCATGGGAAATAGCAATCAAATCGCCATAGGTCGGGATCATACCCTCCAGCTCGGTGCGGAAGGACACGATGCGCCGACGGTAACGGTTGGCCGCCGCCATATACATGCCCTCGCGGATGGCGTGATTTTTATCGGTGCAGCCGAACAGGGACACGCTTGCAGGCTGTTCTCCGGCGCTGTCCGGCAGACTGGCAATGATTTCATCCTGTTTCCATGTTTTCTGGTTAAAAAACTCGACCTTGACGCTGTCGGCGGTGTCATCGCCTGGCATCACGAAGTCGATCTTGAAGCTGCCTTTGACGATATTGCGCGGTGAAAACATGGCCACAGGAAGCGTGCGCGCCTCATCCCGCACGAAACGCACCAGACCACCTTGCAAAAACGGAATGGCGCGGCCACAGCGTGCGACTTGCGTCAGCGCGTCCCACACGGTCAGTTTGCGGTCAAAAACCCCGTTAAACGTGTCACCGCGTGCCGTCCAGATCGCATCCAGCGCCACCAGCGCGGAAAGATCGATACGAGCATCGACCAGTTTCGCGCCGTAATTGGCTGTTAGAATGTCCGCCATCGCCCAGGCAACCGAGCGCGTCGGCTGCAAAGCACTCCAGCCCATATTGGGATGCCAGGTCTTCAGCTTGCGGGTAACAACGCAGTTGACCATGCGGGAAGAACGCTGCGACAGGTTGTCGGTCGCCCGCATTTTCATGGCCAGCATCGTAATATTTCCGAAATTAGACTCTCCGACCAGATGCGATTTCAAGGCGCTCCAGTTGATGTCATTCCCAGCGCGTGCGGAATTATCCTTGGCATTGGTGCGCAAGGCCTGGACTTCATATCGCCCCGCTGCGACCGGATATTTGTAAGTCTTGCGAATAGCCGTATTGGTGGCCGCCGTGTGCGTTTCTGTGGCCAGCGTTGCCCACGCGCCCAGCGCATTGCCCTCATCGTCAATCAGGCGTGCCTGGACTTCCCACGACACGGTGCGGCTGCTTAAACCACCGCTGTCATTGGCGTAATACAGCCCCTTGGGCATGATCACATCCAGCGCCAACAGATCTGTCGTGGTTTCGGTCGGATTGGCCACAAACGGGCCGACCCAATCCCCGCCATCGGCGATGGAAAGCAATTCCTGCCCAGCGATTTCTGGGGCGGTGACCACATCCGTGTCCAGCATAGTGACCACACCGCCAGGCGGGATGATTTCGTAGATGATCTCCTTGAATGAGGTGATCGGCGTATCTTCAATGCAGATTTGCTCAATATCGTACTCGCCCTGACCGATGACATGGAGCTGGTAGAGATATTGTTCGTTGCTCTCAAATTCCGAATATGGCGCAGCACCGAAATCGGGATAGATGATATGACGGCCATAAACGACAGGGATCGGCTCTCCCAGACGTGCCTGATTACCCTGCGCCTGAATTGAATAGGTCGGGCTTGGTGCAGTTGGGTTGTAGCTTATGCCGGAGCTGGGGGATGGCGGCGGGATCAGGGCATTCACCAATACTGAGCCTGCCAGGGCAACACCCGCTGTCAGCAGCGATATGCCCACCGTGCTTGTTACACCCATGGCTGCCCCCAGCGCCGCGCCTGCATAAGGGGCAGCTACCATGACGGCAATGCTGAGGACGGCACGAAAAATCTTCCCGCCACCACCGCCACCCTGCGGCAGGGTAATAAAGGCGATGACCGTTTCCTTCTGCACGATGACCAGCGACCAGTCCTTACGCAGAACAGGCTCACCATCCACGATGCAGATGATGGGCTTGGAAAACTCCACGATGCCGCGCTCATCCAGCCAGCCGCGAATGCTCTGCCCGATGCGGGGCGTGAACAGATCGACGTTCTTGTGCAGATGGAACGGATTATGATGGATGGCGACTTGTGCCATAGATTATCCCTCGATGTGGCGGTAATAATTCTCGATCTTCCAGCCGGTCATGTTCAGATTGTTCAGGCTTTGAAACACGACCCCAGCGCCCTGGACGGCATGCAAAATGCCGCCACCGTCCACATCTAGCCAAACACCGACATGGATGGGGTGGCGGGACTGGCGCAGTAGTGCGACATCGCCTTCTTTCGGCGTTGCCACCGTGTGCCAGTTTTGCCGTTCAGGATGATCGCGCATGGTGCGGATCAGGGTTTTCATGTCGTTTTCTGCAACAGGAATGATGGACAAATCATGGCCGTAAAGCCGTCTTTGCACCGCTACAACCAGACCCCAGCAATCGTAAGCATCGGGGCCGTCCGAGGCGACGACCCACGGTTTTCCGATATAATCAAAAGCCCAATGTGTCATCGCGTTAATCCTGAAAACCGCAGAGAGTTATAGGTTTCAGACGGAAACGCCTTGTTGCCGACATCGAGCATGCGGGCGCGGCCTGTCACGCGGGACGTGTCGGCACTCACTTCCGTCAGCACCAGCGTGAACGGCGGCTCCATCTGCGGCCCTTCCAAATCATCCGACAAATACGGGCGATAGGTGACCTCGATCTTGCTCTGACTGTCCGATGCCGCGTCCAGGTGCTTGACGATCTCGCGGCTGGCGTTATCCAGCGTGATCGAGATTTCCGGCACAGGCGCGGTGTCGATAGGCGGCAATTCAAGATCAAAGCCCATGGCGATAAATGTCACCATCGCCCCTGCGTTCAACGGTGCGCCAGCCTCCAGCCGCGCTGTCAAATCCTGATTATCCCGCACCACCCGAATGGCAATGGGCTGGCCGTCATCATCCAAAAAGGACGGATGGCGCAATTCCAGCGTATGCAGGATGACGACATCGCTCGGCGCGGAAGCGTAAGCCTCGCGCAGCGCTTCACTGAGCAAGGTATTAGGCATGGTCGGATTCCCATGCCTGGTCGGTCAGGTACTCGACGGCAACACCCTTCAGGAACGAGGCCTCGATTTCATCAGAGCGTTGGCGGATATCCTGAATGCTTTGCAAAAGCGCCTCGGCTTCTTGTAGGCGTGCCTGCTGCTGTTCATCCAGCCTTTCCAGCTTGCCGAACAGATAGATGTCGATCAGCGCGTTTTGCTGTTTCCATTGCGGGGCAAGCAAAAGAATGCGGCGGGCAGCTTCTTCCTTGATTTGCCGGATAAGCTGGCTGTGCTTGTAAATCAGCTCCAGCGCATCATCGGCCACCTTGCCACCCGATGCAGCGGCTTGTTTGTCAGCATAGGCGTAATAATTGCGACCATCGATTTCGGCCAGGTGAATGGGCGCGACTTCGCTTTCGGCAAAGCTGAGTTCTTTGCCGCTCACATAGGAACGGATTGTCATGATTTTTCTCCTTAGAAAATGACGTTGGTCAGGGCTAAAACATTGTGAAGGTTGCCAGGCTGTGTGCCGCAAGCGCCCACGGAATTTTCACCGCAGGCATCCACGCGGCCATCGTCATACAGCACGCTGATACCCCATGCGGCGTAACCATTGCCGTACAAATTCCAGTCTTGAATCGTGCCGCTGATGCCCAAAACTTTCTGGAACGTGCTGACATTCGAAGCATGACCGATGCCGAGATTGCCGTTGGCGTTATACCCTGTGGCCCAGAGCTTATTGCCGGATTGGATGACGCATCCATCAACAGAAACACCGCCACCCATCACGGCCTTGGTCACATTGCCCTGGAACGCGCCTACCGGCTTGAAGGGCGCAGCCACGTTTGCTGTCGTCCCATTTCCAATTTGCCCGTAACCGTTATAGCCCCAGAGATAAACGTCCTTATCTTGGCTGATTGCGCCGCACGCGGGATAGCGGCCATCTCCAGCAAAGATATCTGTGAAGAAGGCGGCATGGATGATTTGGGTGAAGCTCGTGCGATCCGTGGTGTCGCCAAGTCCCAGCTGGCCATATCCGTTATAACCAGCCCCCCAAATCGTGCCATCTGCACGAAGAATAAGCCCGTGTCCTGTTGGCCCGTTGCCTGCT
>Ga0209200_1000814_pt1 | contig 34080 bp, 35 predicted proteins | sample AD_UKC033_MetaG_FD_184406 | JGI IMG/M metagenome (GOLD analysis project Ga0209200, IMG submission 184406) | Active sludge microbial communities of municipal wastewater-treating anaerobic digesters from USA - AD_UKC033_MetaG (SPAdes) (version 2) | ecosystem: Engineered > Bioreactor > Anaerobic >... | reverse complement strand
ACCTCCGGGAGGTCAATTATTGATCAATTTTGAGGGGGGTATGTTTTGAAAATCAAAAATCTAATGCTGATAATCAGTATGTTATGTTGACAAATTGGCGAATTTTAAATTTAGTCGGTCAGTAGTGGATACTTATTACAAGAAGATATCCAAGGCTGCTTCCCCGATTGTAGCCATGCAGTTTTTCCAGGTTGAGGCGTATATTCTTGCAGCCATACGGTTATACATTCTTGAGGAGGTGCCCTTCGTAAAGAAGTAGAGGGTTGATTCAAAAGGTATATCCGATAGATGTCGTTACTCCCCAGTCATTCTTCTCAGATCCTTCTGCGGGCCGGTTGTCGAAGGAGTTATAAAAAGTCAGGCCGATTGTAAAATCACTGATGATCTCCTGGCTGATCTTAATGCTTGAGTTAAAACGAAACCTGCCCCAGTCGGTTATTCCCGGGAATGCAGCAGTTATAATGGAAATGCTGGACTTGGGGGAATCATATTTGAACAGGGAATAATTTACATTTATGATCCCCTCAAAATCACCTGTCGAACCGGTTTCACCTGACAGCCACTCGCTGATGCCCTGAAAACCAACCAGAGCCTGTAATACATTCCGGTTGTTTTGGATCATGTTCCTTCCGCCTGCCACCCCCAGGTTGATACGCAAATCCAAACCCAGCTCGGAATTTTGTTCAAAGCCTGTCTGAATGCCATAAACCCATCTGCCGGTCAGAAACCGTTGAAATAAATAGTTAAATTCCTGTCTTCGCGTGGCATCTTCCTCTTCCTGTGTGCTGAAATTTCCGTCATAGGAGAACGATGTACTCAATTTTTTTGTGCGATACTGAACTGCCGTGTTGAAATTGAGTTGAGCCAGTGTTGTGGCCTTTGTGTAGCTGAATCCGGCCCCAACCGATCCGTCGAGCCGTTTGAGAAATTTATTTTTTATCGGGATGATGGAAACTACAGATGCCTTGGCGATCTCAAACCGTAACAGGTTGGTGGCAACGATCAGGGTATCAGGCAGGGATGATTCCAGTATGGAACCGAAATAGACATTACCTTCTTCTGTTTCCACCTCAAAGGTGTCTTTACCGGTAAGTGAAGCAATTTTGTCCCATTTGATGCTTATGGTGCCGGCATCATCCGTTTTGAAGGTGACCAGACCATACTCCAGTTTTTTCACCTCCCCGGTGATCCGGTCCCCATTATCCATGATTATTATGTCCGTTTTCTGGGCAATGACATCAACAGAGCTTAAACAGCCCGTAAATACGATCAGGAAAATAAAAATTGATCCTCTTTTAAGACGTATCCTCATCTAAATCTATCCTGTTCCGGAATCCAGAGAGAGCCCTTCAGAAGGAGTAAAAGACAAATCCAAAGTTAAATCCGAGGTTCGACTGGGCATCGATGTCTCCGGATTTCGCTGCCCAGTTGTACCGTGTATTAAAGGTAAAACCGGTTGCATCAGAAAACCAGTAGATAAACCCTACTTCAGGATACATGGCAAAGTGCCATTGATGATCTTCAAGGGTATACAGACCGAAATCGGTTCTTTTATTGATAATGAAGGTTCCGAGTCCGGCTCCCAGGAAAGCTTCAAAATCCGAGTCAGAATTCAGGTAATATTTTACAACACCCATCAGGGGATAAACATTCGTATAGCGCCACATACGGCCGGATAACGTGAGGGTGGATCCGTCAATGTTATGATACGTATCGTAATCGTATTCCTTGTAAAATCCATTCCACGAGAATTCGAGACCGAGCGAAACGTTGTCGTTCAGCCATGCCCCGGCTTCAATTCCAAAGCCGCGTGGGCTGGTCTTGTCAATGAAATCCTTGGTATTGCCCAAAGGGACTGCAATATTGTAGGTGGTGGTAAAATATCCCTGGCCCAGGGCGAAAAAACCCGGGAAAAAAGCCAGAACGAATGCGAAATATCTTAAATGTTTCATTGGATATCAGGATTTTGTGATACGGGCGAAATCAAGTATTATGTGGCTAAAGATAGTCGGATTGTTTGAAAACCTGTCCGATTCCACGTTTGATGCGCTCAGAGATATTTGTCTGTCCTCCCTCAGCCAGACCATTGATAGCTCCGATCCAGACAACGGGTATCTTCTGTTCATCCATGTCCACATGATTGGGATCCATCATCTGGATCAGCACGGTTCCTGTCGTGTAACTGTACACAACGGCTCCGCCCCAGGGATAATAAGGATAATATCCCCCGCCCCAGTAAGGTGGCCAGTAGGGATAGTAGCCCCACCAGTAGTACCAGTAATCGTAATAATACCCTACATAGGTCGATGTAAAAGCACTCAGCGTTACATAAACATCAGGATATCCGTTGATTGTATCGTATATCCGTTCATAGCCAAGCTGATCGAACTGCTTTTCAACTTCATCGAGGATGAGTTTCTGCATTTGCGCGTCAACCGGATCTGCGTCTTCGGAATAGTCTGGGTCATAGACGGGCATGACCGTGTCGGGCATGATGTAAGTATTCACTTTAGAGAAATCGAAGGTTTCATCATATTTTGTGGCCACAAGATCCATGTCTTCAACATATTCAGGTCCGCCCGGGTAGCATGAAAAAAGTAAGAAAGGCAAACTGAGGATCAACAGGTATCCCCATGTTCTGAAATTATTCTTTTGGGTCATGGTTGCGACGTTGATGGTTAATTATCGGTTGATTGTCAGGGTAAAATCCGGTTGTACGTGATGAGCAAAAATACGATAATAAATATATTTCCAACATAAAAAGGCATATTCTATGAATTAATTAATTTCTACATTTGTGCAATTCAACCTAAAAGACCAATCGATGAAAAATCTTGCAATCATTGTTGTTCTGACCGTGATGGCCCTTTCTTCTTTTTCAGGTCTGTGGGCTCAGGGCAGGCCCATGCAGTTCTATGCCATTGCCGGGTATCAGTTTGGCGGCCGTTTGGATTTTTACGAAGGGTCATTCAAGATCCAGGATCACGGGAACTGGGGACTCGGGCTGGATATAGAAACCCAACCGGGAATGATGGCAGGTTTTTCATACAGCCGGATGAATACGACTGGTCATTTCGACTCGTATTATCCAATCACCTATCCGGAAACAGATATCGATCTGACCGTAGATTATTTCCAGCTAGCCGTTAAAAGAGGCAGCAGCAAAGAAAACCTGGAAGGATACGGCCTTTTCTCACTTGGTGCAACATGGTTCAATGTAATGGATGAGGATATTGAGGATGGATGGATGTTCTCCGTGGCACTGGGTGCTGGCCTTAACTATTTCTTTACTGACCGGGTAGGCATCAAAGTGCAGGGCCGGTTGCTGATGCCGATGTATTTTGCTGGGATGGGAATGTTTGTCGGCATCGGGACCGGCGGTGCAAGTACGGGTGTCAGCGCCAATGCCTGGGCCCCCATTGTTCAGGGCGATTTCAGCGGAGGACTGGTTTTCAAGATCAAAGAGTAAGTCCACTCCGAAAAGTAATAATTTTGGACTGAAGTCCACTAACTGGTTGGTTATCAATTACCCCGGCCTTAAGGCCGGGGTAAGTCAAAGCACTGGTTTATAGGGCTTTAGCCCTAAATTAAGGCTCGATGATCCCTTTTCGGAGTAGACTCAGGCGTAAAGATCAAAAAGCAAAGCAAGTTCCTGATTTTTAGCACGCTCAGGTTATTTTTCCGCTTCGGCTGCTTCCACATTCACTACTTCGTACATGTCTTTCCCCTCCACCTTTACAGGCTGGTAGTATGTATTGCCAAATTTCACATACGTTACATCACCAATCTTGACTTCTTCTCCTCCTTCGGGCAGGTTCGGGACAATGGTTCCGGCAGTCGGTGGCACGACGGTATAGCCGTCTTCCGTTTTTTCATAGTACGTCCCGCCATAGTAATAATTATTGGTGGTCTCGTTCACCACCACCGTCTGTGTCTCTGGCGGGAGCGTTGTAACGGTGGCACCGGCGGGAGCCTGAACCACTGTGTAGCCGTCGCCGGATGAAACGTAATACACCCCCTGATCATAGTAATACTGTTGGTTAGCATTGGCAACGCTGACCACGACAGCCGTCACGGCAATCGTGGCTACAAAGACCCCCCAGGGATTATAGTATGGTCCGTAGGAATAGGGATGATAGGGATGATAAGCATACGGATGGTAGCTGCTGTAATGGTATCCGCCATATGCGTAAGGAGGCCTGGGGTATGGCGCCACCGGAGGTCTCACGTAATAATTGTCCTGATCGATATTGATGTCCCGGCTGTTGTCGATATTTTTATTGCTTATGTTATTTCTGTCACCCGTTGAAACGTTGGTCCTGTCACTGGAGGAGGCTGTGTTACGGGCACCTGTTGAAACCTGGTTACCTCCGGACGTTTTCGTCCTGTCAGCAGAGGATGCTTTCGTTCCTGCTGAGGTTCCCGATCTGTCGGCTGTTGAAACGGATCCGCCCGCAGATGCCTTATCTGCGCGGCTAGTGCTCGTTCCGGCCCTGTCCGTCGCCGCCGGGGTCTGGGATGCCGATGTATTTTTTGTTGCAGCCTTATCCCGGGATGCAGAGGACTGGTTACCGCCGTTGATCGTGTTGGAAGAGCGGTTCTGGGTTGTCGCCTGACGATTCTGTGAGCTATAGGAACGGCTCTGGCTGGAAGAAGAAGGCCGGCTGTATGAAGAAGAAGAAGGCCGGCTGTAGGAGGAAGAAGAAGGCCGGCTCATCCCGCCGCCACCTCCGCCGCCACCTGAAAACCTTTGTGCCTCAGCAGCCATGGAACACAACAGCACCATAGCAAAGAGAAGCCATGCTGATTTAATAATGTGTGTATGAATTTTTGTTTTCATGATTGAAAAAATAGTGTGGATATTATCTTTTATATCTTGGTAAAATCGAAACTTCCCGTGCTGCCGGCGGTGGCGTGAATTCAAAAACTGCCGCCGGGATCTCCGGGTTGAGCTGCCAGTTGCTGAAAGTGGCTTCGTACTGTCTGTTTTCCTCATTTTTATAACGAATGACAAACTGTTGAGGCAGCGTAAAGGCATCCCCCGTAAACCACATCTGGACACTGATGGCCTGGTTGGAAACCAGTATATGAAAACATTCCCTGCCATTTAATTTTTTTTTCCCCAGGAATACGATGGTATCAAAATTTGCAAGGAGATCATCGGTAAAAGTCGGATAAAAGAAATCTGCGGCAGGGAACTCGATGCCGTAATGATGATTGATAGTGTCGATCATCGCGATAAGGTTATCCGGGGCCTCGATGGTGGCAAAGTTATTTTCGTCGAAGGAATAGGTGACAGCCTGCCATCCATTGTACCAGAATCCCCGGTTACCTTTGTCCCCGTGCGTTTGAAGATGCATTTTATCCGGACCCACAAGGTAAACTTCATCTGTCCAGGTTCTTTTGATCAGACCAAAGTCCGGGTCGTTAACATCCATTGTGGTGTTCAGGGTGAAACTGCAGGAGTTCAGTTCGCCGATAACCGTAGCCATGCGATCGATGATCATAACGGCAACAGTATCCACCCGTGGTTCCTGAGTCCAGGCGGACATGCAGATGGTCAATCCGGTCAGGAATAATACGATTTTTTTCATCATGGATTTGTGAGTTTTTAATATTGATTAAAAATGGAATCCAATTTGGAAAGAGTAACGGAACCCCGTCCCAAATTTGGTCTTGTTTCCGGTGAAAACAAGGCTCTCCCCGCTGTGGAGTACGCCTAAAAGAGGAAACCTGTCGATGAGTTTTTCAACTAATTCCTCGTCAATATTTTGAATCTCCTCCGAATCCAGGTCTCCTTTTATTTCAAGCCTGGCGTGATTATAACTCAGTGCAGGACCAAACAGCAACAGATCAAGGGTCAGCCTTTTCCAGAAAACGAACTGATATCCTAAATCAAAGCCCATATTGACAATATTCAGGTTTCCATCGATCGTATTTTCCTGATCTGTGTTGATTTTAAGAACATCAAAACTGTTGCTGAACTGAAAGCCATAATATGAAACATACCCCCCGATATACAATCCATCCGGAAAGGGCTTGGGATTTCTGTTAACCGGATAGTACCTGTAATCAACGCCCAGGTTTACTCCTTTCTTTGATCCCTCATTGATTAAAATGAGATTTGCGACCGTATCATTGATTACGTTGGGAAACTGAAGGTAACCCGCCTGAACCGCAAACGATTGATTTTTCTTCAGCATCCTTTCATAGCTGAACGTGATATTTTTTAATTCACCAAAAAGCAGCATCGGGGTGGGATTGAATTTGATGACGTTCCTGTAGTAAGGTTCAAGGTAAATCCTGGATTTTGTGCTGTCGGGATTGTCTTCCTGGCAATAAGCCTGCAAACCTGCTGCAAAAAGAATGATTAAGATGAGGGCTAAATTTTTCATGATTCATATTTATTCGCCATCTCCGGGAGACACGATCGCATACCCCAATTGCCGCAGTGCATCAGCTTCATTATAAAAGGTCAGGCTCTTTGCAATCTTTCCGTTTTCTAAAAGGTAATTGGTATTGGCCAGGATAGTGACCGATCCCCGGTCGTTTTTGTAAACAATATTCAGCTCAGCCCAGTTGGCCACCCATTCACCTTTATTGTCGCCCTCGGGAATGGTCACCGCGGCAAACCGTGAGCGGTTATAATGAATCTTTTCGTACAGGTTAGTGACGTTCTCCTTCCAGTTCTCCACAGCTTCCTTTTTGCGTATGGAATCTCCATACGAAGGGCCCATGCCGAGATAGTCATCAGCCAGAAATTCATCCATTGCATTAAAATCCATTTCTTCAACGGACTGTACATAGCTTTTGACGATGTCAATGTTTTCAGCGTGTTTTTTTTCGGTGGTGGATGTACATGCTGCCAGGCATATACTGATCAGACCACAAAGGACCAGATTTTTCATAAGTTATCATTTTTTGTTTTCTCATTTGACGGTGTATCCTTTTCCTTCAATACAAACAGTAAAAGCTTTCACAAAGCTGTTTTTCATCTCCTGTTCAGCAGCGGCTGCACCAGCCTGTGCCTGCTGGTTTTGCTGTGATTGGGCCTGTTTCCCCTGGCGCCTGCCGGAAAGCCCTCCCACAATGGCACCCACGGCGGCACCGTCGCCGGCGTCACCCGTTATGGCGCCAATGGCTGCCCCTGCGGCCGCACCTTTAGCCGCACCCTTGACACCTGCTCCCGTAGGGCCTGTTTGTGCGGGTGCTGCTTCCACTTTCGGAAGATTCAACGGATCAATCCCGGATTGTTCCATGGCCCACTGGTAACATTCAAACTCATCTTCCTTTTGCTGCTGTTTGCTTTGATCTTTTGATGGGTAGACGTACAGTTTCAATCCCTGTGAGATCTGGTTGTAGGTCATTTTTGACGTATCAGGTAATGCCGGCGGTGTTGCCTGCTGGGCGAAAAGGTTTTCTGAACAGGCCAGGACAATAACTGGCAGTAATAACCCAACCATTGCTTTGATCAATTGTTCTGTTTTCATTTTTTATTGTATGATAAAATGTTTGTTTGTAAAGATTTTCCTTTGATCACGGATACCGCACAGGGCCCTGGCATCAGGAAGAGAGAAGGGAGTACTGAAATTCCAAGGCATGTCGTAAATATATATGATATCAGCTTCTTTGTCATTGATTCATTGTTTCTGAAATTGATTCAGTTTTTTTATTTCCAACATTTTTCATGATCTGTTCCGGTAATTCTTTCAGTTCCTTATTCAGGAAATAATTCAGGAATGTTCTTATCACTGCTATTGCACCCAGCTGAATAAGATTTTCATACGTTGGGGCAACCGTTGTTTTTATAATGTCGGAGGCAAGTTGAAATTCAAGAGCCAGTGCGAGCCATCCGCCAAATTTAAACTTCAGCCTGTTAAATGACGGTGAAAAATTCAATTGCTTTGACTTCAGCAATAGAATAAATGCATTAACAAAACCAATAGCTATACACAACACGGCTGAGTATTCAAGCGCCAGTGAAATTACACTGACTGCCTTTTCTAAAAATAATTCCAATGTCTCCATGCTATAGTTTTAACGATGTTTGAGAAAGGATTCCGGTATCAAGGATCAGAAAGATGATGAATACGAGTCGTTTTACTTTTATTTTCATTAGTTGGATATACATTTCAAACGGGTACACCCGATTTGCGGGATAGTTTTCCGAAGACAGGAGCAAAAATCAACACGAGGATAAATGACCACAACGTCCACATAATGACCATTGCCGTCATGCGCGGGTCGCCATTCGGAATGGCAAGAACCCCTGCCAATACAGCTGCGATATTCCGCGTGCCCATCCCCATGGACATGATGCTTCTCTCGTTCTGTTTCAGACCGAAACCGAAACGATATGCCAACAGACCCAGTACAAGCATAAACACTGTCATTGAGAGCAAGGCAAAGCTGCCCGCCGTATCTATCATCTGTGGTGTGTATATAACAAAGCAACCCACAATGGTGAGGAGTGTAGACAAATTCGCGATCAGCTTGACCGGTTTGAATATCTTATCAGCCACCCGCGTGGCATACGTCCTGATCAGGGCTCCGATGATCAACGGTATCAGCACGGTGATAACAAGAGGTTTTGCGAGGGTCAGGGAGCTTAATGCGATCCCCTTGATCAGAAGGGGTGCCAACAATGGCATAAAGATCACTGTACCCACTGCTGCCAGCGGGATGAAGGCTCCCCCGAAGTCTATATCCCCGCGGGCTTTGGTAATCATCGGCGGGAGGAACGGTGCACAGGGCGCCAGACTGGTAAGGAGCACCACATTTGCGTAGGGTACATCCAACGGAAGGATTTTGATAATAAGCCACCCTAAAAGCGGTCCTACCACCCAGCCCCAAACGAGTATCATCGCCACGAACTTCACATTTTTCATTTTCCTGCCCACCTGGGGTATATTGACCTGGAGTCCCATCATCGCCAGGTTAGAGATAGTGAAGAGGATTACTAATGGGGTAAATATGGTCTGATAAAATTGAATAATGGCATTCATCATTTACCTCCTGTTGTTTAAGTTTTACGATGTGAGCGTGCCAGCATGCCTCCCGAAATATTCCGGGCTTTAAATCCGTTCTGGAGCAGGATCCGGGTGGCATAGTAGGCCCTTTGTGCCGACCGGCATAAGATATTGATCTCACGGTCGCGTGGTAGTTCTCCCAGACGGGCGCGGAGCTCGGGCAGCGGTATATTCAAAGCGCCTGGAATTGACTCCACTGCAAGTTCCTGCGGATTACGCACATCGAGTATAAATCCATCTCCCAGTGACTCCCAGTGAACGATAGGCATGTCGCCTTTCAATACGTCTGCCGCGACCATTCCGGCGAAATTGACAGGATCTTTTGCGCTTCCGTACGGCGGGGCATAACAGAGTTCTGATTCCTCAAGATCATAGATCGTACATCCCATCTGGATTGCCATGGCAAAGGAATCTATCCTCTTTGGTACGCCATCCTCACCAAGAACCTGTGCTCCCAGAACCTTTCCGTCTGATTTACGGAATAGGAATTTGATGACCATCATCTTGGCTCCGGGGTAATATCCTGCATGTGAATTGGGGTAAAGGTAGACCTTCTCATAATCCTGGTCGCCGATCCGTTTGAGGGTCTTTTCATTCACTCCCGTTTGAGCAATGGTGGCATTGAAAAGTTTGCAGATCGAAGTGCCCTGCGTGCCACGGAAACGTGAGCCGCGACCTGCGATCACATCTGCAGCTATGCGGCCCTGGCGGTTTGCCGGTCCGGCAAGGGGGACAAGTGTCCATTCTCCGGTGACAAAATCCTTAACCTCGACGGCGTCACCAACGGCAAAAATATCAGGATCGGATGTGATCATGTGTTCATTCACGCGAATGCCACCTCTTTGGCCTATTTCAATTCCGGCCATCTTTGCGAGCCCGGTTTCCGGTTTCACACCTATTGCCATGACAACGATATCAGCCGGATGCGCTTTTCCTTTTTCAGTAAGAACCTCCAGACGGCCATTTTCCGGTTTCCTGAATCCTGCAACGCCATCGCTGAGCTCTACTTTAACATTATGCCTTGCCAGGTATCGCTCAACAATGCATGCCATTTCGGGATCCAGAGGTGGCATGACCTGGTTGAGTTTCTCGATGAGCGTCACCTCGAGTCCTCTTTCCATAAGATTCTCGACCATCTCCAGACCGATGAATCCTCCGCCGATAACAACGGCATGCTTCGGTTTCGATATGGTATCAACACCTGTGAATGAGTTCCCGACTGACCTGTCTATATCTCTTTCAAGCCATTCGCGTATATTTTTTGCGTCAGCCACCGTTCTTACAGAGAATATCCCCGGAAGATCAATTCCCGTAAGCGGTGGACGAATCGGTGCTGCTCCAGGTGAAATGACAAGCTTATCATATTTTTCTGTGGACACTTCACCGGTAATGTGATTCTTCAGATCCACGGTTTTTTTCCCGGAATGGATACCCACCACTTCACAGTTTGTCCTGCAATCAATCGCAAACTGATTGCGGAACATCTGTTCAGTCGCTACCAGGAGACTTGATTCATTTTCAATAGAGCCTCCAACATGGTATGGAAGGCCACAGTTTGCATAGGATACGAACGGACCGCGTTCGACCAAAAGGATATCGGCTTTTTCATCAAGCCGGCGAAGGCGTGCCGCACACGAGGCACCACCTGCTACTCCACCAACGATAATTACTTTCATTGTTATAAAGTGTTAAAGTGTTAAATTGTCAAAGTGTTAAAGTGTTAACTGTTCAGTGTCATCTGTCAGCTAATGCCCTTTAGCTGGAATATGATCCCTGCAAAGAGAATGATCCCAATGATGGTGATGGTCCAGGATATGAACAGGGAATACCGGGGTTGGCTAATGACGTATTGCCTCCGTAATCGTTTGATTATCGTTACATTTTCCATCGTACCAAGGAGTAAGGAAAGAATGCCGATGCCGATCAGTAACAGGCCAAACACTTTTGGACCCGAGATGTCAGGAACGACGATGCCTTCTGCCTGAAGTTGCTCTCTTTGATATTGAAGGAACTTATAGATGGTAAAGCCAAAACTGATCAGCGAAAGGCCTGTACGCACCCAGGCCATCAGCGACCGGTCGGCTGCCATCACCGTCCGGTCGACCGCCATATCCGTCCGATCTTTTGCAGAATCCGGCATCTTACCGGCCGGCTCATCCCGAGATACGATTTTTTCGTTTGTCATCTGATAATCCATTAATTACACATTCATTGAAGTAACCACAATAGGAGGGATCCTTGCTTCCATAGTTAATCAAAATTATAACCATTTCAAATCGTGGACAATACCTATTAATAGGTATATTTTGCCCTGAAGGGTGACTAAGTATCTGATGATTCCATCCTTCTTAGCAATCCATCACGGTCGCTGTCAAAATAGTACAGTTTGGCCACCGTGATCCGCCGTGCCAGCGCACTGCCGGCAAGGCTGGCCAGCAAAGCACCTGCCACCGGTCCTACCCAGTAGATCCACCATCCCTGCCAATCTCCGGAAATGATTGCCGGACCGATACTGCGTGCAGGATTCGCGCTGGTTCCTGAAATAGCCGCTTCCAGGGGGACCATGATCGCAAACAGAACCGGGAAAATGGCCGGGGTATAGGTCCGGATCTGTCTGAATCCGATGAATACAACAAGAAGCAGGACCATGGTAAATGTGATGACCACTTCCCCCAGCAATACGGTCAGCATGGAATAACCTTCGCCCGGCAGGGTAGCACCGAACGACACGCTTCTGCCCATTGCGCCCCAGACCAGGAGCGGCAGGGCGCCAACGATCCCGCCGGTCAATTGTGCAAGTATGTAGGTAATCGAAATTCGTGAATCGATCTTGCGAAACAGCCAGAAGGTCATTGTAACGGCAGGATTGATATGCGCTCCGCTTACCTTACCAACAGGGGAGAGTGCAATCGAGGCACCTATGGAACCAAACAGGAAACCGGTGATCGTTTGCCTGAGTTTTACATTCGGAAGCAGATGCCCAAGCGGACTGCCTTCTCCGAACATCAGTATGACCACCGACAGGCCCAGCAGAACCAGCAAAGCTGTACCTATGAACTCGGAAAAAAATATTCTTTTTCGAAAACTGAAATTATTTACATCGCTCATGGATCCTGTAACAGATTATTCGTTTATTGATAATAAGCGTATGCAAACTGGAGAGGCCAGATCTATGGACCGGGAGGTCTGAATCAGCTGTCCGGTAGCCTGGTCGATCCTGAAGAGCACCACGTTGCCTGAGTTCTGGTTTGAGGCAATGAGCCATCGACCGGTCGGATCAATCTCAATGTGGCGGGGAGTCTTCCCTCCACTCGAAACCCACTCAACAGGGGTCAGGCTCCCGTCATTGGAATTAATGCTGAAGACCCCGATGCTATCGTCCCCTCGGTTCGATACATACAGAAACTGACTTTTTGCATCCACTGCCACCTCTGCTGCCGTGTTCTCACCGGAGAAATTTTCCGGAAGTGCGGAAATGGTTTGCTTTGCCTTCATCCATCCGGTTTCCGATTCAAATGCAAAGACGGTGACAGTTGAAGTCAACTCATTTAATACATAAACAAATTTGCCCGAAGGAGCAAAAGCAATATGTCTTGGTCCGGAGCCAGGATTCATCGTTACATAGCAGGAGTCAGGGGCTGTAAGAGAGCCGGTGACCGGATCGAACCGGTACACGAACACCCTGTCAGTGCCAAGATCAGCTACCATTACAAACCGGTTGTCGTTGGTTACCTGAATAAAATGAGCATGCGGCCCGGTCTGGCGATCGGGGTTCACACCTGATCCGGTGTATTGTATAAATGCTGAAGCAGGGCCCAGCCGGCCATCTCCCCCGATAGGGAATACGGCCACATTCCCACCGTTATAGTTAGCAGTCAGCAGATACCGCCCGGATTGATCCAGCGAAACATGGCAGGGTGCAGCACCCAGGGATGGGACTTGTTGTAGCAATTCTAACTTGCCCGTTTCCTTTTCGATTGAAAATACGCTTACAGCACCCGATGCTTTCTGCTGAAATGAGTCCAGCTCATTGACAGCATAGAGGAATTTCCCGCCAGAATCCGTTGCAAGAAAGGATGGATGATCGGTTTTGGCAGCCAGGCCCAATGGTTTGAAATCACCCTTCGTCGCATCAAAGCGATAGGCATAGATGCCATCGCTGCCACTGCCCGTATAGGTTCCGGCATAAACGAGATAATCCTTATCAGTGGTCGAGCATGCAATCGCAAGCAGTAGCGGCAGCAACAAAGAAATAAGTATGAATATCCTTTGCTGCAGCGATCCCGCGAAAGAGCCAATTAATCTCTGCCTGCTGGTGTGAATCAACATATCCTGCTATATTTCAGAGAATTGAATGACCACTTTTATGTCACCCGGCTGCCGGCTGAGCGCATTTTTGAAATTTTCGGGTCTTTCCCGCCGTGTGATGAGTTTTGACAGCCAGGCGCGGTCAGCACGGGCAAGATACTGGCTTGCCCGGTACCAGTGCCTTTTATTGGCATTTACACTGCCCACGATCACATTGTTGCGCAACACCGCTGTGGAGGCCACATCGGCAATGGTTGCCTGCGTGGCTGAACCACCGTGTCCTATTCCTGCCAGGCAAACGATACCGTTTGCCCCGATCTTTTGGATAGATTCAGCAATGACCTGGCCCGCACCGGTGCATTCAATGATGGTGTCCGGTTCGAAGTCAAGATCCTTCACGCTGCCGGAGTGGTACGTTCCGCCAAGTTCGTGCACAAGGTCTGCTTTGGGGCCGCCTACTGTCCGGTCCAGCACATGCACTTCCAGTCCGTACAATTTAGCGAAAAGAGCAGCAAGCAATCCGATCGGTCCGGCTCCTGTGATCAGCGCTGTTTTGGGTTCCCAGAACGATCGCCTGCCGATCAGGCCTACCTGTTCCAGGGCTTTAGCCACCACGGTGGCCGGCTCCAGGAGCACACCCAGGATACCCAGCGCAGGATCAATTTTTATAGCGTATTCCGGTTCGATCCTCCAGCGCTCCGACATGTAACCGTGGATCTCTTTGATCCCCCGCTCGGTGTAGAGCCCATTACGGCACATGTCCCATTCCCCCACGGCGCAGTTCGGACAGGGGACAGGGTCCGGTCGTCTGACAATGCCCACGATAAGATCCCCTTTCTTCAGCCCGCTCGTTGGGCCGGGATCAAGAACACGGCCCAGGGATTCATGGCCCAGCACAAGATACTCCTGACCGGGAGGTGCCCAGCCATATTTCCCTTCGACAATTTCGACATCGGTACCGCAAACACCGACAGCGACAGCTTCCACCAGGACAGAGCCCAGGTGCTCATCCGGTTCAGGGATATCCATGAGTCTCGCGGTCCCCGGCTTTTTAGGTTCAACAGTGATAGCTTTCAATTTTATTTCTCCTTTTTATTTTTTGGTTGATGTTGTTCGTTTCGATCCGGAATGGGTCTTTTTCACGGTTTTGTCTCCGCCCTGAGTGAACGCGGCCTTCTTGCCACTTTTCAGGGCGTTCCCGGAATCCAGCAGGCCGTAAAGCTGGATAAGCTTTGCAATGACCCCGCTCCATCCCGTCTGATGGCTGGCACCCAGCCCGGCGCCATTGTCGCCGTGGAAGTATTCGTAAAAGAGAATATTATCGCGCCAGTAAGGATCCGTCTGGAACTTCTCCGAGCCTCCGAATACAGGTCGCCGTCCCTGCTCATCGCGGGTGAACATACGGGTGAGCCTTCCGGCGATCTCCTTACTAACTTCGAAAAGGTTCATCAGGTTACCGGAACCGGTAGGACATTCGATCCGGAAGTTATCGCCGTAATACAGGTGGAAGTTCAGAAGTGCACGGATGATGAGTGCATTCACCGGCATCCAGACCGGCCCCCGCCAGTTGGAGTTACCGCCGAACATACCGGTGTTCGACTCCGCCGGCAGGTAATCCACCCGGTACTCCTGGCCACCGGCATGCAGGACATAGGGGTGCTGCTCATGGAACTTCGATATGGATCTGATACCGTAAGGACCGAAGAATTCGTTCTCATCAAGCATCTTCATCAGGATCCTGCGCAGCCGCTCCGTGTTGACCAGTGCAATGATTCCCCTGTTTTCCACTCCAAAATGATCCGGACCCGTAGAGTGCATGGTTTCCAGGAGTTCCGGCATTCGGCGAAGACGTTCATTGAGGCTGGACATTACCCGGGGAATGCGATCCCGCTGCCACGATTCTGTGACGGTCGTCGCACAAAGAGGCAAGAGCCCAACCAATGAGCGCACCTTAAGCCTTGTGGCGCTCCCGTCGGGGAGCCGAAGCAGGTCGTAATAGAAACCGTCTTCCTCATCCCACATGCCATCCTGGCCGGGGCGATTCATGGCCGCGGCAATATAGTAGAAGTGCTCTGTGAACTTAATGACCATGTCCTCGTAGGAACGGTTATGTGCAGCAAGTTCCACCGCGAGTTCCAGCATGTTCTGGCTGAAAAGGGCCATCCACGCCGTGCCGTCGGCCTGCTCCAGGTGGCCACCGGTGGGCAGTGGTGCGCTGCGGTCGAAGACGCCAATGTTATCCAGGCCGAGGAATCCGCCCTCAAATACGTTCTTGCCGAACCGGTCCTTGCGGTTCACCCACCATGTGAAATTAGTCAGCAGTTTGTTGAACGCTGCCGTCAGGAATTCAATGTCCGTTTCGCCGCGAAGGGCCTGTTCACTGCGGTGCAGGAAAAGTGTGGCCCATGCGTGAACCGGGGGGTTCACATCACTGAAATTCCACTCATAAGCAGGCATCTGCCCGCTGGGATGCATGTAAAGCCCGCGGAGCACAAGTTTCAGCTGTTCCTTGGCGAAGTCGGGGTCGACGATGGAGAGCGGGAGCGCATGGAAAGCCAGATCCCAGGCCGCATACCAGGGGTATTCCCACTTGTCGGGCATGGAAATGATGTCCTCGTTCAGCATGTGGAACCACTCCGAGTTACGGGAGTTTCGATATCCGTGATGAAGGGGGTTTGAGTTGTGCTCGTCCAGCCAGTTGTCTCCGTCGAAGAAGTAGAACTGCTTGCTCCAGAGCATACCGGCAATGGCCTGGCGCATCACCCTTGCCTCATCTTCACTCACAGATGAGGGCGTAACTGATTTGTAAAACTCATCGGCTTCACGAAGCCTGTCAGCGAAGACCTCATCGTAAAGATTTCCAAAGGGCTTGGTTTTCGTTTCCGGTAGATTGCCGGTCAGCCTCAGCCGAACCACCGTGGTTTGTCCGGCGCCGATGGTCGCGTGGTAGTGCGCTGCGGCCTTTGTACCCTCCTTATCAGGATTGACTGCTTGGTGATTACCATGCACAATGAAATCGTTAATGCCGTCCTTGACATAGGGGCTCTCGTTTTGCATTCCGGGAAAAAGCCGCTCGTGGTTTGTTTCATTCTCGGTGAACAGCAGAGGTACTTTTCCTTCGCAAGAAAAGGTAAAATCACCCAGCAGCGGATGGGCAGCCGCCACCGTGCTCACTCCTGCCTGTGACCTGATCTGTTTCAGATTCGGTTTATGGGGAGCTCTGTTGGATTTGGCAATCCAGGCAGACCAGTCGTTCCGGAACCAGAGCGTGGGCAGCAGATGCAGTTCGGCAGCCTCTGGTCCCCGGTTGATTGCCGTGATCTTCACCAGGATATCTTCCGGACCGGCTTTGGCATACTCGACGAAGACATCGAAATACCGGTCCTCATTGAAGACACCCGTGTCAAGCAATTCATATTCAAACTCTTCCCGGGAACGGCGCCGGTTTGTCTCCACCAGATCGGCGTAGGGATAGGCCGCCTGCGGGTACTTGTAGAGGTATTTCATGTACGAGTGGGTCGGTGTGGAATCCAGATAGAAATAGTATTCTTTCACGTCCTCCCCGTGATTACCTTCGGTGTTGGTCAGACCGAAAAGGCGTTCCTTTAGAATGGGATCCCTGCCGTTCCAGAGGGCCAGGGCGAAGCAGAGGCGCTGCTTGTCGTCGGATATGCCGGCGATACCATCCTCACCCCAGCGATAGGCGCGTGAGCGGGAATGATCGTGCGTGAAGAAATTCCAGGCATCGCCGTTTTCGCTGTAGTCCTCGCGGACGGTTCCCCACTGGCGTTCGCTTAAATAGGGTCCCCACTTTTTCCAGGGTGACCTTTTTTCATGATCATCTTTTAGTCTTCTTAATTCGGCCCCTGAATTCGTGAGCGGGGAGTTATTATTTGTTGTTTTCATAAATCGATGAACTTAAGGAACAGGTTTGAATTATTTTTCTGGTGGTTCATTATCATTTTAGCATTACCAGTATTTTTCCGCATGTATCTGGCCGTATTCGTCCTTCGTGTCTTCTTTAAATCCCTCCTTTGTGAGTATTTCGATCATCGATTCGTTCATCCGGGGATTTCCACACATGAAAACATGGGTATTGAGAGGCCCCGGGGTACATCCCCATGCCTTAGCTATTGCACCACTATTCCATACATCCTGAACATGACCGGTCGCTCCTTTCCAGGGAACAGGTTCTTCTTCGGGACGGCTGACGACGGGTATGTACGTTATATTCGAACGAAGATGCTCCATGGCCATTAAAATTGACCTGTAACCTAAATCCCACGAATGTCGTACGCCATGAATCACGGCAACCTTTCGTTTGGGTTGGTTGATCAGGTAAGTGCTTAACATGCTGATGAAAGGTGCAAGCCCGGAACCGGTAGCCAGAAGTAACAAGTTGGCTCCTTCAGGGATCTTTGAATCATCGTAATTAAACCTGCCAACTGGTTTTGGCGAAAGCCAGACACGGTCGCCAATTTTAAGGTTGAACAGCCGGGGCGACAACTTGCCGCCTGGTACCAGTGCTAGGTAAAATTCAAGAAATTCATGGTTTTCAGGAGAGGACGAGATAGAGTAAACCCGTTTTATCAGCTTGTCAGCTTCTGCAGGAGGGCTGATTTCCGGTTCGGCAAGTGCACAGCGTGACGCCGAACCGGGTAATCCCAAAGCAGTAAACTGGCCGGGCACGTAGTGAGGGAATTCCCATCCATCGGGTACAACCTGCAGTATCATCAACCAGGGAGAAACTTCGTTTCGCAGGGTCACTACAGCATTCAAAATCGGCTCATTCATATCATTCTGTTTTTTACAAAATGTTAACTATCAACTGGCACCATTTCAAGGGCATTATTTGGGCAAACCGGTATGCACAATCCACAACCGGTACATTTGTCCGGGTCAATTTCTGCCTTTCCGGGCAGCAGATCATCACTCAGGCAGGCCATGGGGGGAAAACGATCAGCGCCTTTCGTTATGGCCTGTTCCGGACAAGCAGCCATGCAATGGTAACTGCTTTTACAGTGGTAAAATTTCAATTTTGCTTTGAAGCCGGGACCTGTTTCCATCATGTTCTACTGGTTTTAATAGTTCTGAAATTCATTTCCGCATTTGTCAAAGTAATTCTCGCGTATAATCCTGAATCTCTTTTCCTTTATTTCTTCGGAAATACAAAAATCACGGCTGCCCTGACTCCAAAGGGTGATTTGCTGCCTTCAGGGGCAGCAACCTGTATGCGAGGCCCAACCTGAAGTTGAACTAGTTGTTTGCCGAATTTTGTAAGCCCGCCTGCCATAATATTGATATAGGCATTGGTGGTATTTGCTTCCCAGTTCAGAGTTGTTTCTGAGTTTACCGTAAGTCCTGCTCCGCTTTTCCAGTTATAAGTAAGAAAGGGTTGCAGATACATCTGGTTGACATCACTTCGGTCAGCATCGCCTGCAACTGACCAAATCTGGTTCATTAATGCACCATAAGTCCAGCCGTTTTTTTGTTGCAGAACAATAACTGTTGGCCCTACACCGAATTTCTGGGTCCCTAAAAAATCATCCGTAGCGGTAGGAACTAAAAATGCAGCCCCCACACCCCATACAAATCCGTTTTTTACAACCGCATTTGATATCCACCCGCTCACCAGTGCATCGGCCAGTCCGCTTTGCCGGGTATCTTCACCGGTAATGTCATACTGGGCTATTACGGGAACAATATATCGCGTAATTAGGCTGTATTTTGCATTCAGACTGAATGGAACGATCGGCTGTATGTTCAGTGTATTTCGCGAACCACTGTAATCGCCGATAGCTATATCCATGTTATTCTGAAATGGCAAACTGATCAGTGCCCCGATAGGATTGGCCAGTTTCTTGGCAATCGCTGCAGCATCATCTGCTGCCGGCTTTTGTTCATCCTGTGCCAGCAAGGGAGTAGCAGTTACAAAACTGAGCAATAAAAAGATGGCCACAATTCCAAATATATCCTTGGCAATCATAAGCTTATAGTATAAAATCCGCAATTCTTCCTACTTCTCCGAAGCCAGGTATTTTGCCCTCATTTCTTCCCATTCCTCCAGGCTTTTGGGAGTATAGAACCATTCCTCTGCCGACACCGGTTCCAGTTCAAGCGCTTCAGGATCACAGGCAATCACGCAAACACCGCATCCGATGCACTTGTCCCTGTTATATTCCGGCATGCCATCATCACGGTTACCTTCGGTATGTGCATAGACGGGACAACGATCGATGCAAATACCGCAGGCTATACATTTATCGTAATCTTTGACGACACGGTAGTTTGAGGCCTGGCTGGGATAGTGGTTGTTAAATACCCCGCAGGCGTAACGGTCGCAATTGCAGCCGCCGACATACTGCGGGCTTTCGGCGCCCATCTGAAATCCGTAGGCTGCATTACTTACATGCCCCATTTTTTCAAGCTTTCGAAGAAGCTGGTCGGCTTCCTCCCGGCTGAGCACATGTTCTCCCAGTGGTACACTGGAAGGTAGTCCTAAAAATCCGCAGCGTTTCAACGGATAACGGCTGTCGTCTTTTCCCAGGGCCTCCATCTCCCTTTTGCACACACAATCCATTACCAGAAAACGATCGTGCCGCTTTAAATGAGCGTCAATATCGAGGTGCGGCTCCATCGTAGCCATCAATTCCGGCTTAAGCGAGCCCCGCACCGGAACAACGCCCAGCACGCCGGGCCGCGGAGCAAGGATCCGTTCGCTGCCACCCTCTTCCATATATTGATGGAAAAGGGTTGCAAATTCCGTGCTCTCAACCCGCATACATGCTTCGTACCACCCGATCATAAAAGGGCCAAGCCGGAACAGCGAATCTTTTCCGGGAGGAGGAGCCGGCATGCCGGGATAAGACGGCGGACCTTTCATGCGAACAAGTTTCCTGGAAATCAGCCCGGATAGTATCACGAGGGCATCTTCCACATCAATGCCAGCGCGTCTGGCTATTTCAGCAGGATATTCGTAGGTTGTGGTCAGGTAACTGGCCAGCGAAACCTCCTCGGGAGTAAACACCAGCCTTAGCAGTTTTAATTCCACCCCGGATTTCATCCTGGGAAAGCCCTGAGGGGTTGCATCAAGCACATCGGCCAGTCGTTCGTAAACATCTTTTGATTGATCCGTAGTGTTCATTTTTTAACCTCCTTTGATTGTTAAGGTTTCTTTGAGGCAAAGTTTCCGACATAAATACCCAGTGATCCTGCGATCTTCAGGAATTCACTTTCGGCAGACACTGTTCTGACTTTATTGATCACTTCTGCCAATGGCACGTACTGAATCTCAGGAGGGGCAAAAGCAACCATTACCCCATTCTTTGAAGCTTTCAATGCCTGAATAGCTCCTGCCCCGTATGCCATACCCAGTTGCAGGTCTACGGCAGTGGGTGATCCACCTCTTGCCCATGGTCCGACAACAAGCGGATAGGTTTCTCTGTCAATAAGCAATTGGAGTTCCCTCGCCAGTGTTTCTGCTGTCTTTTCAGACGGAATTGCGACTTGTTCAGTTGCCTCACCGGTTGCCTGGGGTGGCAGCGAAACAATGCGCGTTGAACCGGGTTGGTCTTCCGGTTTTTTAAATAGTCTTACGCCTTCGGCCACAAGCACCAATCCATAGGGCCTCCTGGAAGAAATCTTTTCATCTAACCTTCGGGCCAGCATATTAAGGTTACATGGTATTTCGGGCAACAGCACCGCATCAGCAGAAATTGCTATGCCTGCCTGAAGCGCCAGCCATCCTGCCTGTTTGCCAATTACTTCCACCACAGCGATCTTTCGGGCCGAGATGGCCGCCTGTCTGGCACGCTGCAACATTTCGATTGTAAAGCTCAGCGCGCTGTTAAATCCAAAAGAAACCGAAGTAACAGGAATGTCGTTCTCAACAGATTTTGGAATACAGACCGTATGCAATCCCTTGCGATGGAGCTTATAAAGTATATGAAGCCCCTGATTACCGACAACTGAAATCAATGCGTCAATGTTTTCTTCCTTCAGCCTTTTTACTATTTCATCAGAATGATCCACCCCGTCATTATGAAGCGAGGTGTCATTAAACGGATCGATCCTGGGTGCCTGGCCTAAAGTGCCTACCAGGGAGAGCTCATGGACTGTGACCATTTGCGGGCTGAGGGTAAGCAATCCGGTATCAGGGTAATGATCGGAGTGCAACAAGCCTTCAAACCCATCGCGGATTCCGATAATCTCCCATCCCAACTGGCCAGCTGCCTGGGAAGCTCCCGTAATGATGGTATTAATTCCAGGAAGATATCCGGCACCCACATTGATCGCGATGCGACGGAGAATGCCTCCATGTCCGACATGCTTAATCATAGTTTTCCTGTTTTATGTGCTAGTGTCAATTTTATGATTTTGGAATACGATCCGATGATTTCTGAATATGGATTTGTCTAATCCATAATCGTATATCTGCAATCCTTTTATTTCTCCTGATTCTCGCGCCCGAAGGCTTCATTGATGATCCCGCGCAGATGTGCAAGCAATTCCGGAGAAGGTGATTCAAAGTCTTTCAATTCGTATACCTTGCCGAGGAACACGTACTTACCCAGACCATAACGGTGATAGGGTAGCAACTCGTAGTCAATCACATTCTTATAGGGTTTGATAAAATCAAGAACGGCACGTATATGTTCTTCATTGGCGTTGATGCCGGGAATGGTGGGTGTGCGCGTGATAAATTGCTTGTCGGGAAAAGTTTCGTAGGCTTTTTTAAAATTTTCCAGGATGCGTTTGTTGCTAACCCCGGTCCATTTCTTATGCCGTTCAGGATCCATCAGCTTGTTATCGTGCTGCATCAGGTCAACATACTGCAGCACCTTTTCCATGTACTCCCAGGGCACGTTTCCGGCTGTTTCTATGGCTGTATGGATGCCGCTTTCCTGCGCCCCGCGCAATATGGCGGCCACAAAATCGGGTTGCAGCAGGCACTCACCGCCACTGATCGTCACACCGCCACCGGTATTGCGGTACATGCTCTCATCTTTCAATACTTCATCGAGCACCTCGCGGGCAGTCATTTCCTTGCCAAAGATTCCGATGGCTCCGGTAGGGCAGAGCTCTGCCAGGTCCTCAGTAATGTTGGCCAGGTCCCAGTTCGCCTGCACCTTATCATCCGGGCCATCCACCACATAAAATGCGCCTTCAGGGAAGGGCGCTTTCATACAAATGCCACAAGCTGCCGCTCCCTTGCAAAGTTTGCGGTTAAAGTCCAGTTCATACTTCAGCTTAATGCTTTCCGGATTGCTGCACCATTTGCATCGCAGGGAGCACCCTTTTACAAAAACGGTTGTGCGGGTTCCGGGTCCATCCTCGCCGCAATAGCGCTGGATGTTCAATACCCTGCCTTTTATATTCAAATATTCTTCCATAATCTTATAATTTATGATCCGGTGAAAATTCCCAACAAATGGGCGATATCAATAAAATAACTCTCATCATGCACGGTGCGCACTTTGTTTAACGACTGGATGAGCGGCACAAACTGCATTTCAGGTGGCATAAACGAAACCATCGTACTGAATTGCCCTGATTTCACTGCGCGAATGGCTGCTGAACCGTAAACCAGCCCAAGTTGGCGATCAACCGCAGTTGCGTGTCCGCCACGTGACCAGGGTCCGAGTACCAACGGGAATATATCATCCGTCATCATTTGTTGCAGGGCATGGGATAATACAGTCGCTGCTTTTCCACTGCGGCTGATCACGTACTGGTTGCTGTCATCTTCACTGGCAAGCGGACTGAGAGCTTTCTTCAGCATATTGATTTTTTCAGAAACAGCTCCCGGCAGGTTGGTAAAGGAGGCTCCCTCTGCTACTACGACCAGTCCATAAGGGCGCTCCCGGTTTATTCTGCTTTTCAGGTGTCCGGCCAGTTTTTGCACATCGCACGGATGTTCCGGCAGCACCACGGCATCGGCCAACACGGCAATGCCGCTTTGCAAGGCCAGCCAGCCCGACCGTGAACCCAATACTTCTATTACGCCCACTTTTTTTGCAGATTTTGCTGCTTCCATTGCCCGGTCGAGCATTTCAATGGTAAAGCTCAGGGCGGTATTGAATCCAAAGGTCACCGCCGTAGCTGCCATGTCGTTCTCGACGGAACGGGGAATGCATACCGACTGCAGGCCTTTTTGGTTGAGCCGGTGAAGGATGCTCAGGCCGCGCCCCATCATGATGGCGATCACAGCATCAATGCCTTCTTTTTTCAGATTCCCCAGTAATGAATCGGATAGATCGACCTCTTCAACCATTTCCAATTCATTGATGGTGCGCACATTGAAGGGATCAACCATTGAAGCGGTACCCATGGCATCGCTGTTTAGCGGATTCAACTTACCAATGGCCTCAGGCCCAAGGTCAATCAACCCATTGTTGGGATAGCGCTCCGGAAAGAGCAATCCCTCAAAACCATCGCGGATGCCAACCACCTGCCACCCTTGCCGGTGGGCTGTGATAGCAGCACCAATGATGATGGCATTAATACCGGGAGTAAAACCTGCTCCCAGTGCAATGGCTACTCGTTTAATATCTTTCATAATCATGTTTTTTTATTTCATTTCAATGATAGAAAAATGCCGGCACGGGTTTTCCCGCACCGGCGATCTCTGTTTATTTCAGTGGAACGTCTGAAGCGTACGCTCTATGACTTCGTTTTGTACACCAACATCCAGCTTGGTGAAGAAGGCGCTGAAGCCTGCAACGCGAACAACGAGGTCGCGGTAATTTTCCGGATGTTTCTGTGCATCGCGAAGCATTTCGGTATCCAGGCAGTTGAACTGAATGTGGTAGCCGCCATTGTCGAAAAGCGTTTTTACAAGGCTTAGCACCTGATCCCTGCCTTTGCGGGTTTTCAACTGGTCGGGCTGTACTTTCATGTTCATGTGGGTGGCTGTCCATTTCACAGGGTCGTTACCCACAGAGGCTGACATTACCAACGCGGTAGGTCCGTTTACATCGGTACCCGGCATGGCCGATAAGCTGCCATCGGTAAGCGCCTGCCCGGCTTTTTTACCGGTAGGCAATGCTCCGGTTACTTTACCCATCAGGTTATGGATACTCTTGGTGTATTGGTCGAGGGAAGTGGTGTATAGCGTATCCTTGCCAAGATAATTACCACCGCCATCTACAGCATTAAAGGCAGCCAGTATGCTGTCGTTGACCCTTCTTACCATCATATCCGCTTCTTGGATGTTGTTACCGTATTTAGGCGCATCAACATACACCATTTTGTGTACGCGTTCATGCTCGCCTTCAAAGTTGGCGGCAAGCGCTGCCTTAAGTTCGGTCCAGGTAAGTCTTTTCTTGTCGTATATCAGGTCCTTGATGGCCATCAGTCCGTTTGCAGCATCTACCTGCCCCACCGAAATCTGTGCTACCGTATAGTAGTTGGCACCGCCGTGCCATACATCCAAACCTGATTCGATACATCCTATGGTAAGAACCGAACGCCAGGTTACCGGCAGGTATTCAGCAGCCAGCATACTGGCTATCCAGGCACCTCTTCTGAGTACTTCCTGGTTGTATTTAAGCTGGCCTTCAAACGCAGCATAAAGGTCGTCGAATGTCTTGAAATCTTCGGGATTTCCCGTTTTGGGTCCTACCTGCTTTTTAGTGCGCGGGTCCAAGCCATTGTTCAGGGTAACTTCAAGTATTTTGCCCAGGTTAGGCTGACCTTCCACGGGGTGGCCGGTTTCGTAAGGAATATAACTTCCGACACACGCGCCTATACAGGTACGCCTGGCTTTTTCGAGCGGCAGTTTTCCTGCTTTCGATTCGGGCCAAAGGTGCAAAGCACGTTTCATCATGGCTTCACCGCTCACGATCTGTGGCATTCCGATACCTGTACCGATTACATCCAATACTTTTTCCAACAGCTTGCCGGGTGTTTTTGGTGTATAGCAAAGCGTAAGAGGAGGCTGCGGCAGGTGCAGGTAGTTGCTGGCATCCAAAACCACAAAGTCCATTTCTGCATGTGCATGTCCTCCATTTTCATCATATCCTCCCAGCGTAATGCTTTGTCCAAGGTCGGCTGAGTTTTGCAGCGCTACTTTTTCTCCGAAGTAATACCCTATTTCGTTCAGCTTGATGATCATGTTCTTTAACATAAAGGAAGCATCTTCAAATGTGATCAAGCCTGCCGCCAGGTCGCGCTGGTAGAAAGGTTCCAGGTTCTGGCCAAGATAAGCTTCCGAATAGCCACAGCCCACCTGTTCAATTTCTGCCACGATATGGCAGAAGAAGTGGCACTGAATGGCCTCACGCAGGTTACGGGCAGGATGTTCGGGAACACGTTCGCAGGTTTCAGCCAGTGAGATAAGTTCGGCTTTGCGTTTTGCATCTTTCTCTTTTTCTGCCATTTCACGGGCCAGTTTGGCGTAACGGTTCGCATAGCGTACAATGGCATTCATCGTTATAAGACTGGCTTCGTAGAAATAGAATTTCTCCTTATTGGGCAGGCGCATCTCCAGTTCATACATGCGTTCCTTCACTTCTTTAATCATACTGGCCAAACCTTCGTTGTACACCCGGGGGTAATTGAGGTTACCGCCACCGGCAGGCCAGTCGAAAAAGCTGACCACATAACCTGATTCATAAATTGGCCGTGGATCGACACCGTACCGTTTTTCATAGATCTCCAGTACGCGGGGCACCTGTGAACGCTTGCTCCAGTAATCCAGTACCCATTGGTTGGCTGCTTTTTCTTCCGGAGTTTTTGATGTTTCAATGGTGTTTTCTTCAATCATCCAGCCAACCTGCCACTCGGGGTAGGTATAAATGGCATTGAGAGAGCCACCCATGCTTCCTATAAGCAGGTTGTCGTCAATGTAGATTTTCTTGCGGTCGAGCAACTCGGCAAAGAATTTTGCTCTGCGGATGATGTTGGGATAGCCTTCCGTGGCTTCATATACTTCCTTCATCACAATTACCCGTTCGAAATCGATGGGGGGTGGCGTGCTGCGCATCAACTCTTTGAGTACGTCAATGCGGGCATCGCTTGCATTTACTTTGGCAGTGCCTTCATAGGATTTACCTTCCAGTTTTCGTCCCGGTTTAACATAGTAAGGGACACTTGTTGCATTTGTTGTCATTACATGATAAATTTTGATTAGTATTAACTATGAATCCTGAATTTGCACGAGCTTATTCAATATTGTTTCTCTTTTTTGATCCAACTCCCTGATTTTTTTTTTGAACACGGAATCAACTTCCCGGACAACCTCGTTAGCCAGTGATTCAAGTTTATTGATCTTATTATCCAAAACCTTCAGTTTGATCACTAATTTGTCGATGTCCTCCATTCTGTTAATAAATTGATTCGTATGGCATAATCCAGCCGGTAAAATTACATTCAGCCGGCAGGGATTACAATACAGATAAATCAGTATTTTTTATACCTTTGACGGCAAAAACAAATTGAGACTCAGTTTGCCCATGCTTCCTGAACACTATGATTACCGTATATTTCATGACTTTTTCACCGCCTATGCCAGGGCTGGAATCGAAGGAGTCAATGACAGTGATCCCTTGCTGATCGAGCTGAACCGGAAGATGGATTCGAACAACCAGCTTTTTTACATCGCTGATGTCATCCTGCTGGATATATTGTTCATCAGCAAACAAGTATATGGAATGTTCGGGATCGAACCGGAAAAGGTATCTCCCGGGTTCTTTCTTACCAGCACGCATGCGGATGACCTGCGAAGGCACCACATGCTCCGGGCCAAACTGCTCAACGACGCCCAGGAGTTGTACATCCTAAAAGGCGGTAACCGGATTTACTCTTCAAATTTCAGATCAAGAAAGCCGGATGGTAAGATGGCTAATTTGCTCTACCAGGCTTTCATCTTCTACAGCCCGGTCCCCTATGAATCCACTTTTCTCATCCTGGTTATCACAGACATCAGCGAATTGTTTAGAATTCACAAGGGATTTCATTTCTATGTCGGAGAAGACCGAAGTTACTTTCGTTTCCCTGATGAGCAACTCCTGATGTCCGGGACTTTGTTCACAGAATCTGAATTCAGGATCATTGAACTTATCGAAGAAGGATATAGCAGTAAGGAAATCGCCGGAAAGATTCACCGAAGCGTGTATACGATCAGTACGCACCGGTCCAATATTCTTGAGAAATCACAGAAAGCCTCGATCACCGAGGTGATCTACGATCTGAAAAAAAAGGGTTTGCTATAGCCTCTTTGCACAGGTTTGAATGCTTCACCGCATCTTTGGAACTACAATATTTACCCCAGCCGTCCCCCCGATTGAAGTGATGCAGCCGCTGAAGGCAATTTAGCAGTGGTTCTCTTCTTCCATTCTTCCTCCAGCAATTCTCTGGCTGCTTTTTCAAGGAATTCCGGCGCAGCCCATTTCATAACATCGAAGTCGTTTTTGATGTAAGCATGGCTCAGCATAAAGTCCTTGCCGATTTCAACCGACCGAAGATTCTGAGGCGACAGATTTGGTACCAGGTCGATTGGTTTGATGCCTTCATACGTGTGTTCCACATCGAGGTAAAAGGTTCCTTTGTTAAGGATTACAGCAGCAGCGTGTTTGTGCTCATTGGCCCAACGTCCGGCCTTGATCATACCTTTCAGGAATGTTACGGCAAGTTCGGGATGTTTCTCGGCCATCACATCGCTGCAGGTAATGGCAGCAGGAATATTGGCAACCTGGAGTGTCCAGTCGGGATATCTTGAAAGGTCTTCGATGGACTTGAAATTTCCGGTTGCTTCTGTAAGTTGTTGAAGCGGACCAGTCTGCATGTACATAGCATCTATAACACCTTTTTCCAGTGCTGTCTCGAGAGGCCGGAAAGCCAAATCGTGTTTTCCGTCGCGTTTTATCCACAATTCCGATGGATTTTCCATTTCCGGACCCATCATTTCCGGATTATCGTACCAGTCGTCGGCATAAGGGAATTCAATTATTTGTACATCATCGCGTGTCATTCCATTCAGGCGCAGCATCAGTTCAATGCCCTGTTCCTCCTGAATTCCCCACCAGTCGGTTTTAATTTTATTCTGGCTTCGTGAAAGGCCGATTTTTTTTCCTTTCAGTTCACACATGCGATAAATATCGTCACGGGAGCGAACCATCATTACGCCACCTTCCCTGGGTGCATGGGTAACTCCCAGCAGTACTGTCCGGCGGATATCGGCATGAACATGTATTGGAGGGAACAAACCACCAAAACGGATTAAATTATCCATGTTATGGATGTAGTGCGGGTACCAGTTGTTTTCCTTTCGGGCGCGCATATACTGGTAGTGAACGCCAATCTTTTTGTACTCTTCCTTGGTCCAGCCCAGTTCCTGATCAACATTACTGGCCGAAATCAGCGGACAGTTGGTGTAATACACTTCATTCCAGTCCAGTGGAACTGTGTCGAGCTTGCCTGCTTTTTTAGCTTCGGCAATAATCTCATCCATGTTTGGTGCTGTTCTTTTAATTTGACTTGTCATAATGTTAGTTATTAATGATTGATTGAGTTAAGACTATCTGTAAGGTATTAAGGATCCACCTTAACCTGAATCCTTATTTTCATTATTTCTGTTGTGCTCTGCCAGACTTACCATATATCCTGTAGTGCCATTTGATCTACAAAATTAGCTGTGCCCCGCCCACCAAACAATAGCTATTAATCCGTATATTCATTATTATTTTTAATTTTGCTCAAGAATTTCATAAATTTATTCTATCAAAATGAAATCGGATACGGATAACTATCGCTTATATTTAAAATTTATTGAAACATACTCACCGGCAGGATTCAAAGGGATCGACCGGAATGACCCTTTGATACTGGAACTGGAGGAGTTTTCAGAACAGCACAATCAGTTTTTCCATGTTGCCGATCTTGTCCTCATACAGATCATCTGGGCAAGTACACGAAGTGCAAAAATGATTGGCATACCGCATGAGGAGCTCAATGCATACCATTTTTTTGAAGCAACGCATCCTGATGACATATATAAACATACTCTGGGCAGATCGAAATTGATGGATTTTGCCAATGATCTGTATAATGCAAAAAAGGGCAAAACTTATCTGTCAATGAATATCAGGATAAGAAATTCAGAAGGGAAATATGAAGATTTATTGTTTCAATTATTATTCTTTTACAGCGAAATCCACAAGACAGTCTTTCTACTTCAGGTTCATACCAATATCGAATCTTTTAAAAAACCTAAGTATGGTTATCATTACTATGTAGGTGATGATCTGTCTCTTTTCAGGTACCCGGATGAAGAAATGCTTAAAATCGGAATACCGTTTACCAATCGTGAGTTTGAGATCATCAAGCTGATAGAAGCGGGCCTGGATAGTAATCAAATAGCTGAAAGATTGTTTCTGAGCGTCTATACTGTAAACACTCATCGTGGCAATATACTGGAAAAGACCGATTTTAAGAATATCTCTGATTTGATTTATGACCTTCAAAAAAAACGGCTGCTTTAGATAAGCATATCCACTTCTTCAATCTCGCCCGGACTCCAGGACTCAAAATTAACAGAATCTTTCAGGTCATAAAGGCTTAGAATCAAATACCAGCGTTTACCTGGTATCGTTTTTACCCAGTTGTGTTCTTTACCGGATGGAGCCTCAGGCCCAAATAATGAATCAATAGAGCCATCAGTATTCATGACTAACCCTTTACGGTTGTTGTAAATTTTCGTCTGTTTTTTTTCATAACACTGGTAAATTTAGAGGTTTTTTCAACTTAACCAGTGGTCCGAATTTTGGGGAGTATTATACCCTCAAAGCGCAGATTCAAGGATTTCAGAGTATCAACAGGGCAACGAGTGTCAAAGCCGGGAATTACATACTGCGCAATTGATTCTGTAAAGTGATCAAAGGTTTTGTATTGAGTTTAACCAGCCCTGTTTCAGGACGGTCAAGAGCTAAAATTAAAAACATGACCACGGCAAAAACAATGGCAAGTATGAGGTTGATACTGTATGTTCCTTTTCCTGAAATCCCGAAATTATAACCAAGAGCAAACATGGATAAGACTTCGATAATGAACAAAACCACGATGATTGCGACAGGAATACGATATTCAAGCGTCATGGATACACGCTGATTATAATTATCAACCAGATCATTTACTGATGTTATGTAAAGTGCGTACACTTCCGAACTCCGGTCCTGCTCTGCCAGTTGTTCAGTGTAATCCCAAAACGTGTCAAGTATCTGCTGGGAACGGGATATCATATGATCAAGCTTCGAGTAATCATCGGCAACCTCAAGACGAAGATCGACATATTCAGTAATCAGCTTTTTTGTATCAGACCGGAATGGTTCCGGTATCAATCCTGCCCTCAGGTAAGTCGTTCGTATGTTTGTAACTTCTTCCAGCAGCAATTCTTTGCGTGAATCGTAGCGATTGGCAACAATTTGAAATGTAAAAGCGAGCATGAAAGCCAAAAGGCCAAATGCCGCACCCACTGCAGTGCCAATCGGAGCATTCAGAATAGTTGGCGATTTTTTAATACTGTAAATACCATAATACTTACCAAGGAATAATGGTATCAATACCATAAAAAGCGGAATTAAGAACATTCCGGCCAGCTGAAATAAATGACTTATCTTCATAACTGTGATTTTTATTTATTAACCATGAATCATCCACCAAACTATTACTTTCTCAGATTTTCCAGCTGTGATTTGAATAAGACCGGCCTGAGAAGGTTCATCTGCTGTTCTTCTTTAAAATTGAATTTTTCAGAAAGAAATAGCGGCAACCAACTTCTCCACCCCACTGATAACGTGCAACGAAATCGCCAAATACTCCAACTCCTGTCTGTGCCCATAAATTGATACGGCGAACCGGCGCAAATGCAAACCTGGCTTCAAGGTTCATTGACACACCGCCATGCACATAATCAATGTACCACTCGGGTGCCAGAACCGTCCACATTTTTCTTGTCCACAGGGTAAGTAAGATTACCTGTAATTTCGAAAAACTGATCGTCTCTCTCTCTTTGTCGCCACCGAAAGAATTTGCCTGCTGAAACACCATGGCAAGAAGCAGTTTTTTATCTTTCAGCATCGAACTGTAACTAATAACCGGCATGATCACATTCTTTCCTGTACCAAGGAGTGGAGATTGTGCCGTATTCAGGCTGATTTCAACAGATGCAGTCAGGGCCGACTTTTTCGATTGAAAGAATCTGTAACCCAGAAGACGAAATGAAATATCTCCAAGTCCAAAGTGTTCATAGTCAGCGGATGGGGAACCGGAATTATACACAAAGGGTACATCAAGCCGGGTGGTGAATCGTTTCCCGATCTTCAGAACAGTTCTCAGTACAGTCTGGTTCAGATTGACACCATTAGGATAATGCTGGAACTCATTGAAAAGTTCTACCCGTGTAAAGAACTGTGAAGGATCATCTGCTGCCGCTCCGCCATTCTCCTGTATGTTCAGGGTATCCGGCAGAGTTTGACCGTGCAGGCTGCTGATCTGGGGCAAGAATAAAAACAAGAATAGCAGTTTTTTCATCTCCTATTCAGTAATGGCTTCCCACTCTTCGATCTGACCGGGCCTCCAGGTCTTATCATACCAGGATTCCAGAGGGCCGTACAGGCGCAGGATCATGTTCCATTCTTTCCCCGGGATCGTCTGTATCCAGTTATTCTCTCTTCCGTCCGGAGCCTTTGGTCCAAAGTAAATATCTAAAGAACCATCCTGATTATACGTAAGTTTCCCGGAATGGCCGTGAATGGATGGCCACGGCTGACCGGCATGGATCATCAGATGGGTCCGGTTGTCATAAACGATCACTGACCAGAAGTTCCTGGCTGGAATGTTTGGCGGTAAATGCAACCTGTAGTTCTTACCACCTGTCAATGGCTTGCTCCTGGCATCGGATGATACTTTATATTTTTCTTCTTCTTCCATGATACCTGGATCCGTTTCGTTTCCCCCTGACCGCAACACGGGTCAGCAATACATGAATTTATTCTGGCTTTGCTTTCTTGAAAACATCTGGGTCTTTGCCTCTGGATGGAATACAAAACCGAACACCAAGATCAAATCCGTATGTTATTGAAGTCATTCCGTAAGTACGCCCTGATCCGGTTTCAGATTCATATTTGTTCGACAGTGCGGCAAAGCCAGCTATCAGGTCAACGACAGGGGAAACAGTATAACCACTGTTGAACCATGTGGACCAGATAAATTCAGAACCAGCACCAAATCCTCCGAAATCAACCCTTAATTCGACAGGAACCCTCGGGTGCGGATAGTAATGTGCCTGCATGCCCAGGACCGGGTCCCAGAAATCTTTATGCTCATCGATTTCTATTATGGCAATGTTCCCTTCCATTTCTCCGAACAGGTGATAATAGGTGTATCGAAATCCTGCAAAGGGATCAAGGATGAATTTATCCCCCAGCCTTAATCTCATCCCTGCGCTTACATCCAGGATATGCCTTTGCAGCTCAGGTTTTGCAGTGAAATAATGCTTGCCATTCTCACTTGACCACAGGATTTTCTCTACGCCATTATAATTATAGATGTAACCGGCGGAAGCGAAAAACTTCCCCTTCGACAGGGCCAGGTCCATCATGAATGTTCCGCCGAGGGATGTCAGAAAATCTGCCGGATCAATCCCAAATTCTTCGGAGAGGAGCTCAGACTGTACCTCACCACTTACGTATGGTAATACCAGGAACGGAGTGATCTCTACGTTCCATTTATCAGGATTGCCTTTCGGATCATAATTCATCTCCTGGCTCTGGGACGCTGTACCCAGAGCCAGGAAAATGATTATCATATATAATAATCTTGCTTTCAATCTTGTTTTGTATTTGTGTTACTTTTGGTGAAAGCTTCAAAAGCTGAATGCAAAACCTGCGCTGATGGTAAGATATCCCTGGGTATCCAGTTCACCCGACTTGAATCCGGTATAGTATTTCAGGCCCAGCTTGAAAGCGGTACCGGGCGACATTTCATACATCAGGCCGAATTCCGGTTTCAAAGCAAAATGCCAGGGATTTTCCTCCCACCGGTACATCCCCATATCCAGGTTCCTTTCCGAGTACATGGTCCCGATGCCTAATCCTATATAAGGTTGCAGGGCTTTGTCGGACATCAGCAGATAATCAATTGATGCCAAAAGCGGCACCTGGTTCTGGTACCGGTACTGCACTCCGGAAAGTGTCTGTGTGCCGGAGGTATAGGTGTCGTACTCCATTTTTTCGAAGAAAACATTCCAGCCCGCATCAAATCCTATCAGTAGATTATCCGTTACGGCATACCTGTACTGGAACGATGCACCACGGAAGCTTGGATTGGAAATATAATCTCCCAGGTCCCCCATGCCGAAACTCATATCGTACTGAACGGACACATGGCTCCCTTGCTGGCTGAACACGCTGGTCATACTTACCAGGGAACAGAATATAACGATGGCAATTATTCTTTTCATTTTCAGTTGTATTTATCGTTTGACTTACTTGGTGTTCAGATAGGGCGATTGTTTGAATGCCTGGTCAATGGCCTGGTTGACGCGTGTTACGTTGTAAGCGCCTGACAGCAATCCATTGACAGCAGCTCTCCATACAAGGGCAGGCTCAATATAGTCATCTCCGCTTGCCACCAGGGTCATCACCAAAGTGCCGGTCGTGTAGGAGGAAACCATCGGATAATAGTATCCCCAGCCGCAATAATAGTAGTAGTACCAGCACCAGTAGTCATACCAGTAATACACCGT